>WNEZ01003526.1_pt1 | contig 13503 bp, 10 predicted proteins | sample 5400521 | NCBI WGS metagenome assembly WNEZ01 (sample SAMN13153339, study PRJNA577476) | soil metagenome | isolation source: 120 cm saprolite under Douglas fir tree site 2 hole 1 replicate 1 | place: USA:California | collected 2015-04-18 | reverse complement strand
TGGCTCGATGCCGAAGGCGGAACGGTTCTCAACACGGCCTTGAACTCGGTCATGGGACCCCGGCTTGCAGGCGACGACCGGAGTGCGATCGAGCGCCGCGCCGATGCCGCGGTCGAGCTGGCACGCCGGCAGCTGGACGGTGGCCAGCTCCCCGAGGTCGGGGGTCAGAAGCCGCACCTGGCGGTCAGCGTCGACATGGCGACCCTGAGCAAGGAGCCGGGCTCGATGGCGGCCGAGCTCGAGTGGTCGCAGCCGATCCCGGCCGAGACCGCCCGCCGGCTGGCGTGCGACGCCGCGATCACACCGATCATCGATGGCGAGGCCGACCACACCAGCCGTGTGGTGCCGGGTGCCACGCGGCGCGCACTGGTCGCCCGAGACAAAGGCTGCAGGTTTCCCGGCTGTGACTGCCCGCCCGCGTGGACTGATGCGCACCACGTCAAACACTGGGCGGATGGTGGTCCAACCACGCTCGACAACCTGATCCTTTTGTGTCGCAGGCACCACCGGCTGGTGCACGAAGAAGGCTGGACTCTGCAGATGGATCAGAGTCGCGATCTGGTCGCGATCCCGCCCTGACAGCTCCAGCTACTGCTCGGGTCGCGGGCGCAGTCGTCGCGGTCCTTGATGATCCGGTCGCGATCCCACGTGGGCAGGTCGGGCTCGTCGGCACCGAGGATGATCTTGATTCGGCCCGCGAATCCGTTCTTCTCGGCTTCGATCACGTGGCCGACGACCTCGTTGACACTCCATTCGTCTGGGGCGGGCCGCCACGACGCAAGCTCAGGGGTGACGGCGTCGAGGGTGGCAGCGAACGCGTGGCCCGAGGAGTCGAGCAGCTCCGCGACCTCGCTTGGGGTCACTGAGTCGCGGGGACGACGAGGGTCACCGGGTTCTCGATCAGGCGCCTGACCTCGGCCATGAACTGCGCGGCCGTGGCGCCGTAGAACACGCGGTGGTCGACGGACAGGGTCATCCGCATGACCTTGCCCGGCACGATTCGGCCCGCGTCGACGACGGCGACTTCCTTGATCGTCCCCACCGCGAGGATCGCAGCCTCGGGCGGATTGATGATGGCGACGAACTCATCGACGCCGTACATGCCGAGGTTTGAGATCGAGAACGTGGCGCCGGAAAGGTCGCCCTCTGCAGGGCGCCCCGAGCGCGCGCGCTCGATCACCTGCCGAGACTCGATGGAGATCTGGATGAGGTCTTTGAGGTCCGCGTCATGCACGACCGGGACCAGCAGGCCCATGCCCTGCGACGGCGCCACCGCGAGGCCGATGCTGATTCGCCGCTTGCGCTGGAACTTGCCGTCGGCCCACGAGCTGTTGACCTCCGGGAACTTCCTCAGCGCGAGCGCGCAGGCGCGGACTAGAAAGTCGGTCATCGTGACCTTGTCGGCGCCGGGCACCGAGTCCTTCAGCTGCTGGCGCATGGACACGGCGAGGTCGACTCGCGCCTCGACAGTGACCGTGAACTCGGGGACGGTCGACTTCGCCTCCGCCATGCGCCGAGCGATGGTCGCCTGCATGCGGGTGGGCTCGACGACCTCGACGTCGGGACCCGCCGGTCGAGCGGGGGCCGGGGCGGGCGTGCGCTGGGGCGCGGTCTTGCCGGCGGCGGCTTGCACGTCCTCCTTGACGATGCGGCCCTCGGGACCACTGCCTTGAACCATCGCGAGGTTGACTCCGAGCTCGGCGGCCAGGCGTTTCGCCAGAGGCGAGGCCTTGACCTCTGGGTTCCCCGCCACGCGGGGAGCTCCGTCATCCTCTGGGGTCCCCGCGCCTTTAGGCGCGGGAGGCAGCGGAGTGGGGCGTGCCTGCTCCGAAGGCGGGGGAGGGGCAGGTGCTTCCGAGTCGGGCTTGGGCTTCTCTGCCTTGGCCGCCTCTACTTTCGGCGCAGCCACTTTGGGAGCCGGGGTGGCGGCCGGAGCTTCGCCGGCCGCGCCGATGCGGGCGATCGGTGCGCCGATCTTCGCCGGCACGCCCTGCTGAACGATGATGTCGAGCACTCCGTCGGCTTCGGACTCGAGGTCGAACGTCGCCTTGTCCGACTCCACCTCAGCGATGACCTCGCCTTTCTTGACGGGGTCGCCGCTCTTCTTCTTCCACTCGACGATCGTGCCCTCCTCCATCGTGTCGGAGAGCTTGGGCATGTTTACGTCAGCCATCGAGCGGCCTCCTGCCGACCACCTCTCGCGCCAGCTTCTTGACGTCCTCGCTGGTCGGGATCGACGCCTTCTCGAGGGGCAGGCTGTACGGCATCGGCACCTGGGCGCCGCCCAGCCGTCGGATCGGGGCGTCCAGGTAGTCGAAGCACCGCTCCTGCACGCCCGCGGCGATCTCGGCGGTGACGCCGTACGTCGCCCAGCCCTCTTCGACCACCAGGCAGCGCGACGTGCGGCGAACCGACTCGACGATCGGCGGCCAATCGATGGGGCGAATCGAACGGAGGTCGATGACCTCGGCGTCGATGTCCTCTTCCTCCAGCTGCTTGGCGGCCTCGTGGGCGAGCACGGCCATCCTCGAGACGCCGACGATCGTGATGTCGGTCCCGGTCCGCCGAACCGCTGCCTTGCCGATGGGTGTCGTGTAGTCGCCGTCCGGGACCATGCCACGGACGTTGTAGAGGCTCATGGACTCGAGGAACATCACCGGGTTGTCGGTGCGGATGGCCGACTTCAGCATGCCCTTGGCATCTTCTGGCGTGGTCGGCGCGACGACCAGCAGGCCGGGGATGAGCCCGTACAGGACCTCGAAGCTGTGCGAGTGTTGCGCCGACAGCTGGTGTCCGGCGCCGCCCGGCATACGGATCACCATCGGCACCTTGGCCTCGCCGCCGAACATGTAGCGGATCTTGGCTGCGTTGTTGACGATCTGGTCGTAAGCGACCAGCGAGAAGTTGATGGTCATCAACTCCACGACGGGGCGCAGGCCCAGCATCGCCGAGCCGATGGCGGTGCCGACGATCGCCTCTTCGGCGATCGGTGCGTCCACAACTCGCGTCGGTCCGAATTTGTCGAGCAGTCCCTCGGTCACCCGGTAGGCGCCGCCGAACTTCCCTATGTCCTCACCGACGAGATAGACGGAGTCGTCGCGCTCCATCTCCTCGGCGAGGGCCTCGCGCAAAGCGACTCGATACAGCTTTTCTTCAGCGGCCATTACAGCGGGTTTCCCTTGAGCTCCGGGCGCTCTTCCCACTCGCCGGCGTACACGTACTTGTAGAGGTCCTCGACCTTCGGCTCTGGGCTCTCGTCGGCGAACTTGATGATGTCCTGGACCGCGGCATCGATCTCCTGCCTCACGACCCTGAAGTACTCCTCGTCGGCCAGGCCGCTCTGCTCGAGCTCGTGCTCGAAGGCGACGATCGGGTCCGCCTTGCGGAACTTCTCCTTGTCCTCGGGAGAGCGGTATTTGTCGGGGTCGACCACGGAGTGGCCCTTGAAGCGGTAACAGAGCGCCTCGATGAAGCGTGGCTGTGAGTCCGCGCGTACCTTCTCGATGACCTCCGACGTGCGCAGCAACACCTCGCGCACGTTCATGCCGTCGACCTGGATGGATTCCATGTCGTACGCGCACGCCTTCTGGTAGATGTCCTTGACGGCGGATGCGGCTTCCACCGGCGTTCCCATCCCGTAGCGGTTGTTGACGCAGTACCAGAGCACCGGCAGCTCGAACACCTTCGCGTAGTTGAGCGACTCGTGGAACGCGCCGATGTTGGTGGCGCCGTCGCCAAACAGGCACGAGACGACATCCTTCTGCTTGCCGTACTTGACCGCAAATGCCGCGCCCGCCGCCAGGGGCAGGTGGCCGCCCACGATTCCATAGCCGCCCATGAAGCGGAGCTTGGCGCCATACATGTGCATCGACCCGCCACGCCCGTGCGACGTGCCGGTCTCCTTGCCGAAGAGCTCCGCCATCACCGCCCTTGGGTCGATGCCGCGGGCGATCGCGTGGCCGTGCTCGCGGTAGCTCGTGTAGATGTAGTCGTTCAGTTTGAGGGGCAGGATGCCTCCCACGACGGCTGCCTCTTCGCCGATGTTGAGGTGGCAGTAGCCTCCGATCTTCGCCTTCGTGTACTGCTCCTGAGTCCGTTCTTCGAAGCGGCGGATGAGCTGCATCAACCGGTGGATCCCGAGGAGGTAGTCACGGTTGTCCTTCGTGAGCTCGAGCTTCTTGGCCGTGATCGATGCGGAGACAGGCGGAGCGGGGGACTTGACCGCCGTCACCATCTGCCGCTCGCGATTCTGCAAGGCGACTGGGCTCCCCACCACGCGGGGAGCTACGGCTGCGCCGTCAGGCGCGGCGGGTGAGGGGGCGTTCGCAGCTGGGCTCCCCACTACGTGGGGAGCTCCGGCCGCGCCCTCGGGCGCGGACGGTGAGGGGGCGCTCGGTGCGCCAGAAGCTGCGGCAGCACGCCGGTTGGGGATGTGGATCGCTCGGCCCTGGGCCGCCAGCGCTGCCTCCATGATGGCTTCTGGCAGGGTTGGATGGGCGTGCATGGTGAGGTCGAGCTGGTCGAGGGTGAGCCCGTTCTGGACGGCGAGGGTCGCCTCGGCGATGAGGTCGGTGGCGCGCGGTCCGATTATGTGTACGCCCAGCATCCGGCCGGAGGCGGCGTCGGCCACCACCTTGACCAAGCCTTCGGTCTGACCAAGGGTGAGAGCCCGGCCCGCGGCCGCGAACGGAAAGCGCCCGACTTTGACCTCGAGGCCGCGCTCCTTTGCGTCCTTTTCGCCCAGGCCGACGTGCGCGATCTCGGGATCCGTGTACACGCAGTTGGGCGCGGCGTGGTAGTCGGGGACGCGCTCATGGCCGGCCATGTTCTCGACCGCGCACACGCCTTCATATGAGGCGACGTGCGCGAGCATGATGCCGCCGATCACGTCCCCGATGGCCCACACGCCCTGAGCGCTGGTACGCAGGTGATCGTCGACGACCACGCGGCCGCGCTCGAGCTTAACGCCGGCCGCCTCCGCGCCAAGGCCTTCTGTGTACGGCGAGCGCCCGACGGCGAGTAGCACCTGGTCTGCGTCCACAGCGCCGCCCTCGGCGCCAGTCGAGAAGCGGACCTGCAGCCCTCCGCCAACCTTCGCGACCTCGGCGACCTTGCTGTTGGTGTGGATCTCGGCGCCCAGGCCGGACAGGTGCTTCGCGTAGACGTTGACGAGGTCGGCTTCGACCATCGGAAGGATCTGGGGCAGCATCTCGAGCACCGTGACCTTGCTGCCCAGCGCAGCGAACATGGCGGCGAACTCCATGCCGACCACCCCTCCGCCTATCACCGCCAGGCGCTTCGGGATCTCTTTCAGCTCGAGGATGGCGTCCGAGTCGATCGTGAGCTCGGCGCCCTTGAGCGGGATGCGGGACACAGCCGAGCCGGTGGCGATGATGATGTTCTTGGCCTGCAGGCGCTCGCCCGCAACCTCGATCGCGCCGCCGCCCGCGAGTTTGGCTGCCCCGCTGAGCATCGTCACGCCGCCGGCTTTGAGAAGTCCCTCGACGCCTTTGACCAGCTGGTCCACGACCGCGGTCTTTCGCTTCTGGGCCGCCGGCCAGTCGAACCCCACGTTGTCGGCCACGACGCCGAAGGGGGCGCCGCCCTTGGCCAGCGTGTACAGCTCGGATGACTGCAGCAGCGCCTTGGTGGGGATGCAGCCACGGACCAGGCAGGTCCCGCCGAACCGGTCCTTTTCGATGATGGCCGTGACCGCCCCCAGCTGGGCTGCGCGGAGGGCGGCGACATAGCCACCAGGCCCCCCGCCCACGACAGCGACGTCAAAAGTACCTGCCATATAGTTCCTATCTATACCTGCTATCAGCCTTGATTATGCCTACTCGGCGCGCTAGGTCGCCGGTCGCGCGCCGTTCGGGACGTATCGGTTCGTGATCGGCATCCGCCGGTCGCGGCCGAACGCGCGCGGGGTGATCTTCACGCCTGGAGGCGCCTGGCGTCGCTTGTACTCGCTCCGGTCGACGAGCTGGATCACGCGCGCAACGGTCTCCGGCCGGTGTCCGGCGGCGACGAGCTCCTCCGGCGTGAGGTCCTCCTCCACATAACCGCGCAGGATCGGGTCGAGCTCTTCGTAAGGCGGGAGGCTGTCGGAGTCCTTCTGGCCGGGCTTCAGCTCGGCCGAAGGCGGCTTGGTCAGGACGCGTTCGGGGATGGCGGGCCCCAAAGAGTTGCGATAGCGGCAGAGCTCGTAGACGGTCGTCTTGGTGATGTCTTTCAGCACCGCATAGCCGCCGGCGATGTCGCCGTACAGCGTGCCGTACCCGGTCGCGAGCTCGGACTTGTTGCCGGTGCTCAGAACGATGTAGCCGAACTTGTTGGACAGCGCATGCAGGATGGTCGAGCGGATGCGCGGCTGGAGGTTTTCCTCCGCGACACCAGGATTCGTGCCCTGAAAAACGGGTGCGAGGATCTCTTCGAAACCGCGGTGCGGCGGCTCGATCGAGAAGTCCATTAGCTGCATGCCGAGCGCTTCCGCCACGAGGCCCGCATCCTCCAGGCTTTCCGCAGACGTGTGGCGAGAGGACATCCGCACGCCGATCACGTTCTCGGGGCCGAGGGCGTCGGCGGCGATCGCGGCGGTCAGAGCCGAGTCAACACCGCCGGACATCCCGACCACGACTTTCTGGAACCGCTGCTTGTGGATGTAGTCGCCCGTACCAAGCACCACCGCCGCATAGATTTCGGCCGCACCCTCGAGCGGGGTCTCGATCCGGGTGGCGATTTTCGGCTTGGTCCTTTCCGCATGCGCGGCCAGCGGCACCTCGGTCGCTTCGAGCTCCAGCCGCGCCGCGCCCTCGGCCTCGTAACGGATCTTCTCGTGCGGCCGGTGGTATGCGGTGGTGGTCAGGTCCAGGTCGTACATCAACAGGTCCTCGCGGAACGACAGTGCGTGCGCCAGCACCTCGCCGTGCGGGCCGAAAATCACGCTATTGCCATCGAAGACCAGCTCGTCCTGGCCGCCGATCAGGTTCGCGTAGGCGACGAATGCCCCGTAATCGGCAGCGCGGCCCGCAACCATCTCTTCACGCGGCCCGCGCTTGCCGGCGTGATAAGGCGAACCGTTGATGTTGATCAGCAGCTCGGCACCCTGGTGGGCCTGCCAGGCCATCGGGCCGGATGGATACCAGCAGTCCTCGCAGATCGTCACACCGACTTTGATGCCGGACACCTCGAATATGGGACATCGATGGCCGACTGCGAAATAGCGCTGCTCGTCGAACACCCCGTAGTTGGGCAAGAACACCTTGTGGTAGACGGCCTTGATCTCACCGTCATGCATGAAGGCGGCAGCGTTGTACAGGTCGCCATCCTCGTCGACGAAACCGACGACCGCCGAGATCCCCTTGGTCGCGCCGGCCACGATCTGCAGGTGCTTCAGGTTGTCGCGCACGAACCCAGGCTTGAGCACGAGGTCTTCCGGCGGGTAGCCGGTGATCGCCAGCTCGGGAAAAGCCACGATGTCGACGCCCTGGTCGCGGGCGCGCCCGATCCAGTCTGTGATCAGGCGAGTGTTGCCTTCCAGGTCGCCGACGACTGTGTCGACCTGTGCCAGCCCGATCCGGATCTGCCGCTGCACGAGTCCATGCTAGCTACGATTTGAAGTGCCCGTGAGCTACTTCGAACGACTCCGCGCGCTCTCGAGAGACCGGCACACGCTCCTTTGTGTCGGGCTCGACCCCGATCCCGATCGCATCGCGGGCGGCGCGGCGGGCGCGCTCCGGCACTGTCGAGAGGTCGTGCGCCAGACCGAGGAGCACGTGTGCTGCTTCAAGCCGAACAGCGCTTTTTGGGAGCAGTACGGCCCCGACGGTTGGAAGGCGCTCATGGAGCTTCGCGATGAAGCCAGAACGACGCCCTTTCTCTTCGATGCCAAGCGCGGTGACATGGGCAACACCATGCGGGCCTATGCCGTGACTGTTTTCAAGACGTTGGCGATGGATGCCGCCACCGTCAATCCCTATCTCGGTGCTGATTCGATCGAAGAGTTCACGCGCTATGAGGATCGCGGGGTGTATGTCCTCTGCCGCTCCTCGAATCCTGGCGCCGCCGACCTGCAGCACCTGGACGCCGAGGGCATGCCGCTGTACAAGCGCGTGGCTGAGCTCGCCGAGCGCCTCAACGTTCATCGCAACGTCGGCCTCGTGGTCGGCGCCACCGCCCCGACGGAGATGGCAGACCTGCGCGGCTCGTCAGAGCTCCCGTTCCTCATCCCCGGCATCGGCGCGCAGGGTGGGGACCTCGAGGGCTCCGTGCGTGCGGCCTGGAACGGCGATCCGGCCTCTTGCCTGGTGTCGGCAAGCCGGAGCGTCCTGTTCGCCGAGAAACCGTCTCAGGAGGCGGCTAAGGCCAAAGACGCCATCAATGCCGTGGTCGGCGCGCTCCGGTGAGCGACCAGAGGCACACGGCCCGCCTGGTCCTCAAGGGTCACATCATCGACTCGATGATCCTGCCCCAGGTCATGGACCTGGTCATGGACCAGGGCGGCAATTTCACGATCGAGGAGCTGAAGGTCGGACAGCACAAGACCGATACCTCGCTCTGTCGCATGGAGGTGGTGGCGTCTTCGGCCGAGCAGCTCGACCGTATCGTGCGCCAGGCTCGGGCGCTGGGCGCGACGGCGGAATCGGACAAGCCGGCCCAGCTGGAAAAGGTCACCAAGCAAGGCGTGTTCCCGGAGGGTTTCTACTCGACCAGCAACCTCCCGACCGAAGTGCTGATCGGCGACCGCTGGGCAGCGGTCGAAGACATCGAGATGGACTGCGCGATCGCAGTCGACGCCAAGGCAGGGCGCGCGCGCTGCATTGTGTTTCAGGGCGCAACTCCCGGGCTCGAGATCGTCGTCGGCCACCAGGGCGTGAGAGTCACGCCGCTGGAGCGATCGCGGCAGACCGAGATCTTCACATTCATGGCGAGCGAGGTCTCAGCCGAGAAGCCCAAGAAGGTCCTGATCGGCGCGATCGCCGCCGAGATGAAACAGATCCGGAAGGCCGGCGGGCGCATCGTCGTCGTCGCGGGACCCGCCGTCGTCCACACCGGGGCTGGGCGTTACCTGTCTCGGCTCATCGAGCTCGGGTTCGTGCAGGTCCTGTTCGCGGGCAATGCACTGGCCGTGCACGACGTCGAGTCGGCGCTGTTCGGGACGGCGCTCGGCGTCAACGTCGAGAGCGGGCTCGCCATCGAGCATGGGCACGAGCACCACATGCGCGCGATCAATCGCGTCCGCGCGGCGGGCGGCCTGCGACAGATGGTCGACAGCGGGCAGCTCACATCGGGGGTGATGAAGTCGGCGATCGACCATGGGGTCGAGTTCGTGCTGGCCGGCTCCGTACGCGACGATGGGCCGCTGCCCGACGTGATCACCGACATGGTCGAGGCGCAGCGTGCCATGCGCTCAGCCCTGCACGGCGTACGGATGGCGCTGATGCTGTCGACCATGCTCCACTCGATTGCGACCGGCAACATGCTGCCGGCTGGTGTGCGCACCGTCTGCGTAGACATCAACCCGGCAGTCGTGACCAAGCTCGCAGACCGCGGCAGCTGGCAGTCGATCGGCCTGGTGACGGATGTCGAATCCTTCTTGCGCGAACTGGCCCTGGTCATAGAAACTGAAGCCCATGGCTAAAGGACGCAACAAACAGGGACGCGAGGTCAAAAAGAAGAAGAAGGCCAAGGGGCCTGGCAGTCAGGCGCCTGCGGACGCACAGTTTCGGCACCACGCGGTGGTGACGAGCCAGCCGGAGCCGGCCCCGAAACCGCCTGAGTAATTGGACCCCCGCTCACCCTCGGTGCCTAGCGGTGCGGAGGGAGCTCCCCGGGTGGCGGGGAGCCCAGGGGCCATATCCGCGCTGCCGCGAAGAGAAGGAAGACGCCAAACAGAGCGCCCAGCGCGCGCTGCGGCAGCCAGAGCGCGAGCGAAGCGCCCACCAGGGCCGCGGGAACGCCCGCCGCTCCCATCCACGCCGACGCGCGGACGTCGAGGTCGCCGCTTCGGTAATAGGTCAGCGCGCCGATCGTGGCGGTGGGGAGGATGGCGAGGAGCGAGGTGCCCTGGGCGAGACGCTGGCCCATCCCAAATCCGAGCGCCAGGAATGGGACCACAAGGATGCCGCCGCCCACGCCTGTCAGACCGCTGACGACCCCCACCACCAAGCCGCCGGCGGCGATGATCGCGAAGTCTCGAGCCTCCTGGAGCCGGACTGGGGTGCCCACCAGATGCGGCGCCGTCCCGACCACCGCGTCGTAGACCTCCTTGATGCCGACCAGCACGAGCACGATGGCGACGATCACCTTGAGGGCGGTGTCGGAGATCCTGCGCGCGGCCAGTGCGCCGGCGAGGGCCCCGACCGTCCCGCCCACGGCAAGTAAGAAAGCAACGGTCAGGTCGACCTGCGGAGTGCCAGGGCCGAAGTAGTACCTTGCCGCCGCCACCACCGCGATCGGCAGGATGGCCGCCAGGGACGTGCCGTTCGCCCGGTGCTGGTCGCTGCCGGACCAAATGACCTGGAGCGGCACCATGAGGAACCCGCCGCCGACGCCGAGGAGCCCGCCCGCGAGGCCCCCGATGCCGCCGATCGCGGCATCGATCCGAGGGTTGGTTGCCTTCTGCCCGTCGGTCACGCGGCGCAGCAGCACACACCGGCAAGTCTGGGACAAGTGACAATCAACCACGCATTGACTCCACAGCCCCTGGCTGGAATCCGCGTCCTTGACTTCACCCACGCACTGGCCGGCCCTTACTGCACGATGCTGCTCGGCGACCTCGGCGCCGACGTTGTCAAGATCGAGTCTCCGGCCGGCGACCAGTCGCGCCAGTGGGGCCCGCCGTTTATCCAGGGCGAGTCTTCCTACTTCCTCTCCGTCAACCGCAACAAGCGCAGCGTGCTCCTCGACCTCAAAAGCCCGCCGGCACTTGCGGTGGCCAAGGGCCTGGCAATGGCCGCCGACGTGGTGGTGGAGAACTTCAAGCCCGGCACCATGGCCCGACTCGACCTGGATGCCGACAAGCTCCAGGTCGTAAAACCCGCGCTGGTGTATGCGTCGATCAGTGGATTCGGCCAGAACCAGCCGACGCTGGCGGGCTACGACCAGATCGCCCAGGGGACGTCGGGCATGATGAGCGTGAACGCGACCCCCGACGGTCCGCCGACGAAGGTCGGCGTGCCGATCGGTGACATCACGGCCGGGATGTTCGCGTCGCAGGCCATTCTTGCAGCGCTCGTTGAGAGAGCCAGTACTGGCAAAGGCCGCTATATCGACGTGGCGCTCAACGACTCCCTGCTCGCGCTCTTCACCTACCAGGCAGGTCGGTACTTCGCAACCAAGGAGGTCCCGCGGCAGGAAGGCAACTACCACGCGACCATCGCCCCTTACGGCACGTTCGCGGTCAGGGACGGCTTCATCAACGTCGCAGTGGCCAGCGATGTGCAGTACGCGCGATTCTGTGAGGCCATCCGCGCGCCGGAGCTGGCGATCGATCCTAGATTCGCGACCAACGCGCAGCGACAGGCCGCGCGGCCGGCGTTGGTCCAGGCAATCGAAGCCCATCTCAACGAGGACACGCGAGACCACTGGCTGGCACGCTTCGAGGAGTTTTCGATTCCCGCCGGCCCCATCCTCGACATCGAAGAGGCCTTCGCCAGTCCGCTCGCCACCGCGCGCGACATGCGAGTGCAGATCGAGCACCCTAAGGCCGGCCGGATCAACCAGGTGGGCGCGCCCTGGAAGATCGATGACGAGTCGAGTCCGATCCGGATGCCACCACCCCTGCTGGGGCAGCACACCGAGGAGGTTCTGGACGAATGGCTGGACCGCTGACCGGCATCCGGGTGGTCGAGGTCGGCAACTACATGGCGGCCCCGTTCTGCGGCATGCAGCTGGCCGACCTCGGTGCCGAGGTCATCAAGGTGGAGCACCCAGACGGTGGCGATCAGGTTCGCCAGTCGGCGCCGCTCATCGACGGCGAAGGTTCTGCATTCATGCGTCTCAATCGCAACAAGAGGTCGCTCGCGCTCGACCTCAAGACCTCGCAGGGCGCGGAAATTTTCCGCAAGCTGGTGGCGACAGCCGACGCGGTCGTCGAGAACCTTCGCCCGGGGACGATGAAAGACCTGGGGCTCGACTATGAAACCCTTCGCAGCATCAACCCTGGGCTTGTCTACGTGGCCGCATCTGGCTGGGGCCAGGACGGGCCGCTGCGGGACCAGCCGGGGATGGACATCATGGCCCAGGCCCGCTCGGGCTTGATGAGCATCACGGGGACGCCAGGCGGTGACCCGGTCAAAGTCGGAGTCCCCGTGTGCGACCTGGTGTGCGCCCTGTACGGCGCGCTGGCGGCGGTTGCGGCCCTGTACGCGCGCCGCGTTGACGGCCGCGGTCAATTCATCGATGTCTCGCTGCTCGAGGCCGGGGTTTCGCTGGCGATCTGGGAGGCGGGCCGCTTCTTCGCCACCGGCGAGGTCCCAAAACCGTCCGGCTCCGCCCATCAGAGCGCGGCGCCCTATCAGGCATTTCGTTCGGCAGACGGCTGGCTGACGATCGGCGCCACCACAAAGTTCAACTGGATGGCGCTGTGCCGGGCGCTTGGGCTGGAGGGATTACTGGATGACGACCGTTACGCCGACGCGAGCAAGCGTCACCGCAACCGAGTCGCTCTTGCCGACACGATCGAGTCCGTCACGGTGGCCAGGCCGACGGCGCACTGGCTCGCGGTCCTTGGCGATGTGGGGGTACCGTGCGCCCCGATCCAGGACTTCGGCCAGGTCTTCGCAGACCCTCATCTGCTCGCCCGGAACTTTTACTGGGATGCGCCGCATCCAACCGCAGGCACGGTGCGCCAGCTCGGCTCGCCGATGCGCTTTTCGCGGACACCGGTGCGACGAGACGCTGCAGGGCCGCTGCTCGGCGAGGACTCGGCCGAATTGCTGGCCGAGCTTGGCTATGGACCAATCGACGTCAGGGATCTCATCGAGACGCGCGTGGTGAAGGCTTGATGAACGCGCCGGCCGACGAGCTGATGGTGGAGCGGAAGGACGCGGTCGTGTGGATCACCTTCAACCGGCCGCAGGCGCGCAACGCGCTCACCTGGAACATGTACAGCCGGCTGGAAGCTGCGTGCCACGACATCAATGCCGATCGCACTGTGCGCGCCGTCGTTTTGACGGGCGCAGGTGGGCAGGCTTTTGTAGCCGGCACCGACATCGGTCAGTTCCGGGCCTTCAAGACAGAACAGGACGCGCTTGACTACGAGGCGCGGGGCAACCTGGTCATGAGCACGCTCGAATCGGTGCGCGTGCCCACGATTGCCGCGATCGCAGGAGCGTGCACCGGTGCAGGTGCGGCGCTCGCCGCCTGCTGCGATCTCCGCATCGCGTCGCCGTCCGCGCGATATGGATTCCCGATAGCGCGCACGCTCGGCAACTGCCTGTCGATGGCCAACTACACGCGCGCCGCCGCCCTCATCGGATTTGCCCGGCTCAAGGACCTGAT
>WNEZ01003521.1_pt1 | contig 13509 bp, 13 predicted proteins | sample 5400521 | NCBI WGS metagenome assembly WNEZ01 (sample SAMN13153339, study PRJNA577476) | soil metagenome | isolation source: 120 cm saprolite under Douglas fir tree site 2 hole 1 replicate 1 | place: USA:California | collected 2015-04-18 | reverse complement strand
GTTTGCAGTTTCATGACGTCGCGCTGCGAGAAGCGACGGCGGTTGGTCGACGTCCGTTTGGGGACGACCAGGCCGAGGTGCTCGTACATCATCAGCGTCCGCGGATGGGTTTCGAGGATCTCGGACGCCACACTGATGGTGTAGATCGGCTTGTCGAGGGAGATATTCGTGTCGCGTCGGGTCTCACGCTTGACGGCGGTGGCCATAGAGCCCTCCATGTTTTGAATCCTCCCGGTCTTGAATACGGCAAGCGCCATGTGATACCTCCGACCGGCGAAAATCCCACTGAGTATAGGGGCGCAGAACCGCCTGCTCAACGCAGGATTCGTAAATAGATGTGAACTCACTTGACGCCCCATGTCTGCGCTCAGGAAGTCGACCGAACCGTATTCCCACGATATAGCGTGTTCTAACAGGCGCCATATCGTGACGGGGCCGGCCCTGAGCGGGCGGGCTTGTCTTATCGAGGGGTGGCGGGAGGCTTGGTGCTGGTGGGTGGCGAGGACTCAGCGTTGGCCGCGTCGGCCGGGCCTGTCGCCGGACGGCGCCCGGCGTGATACCGGGTTCCGCCGGCCGATGAGGCCGAGGAGGCCGACGAGGCCGATGATCCGCCATCCCGCACCCGGATGTGGCTTAACGTCGATTCGCGGAGGATGAGGAACAGCAGCAGCGCGATCGAGGCGAGAAGGAAGTTGTTGCCGAGCCAGGCGTAGTTGTAGAAGAAGCCGACCACGAACCCGATCAGCGCCATCAAGAAGGCGGCGATCGTCCCTACGTGCGTGAACTCGTCCTGGAGGTGATGCCGGGGGAAGAGCTGGCGGAGCCAGTGCTCGACACCCCTGCTGGCGTGAGGGCTGGCCGGCGCCCCCGAGGATGCGGCTGACGCCGAGCCGGCGACCGGGTCCGCCTGCGACTTGCCGCAGAACCGGCAGAAGCGGGCGCCTTCCTCGATCGCCTTCCCGCACGAGCGGCAGAACACTGTTCCCGCTTTGGCCACCGGTCCTGAGCTCGACAAGGCTGCCCCATTATAAAGGCGCCGATCGCGATTTCCGGCGGAATTCCCAGGGCGTAACCAAATCGGATGCCCGCCCGTTCGACAGGCACCAGGGGAAAATTTCGGACCCACTTGGTGCAAAGATACTCCGGTTAGGTTATACTGACTGAGTCAACTTTTCGGACGCCGGCATAGTAACGTTTAAGGGGCCAGATTTGATCAGTATCAGGCATGCGACTCACTCAACAAACGCCAGCGGCCTCTCATCGCTTGACGCGCGGCGGCGCCAGATCCGACGGCAGCGGCGCTCGCCGCTCCGGACCCTCGCGAGCGGAGCGGGGTGGGGAGCGGTTATCCTCGTGTCTCTGTGGCTCCTGTTTTCCGGGATCTTCGGGTTTCTCAGCGCCTGACCGCCCGGCGGCGCAGTCAGCGCCACCTCGCTCGCTGGCGCAAGCGTAGCCGCCGCGACCTTCGGCGCATGGTCATCCTCGGCTTCATCGTCGTCTTCCTGCTGCCGTTGCTGGGTATCCCCGCCATCACGGCGCAGGCCGTTGGTCCGCTGCCGGCCGTCAGCGGGCTCGCCTCCAACAAAATGGAGCAGGACACCCTCATTTACGACCGCCATGGCACCTTGCTGGCGGACATCGGCAAGGCCGGCGACCATCGCATCGTGGTGCCGCTCACCTACATCTCGCCCTGGGTCGTCAAGGCAACGCTGGCCACCGAGGACCGCACCTTCTACTCCAACAGCGGCATCGACCTCGGCGGCATCGTGCGCGCCGCCATCGCGAACTATCAGCACCACGCCGTCAAGCAGGGTGGCAGCACCATCAGCCAGCAGCTCGTCAAGCAGGTCTACATCGGATCGAACGCCCCCGCGGATATCCAGCGCAAGCTCAAGGAAGCGATCCTCGCCATCGAGCTGAATCGTGAGTACAGCAAGAACCAGATCCTCGAGATGTACCTCAACACCATCTTCTACGGCAGTCAGACCTACGGGATCGAGGCCGCGTCGCGCAGCTACTTCCAATCCAACGCCCACGACCTGACGCTGGCGCAGGCCGCCATGCTCGCCGGCTTACCCCAGGCGCCGACGCAGTACAACCCGGTCGTGAACTTTGCGTCGGCCAAGCAACGGCAAGCGCAGGTGCTGGCGGCGATGGTCGGCGAGAAGTACATCACGGCCGCGCAAGCGGAGGAGGCCTACGCGGTCAAGCTGCAGGTCACTCCCCCGATCACCAAATTTGAGGCGCCCTATTTTGTCGACTATGTTTTGAAGACGCTCGCCAAGGCCCCCTACAACATCAATAACGATGCCAACAACCGCAAGGGCTACCGCGTCTACACCAGCCTGGATCTGCCCCTCCAGCACATCGCGGAACAGGTGGTGGCCGAGCAGATTGCGCAGAAGGGCGATTTTTACAACTTCCACGACGCCGCCCTGGTGAGCATGGACCCGAAAACCGGACAGGTCCTCGCGATGGTGGGTGGCGATAACTACAACCGGCCGGGCGGACAATTTAACCTCGCCTACGACGTCCCGCGACCACCGGGATCGAGCTTCAAAATTTTCACCTACACCGCGGCCATCGAGAGTCGCAAGGTCAACATGCTGAGCCCGGTACTCGACGATCCCATGGTGTTCCCGACGGGTGGCGATGGTCCGGGTTTCGTGAGCGGCTTCGCGAAGTACAGTCCGCAGAACTACGACCGTCGCTATCACGGCACGCTGCCGCTGAAGATGGTGATGGGCAACTCGCTCAATATTCCCGCGCTCAAAGTCGAGCTGCGCACCGGGATCCCCGCGGTCGTCGACATGGCGCAGCGGCTGGGCCTGACCTGCCTCGGCGAACCCTGCGGCTCGAAGAAGCCCGAAGACTACGGGATGAGTCTCACCCTCGGCGCCTATCCGGTGCGCCTGGCGGATATGGCCACCGCCGCATCCACCCTCGCCACCCTCGGCGTGCGTCACCGTGAGGCGCCGATCCTCAACATCAAGGACGGGCTCGGACACGATGTCTTCACCTACGATCCCACCAAAAACGAGTACCGTGCCGTCGATCCCAGCGTCGCCTTCATCATCGCGTCGATCATGTCGGACGACCGCAACCGCTGCATGTCGTTTGGCTGCCACGGTGACCTCACCCTTCCCGGACGCCACGTCGCCGCCAAGACGGGTACGACGAATGACTTCAAGGACAACTGGACGGTCGGCTTCACGCCCAGCCTGGTGACCGCGGTGTGGGTCGGCAACCCGGACAACAAGCCGCTCAGCCACAACTCGACCGGTATCGTCGGCGCCGCACCGATCTGGCACAAGTTCATGACTCAGGCGCTCGGCGCCTCGCCCGACGAGTGGTATCCGGTCCCGGCCGGCCTCCACCAGATCGGCCAGGACTTCTTCCTCCCCGGCACCGAAAACTTGCCGAAGACGCTGGCGCAGCCGTGGCCGCAGTGCAAGCTGCCGGCGAACTACAACCCCTACTCGCTGACCTACTCGCAGATCACCGTCGACGGCGTGTATTGCATCATCAATCCGCCACCCCCGCCGCCCGCGCCAGCGCCCACGCCGTCCCCAACGCCGACACCCTGTCCAATCCCTGGGCAGTGCAAGCCGACCAACTGACGACGACGAGCGTTAGTTAGGCCGTCGGCTGCTCGCCGGCGCGACTCTGGTCGCCGTCTCCAAACGGCCGGCGCGAAGCCAGCTCACCGGCGCGATCGCGCAGCTCGATGCCGCGCTGCATCAGGTCGTCGCGCATCTCCTCGCCGGACTTAGGTGCGAGCAGCAACGCCAGCCCGAAGCCGACGGCGACCCCGATCAGCAGCCCGGTGACGAACCGCTCCACGCCCGTATCGCTGTCCTGGGTGATCCGGGTGCGGCGCACGGCGGCAACCGCGTCCGAGAGGCGGTCTTTCACCTCGAAGTCCTGGGCCGCCTTGTTGGCCCGATCGAGCAACTCGCTTAACCGATCGACCGTCTTCTCTACCGTCTGATCCATCGTCGTCCTCCCTATGGCCGCCTGACCTTGCTTTCTGTTCCGCCTGCCGCCCGCCGCCTGGGTGTGGCCGTCGTGGCCGCGGGCCCGCCGTTGTCGGCGGACAATATCGCCTCCGCCTGGCCCAACAGCCGCGAGACCCGGCGCCGCGTATTCACGCCCGAGTCGGGGGCGTAGAGCAGCGCCAGGACCGCCCCGGCGATCGCGCCATGCGTAAGACCTCGCAAATATCCCATGAGAAATCGCACTCCTCGGTGGACACGACGACCGTGCCGCCACACGGTACCCGCCATCGTATCACGCGCTCTGCGAGCGCCCGACGTTCGCCTGGAGCCTCCACAAATTCAGGTTTTTGAATGAGCTTGAGGTATACTTACCACCGGTGGAAAGGGGGGAAAGGTGACAGGCGCGATGTCGATTTTGCGATTCGGCGACCTGATGAGCCCGCTCCGTGGAAGAGCAGGCGGTTCAGTGAGCCCGCTCCGGCGTGAAAAGCGGGCGGTTCGTTCAAGGAGGCGACATGAGTGAGGTAGTCGACGAGGACGTCAATGTCCTGTTCATCGAAGATGACCCGGCGGTGGCCGAGATGTACAAGCTGAAGTTGGAGCTGGACGGCTACCGGGTCACCGTGGCCAAGTCCGGCGAGGAGGGCCTCGACCACGCCAAGAACCAGGTGCCCGACATCGTCTTCCTCGACATTCGGCTTCCCAAGATGGACGGATTCGCCGTGCTCGAGAACCTCCGCTCCGACGGCGTGACGAAAAACATCCCGGTCATCATCCTCTCGAACTACGGCGAGAAAGAGCTGGTCGACCGTGGGCTCAAGCTCGGCGCGCTCGATTACCTGATCAAGTCTGAGACGACGCCGGCCAGCCTCAGCCGTGGCGTCCAGGATTGGGTCAAGGAATAGATCCTTGATCCCCACTCGCGATCCCCGGATTGGCGGAGCCTTCGATCTCGACAAGCCCCTCTACACCATTAGCGTGGCCTCCGAGATCTTAGAGACGCATCCGCGAACCCTGATGATGTACGAGGACCTCGGCCTGATCGAGCCCTATCGCACCGCCACCAACCGCCGGCGCTACTCGCAGCGGAACGTGCGCAAGCTACAGGTGATCCAGCAATTGACGCGGGAGAAGGGCGTCAACCTCGCCGGTGTCAAGTACATCCTCATGCTGCTCGAGTCGTTGAAGAACGGCGGCGTGAAACCACCCGACGACCTCAAGCAGGTCTACGACCTCTACGAAGAAATTATCTAGTTAGCTCGCCGCGATCGGCGGTAGCGTCTCGCTCTCGTGGGCTGAGCCGCTCGACGTGTCCTCCCAATCGTGGGCTTCCGCGGCGGCGATGCGAGCCGCGACGGCCGACTTGACCTCGGGCGAGACCACCATCAGGGGCGGCACGGCACCCTCGGCCAGCAAGCGGTCCAGTTCGGCACCATCGATGGTCTCCACGATCTGCAGGTGCTCGGCGATCCGCACCAGGGTCGCGCGGCGAGCGTGGCAGATGTCGTACGCCACTCGGTAGGCCGCATCGGTCAAGGCCTTGACCTCGGCGTCGACATCGGCCGCGGTCAGCTCTGAGAAGAACTGGCTGTCGCCATCACCCTTCCGATGCAGCGTGACCATGCCAAGTCGTTCACTCATCCCGAACTCACACACCATCTGCCGCGCAATGCTCGTGGCCTGCTCGATGTCCTGCTTGGCGCCGGTCGTGACGTCGCCGAAGATGATCTCTTCGGCGGCGCGGCCGCCCATGGCCGCGGCCATGCGGGCGTTGAGCTCGGACTTCGATGTCAGGTAGCGGTCCTTCAGCGGCAGCTGGATCGTGAGGCCCAAGGCCTGCCCGCGCGAAACCACTGACACCTTGTGCACCGGGTCGCTCTTCGCGATCGACTTCATCACCAGCGCATGACCGACCTCGTGATAGGCGATGATCGCCTTCTCCTCGGGGGTGATCATCCGGCTGCGCTTTTCCGGGCCCGCCATCACCCGCAGGCTGGCCTCCTCGAGCTCGTGACTGCCGATCGCCGCTTTCTTGTTCCGCGCCGCGAGGATGGCGGCCTCGTTCAGAAGGTTGGCAAGGTCGGCGCCCGTGAAGCCTGGTGTCTGGCGCGCGACCACGTCGAGGTCGACGTCCTCGGCGAGCGGCTTGTGCTCGGCGTAGAGACTCAAGATCGCACGCCGCCCGTTGAGGTCGGGCGCGTCGATCGCCACCCGCCGATCGAAGCGACCGGAGCGCAACAGCGCCGGGTCGAGCACGTCCGGTCGGTTGGTGGCCGCGATCACGACCACCGCGCAGTCGGTGTTGAAGCCGTCCATCTCGACGAGCAACTGGTTCAGGGTCTGTTCGCGTTCTTCGTTGGTCCGGATCTGCGCACCGCCACGCTTGCGGCCCAACGCGTCGATCTCGTCCAGGAACACGATGCACGGGGCGTTTTTCTTGGCATGCTTGAAGAGGTCGCGCACGCGGGCCGCGCCGACGCCGACGAACATCTCGACGAAATCCGAGCCGCTCAGCGAGAAGTAGGGAACCTTGGCCTCGCCGGCGACCGCGCGCGAGAGGAGCGTTTTGCCGGTGCCAGGGGGGCCGACCAGCAGGATGCCCCGCGGCATACGCGCCCCCAGCTGACCAAAACTGCCGGGCGCCTTCAGGAATTCGACGACTTCCTCCAGCTCGTGCTTCGCCTCATCGACACCCACCACCTGGGAAAAGGTGACCGGCTCGCCGTCGCCGGCGCGGGACTCAGCCAGGTGTTTGGTCATCTGCCCCATCGGATTTCCCAGAAGGTTCGACCGGCGGAGCAGGATGAAGAGGAGCGCCAGCAGGACCAGCAGCCCCAGTAGGTTGGGAACGACGTTCGCGACCGACGTGTCGTCGGTGGACTGGACAGCGATCCTGACGTTATGACTGCGCAGGTACTGCTCGGTCGAGCCCATCGACGATTCCTTCTCAATGGTCCACGACTGCCGCCCGGCGGAGTCCGTCAGCAGGATGCGCTGGCCGCTGATGCTGGCCGAGACGATCTGCCCGCGATCGACGCGATCGAGGACGTCGCTGATCGGCACGCTGGGCTGGTTCCAGACGGTGTTGGCTCCCGAGTGGCCAAGGAGCCAGAGCCCGCCGACGATGAGCACGCCCAGCACCGCGAACGCGGGCACGGCGACCCGCTTGCGCCGTAGGCTCGTTGGGACCCGAAGACGGCCAAAGAAAGTTTTCATCTGTTCCTCAACCCCTCTCCTTAGTACGCGACCGGCTGGTCAGGTAACGCGATCAACGCCTTCCCCGCGATTCCTCCTGCGCTGTATCGCTGCCAGAACGGGAAGGTGGTGATCGCTTGCTGTTCCTCGGCCGTGACTCCGTTGTCCGCATTCGCCAGCCGGTAGAAGGACCAGCTGATGCCGCCCTGGGCGCGGGTCTCGTTCATGGAGGTGACGATCTCGGCGCCGGGCGGGGCGCCGGGCGTGCCGTACTCGAGCGCGGCGTCGTAGGCCTGCGCGGTGATCGTCAGCGGACGGTTGAATGGATTGACGCCCGGGTCGCGGAACTGTTGGAAGACCTGGTCGACATAGGCCCGTGTCCCGTCCGTGCCGCTGTACTGCGGGAGGCCGGTCGCGCGCCAGTAGACCATCGGCGCGAAGACCTGGCAGTAGCGCGACATGGTGGCGTAGGCGTAGCCGGGATGGTCGTAGGGCATTGGCAGCGTGCTGGCCACCAACAGGTAGCGTTCGCCGACCCCATCCATGCCCTGGATGCCACCGCGAATGCCCGAGAGGTACTGGCCGACGTTCGGGTCTGAGGTGCTGTCGCCCTCGATGGTGAGCGCGAGTCCATCCAGCCGCTGGCCCTGCTCCTCGAATTGCGCCGCCGCCAGTGCATCAGCGGTGTCGGAGGTTGGGTCACCCAGCATCGGCTCGATCCAGCCGATGATGCTCAGCCCGTGCGCGTGCGCGATCGGCAGCAGGTCCTGCAGCGCCGACGCGCCGTAGAAGTGGCGTCGCGAGTCGGCGATCCGGATGTAGAGGTGGCTGAGGTCAGCGCGGACCGCGGCATCGACGATCGCCGCCGCCCGGTCGGCGTCGGGATCGTTCCAGTCGCCGTCGAAGATCATCAGCCACGCGCCTTTGCCCTTGACCCCGTCGAGTGGCGAGCGAGGGGTCTGCACGAAGGGCCGGGCGGTGACAGGCACCTTGACCACGGCGGCGAGTGGCCGGCCGAAGCTCTGCATCACGTGGGCGGCCTGCGCCTGCTCCTGGGCACGAGCCTCCAGATAGGCCCGCAGGCCGAAGGGCGGTGTAAGGAGCGCGAACAACATCACGCCCAGCACCACCCTTCCTCCAAACGCCGTGACTTGCCGTAAGATGCCCGACATGCTCGAGGGGACGGCTCCTGCGCCGTTCGGGCGTGAGAGTACCGACAAGACGGGGCGCGTTCAAGCGCCGGTTCCCACGGCTAAGGTGATAAGCCCCTGTACAGTCAATGGGTGACCTTTTTCGCTCCGTGACGTTCCGCAGCGTGACGCCACAATTCACGCCAACGTCGTCCGCTTTCGCTGTTTATCACTAATGCTGATATGTTGGGTATAATGGTTTACAGTATTGCGTTCTGGAGGGCAGCACTTGGCCTTGCCGCATAAGTCGAGCGAAGTCTCCGACATGTTCGACATCGAGCCGCGCACGCTCTTCGTCTACGAGAGCGAAAACCTGATCGCACCCGAGCGGACCCCCACGCAGCGGCGGCGCTACTCGCGCCGAGACATCGAACGGATCCGGCTCATCCGCGAGCTCACCACCGTCCACGGCATCAACCTCGCCGGGGTCAAGGTGATCTTCTCGTTGATGGAGGCGGCGGTGCAGAACCGGCTGCAGATCCCCGAGACCGAGTTTCCGGAGCTTGCCGGCGCCCGTCACCTCTGGGCCTGAGCCCTAGATCGAGCCCTCGCGCCCCACCGCGATGGTGCCCTCGCTGGCCAGCTCGGGCTGCCGCGCGGCCAGCGGCTCGATCAGATCCCTGATGTCCTGCAGCTGCGCCGAGATCCAGCGTGCGACATCGTTCTGCTGAACGACGGCCCGCATCTTTTCGGCGCGCGCGTGCCGCTCCGCGGGATCCATCAGTAATGCCTGGTGCAGCGCCTGCGCGGTCGCGTCGACATCGAATGGGTTGATGGTGATCGCCCATTCACCGAGCTCTTCATGCGTCCCGGCGTTCTCTGAAAGGACCAGCGCGCCGCCGCGACGATTGACCGTGATCCCTTCCTTCGCCACCAGGTTCATGCCGTCGTAGATGGGATTGACCAGCAAGACGTCGAACTGTTTGTAGCCGGCTACCGCGCGGTTCATGTCGTCGCGAAGCTCCAGCCGGATCGGTTGCCAGTCAGCGGAAGCGAAGCGACTGTTGATGACGCGCACCACCTGGACCACCTGGCGGGCGTACTCGCGGTACTCCGGCACGTTCTGGCGCGTCTTCTGCAGCATCGCCCAAAAAACGACGCGGCGCTGCAATTCCGGATGAGCCTGAAGGAGGCGCTCGTAGGCGATGAACCCGCGGATGATGTTCTTGGAGAGATCCATGCGGTCGACCCGGTAGATCAGCTGCTCGGGACGCCAGCGCAGCACGTCCCGCTCCGCTCGCTCCACTGCCGGGCTGGCCGCGCTTCGCTCGAACTCGCGAACGTCGATCGAGATCGGGTAGCGCCGCACCCAGACGGTGCGGCCCCGGTAGAACGCCGTCTGCTGACGGAAGTCCACCGGCAGTCCCATGTTTTCCTCGCAGGTCAACAGGAAGTTACGCACGTCGGAATGCGTCTGCAGACCGATGACGTCCGCCGCCAGCAAGCCGTCCATGATCTCGTCGCGCATGTAGTGCGGCAGCACCTTCCAGTACTGCGGCGTCGGCCAGGGGATGTGGACGAAATGCTGCAGGACCGCGTCGGGCAGCTCGCGCCGAACCAGGCGCGGTACCAGGTAGAGGTGATAGTCGTGCGAGAGGACGAGCGGCCTCTTGCGGCCCCGCCGCGCTTCGCGCACGATCTGCTGGGCGAAGAGCTGGTTGACCAGGCGGTAGCCCTCGGTCCAGGCTCGGTGCGTGCTGTCGTCGAGCACCGGCGCTTCCGCCAGGTTCCACAGGTAATGCTGCACGAACCAGAGCAGCGGGTTGGCGATGGTGTTGTAGTAGAGGTCGTAGGCCAGGCGTGGCGGGTTGACCCAGCTCACCTGGAATCGCGAGCCGTCGGTGGTCTCGACCATCATCGGTTCGCCGCCGTCGCCCAGCTCGAGCTCGCCCTCGAAGCCGTCGCGCACGCTGGCGACCCAGACCGCCCCGGTCGCCTGCGCCAGTCCGGAGAGCCCGGTCACCAGCCCGCCCGAGCCACGCACGAACCGCTCCCGATCGGCCGGATCGGGCGCCAGGTCTACCGGCGGCCGGTTGGCGGCCACGATCGGATAGAAGTCCCGAAGGAGGCGCCGGGTGTACTGTTCGATGGCCAGCATGGCTCTCGTCTAACTCTACGCGGCGCCCTCGAGATCACCGCCGCGGCCAGCCCCGGGTTGCGTGGGTCGCCAATATGTGATATCGTGAGTATAAAGATACGGGCCAAGGCAGGCGGGCGCGAAGTCGCGCCCAAGGGGTTAGACCGTGGGTAAACGAAAGCGGTCATCGGCGATCGCGCCGGGACGGGCGGTCTTCACGCCAAGTATCGCGAGCGAGATTCTCAATCTGCACCCGCGCACCCTGATGATCTACGAGAGCGAGAACCTCATCAAGCCGCAGCGAACGGCGACCAACCGCCGGCGGTATTCGGAGGACGATATCCGGCGAGTTCGGGTGATCCAGTTCCTCACCCGCCAGAAGGGCGTCAACCTCGCCGGCGTCAAGTACGTGCTCCGGCTGCTCCAGTCGCTGGGCAACCAGGGCCTCGATCTGAACCAGGTCCGCGAGCTCGACACATTACAAGAAGTCTCGGGAAACGGCCTGAGCGCGTGATTTCACCACTATCCGCCGCCCTTTCCACGCCGGGCGCGGCTATTTGCGAAAACCCTTGACAGCGCTTGCCAACTATGTAACAGTTCGCATATCAGCTTTCGTACGTAAGCAAGTCCAGTGTATTTGGGGCCAGTGAAGGGAGCAATTTGGATGTTGAGCGATGCGATCGAGGAAATACACCGGGAGTTCGAGGCGGCGGCCGACCGTCGGAATCAGGAGCTGAAGCGGAGGGCCGACGTACGTCGGGTCGACGACTTTCTCCTATCAATCGAGGACATTATCGAGAACCGCCGGGGTGTGGTCCCGGCACCGCTGATAGACGACATCACGCGCTTCGTGCGCCCGCTCAGCCGCAAGCTGCTGCGTGCGCTCAATCGCAACGTCACGCGCGACCCGGTGCGGGTGCTGGACGTCCTCTTCGATTGCCAGCAACTTCTGCTACCGCGGCTGATGGTGGCGTAGTTCCGGCCTGAGGGGGCCTCCAGCAAGAAAACCGTCAGCCCGCACGCTCAATAAGCCGGATAGCCGTTGCAGTTGAATCCGGTCTATGGGTGAAATAGCCTGTGCGGCCGGTCGGAGTACCCTGCTGAGGATCCCTTGATGCGCCAAACCTTGGCCCGCGGAAGCGGGTTCGCCGCGACGCTGCGGCGTCGCTGGTGGATTTTCCCCATCATCCTGCTGCTGGTAGCGGCTGGGCTGGTGCTCCGCGCCCTGGCCGAGCCGCTGGCGGTCAGCGCAAGCGTCGCCGACGGGGACCATGCCGTCGTTCGGAGTTCGGCGGTGGCGCTGAGCTTCAACCAGGACATGGACGTGCCGTCGGTCTTAAAGGGCTTTCGCATCATTCCACCGGTGCCCTACACGACGGCGGTCAAGAATCCACGCACGTTCGAATTCCATCCGCAATTGGAGCCCGACACGGCCTACCGGATCCAGGTGATCGGCGCCCGCAAGACGGTGGGGTTCGGCAGCGAGAACTATTCGGTCGCGTTTCGGACGGAGCCCGCGCCCAAGGTCACCGGCGCGACCTTCAACGATGTGCCCCTCGCCGAGGGCCAGCAAGCGGTCGCCCTGCGGGGCAGCCTCAAGGTCGCCTTCTCACAGCCGATGGACCCCGTCCGGACCCCGGTCCTGGTGGATGGCGCCGCCCTCGATGCCAAGAGCATCACCTGGGACGCGACGGGACAGACCGCCACGCTGGCCTTGACGCTCGGTCACAGCCGCACCCACACGCTGCTCGTCCCCAAGACGGCGACGAACCGTAAGCAGGACCTCGCGGTCGCCGACTGGACCCTGAGCTTCGCGACCGTGGTGCAGGTGCCGTCCGCCGGATCGACGGCACGGATCGGAACGTCGGGAGCGCCGATCATCATCCAGATCGAGAACAGCTCGCAGCCGACGGTGCGGCCGCAGACCGGCATGCAGCAGGCCGACATGATCTACGAGTACATCAGCGAGTTTGGCATCCCTCGGCTCTCCGCCGTCTACTGGCATCCACCATCGAGCCTGATTGGGCCGGTACGGAGCTGCCGCCTGATCACGGTGGCGCTGGAGCAGATGTACCGCGGCATGATCTATTGCTCGGGCGCCAACGATTACGTGCTCGGCCAGGTCTGGAAGTGGCCGAACGTCGTCTACGACTACTACTACATGTACCCGCTCATGTATCGGGCCTCGGATCGCTATGCGCCCCACAACGTGATCGCGCGGCCCGACCAGATCACGGCCCACACCGCGCAGGCCAACCTACCGGCACTCAACTATGACATCGCGCCGGCCCACCCCGACGTGGCGCTCCCGGGCGCGACGCCGGCGACCAGCGTTTCGATCCCGCAACATGGGGCCGTGTGGCGGTATGATGCCAACTCGCATGAGTACTACAAGTGGCAGGACGGGGCGCCGTTCACCAATGTCGGGACCGGCCAGGTCCACGCCAAAAACCTGATCATCGAGCGCGTCGTATCGCGCCTCGATACGAGCCCGGGCAACACCGGCGTACACCACACCTACAACACCGAGTATTACGAGCTCGCCGGCGAAGGCACGGCCGACATCTATTCCGACGGCGGGATGATCCATGCGACCTGGAAGCATCCCAATCGCGACGTACCGGTTGTCTACTACGATGCCAGCGGCACTCCGGTGGACCTCAACACCGGGCTGACCTGGGTTCACGTAATAGGGAGTGATCAATGACCTGGACGCAAACCCTTCGCGAGCGCTGGTGGCTGGCCCCGATCGCCATCCTGGTGGTCGCCGCCGCTATCGTGATCCGCATCATCACCACCCCGCTCGAGGTGAGCGCGAACGTCAACGATGGTGACCAGGCGGTTCCCCGGACGGCCACCATCGATCTTCATTTCAACCAGGACATGAAGGCTGAGGCCGTCCAGCACGCCTTCAGCATGACCCCACCGGTGATGGTCGCCTTCAAAGCCGTCGGCCCGAGGGAGTTCCAGTTCCGGCCGACGATGAAACCGAACACCGCTTATCACGTCAATCTCAAGGACGCGCAGAACGCCTCGGGGCGTGGCGTCA
>WNEZ01003518.1_pt1 | contig 13510 bp, 13 predicted proteins | sample 5400521 | NCBI WGS metagenome assembly WNEZ01 (sample SAMN13153339, study PRJNA577476) | soil metagenome | isolation source: 120 cm saprolite under Douglas fir tree site 2 hole 1 replicate 1 | place: USA:California | collected 2015-04-18 | reverse complement strand
AACTATCTATCGGCATTCTATGCGACCGGGAGATTGTCGGATTGGCGGCAATCACGAGTTACCGGGCAGGCGCTTCTCACGCCTTTGCCCATTCCCCGCTTCACCCCTCGACCCTATTTTTATCGCTACGCGTTTTAGCCCGAAGTCAGGATCCCCTGAAGGTAACGCAGACCGCGGCAACAGATCGGCCACACCCTCGTGGAGTCGTTACCTAGCCGCAACGCAACGCAGAGCAGACCCGATGTTGCCTGCGAGCAACGACTTCCGCCGAAGCACAGTTGCCGGCCCGCCTGTCCTCAGCGGTCACTGAAAACCGGCCATAGGTGGTCACTTCAAAAGCGGCCAACGGGAAGGGGCTGAGACGTTGACGCAGCCGGCGGTTGCGTAGTTCCGCCGCTGCATGGCCAACGTCTCGAACAAAGAGAAACAGGACCAGGTGCTCGCTCTGGGCCGACTTGGCTGGGCGCTGCGCCGCATCGAGAAGGCAACCGGCGTTCGTCGGGAAACTGCAAGCGCTTACCTGCGAGCGGCAGGGATCGCGGTGCGCCCTGTTGGCAGATGGGGGCGAGCACGGCCAAATCCGGCCAACGAGGTGACCGCCGACCTTGGCGCCAACTCCGCTGAAGCGCTGCAGCTTTCAAATCCGGCCAACGAAGTGACCGCCGACTCTCGGGAGTTGGCACACTCCGATAAGAGCTTCGCGTCGCCGTTTCGCGATCTGATCGAAGATCAGCTGGCCAGAGGCAGAAATGCCTTCGGCATCTAGCAGCAGCTCGTGGATCACAACGGGTTCATCGCCAGCTACGAGAGCGTGAAGCGATTCGTCCGGGCGCGCAGAAAGAACGCCCAGCTTCAGGCTCATCCGGTGATCGAAACGGCGCCGGGCGAGGAAGGCCAAGTGGATTACGGCGATGGGCCGATGGTCCCCACCCTGAGAGCGGGAAATACCGACGCACCCGACTTTTCGTCTTAACCTTGGGCTACAGCCGAAAATCAGTGCGACTTCTCACCTGGAAGTCGAGCGCAGAAATCTGCGCGCGCCTTCACGAAACGTCGTTTCGCCGGTTATCCGGAGCCCCCAAGACGGTCGTCCTCGACAATTTGAAAGAGGGCGTGCTGAGGCCCGACATCTACGAGCCAGCCCTCAATCCCCTCTACCGAGATGTTTTGAAACATTACCGGGTGGTGGCCTTGCCCTGTCGAATTCGCCATCCCAACCGCAAGGGCAAAGTCGAATCCAGCATCGGCCACACCCAGAAGACTCCGCTCAAAGGACAGCGCTTCGACTCACTGGAGGAAGCTCAAGCGTATTTGGACAACTGGGAAGCGAAGTGGGCGGACACGCGCATTCACGGCACCACCAAGCGCCAGGTAGCGGCGATGTTCGCCGAGGAAAAACCGCACCTGCTCTCCTTGCCGGCCGAGCCATTTCGCTACTACCGCTTTGGCCAAAGAGGCGTTCACCTGGACGGACACCTCGAGGTGGAAGGCGCTTATTACTCGGTGCCCCCGGACTTCATTGCACCGGGTACGAGACGTTCGCCTCGACCGTCACGCGCAGGCGCGAACCGAACAGGCCGCCGGCCACTGCCACTTCGTTGTAGCGCGCGATGTTGAGGGTCTGGTTGGTGGACGCCGGATTGCTCGCTCCCGGGATGGTGTACGTCCCGGTGTCGGCCGCCAGGACGGGGCCGAAGTTGTTCGTCGAGATGCCGGCGGAGGCCGCCTGGGTCGGCGTCGTCCAGCTGACCGCGACCGCTTGGTTCACGGGAACCGCCACGCCCGCCCTGGGGTAATTGATCGTGTGCGGACCCGGCCCGCCGAGCACGACGCCCTGGATGTTGCCGTTGATCGTCGCGGTCGGGGAGATCGCGGGCACATTGCAGGGGTTGCAGGAGACGGTCAACCCGAAGTCGCCGGAGGGGAACGACGGCTGGGTCTTGCGATAGTCGCCGGACGCCCCCGGGTTCGTCTCGATCAAGGTGACCGAGCCCCAGGTCGCGTTGGAGACGGTCACGGTGGCGCCGGTCACCCTGTTGCCCTGTCCGTCCTGGATTTTGACCTGGAGGTCGGTGGGCGATCCGGTCGAGCTGAAGACGGCATCGACGTCAGCCTTCACGGACAGGTTGAGGCTGCCGGTGCCGCCGTTGTTGTGGCTTACCGCCGTTTCGGGGCTGCAGGCGACCAGTCCGACAGCCGCCACTGCAAACCATCTCGAGAGCATGTGTTCCTCCGCTGCATCAGGGTTCGTTCAAAGAGAGCTTAATAGACAATGACGGGCACACCGAAAGAACGGTCACACCACATGCGTGCCCTCGCGGCGCTCGGCTCCCACAGCCGGCCACACGAAGCGGCCTGCCCAAGCCGGACGAGCTGTTCTCTGAGTCTGAGGCTCCGTTGCGCAGATTCTGGACCACCAAGCAGGTGCCAAAACGAAGCGTCCGGTGAGCCGCCGTGAATTCTTCCGGATTGAAGCGTTCAGATGGGTTCCATGCCGCTCTCGCTCTCTGTACCCTTGACATTTACTTAAGACTTTCTTTAGACTTACAGAGAACGCTACGGAGGAAGTGGCCGCGTGGCAAGTTCCAAGATGAAAATCTTCTCGCCTCTTCGCGGCAGGACGAATGGCGCCACGGACAATCCAGTGGAACGCAATCCACAGCAGGAGCTGCGCTCGGTGGAGGCTCCCCCAGGCAGCTCATGGCCGTTCCAGCCCGTCTTCAAATGCGTCGTCAGCACCGACAGACCTTGCGCCAAAACGTGCACCAAGACGTGCACACAAACTTGCCCCGCGGTTTGCACCTTCCTTCGCAATGTCGGGTGCAACCCTCGGCGCACACCCAATAGACGAAATGCTCAGCCGTTCCTCGGAGTTTCTGCCCCGCCCCTGCGCTGCCACCAACCCTGTCAATCAGCCAGCGCCGGGTGTCGACCCCGCCCTCCCAACCACGGTGAAAATCACCGGGAGGCCGGGGTCGACACCCGGACGGGAAACTCCCACAAAGCGCAGGGGCGGGACAGAAATTCAACAATTGGATTCAAATGAATGATTGAAACATCTGAAGCAAGAGCAGTCGAAAAGGAGGCGTCGAAGCTGCCACCAACAACGCTCCGTGGTCGAGCGCGGAGCAAGCACCCCTTCGGTAGCCATCCAGCTCCAACGGCACGCGAGTCCACGCTCAGCCGGACTCGATTGACCGACAAGGACCGTCAAATCATCGGCGTGCTCGCGATCGCGCGCTACCTGTCCAACCAGCAACTCCAGCGACTCTTTTACTCGGGTCGAACCAGCAGGACGATGTGCAAGAGGCTCCGCAGCCTCGCCGGGGAGGGACCTCGCAAGTTCAACCGTCCCTACCTTCGCCGCCTTTCCTACAGAACCCTCGAGGGTCGGTACTTCGACTTATGGGCACTGACTGCGGCCGGCTATGCGGCCGCACAGACCATCCTCGAAACCCCGCTCAAGATTCCAAGGGAGGACGTGGGCACCGCATTCCGCGAGCATATGGTGACGCTCAACGAGCTCCTCGTTGCGTTGCTGGCGCCACCGCCCGGAACCTACGCGCGGGCAAGGCAGACGAGATTTCGCTGGATGACGTCGGATCTCGTGCGCCTGCCTTGGAAACAGTACCTTCAGAAGTCCGGCAGGCAGCTGGAGCGCGTAGTCTTTCCCGACGCGGTGCTCGAGCTTCCACAACCTCGGCGGCGCCTGTTCCTAGAATGCGAAATGGGTACCCATTCCATTGTCGCAAGAACGGACCAAAAGGCCGGGTCCACCCTTTCCAAGGTCGAGAACTACAGCGGCTTCATTCGCGGTTTTGCTGACTCGGTGAAGGGTGAGACGTTCTACGCCCGCAAATATCCAGACGGCTGGACACCCGAAGTTCTGTTCCTCATTCGAACCACGGCTCGCGTCAAATCGGTGAACGAGGCGATTGCGCAGTGGCGAGCGGACCGGCTCGGGACTACCCTCACAGTCAGGGCCTTGACGTTTGACCAAGCCCGCGATGAGTTGCTTTCACACATTCGCGGCGCCACTTCAGCCCCTCACGCAAGCGGCGATATTGGCACGACAACGCAGCTTGGACTGGTCCCCACGGAACTCGCCGCGCTGCGCGAGTTTTACAACGCAATCGTCCTCGCCTCAAAGACAGCCAGGGCGAAGGCTCGAGCGCGGCGAGAGCCGATCCCCGAGTACCCACCTCGCACGGAAGAAGTACAGGCGCTGATTGAGCGGCTCCAAGCAGCCGTCTGCCCTCCTCTCGACTGCGTACCGAGGAATTCACCATGAACGAAGCACCACCAGCGGGCCGACCACGTCAGACCATACAAATTTTACCTCGCCTGGGGATGCTGCTCTTTCTGATGCTCGCAGTTAGTGAGGGCAGCGTACAACTCGCTTCCAGCGGATTCCTTCACGTTGGACCTGGCGCCGCTCTTCGCCCGCTGTTTAGAGCCATCCTCATTCGGTATTGGCCCCTTCGCGTCTGGGTTCTCGACAATTTGGTTCAAGCTCTTGTCGCCTTTGGCTGCACTGCCGCAATCGTCATCATTGCAGCCCGGTATTTGCTTCTTCTTTGGCACAACCAGATTGTCGCTCGACTGACGGGCACGCATTTCAAAGCCCAGTCGCTCAGGTTCCCCACCCGAGGGGTGGACTTGCTCAGTGAAATCGGGCGCCGACCGAAGGGGATGCACTTCGTCGGACTCACCCCAGAGCCCTCCTTCTTCGGACGGCGGTGGCGTCCGGTCTACATCTCCCAACGCCAAAGGACGATGCATCGACACGTTATTGGCAAGACCGGTTCCGGAAAAACCCTGAGCGTTCTCTGGCCGAGCGTTCTGCAGGATGCGCTCGACGGAAAGGGCATCCTGGTCATGGATGCCAAGGGCTCCGATGAAACCATCACCACGATGAAGGCCATCGCCAGCATCGCCGGCCGCAAGCAACAGCTCAAAGTGTTCGCACTGCCCACGTGGAACCAGCCACAAAATTTCTCGCATACCTACAACATGGTGCACGTGCGGCCGAAGACGCCCACTGATGCGGGGGGAGATCCAGTTGCCACAGCGGAGCGCATCTTCTCCGCTTTCTCCTTGGGCGACAACCAGTACTACAACACCCAAGCCCAAATCATGTTCGTCAATCTGTGCAAGCTCCTCCACGGCATAGTCGACGACAAGGGTGCCGGTCTGCCCTTCAACATGAGCGACCTTTCAGTCTGCTTTAAGGGGATTGGGGCCGAGGACGACTGGGCCGACGCGCTCAACGATTGTCTTCAGCGCTCGACCGACCAACATGCCGCCCGAGAGATTCAATCGCAGACTTCCAGACTAGGACGAGAGGCACACAAGTGCTTCTCGGGCGTCGTCGGCGCTATCGACAAATTCCAGTCACCCCTCGTGAACGCTTATGAGCCGGACATCGTCTTTGAAAGCGTCCTGCAAAATAACGAGATTGTCTACGTCCAACTTCCGGCCAACCTTTTCAAGATTCAGGCGCCAGCGATGGGGAAAGTGATGCTGATGGACGTTCAGCAGGAGGGGAGTCTGCGTCAAGTCTTTCGGCGTACGCGGAATCAGCGGCCCTTCAGCGTCACCGTCGACGAGTTTTACAACTTCGCCGACCTCTCCATCATCGACAGCCTCAACAAGCTCCGCGACGCGAGCATCGAGTTTACCCTCGCCCACCAGTCCATTGCCGACTTGGAGCTCGTCTCAAAGGAGTTCGCCTCTGCTGTTTGGGACAATACAACCACCCGAGACATCCTCGCCCAGGACAATCCCGAGCTGTGCGAGAAATTGGCGAAGAGCTTAGGCACGCACCAGGTCGTCGAGAAAACGGTTCGCATGCAGCGCGGACCGCTTTTCACGTCTCTGGCGACCGGAGACGTCTCCTCCAAGCTCGTCGAGGCGTACAAGCTGCATCCGAACGCCATCAAGAGCCTCGCCAGGTGCGGCCAGGGTTACCTCTTCAATGACGAGGGCATCCGTCCGGTCTGCTACGGAATGCTGCCCCCACTCTCGTCGGAATTTCCACTGAAGAGAAAAGAGCAGAGTAAGGCCCGCGGCCTGCGCCTCTATGAAAGATTCATCACTCGTAAGCCGATACCGGTCCGTCCCCGCCTTGCTGATCGAAGCCAGAACAGCCCCGTATGAAAGAGGAGAGCCAGTCCAATGCCGAAAACCCCCGCGAGAGACGACTACTTCGCCCAGTCCTTCCGCTTCACGCCCGAACAAGCGGCCACCATCAAGGAGGAAGCGAAGCGTTTGGGGAGCACCACCGCGTTTGTCCGGGAGCTCATCGACGACTACCGAACGATGTTCGGGCTACCGCGAATTCAGGTCGATGTGCTGGAAGCCGATATGAAAAATCTCAAGATTCCGACGCATCGGGAGTACGTTCGACATCTACTCGCCCTCAGGTACCAAACGCTCCTGGAGGAACGAGCTGCGGGCCCAAGGACGGGCAAGCGCTAGTCATACAATTCGGGCAAGGTGATCGCGCGCGAATTTCCACTCGGGTGCGCTTACTGCTCCTCCGTCGACAGGAGTGGCAAGACTACGATGCGGAGATCCTCGCCGAGCGTGTCGTGCACCTCTCCGGGAAGCGGCTCGCCGCCCGCGTGGGGTCATGGAGGGCCAAGGCGAAGCACCTGTCCGGTTCTCCCAGCAGGCCGGCGCAAGTGCCCGCGAGCAGGGCGGCGCCGTGAGTACCGCCGGCTACTTCACGCCGAGAGAGTTGGCAATTCGCATCGGCGTTTGCGTACGCACCGTAAGAAACTGGATCCGCAAGGGGAGTGTTCCTGTCTTTCAGCCTGGCGGTCCTGGGAGTAAGCTGCTCATCCCTGTCAGTTCTTTGAAAACTGAATCAGTCACGGTGGATGCAGGACGACCCTCCCGATCAACCCACGAGGGAGAAATCCTATGTTCACGTTGTCGATCAACATCCGAAGGCGCAAAGACCGCCCTGGAAAATGGATCGTCGATGTTAAGCGAAAAACCGCCGACCCTGCGGGACGTCCTGAGCGAAATCAAAGCCTGTTCGACGCCTACGAAGACGCAAAGACGTACGCCGAGCAAGTCAGAAGGGCTGAACGACGAGGGCAGTTAGAAATCCTCGCATCACCACCAAAGCCAAAAACTCTCAAAAGCGTTTGCGCGGCCTTCCTGGCCGAAAAGGCGAAAGAAGTTTCAGCGGAAACCTTGGAAACATACCGATGGCTTTTGGAGCGATCGATCATCAAAAGGTTGGCTCCCTCGCTTCACGTAGATCAGCTCACAGCAGAAGCCATCCAGAAGGACTGCGACGATCGCGCAAAAGTCGTCGGTCAAGTGACGATAAGAAGCGAATGGGATCGACTTCGGGCCATGTTGGATTACGCAAAGCGCAAAGGATTGGTCAGCACAAACGCGGCTGCCCAGGTCAAGCTCCCGAAGGCGGAATACACCACGAAGGGCTGGCTTCTATCGAACGAAGTTGGCCCGTTCTTGGATTCGTGCCAGTTGAGCTTTCAGCCGATCGCAAGGTTCACCATCTTCAGCGGCCTACGCAGGCGGGAAGTGGTTTTCCTCCAGCGCTCCGACGTCGATCTCAAAAACAAAGTCATCTCGGTCCGCTCAAAGCCTCAGTACGGTTTTCGGACAAAGAGTCGGAAGGACCGCAGCGTGCCAATTGACCCGATCATTCTTCCGATGCTGGAAACGCACCTCGCCCACCTACCCCAGCGACTCGACACCTGGGTCTTCGCCCAACAGAGTGGAGAGCGGCGGAGCCCGACATCCACTTGGTTCGCGCGATCAACCCAGGATGCAGCCGAGCGAGCAGGGATTTCGCGGTCGATTACCTTCCACGACCTGCGAAGGACCTACGGCGCGATGCTGATCGAATCGGGAGTCGACGTCTACAAGGTGTCCAAGCTTCTCGGCCATTCCGACGTGCGCATCACCGAGAAAATCTACGCCCCAATCAGCGGCAAGTACCTCGCCGCTGAAGCCTCGAAGCTCGGTCGCTACATGGGGCCGCTGCTTCTGCGCGAAGTGCGCAACCCAAAAAGCGACACCGCTTGACGAAAATTAAGTAGACCGGGGGGGCGGCAGGGGGCATCCCTTCACTTAACGCCCACCTACGAGCGCTGGTTGCTAGCAACCACCTGGCAACCACCCCCTACTGGTTGCCAGAATCGAAAAAAACCTGTGGAGCTAACCGGGATCGAACCGGTGACCTCTTGAATGCCATTCAAGCGCTCTCCCAGCTGAGCTATAGCCCCATCTATTCTCTTTTTATCGGCCCGTGACGTTCTTGACCACTGTTGTGATGGCCCTCCCCGTTTAGCACAAGTCGCGCTCTCCGTAGCCGGAGGTCCGGATAGTTACGGCGGACCGAAGCGGGAGCGCCCATAGTTTCAGGTCGGTGATGGCAAAAGGGGGCGTGGACGAAGCCGACGAGTCACGGCTTGCCGGGCTACCGACTGAAAACCTCACGCTGTATCAGCTTCGTCGACGTCAGAAATCCGATCATTCGACTCCTCACACACGTTCGTTGTCCATCGTCTCTTGCCGATGCGGTAACCGTTCCGCCTGAGCGGGCAGAATGATATCCGTACTCGGGCATCGCTGAGGAACGGCCCGCCTCCCAACGGTTTGCGGTGGCCCGCACCTCGTTCACCTCGTTGTGGAATTTATGAAAACGAAGATTACCGAAATGTTTGGCATTGCAGCGCCGATCGTTCTCGCGCCGATGGGCGGAATAGCCGGCGGTGCGCTCGCCGCGGTTTCGGATGCAGGCGGACTTGGGCTCATCGGTTGCGGGTACGCGGACCCGAAGACTGGCTACGGCAGCGACGAATGGATTCACCAGCAATTCGACTTGGCCGCTGGTCGACAGGTCGGGGCGGGATTCATCACCTGGAGTCTGACGAAGCACCCTGAGGCCCTTGATGTCGCTCTGGAGAGAAATGCCGACCCCATCTTCCTTTCCTTCGGCGATGCGCGTTCGTTGATTCCAAAAATCCGAAAAGCTCATCGGAGGGTCGTGCTGCAGATTTCGATGCTTGCAGAGGCGCCTGAGGCCGTTGCTCTTGGCGCCGACGTGATCGTGGCACAAGGCACTGAAGCGGGCGGCCACGGTAAGACGCGGCGCACGCTGTTCACCCTGCTTCCGGCGGTCGTGGATCTCGCGGACTCAGTCCCAGTCCTCGCAGCCGGTGGAGTCTCGGACGGCCGAGGTTTGGCCGCGGCGCGCGCGTTGGGTGCGGAGGGCGTTCTGGTGGGCACTCGCTTCTTTGCCTCGCCTGAAGCACTGGGAAGCGAGGCGTTGAAGAATCGCATCGTCGCTGCCGGTGGGGACGACACGGTGCGGACCCGAGTGTTCGACATCGCGCGCGGTTTGGACTGGCCGGCGGAATACACTGGGCGCGTAATTTCAAACCGATTCAGCTCAACCTGGCACGGCCGCGAAGAAGAACTTTCGAAGAAGGCCACGGAAATTGCTCAGGCCTACGAAGCGGCCCGCCGACAGGGCGATGTGGAGACTCTGGCTCTCTTCGCCGGCGAAGGCACCGACCTAGTCCGCGACGCGCAATCTGCCGCTGATATTGTAAAACGAATGGTGAGCGAGGCCGAGGCCTTGCTGGCGCGATTGGCAAAGGCATCGTCTTCCTAAACCCTCTCGCGCCGGACGGCTCGTCACCGTTTCACAACGATGTTCTCGTTGGGCCCGTTGCTCGACCCTGCACTTCGCGCGCTGCGCGCCTTCAGGCGATTGCGCGGTCTCACCTCCTTCTTTCCGAGCGAGGTCTTGTCCGAGGCGCTCCCCTGCTCGCGCTCGCTCCGCACGTCCGACTGACATGCGCAAGACTCGGCCATCAGAGAATCTCTGCAATCGTCGGCTCGCGCCAGCGAGCTCACGAACACCATGCAAAGCGCGAGCGAAATAGCAGCCGTCCTCAATACCCATTTCATCTGATCACGCATCGGCGTCGTTCCTCCTTGGCTGCGCAGCATTCCTGCGCTGGATGCGACTCGCCTGCATGGATCGATCCATTTCCGAAGCAGGGGCGATTTGACGTCGCCTACAGCGGGGCGGTTGCAGTCCGGCAACGCGAGCGCGCATTTAAGTTGCTGAAGGGCAACACGTTGAGATCGCCTGGAACGTTTTGCGAGAGGCGCCACTGTGGCGCTACGGTGGCACCACCCCTAATGCAACAGCCCGCTGCTCGAGGCGCGCATTGAGCTGGGCTCTTCACCTGCGGGAAATTGCAGCTTGTTGCTCTACCGCGCGCGGCCATTGCAGGCACGCCTGATGCAGAAGGCGCTGCGAGTTAGGAGGAGCGATGAAGCAGCAAACGACGGAGGCGCAGGTCGCAGGAAGTGGAGATTCATGATCGTCGCAGCAGTGGCCGGCGCGTTGACTTTTATCTCTGGGCTTCGGTTGGGAGCCTGGAATGCGGCCACACCGGTGATGGGCGAGGCCGAGGCGATTCTCGCGGCGCAACCCGTGACCGACACGGTTACCGATCGAGCCGCTTTCGGATTTTCCCAGGCTGCATCCCCGGTGAACCGGCGCGACAGCTCAACCTCCGGCGACTAAGCGCGGTTCATACACCTGGGCGGTGAGACGGATAGTTGTTTCTCGAGCTTTGCCTCCGAAAAACAAAATTGAGTGCTGCGCAAGGCGCTCGAATGCTTCTTCGAAAGAAATCGGTCGGCTCACTCGTGAACCGCGTATTCGTCCCCGTAGTATTTGCTGGTAGTCCGGGTGTGGAATGTGATCGCTTTGATCGGCTCGTACTTCGACTCGGGGAGTCCGGGAAGAGCCTCGAGCAGCTCATCCTCCCAGAGATAGACATTCATTGGAAATGACGCCCGCGACATTCCGCGAAGCGCCGGATCGCGCGGCTTACTGACTCGATGAGTAGTGGACGGGAGGAGATCGTTGGTGATCCGCTGAATGTAATCGCCGGTGTTCAGGATCAGTGTTCCCCGCGGTGCCTCCAACCGGATCCACTTCATGTTGCGTCTATTCAGGACCTGGAGTCCCTCGATCGTCGGTGCCGGGAGGAGCGTGAACAGGTCTATGTCCTCGTGACCGAGCAGACGCCCTGCCCCCGATCTGTCGTCTTGCTCGCTGATCGGCGGATAGTAGTTGAGTCGCAGGCCAAAGTTGGTCGCACCCAGTTTTCGATCATACAGGTGCGGGTCGCAGCGAAAATAGGTCAGGATGCTCTGCATGACCGGCAAGATCAGCGCCTCGTGTCGCTGACAAAGTCGCCCGAAGAAGGTCTGCATCTCAGGGTCCGGCCAAAATTCGTGGACGCGGGCAGGCTCGAAGGCGCGCCTACAGAAAACCCAACCCTCCACCAGGTCCGGATGAATCTGGCTCGTCTCCTTCAGTGGGAAGTAGCCCTGATTGACGGAGCCGTGGCGGCGAGCCAGGAATCTGAGCTTTTCCTCAAGCGGAGTCCGCGTGAACAGCTCGAGCACTCGTTCGTTGGCTTGATCGTACAGCGCAGGATCGGTTCCGTGGCCCTCGAGGATCGCAAAGCCGATCTCACGGAGCGCCTCGCCGAGCTCCTCGGCGAATCGCTTCTGCTCCGAGGGATCTCCATGCAGAAAACGGCCGAGGTCGCAGGTCTTGATTCGGAAATCCTCGTCGAACTCCTCTTTCGCCGCCGCCTCCGCGAGTTGATAATCCTGGCGCTTCTCGACTTGATCGTAGCGGATGAATTCCCGGTTCCGAGCGGAGATACCGTGCTCTTTCGGCTTCGGCGCTCCCCCGACCAACGCCCCCTCGTAGTCGTGATGCTCTCGAGCGCCGATTCTTCGCCCGGCTGCATAAATCAAGGCGCCCAGCAAACCCCAAACCAGCACCAGTTCCAGACTGGTCAAGGCTTGTTGTGCCAGCCGCTCGCCCAAGCTCGTTTCTCGCAGCGTCCCGATGTCATGACCGACTTGAACCGCGATCAGCCCTCCCATCGTGGCAAGCGACCAGATGGCGGCGATCCGTTGCAAGCTGGGCGGCATCCGAATTGCCACCTGCGCGTGTAGCTCGGGGTTGAGTCGCGGCATCGCCAGGAACGCCACCGTGTGCATGAAATAGAGCAGGACCAGAGCGAAGACGGCGATGTTCAGCGCCAACGCGATTTGACGGGTCAACAGCAAGAGGACCGCAGCAGCGAAGGTTGCAGTGAGTCCCAGCACTGGAGTCCCGGTCCGGCTATGGATCGATCCCATCCATCGCGGCGCCAGGCGATCCTGCGCCAGAATGAGCGCCAGGCGCGAGGGGACCAGCATCGATCCATTCAGCGATGTGGTAATGGCCATCAGCACGCCGATGGAAACGAAGGCCGCGGCGCCTACGGGCAAGTACACCGAGGCAACCTCGGCCATCGGCGCTGGGCTGGCCACCAACTGCTGACCAGAAAGCACGCCGAAGCCGACCGCGGAAATCAGCAGGTAGATCACGGACGTCGCTGCGATGCCCCGCAAGAAAACACGTGGAAGGCGCCGCGTGCTGTCCTTGACCTCGCCCGCGGTCTGCGCCAGCGATTCGAATCCAGCGAACTCGAAGAACAACAGCGGCAAGCTGGCCAGGAACCCGCCGGCGCCTTGCGTGAAGAAGGGGCGATAATTGTGGGGGTGAATCGCGAGCACGCCTGGCAGAACCAGGACGAGCAACGACAAACCCAATAGCGCGCACATCGCCACCTGGACTCGCCCAAACCAGCGAACTCCCAGCGCGTGGATCAGGTAGAAGCACAGCAGGCTTCCGATCGCCAATGCCCACCGCCATCCGGTTGCGTTGGCTAACGTTCCCGGCGAAAGCCGCTGTATCAAGTCGAACAGGTAATCGGCGAACGCCTGGGCCAGATACGCCAGCGCGCCCAGGTACGAGATGATCTTGAGCCAGCTTCCCACGAAGGCCGGACCGTAGCTTTTGAAGGTACGCGAAAGGTGGGTGTACTCGCCGCCCGGAACGCGCCCCAACGGGGTGGAAAGGAAGGCCGCGTATGGGAGCGAAGTGGCCAAAACTGCAGTGGCCAGCACCAGGTGGCCGAGGATAACGCTAGGACCGGTGCGCGCCCAGGCGTCGTTGGTAACCTTGAAGATTCCCGCCCCGATCAGGATGCCCAGCAGCGCGGCGTAGGATTCCAGCGTTCCAAGATCGCGTCGAAGTTTCCGAGCAAAGCTAGATCCATCCGCGCTCATCCATTGGCCCTCCCCGGACTCGAACCGGGACGCGGGGTCAACCGCAACGGATTTTGAGTCCGTCTCGTCTACCAATTTCGACAGAGGGCCACTTCCGAGCGCCGGCTTATACCCTTTCCTCGCCGCAGCAGCATCTCCACTTTGGGCTTGGCGACGAAAGAAGCTACGGTTAAAGGACCGCCATGTATAACCTGCTGATTGCCTTCGCCATTGGAGCGGTAGTCACCCTCCTCGTGAGGCTTTCGGGCTTCTCGATCTGGGCGGGTCTCGTTCCGGGGGTTCTCGCTTTCGTCGGGGCCTT
>WNEZ01008739.1_pt1 | contig 13511 bp, 12 predicted proteins | sample 5400521 | NCBI WGS metagenome assembly WNEZ01 (sample SAMN13153339, study PRJNA577476) | soil metagenome | isolation source: 120 cm saprolite under Douglas fir tree site 2 hole 1 replicate 1 | place: USA:California | collected 2015-04-18 | reverse complement strand
ATCGTCGTTCGCATCGTCCGCGAGCTCAAGGTTCCCGTGAAGCTGATCGGCTTCGGGGAACGAGTCGAGGACCTCCAGCCGTTCGACCCGCAGGCGTTCGTGGACGCGCTGGTGGGCGAAGCGTGATCGAAGGGGAGCCCGCCGAGCGGTTCATGCGGCGCGCTCTCGAGCTCGCCGCGCGCGGCCGCGTGCTCACGTCACCGAATCCGATGGTCGGCGCGGTCGTCGTGACGCCCAGCGGTGAGGTCGTGGGCGAGGGGTTCCACGCCAAAGCCGGCGGGCCTCACGCGGAGATCGAGGCCCTTCGGGCGGCCGGCGCGCGAGCGCGCGGCGCCACCCTCTACGTGACGCTCGAGCCGTGCTCGCATCACGGCCGGACGCCGCCGTGCGCCCCCGCGGTGATCGAAGCGGGCGTGGCGCGCGTCGTCGCCGCGATCGGTGATCCCAACCCGCTCGTCTCAGGACGTGGCTTCGCCGAGCTTCGCCGCGCGGGCGTCGAGGTCGTCACCGGAGTGGGAACCACCGACGCGGAGCGCCAGAACAGAGTGTTCCTCACCGCGATGCGTGAGCGACGACCTCACGTCACGCTGAAGGCGGGGATGACCCTCGACGGCAAGATCGCCGACCTGCACGGCGCCTCCCGGTGGATCACCGGAGAGGTCGCACGCCAGCATGCGCACCGGCTTCGCGGCGAATCGGACGCGATCCTCGTCGGTATCGGGACGGTGCTGCGCGACGATCCGGAGCTCACCGTGCGCCTGGGGCAGCCGTGGCCGCGGGAGCCCCTGCGGGTCGTGCTCGACACCGGCGCCCGCACTCCCGTGGGAGCTCGCTTCATCCGAGCCGGGCGGCCGAGTTGCGCCCTGATCGCCGTCGGCGCCGAGGCCCCGGAGGGACGTGTCCGTGAGCTCGCGGCGTCTGGTGCGACCGTCGTTGCCTGCCGCACGAGAGACGGGCGCGTGGATTTGGGGGCGCTCCTGGCGGAGCTCTTCGCTCGGGAGGTGCGCGCGGTGCTCGTCGAGGGCGGCGGCGAGGTCCACGGGGCCTTTCTCGACGCCGGGCTCGTCGATGGCGTGGCGATGTTCGCTGCCCCACTGCTGATCGGCGGACGCCGCGCGACGCCGGTGGTGGGAGGCGCTGGACGGGAGCTCAAGAGCGCCGTGCGGCTCGGCGGCTTCACCGTCACGACCCTGGGTCACGACCTGCTCATCGAGGCCGAGGTTGTCCGTGAGCCGCGAGGCGGCTGATGTTCACGGGCATCGTCGAAGAGGTCGGCTCGATCCGGGCGATAGAGCTGAGCGCGCGCGTCGCGAGGCTCGAGATCAAGGCCAGCGTGACGGTCGAAGGCGTGGATATCGGCGGCAGCGTCGCCGTGAACGGGGTGTGCCTGACGGCGATCGAGCGGCGACCCGACGGCTTCATCTTCGAGGTCGGTCCCGAGACTCTCTCCCGGACTGCGCTCTGGCACCTGGCCCCGGGTGACCCCGTAAACCTCGAACGGCCCCTTCGTTTCGGCGGCGCCCTCGGCGGGCACCTGGTCCTGGGCCACGTCGACGGTGTGGGAACCGTGGACACCGTAACCCGTGTAGAATCGACGGCGCGGGTGCGGGTCACGCTGCCGAGCCGCGACCTCGAGCCGCTCCTGATTCCTCAGGGGTCGGTCGCCGTGGATGGAGTCAGCCTCACGGTGGCTGCGCTGGGGGACCGGAGCTTCGAGGTCATGCTGATCCCGCACACGCTGGCGGTGACGACGCTTGGACGGCTGAGGCCGGGTCAAGCGACGAACATCGAGGCGGACGTGATCGGCAAGTATCTGGTGCGCTCGTTGGCGCTGAGGGGGACGACATGACCGGGTTTTCGACCATCGAGGAGGGCATCGAGGAGATCCGTCAGGGGCGCATCCTCCTCGTGGTGGACGACGAAGATCGCGAGAACGAAGGCGACCTCGTGATGGCGGCCGACCGGGTGACGCCGGAAGCCGTGAACTTCATGGCGAAGCACGGTCGGGGTTTGATCTGCGTCCCGCTGCTCGGCGAGCGCCTCGACGAGCTCAAGATCTCGATGATGGTTTCCGACAATACGGCCCCCATGGGAACGGCGTTCACGGTCACCGTAGACGCCCGGCGCGGGGTCACAACCGGCACCTCCGCCTACGACCGCGCGGTCACGATTCGCACCCTCGTCGACCCGCTCATGCGATCTGACGACCTGACGCGCCCGGGCCACATCCTGCCCCTGCGAGCGATGGGGGGCGGAGTCTTACGGCGCGCAGGCCACACGGAAGCCGCGATCGACCTCGCCCGGCTGGCCGGGTGCTACCCCTCGGGCGTCATCTGCGAGGTCCTCGACGAGGACGGCGGCATGGCGCGCGTGCCGCAACTGACCGAGCTCGCCCGGACGCACAGCCTCAAGATGATCACGATCCGAGACCTCATTGAGTACCGGATTCACAAGGAAAAACTGGTCCGGCGGATCGCGACGACCAAGCTCCCGACGGACTTCGGCGAGTTCACCGCGATCGCATACGACACCACGGTCGACAGTCGCGTGCCGCTCGCCTTGGTGATGGGCTCGGTATCCGGCGACTCGCCCGTGCTCGTCCGCGTTCACTCCGAGTGCCTGACCGGCGACGTCTTCCACTCGCGCCGATGCGACTGCGGACTGCAGCTCGACAAGGCCCTCTCACGGATCCAGGCCGAGGGGCGCGGGGTTTTCGTCTACATGCGGCAGGAGGGGCGCGGGATCGGGCTCCTCAACAAGATGCGCGCCTACGAGCTCCAGGATCAGGGGAAGGACACGGTCGAGGCCAATATGGCTCTCGGGTTCCACGCCGACCTCCGCGACTACGGTATCGGCGCTCAGATCCTGGTCGACCTCGGAGTCAAGAACTTGAAGCTCCTGACCAACAACCCGAAGAAGATCGTCGGCCTCGAGGGGTACGGGCTGCACATCTCCGAGCGCGTCCCGATCGAGATTCCGGCGACCGAGACGAACCGGAAGTACCTCAGCACGAAGCGCGACAAGCTCGGGCACCTCCTGTCGTCGCTGCCAGACTGATATGGCCGGTCGCGCCCCGAAGTTGCGCCGGGTAGCCGGGAGCGCCGGCTCGTTCAGATTCGCGATCGTCGCGGCCCGCTTCAACGAGCGCATCACCCAGCGGCTCGTCGCCGGCGCACTGCAAGCCCTGCGGGCCGCCCGGCTCGGCCCCGACGCGATCGAGGTCCACTGGGTCCCCGGATCCTTCGAGCTCCCTCAAGCCGCGAATCACCTCGCAACGACCGGAAGGTACTCGGGGATCGTGTGTGTCGGCGTCGTGATCCGGGGACAAACCCCTCACTTCGAGCACGTCGCGCGCGAGGCCGCCGCCGGAATCCGGCAGGTCGCGCTCACGACGGGTGTGCCCACGACCTTCGGTCTCATCACGGCGCTGACCGAGGAGCAGGCCTGGGCGCGCGCGGGGGGGGACGTGGGTAACCGCGGCGAAGAGGCCGCCGAAGCGGCCCTGCACATGGCCGAGTGGATCCGTCAGCTAGGCGACCATCGGGCGGGTCGAAGCCCCGCGCGTCCGGGACAGGGACAGAGACATGTGCGGCGACGGTGATCGCGCGAGGCGGAGCCACGTGAGTCTGTCATGGGCCACCCCGGGTTCGATCCGATCTCACGGTCCCCGCTACAAACATCCCCGCGACACATAATGGGCAAGCGCAGGAAAGCCCGCGAGGTCGCGCTCCAGTTCCTGTACCAGCTGGACCTCAACAGCGACGACGATCCGATTCCGCACGACGAGGAGTTCTGGGCGCGCCATCCCGTGGACGACGATACGCGCGCGTTCGCCGACGCGCTGGTCCGTGGCGCCAAGTCGAACCAGGCGAAGATCGACCACGCCATCTCGCAGTTCGCGGAGCACTGGGACCTCGAGCGGATGGCCGTCGTCGACCGCAACATCCTCCGGCTCGCCGTCTACGAGCTCCTGTGGACGTTGGACGTGCCTCCGAAGGTCGCGATCAACGAAGCCATCGAGATCGCCAAGAAGTTCGGAACCAAGGAGTCGAGCCGATTCATCAACGGCTTGCTCGACCGCATCCACAAAGAACTCCGTCCGACGTTCTGAGTCTGTCCTGTGCGGTACGCGGTGCTCTCGGACATCCACGCCAATCTCGAAGCGCTCCAGGCGGTTCTCGCCGACGCCGCACGCCGGACGGACGCGGTGCTCTGCCTCGGAGACCTGGTCGGCTACGGCGCCGACCCGGTCGCCTGCATCGAGATCGTGGCCGAGCGGGCGCAGTCGATCGTCTGCGGCAATCACGAGCATGCGGTCGCCGGGCTCATCGACCTCGAGTGGTTCAACGTCCACGCGCGGGCCGCCGCCGAGTGGACGCGCGAGCGGCTCGACGACGATCACAAGACGTATCTGGCCTCGCTGCCCCTGGTCGCCGAGGTGGGTGACGCCACGCTCGTGCACGCCTCGCCGGATCGTCCGGGCGATTGGGAATATCTCCTCAGCTTCGTCGGCCACTCGCACCTGGCCGGCATGTGGTCGCTCGGCTCCTCCGGACCCGAACACCGGGCGGGAGCCGTCGATCTCGAGCTCGAGCGCGGCCGCAGATACCTCGTCAACGTCGGCAGCGTGGGCCAGCCCCGCGATCGGGATCCGCGCGCGGCCTATGCGATCTGGGATTCCGAACGTGGAACCGTTGCGATCCGCCGCGTCGTCTACGACGTGGCGACGGCGCGGGAGAAGATCCTCCTCGGAGGGCTACCACGGTTTCTGGCTGATCGGCTCGCGTGGGGCTCCTGAGCCTGCGTCCGTCGCCTCGCCGCGCCATGGTCCTCGTGGCGACGGCCTTCGTCATGGGGCTGGGGTTCCCCCGAACGGACTGGGAGGGTGTCGTCTGGGTCGCCCTCACGCCTCTGATCGTCGATGCGTTACGCCAGCCGATACGCCTGGCCTTCGGCTGGGGGTGGGTCTTCGGGACCGTGTTCTATCTGGTGCTGCTCCGGTGGCTCGATTTCACCTTCAAGACCTACAGTACGATCCCGTGGCCGCTCACCTGGGGTCCGACGTTCGCCCTTGCGGGATATTGCGCCCTCTACGTCGGCGCCTTTGCCGCCGCCGTCTCGTGGCTCGCGCGCCGCTCGACCGTCTGGGCCCTCTGCGCGTCACCATTCCTTTGGGTTGCCGGCGAGTGGGTGCGCGGTCATCTCTTCGGCGGCTTCCCCTGGGGTCTCATCGGCTACTCCCAGTATCTGCGTCTGCCCGTCATCCAGATCGCGGAGCTCGGAGGCGTGTACGGCGTCTCGCTGGTGATCGTCGCGGTCAACGCCGCGATCGCCGGCTGTTTCGTGCTCCCATGGCGCCCGGCGCTCGGCGGAGTCGGGCTCGCGGGATTGATGCTCGGAGGAACGCTGGCCTTCGGAGCGTGGCGCTTGGCCGCTCCCCCTCCGCCGGCGGAGGTGACCGTGGCCATCATGCAGCCGTCGATCGAGCAGCCCTTGAAATTCGACCCCGCGTTCGCCACGACGACGCTCGCGATCTACCTCAGCCTGACGTCGCGCGCCGGCGCCGAGCATCCCGATCTGATCGTGTGGCCCGAGACCGCGGCGCCCACTCCGCTCCGACGCGACCCCGAGCTTTTGAGAACCCTCGGAGCGCTCTCCGGCTCTCTGCACGTCCCGCTGCTCGTGGGCTCGATCGACATTGATGCATCGACTCCACCGAAGGTACGCAACAGCGCGTTTCTCCTCACCGAACGAGGGATCGTCGGGAGGTATGATAAAATCCACCTCGTCCCCTTCGGTGAGTACGTGCCGCTATCGGGACTGATCGGATTCGTTCGGGGCTGGGCCGAGTTCATCGCCGAGCTCGAGCCGGGCTCCAGCGTGAGCGTCTTCCCGGGCCCGCCAGCCCCGTTCGGAGTCGTAATCTGTTACGAGGGAATCTTCCCTGAGCTCGTCCGGGAGTTTGTGAAAGGTGGCGCGCGCCTGATCGTGAACATGACGAACGACGCATGGTTTGGTCGTACGAGCGGCCCGTGGCAACATCTCGCCATGTATCCGTTCCGCGCCGTCGAGCACCGCGTCGCCGTGGTTCGTGCCGCGAACACCGGAGTGTCGGCCTTCATCGCGCCCACCGGCAAGATCGTTCGCCGCCTGGTGCTGTACGAGCGCACCTCGATGGCAGATCGGGTGCCCCTCCGAACCGGGGAGACCCTGTACTCGCGCTTCGGCGACTGGCTCGCGTACCTGGCGCTCGCCGTCTCGGTCGCGTCGCTCGCGCTCCGTGTGTGGAAGCGATCCGCCTGATGCTCGGCGATTTCAAGCGCGACGTAGCCTTGTTGACGAGCCGAGTGACCGAGCTCCGAGGGCATCTTTGACGTCCCCGCGAAGGAGCAGCGGCTCGCCGCCCTCGACAACGACATGGCCCGGCCGTCCTTCTGGGAGGACAACCGCCGCGCTCAGGAGGTCATCCGCGAGCGGACCGAGTTCTCGCGGGTCGTCACGCGTCTGAAGGAGCTCGGCGCCAAGGCCGACGACCTCACAGTGCTCCTGGAGCTCGCCGAGGAGGCCACCGACGGGAGCCTCGACGCCGAGATCGCCGACGGGATCGCGGCCCTGACGAAGGACCTCGACGAGTACGAGCTGAAGATCATGCTCTCGGGGCCCCACGACACGAAGGCCGCGATCGTCTCGATCCATCCCGGAGCGGGAGGCACCGAGTCGCAGGACTGGGCGCAGATGCTGCTGCGCATGTACCTCCGCTGGTGCGAGCGCGCGGGCCTGAAGGCGGAGGTTGTCGATCTGCTTCCCGGCGACGAGGCCGGGATCAAGTCGGCCACGGTCGAAGTGTCCGGTGAGTACGCCTTCGGCTACCTGCGCGGCGAGATGGGGGTCCATCGTCTGGTGCGGATCTCTCCCTTCGACGCCTCACGCCGCCGGCAGACGAGCTTCGCGTCGGTCGCGGTCGTTCCCGAGGTCGACGACGTCGAAGTCAACGTGCGCGAGGACGAGCTCCGCGTGGACGTGTTCCGGGCGTCGGGACCGGGGGGGCAGGGGGTCAACACCGCCGACTCGGCCGTGCGCATCACGCATCTGCCGACGGGGATCGTCGTCCAGTGCCAGAACGAGCGCTCCCAGCTCAGAAACCGTGACACCGCGATGCGCATCCTCAGGGCGAGGCTCTACGAGATCGCCGAGAAGAAGCAGCGCGAGGAGCTGGCCGAGTTGTCTGGACAGAAGAAGGAGATCGCCTTCGGCAGCCAGATCCGCTCGTATACGTTCCATCCCTACCAGCTGATCAAGGACCATCGGACCGGACTCGAGGTCGGCAACGTGGATGGCGTCATGGACGGTGATCTCGACGCCCTGATCAAGGCGTATCTGCTCTGGGCAAAGGGCCGTGAGGCATGAGGACGACCGCGTGGGCCGCGGGTGAGGCGAATCCGTGACGAATCAAGACGACAACGAGCTGATCCGGCTCCGTCGCGAAAAGCTCGACGCGCTGCGCGGCCGCGGGATCGATCCGTTCGGCGGCCGGTATCCGGTGACGCAGTGGGCCCGCGGTCTCGTCGAGCGGCTCGGCCACGCGAACGACGAAGAGCTGAAGGGCTTCGGAGGGGTGAGCCTCGCCGGCCGCGTCGTGGCGATACGCCATCACGGCAAGACGTGCTTCGCCCACCTCATGGACCAGACCGGGCGGATCCAGCTCTACGCGCGAGCCGACGCCCTGGGCGACGAGTACGCGCGATTCGTCGAGCTCGACACCGGCGACTTCGTCGGCGTGACCGGCGAGATGTTCCGGACGCGGACGGGGGAGCTGACCGTCGCCGTGAAGACGTTCGCGTTCCTCGCCAAATCGCTCCGGCCCCTTCCCGAGAAGTGGCACGGCCTGAAGGACGTGGAGACGCGCTACCGGCAGCGCTACGTGGATCTCATCGTCAACGCGGAGGCGCGCGAGGTCTTCTCGATGCGCGCGCGGCTTGTCCGGGGGATCCGTGCGTTCCTCGACGCGCGCGACTTCCTCGAGGTCGAGACGCCGATGATGCAGCCGATTCCCGGCGGCGCGATCGCCCGGCCGTTCAAGACGCATCACAACGCGCTCGATCTGGACCTCTATCTGCGCATCGCCCCCGAGCTCTATCTGAAGCGCCTTCTCGTGGGCGGCTTCGAGCGCGTGTACGAGATCAACCGGAACTTCCGGAACGAGGGGATTTCGACCCTGCACAACCCCGAGTTCACGACGCTCGAGTTCTATCAGGCGTACGCCGACTACACGGACTTGATGGAGCTGACGGAGTCGCTCTTCGTCGAGCTCGCCCTCGCGTTGCGCGGCGCGCTGTCCCTCACCTGGGGCGAGCATACGCTCGACCTCAAGCCACCCTGGCGGCGGCTGGCGTTCTTCGACGGCCTGTCGGAGGCCCTCGGGCTCAGCGTGACCCCCACGACGGAGGTCGAGACCGTTGCACGGGCGGCGGCGCCGCGCGGGATCGTCCACGACGCGGGGCCGGCATGGAAGCTCTGGAAGGACGTGTTCGAGACCCTGGTGGAGCCGACACTCGTTCAGCCGACGTTCGTCGTCGACTTTCCGACGGAGCTCTCGCCGCTGGCCAAGCGCAAGCGCGACAACCCGCAGCTCGTCGATCGATTCGAGCTGTTCGTCGCGCGGCACGAGATGGCCAACGCCTACAGTGAGCTGAACGACCCGATCGACCAGCTCGCGCGCTTCCGCGAGCAGGCGGCCCTGCAGGCGCGCGGAGACGACGAGGCCCACTGGCTGGACGAGGACTACGTCCGCGCGCTGGAGTATGGCATGCCGCCGGCCGCGGGTGAGGGAATCGGCATCGATCGGCTGCTCATGATGTTCGCGAACCAGCCGTCGATCCGCGAGACGATCCTGTTCCCCCTGCTGCGGCCGGAGGGCGGCCGGTGAAAGGCGGGCTACCGTTCGAGCTTCTCCTGGGCTTCCGGTATCTCCGAGCGCGCGGGCAGCGGACAAATCTCTCACTCTTCGTCTGGATCGGCCTGGGCGGGGTCTTCCTGGGGGTCGCCGCGCTCATCGTGGTGCTTGCCGTGATGACGGGTTTCCAGGACGGGATCCGGGACCGGATCATCGCGGGCAGCCCGCACCTTCTGATCTTCCAGGGCGGGGCCCAGGGGCTTGACGACGCCGACAAGATCGCCGGACGGGTCAAGGCGATCCGCGGCGTCCACTCGGCCACGCCCTTCGTTCACCAGCAGGCGCTCTTCACGACGCCAAACGGCGGGGCGCGGGGCGGCCTGATCCGGGGCGTGGACCTGGCGACGCCGGCGGTCCGCGAGGACGTCCGGTCGCAGCTCCGTCAGGGCTCGGTCGACCCGCTCGCCGACGGCGCGCCCGCGATCTTGCTCGGGCGCGAGCTGGCGCGGAGCCTCGGCGTGTTCCCGGGCGATGCCGTAACGGTGATCTCACCGGAGGGCGCCGTGACGGCTGTCGGCATGGTCCCCAAGATGCGGCGCTACACCGTGGCCGGCACGATCGAGATCGGCATGCACGAGTACGATTCCTCGATCGCCTATCTGAGCCTGCCTCTGGCGAAGGAGTTCGCCGGGCTCGCCGGGGTCACCGGGATCGAGGTCAAGCTGGACGACCCCTTCGACGCCAAGAACGTCAGCCGGCTGGTCGCCGCCCAGTTGGGGCTCCGCTACTGGGTGCGGGACTGGATGGAGATGAACCGGAGCCTCTTCGCCGCGCTCCAGCTCGAGAAGCTCGCGCTCTTCGTCGTCGTGACGATCATCGTGCTGGTCGCGGCGTTCGCGATCATCGGTCATCTCGTGCTGCTGGTCGCCGAGAAGCGTAAGGAGATCGGGATCCTCAAGGCCGTCGGCGCCTCCTCACGGTCGATCACGCTGGTGTTTCTGGCCGTCGGCATGACCATCGGCGTGGCCGGCACGGCGGCCGGGGCCGCGGCGGGGCTCAGCCTTATCTGGGCCCAGAACACCTACAAGGTGATTCGGCTGGCCGGCGATGTGTACCAGATCGACTACCTGCCCATGAAGCTGACGGTGAGCGATGGGGTCATGATCATCGGCGCTACGCTCGTCCTGTCCTTCCTGGCGACCATCATCCCGGCCAAGCGGGCGGGTTCGCTGGCGCCGGTCGACGTGCTCCGGTATGAGTGACGACGGGGCTCGCGCGTTGCTCGTCGGCGAGGAGCTTGAGAAGGAATACCGCTCGGGCCCGGAGGTCGTGCGTGTTCTTCGCGGCGCCAGCGTGAGCATCGGTCCCGGCGAGTTTGTTGCGCTGATCGGGGCCTCGGGCGTCGGGAAGTCGACCTTGCTGCATCTGCTCGGCGGGCTCGATCGACCCACCGCCGGACGCGTCCTGTTCCAGGGGGAGGACCTCGCGGCGTGGGGCGAGGCGGGGCTCGCCCGCTATCGTCGCCGCGACGTTGGGTTCGTCTTCCAGTTCTACAACCTCCTGGGCGACATGAGCGCGCTCGAGAACGCGATGATTCCCGCGCTGATCGAGCGTAAGCCCGCTCGCGAGGTCAGAGAGCTCGCCGCCGCCGCCCTCGTCGAAGTCGGGCTCGGCGACCGGTTGAATCACCTCCCCGGAGAGCTCTCGGGCGGTGAGCAACAGCGGGTCGCAATCGCGCGGGCGCTCATCAATAGGCCCAAAGTGATCCTTGCCGACGAGCCGACCGGCAACCTGGACCCCAAGACGAGCGAGGTTATCTATGATCTCTTCCTTCGGCTCCAGGCGGAGCGGGGGCTCGCCTTTCTCGTGGCGACCCACAACCCCGACCTCGCCCAAAGGGCAGAGCGCGTTTATCGCCTGGTCGAGGGACGTGCGCGCGAGTTCGGGGCCGAGTCGACGCCGATCGGATAACGGTTTCGCGCAGTTACTCGATTGCGGGGAAAAAACGCTAGCGGGCTTGGAGGCGGTGGGCTATACTGAGATCGCAGTCTGGTAACTAGCCGTCAGCGCAAGTAAATTCGCATCCCGCGACCTGCGGAAGGGGTGGGGCACACCAGTGTTTGAACGGTTCACTGAACGGGCGCGACGGGTCATTATCTTAGCGCGTGAGGAAGCCGGTCGTTTCCGCCACGATTTCGTCGGGACGGAGCACGTCCTTCTCGGGCTGATCCGCGACGGCGAAGGAATCGCGACTGCGGTTCTTCAGCGTCTCGGCCTTCGGCTCGAAACCGTCAAGGCGGAAGTCGAGCGCGCGCTCGCAGGATTCCCCAAGACGCTCACGTTCGGGGAAGTGCCGTTCACGCCGCAGGCCAAGCGCGTGCTCGAGCTCTCGATCGAGGAAGCGCGCCAGCTCGGCCACAACTACATCGGGACCGAGCATCTGCTCCTCGGACTCATGAAAGAAGGGCAGTCGATCGCCGCGAAGATCCTGGAGTCGCTCGGCGCCCGGCTCGACGAGGTCCGGCAGGAGACCCTGGCGCTGCTCGGCGACCAGTACTACCCGAGACCGAAGAAGCGCTCGCAGACTCCGGTGCTCGACGAGTTCGCGCGCGACCTGACCCAGCTGGCCCGCGAGACCAAGCTCGATCCGGTCATCGGCCGCGAGCAGGAAATCGAGCGCGTCATCCAGATCCTCGCGCGCCGCACGAAGAACAACCCCGTCCTGATCGGTGAGCCCGGCGTCGGCAAGACCGCGATCGTCGAAGGGCTCGCGCAGAAGATCATCGGGCACGACGTCCCCGACGTCCTCGTGAACAAGCGGCTGCTGCAGCTCGACCTGGGCGCCCTCGTGGCCGGGACGAAGTACCGCGGCCAGTTCGAAGAGCGGCTGAAAGCGGTGATGAAGGAGATCCGCCAGTCGGAGAACGTCGTTCTCTTCCTTGACGAGCTCCACACGCTCATCGGCGCCGGCGCGGCCGAAGGCGCGATCGATGCCTCGAACATGCTCAAGCCGGCCCTCTCGCGCGGCGAGATCCAGACGATCGGCGCGACGACCCTTGACGAGTACCGCAAGTACATCGAGAAGGACGGCGCCCTCGAGCGTCGCTTCCAGCCGGTCATCGTCAAGGCGCCGACGGTGCCGCAGGCGATCGAGATCATCCGGGGCCTGCGCCACAAGTATGAGGCCCACCACCGAGTGAAGATCACCGACCAGGCGATCTCCGCGTCGGTGCACCTGGCCGACCGCTACATCACCGACCGCCAGTTGCCCGACAAGGCGATCGACGTGATCGACGAAGCGTCGTCACGGACCCGCCTCATGGCGCTCACGCCGCCGCCCGAGCTGAAGGAGCTCGAGAAGGAGCTCGAGCGGGTGATCCGTGAGAAGGACATGTACCTCGAGGCGCAGGAGTTCGAGAAGGCGGCGTCGCTTCGCGAGAAGGAGAAGGTGCTCCGCCATCGCGAAGAGGAACTGAAGCGCGACTGGGAGAAGAACAAGGGCAAGGGCACCCAGACGGTCGAGGAAGAAGACATCGAGTTCATCGTCTCCCGCTGGACCGGCATCCCGCTCGCCAAGCTCGAGCAGAAGGAGTCCGAGAAGCTCGCCCGGATGGAGGAGGCGCTCCACGGGCGGATCATCGGTCAGAACGACGCGGTTGCGGCCGTCGCGCGAGCGATCCGCCGGTCCCGCGCCGGCCTGAAGGACGCCAAGCGTCCCGTCGGCTCGTTCGTGTTCCTCGGCCCGACGGGGGTCGGCAAGACCGAGCTGGCCCGGGCGCTCGCCGAGTATCTGTTTGGTGACGAGAACGCCCTGATCCGCGTGGACATGTCCGAGTACATGGAGAAGTTCTCGGTGTCGCGCCTGCTCGGCGCGCCGCCCGGATACGTCGGCTACGAGGAGGGCGGGTTCCTGACCGAGAAGGTCCGGCGGCGTCCGTACTCCGTCGTGCTGTTCGACGAGATCGAGAAGGCGCACCCGGACGTCTTCAACATGATGCTCCAGGTCCTGGACGACGGCCGACTCACCGACTCGCTCGGCCACGTCGTCGATTTTAAGAACACGATCCTGATCATGACCTCGAACCTCGGGACGAGCCTCATCGGAAAGCGTGTGTCCCCCGGATTCCTCCAGGAGACGGACGAGTCGTCCTACGAGAAGATGAAGGAGCGCGTCCTCGAGGAGATGAAGCGGGCTTTCCGGCCCGAGTTCCTGAACCGGATCGACGACATCATCGTCTTCCACGCCCTGTCGCTCGACCACATCAAGGAAATCATCCGGTTGATGATCGGCCGGATCAACAAGCAGCTCACCGAGAAGGGCATCGAGCTCGTGCTGACGCCGGCGGCCGAAGCGGCGCTGGTGGAGAAGGGATACGATCAGACGTACGGCGCACGGCAACTACGGCGGACGATCCAGAAGCACATCGAGGATCCCCTGGCCGAGGCAATCGTTCGGGGCCAGGTCGCGGAGAGCGCCCGCATCGAGGTAGACATCGAGGGGGCGAATTTCACGTTCCGCGAATCGCAAGCCGCCGACGCGCCGCTCGAGCTTGCTGAGCACTAGCGCGCCGCCCCCACCCGCCTGAGAGCCTGGTGACGACAGCAGGCCGGGTGTGTC
>WNEZ01003513.1_pt1 | contig 13523 bp, 6 predicted proteins | sample 5400521 | NCBI WGS metagenome assembly WNEZ01 (sample SAMN13153339, study PRJNA577476) | soil metagenome | isolation source: 120 cm saprolite under Douglas fir tree site 2 hole 1 replicate 1 | place: USA:California | collected 2015-04-18 | reverse complement strand
GCGTCGAGGGCTTCGACGTAGGGAGCGATTACCTTGATGCCGGCTTGATCGGCGGCGTACATGGAAGTGGCGATGAAATAGTCGGTATAGCCGTCGATGATCAGGCGCAGCGGCTTGGCGGCGTCCCATGAACCAAGGTCGAGCTCGAGCCAGTGCAATTTCGCAAAACCGGCGAAGGGAAGCTCTTCGAGGCTGGTGACGTACTTGCGGTCGGGCTTGGCGATGAGCGAAAGCACGTCGTTGCCGTGATCGTCCCAAGCGCCCACGGGCGGATGCGCGTCCCGGCTTGCGATGACGCGAAATTCGGGGAATGGTGGGGCGCTGACGAATCGCTCGTTGGGATAGATATCGTAGGATGCAGGATGGTCAATGGCCAGCAAGCGGACTTGATCGAGGTAGACGGTTTCTTCCATCGGCTCCATGAAGCGGAAGCTGAGCATGCCATTGCGCGGGCGTACGCTGCGCGCATTCACCTTCAAATACTCGTCGGGGTCGGGAACGTCGCGCTCACCGGGAGCGACCCAGTGACCAACGACGCCGGGGCCAATCATGTCTGCGATGAATTCGTACTCGCGCCCATTCCAGGCAAATAAAACAGGGCAGGAACTGCCGCGGCGATCGAGCTCGCCGATGGCGTGCTCTTTCCGGGCGGCTAGATTGATTTCGTCCTGCGGCACGCCGGTGGGCCAGAGGAGACGCACAACCTCGACGTTCTTCTCGGTGCCGAGGCCAGCGAGGAGGGCCGGAGCATTTTGTCCCAGGTAGCCGGACGCGCCTTGCACTTCCCACTTTTGATAGAGCGGACCGGCGTAGATCTCGACCTTGGTGCCGATGGCGCTCTTGTTGTCGTTAAGGGGTTTTAAATCGATGCGCATCCAATTGTGCTGATTGCCGCCCTCGTTGCGGAGCAGAAGCGGCGGGGCGCCCAATTGGGTGACGACCAAGTCGGGTACGCCATTGCCGGCGACGTCGGCTACAGCAATAGCGCGCGGCTGCGAAAGTTTGACGGCGTCAAGATGACCTTGCCTCGTGACGTCCGCGAAACCGAGCGTGCCGAGATTGCGCAGCAGACGGATTTCGCCACCGGAGCTGGATTCGCCGACAGCAACAAGATCGAGCCAGCCATCATTGTCGTAGTCGATGGCGGAAAGCCCCCAGCCGCGCTCCCAGCCCAGATCGGGCAACGCGACGCGTTCGAGGTGCTTGCCGCCGATGTTGCGCCACAGGCTAATGCCGGGCGCACCGCCGTGGGTAAAGGCGAGATCCATCCAGCCGTCTTTATCGAAATCGAATGCGATGACGCCGACGGCGGGCGGAAGATTTTCTCTTGTGAAATCGATACCAGGCAGCGGAGAGAACTTTCCTTCGCGCGGATTCAAGTAGATTGATGCACCCTGGCTACCCCCGGCAAAAACGAAATCAATGGCGCGATCGTTGTTGAAGTCCGAGGTAACCAGCCCGGCGCCCGTTGCACCGATGCCTAGTCCGGTCTCAACGGAAATATCGGTGAAGGTGCTGTTGCCGTTGTTACGCCAGAGAACGTTGTGCGGCTTGGCGCTGGACGAGGCTTCGCCGGGCGACATGGTGACGTAGAGGTCTAAATCGCCGTCGTGATCATAGTCGACGAAGGTAACGCCCACGCAGCCGGGTTCGCGGCGAATGCCCACGGCTTGCGTGACGTCCGCGAACCTGCCGTCGCCTTTGTTGTGCAGGAGGCGCACACCGTCGCTGAGGCAGACGGCGAGGTCGGTGTGGCCATCATTGTCGAAATCACCCGCGGCGCAACCGAGGCCGCTGCCTTTTAGCGCGAGCCCCGCTTCTTCTGTCACGTCGACGAAGCGGCCGTTGCCGGCATTGTGCAGCAAGCGACTCGTGCCATCGCCTAGGGCGCTGACCAAAAACAGATCGGGCTTGCCGTCACCATCGTAATCGAGAAAACACGCGCCGGCGCTGGGCCCGGGGAGTTTGGGACGGCCGCCTGCGAGAGCCACAACGATAGGCTGCTCCTTGTAGCTGACCGGGATCGCAGGCGGCGCCGCTAACATGCCGCTGCGGCCCAATTCGGCGAGCGAGAAGCGGCCCTGATCGCCATAGCCCGCTCCAAACGGAGAGCCAAGATGTTCCGTTGTGATTTTCTGAAAACGTGCGAGGTGTTGCCGCGCGGAATCCAAATCGCCTTTTCGCTGATAGGCGCGCGCGACGCCAAATTCCGATGAGGCATGATAGGGAAACGCCGCAATGGCCTTCTGAAATTCGGCGATGGCATCGTCGTAGCGCTGCAGCTGCGTGTAAAGGTAGCCCAGAAAATAATGGGCGTCGGCTTCAGGCGAAAACTGCGCAACATGCTGAAACGCCTCGATGCCCTTTTCGGGTTCGCCGATGTCCTTGTAAAGGAGGCCGAGGTTGTACCAAGCGTAGGGGTCGTTGGGCAGGAGGCGCGCAGCCTCTTCAAGAGCGGCACGAGCGGTTTCGAGCTTTTGCTGGCTGAGCAGCGCGATGCCGAGGTTGAGGCGGGCGATGGCGAATTTCGGGTCAGCGGCCAGGGCCTTCTCAAAATATTTCTGCGCTTCGGCGAATTTCTGCTGATTCATGTAGGCAACGCCGAGGGTATTGTTGCGAAAGGCTTCTGCCTCATTGCCTTTTGCTTCGGCCGTCGGCGAAGTTTGCGGATTTTGCTGAGCGCCGGTGGCTCGTGAGCGCAGCGAAGGAATCGCGATGGCAAAGAAAATGGCCACGCTAACTATGGACAGCAGAATTCCGAGTCGGTGCGCACGCAGCATGAGGTTTTTTCCCTATACGAATCGTCGCCCCGGACGCGGCACGGCCCGCCACGCTGCGAGACCCTGTCGATTTTCGCGGCTGACCGAGGCAGCGTCAAGCTACGATTTCGCGGCTGGGTCGGCGCTGCTTTGGATTTCCGCGATGGCGCGGAAACTTGACGCGTTCAGGAGCCCCACTTACTCTCGCTAGTTCGCAAATGAAAACGCTACATTACGCAAGCATCGCGGAAATTCGCGAGAGCGTCGTGACGAAAAGGCTGTCGCCAATGGAAGTCGCCACGGCGCACCTCGAACGTATCGAGGCATTGCAGCCGAAGCTCAATGCGTTTGTGCATTTCGATGCCGAGGCGGCACTGGAGCAGGCCCGCCGCGCGGAGGAAACGCTGCGCAGCGGAGACGCGGCCGGCCCGCTGCTCGGCGTTCCCATCACGCTGAAGAGTTGCATCGATGTGGCGGGTTGGCCGTGTCCGGCGGGCTCTTTGCTGCGCAAGGATTACATTGCGGAGGCTGACGCCACGCTGACTGCGCGACTGCGGGCGGCCGGCGCGATTCTTCTGGGCAGCACGAACACGCCGGAATTTCTGATGGCGTACGAAACGGATAATTTGACTAGCGGAAAGACCAGCAATCCTTGGGATTTATCGCGCAGCGCGGGCGGCTCGAGCGGCGGCGAAGCGGCGGCCATTGCGTCGGGATGCTCGGCGGGCGGAGTGGGCAGCGATGGCGGCGGATCGGTTCGGGTGCCAGCGCACTTCTGCGGCATATGCGGTTTGAAGCCGACGCCGGGACGAATTCCGTCCACCGGGCACTTTCCCGCGGGCGTCGGCGCGTTTTCGTGGATCGGAGTGGTTGGACCGATGGCGCGAACGATTGCGGACGTGCGCGCTTTGTTTCAAGTGATGGCGGGACCGGACCCTGGAGATGCGTTGTCGGCGCCAGTGCCGGTAACTGCGGTGAATGATGCGCAACTAAAAGATTTGCGCGTTGGCATTCTCGAAAGCGATGCGCTGGGCAAGGTGGACGCAGAAACCGCCGCGGCGTTGCAAAGGGCGGCGAACCACTTGGCGGCGGAGGGATTCGTGGTCGAACAGCAGCCGCTGGAGGGCCTGGAACGCGCGATCGAGCTCTGGTGGTTCTTCTTCGGACCCGCGATCGCTCACCTGTTTGGGCCAACCGTCGCCGGCCACGAAGATGAACTGAGCGACATTTTTCGCGAATACATGAGGTTTGCGGAGGCGCCCGTGACGCTCGACGCATTGTTGACCGCGTGCGCGGAGCGCGACATGCTGCGCGCAAACATTCTGCGGCAGATGCGCGATGTGCCTATCCTGCTCTCACCGGTCTCAGCGACGACAGCCTTTCGGCATGGCGAAGGAACCTGGCGGCCGGGCGCGAAGCAGTGTTATCGCGACACGATGCGCCTTTCACAGTGGCTCAACTTGACTGGGTTTCCGGGAGCGTCAGTACCGGTCAGCGTTTCCGCGGGACTGCCGATCGGCGTGCAAGTCATCGGGCGGCCGCACGAGGAGGAACTAGTCCTCGCGGTGGCCGAACGGATCGAGAACGGCCGAGGTCCATGGCGATCGCCCCTGGCGTAGGTCGCAAACACAGCCAGGATTATCTCTGCCGCGAAGGTTACTGGGGAGGCTGCACGAGTTCCGGGTTCGGTATGCGCCGGTCGCTGAGCGACTCGCGGCGTTTGCTGAGATCGGCGTTGACCATTTTCCGGGCGATCGCAAATTCGGCTTGCGCTTCGTCAGGACGTCCGAGGCGCGCGAGCACTTTGCCACGGACGAAGTGCAGGCTCTGATTGTTGGGCGCCAGGCGCACCGCCAAATCAATCACCGGCAGCGCTTCGCGATATTTTTCCTGTTGCATATAGATTTTGGCCAGACCGAAGAGCGAACCCGGCATTTTCGGGTTGCGCTTCAAAGCTTCGTGGAAGAAGCGCTCCGCTTCGTCATGGTTTCCAGCGCGTTGATAAAGCTGTGCGAGCTGCTCGTAGGTATCGGGGAGGTCGGGCTCGACGTCCAAATCCTTGCGAAATTCCGCCTCGGCTTCTTCCAGGTGGTCGAGCCGCAACTGAGCAACTCCCAGGCTGAAATGAACGAAAGGCAAATTGGGATTTGCGGCCGCGGCGCGCTGCAGTTCGGGCAGCGCTTTCTCCGGCTCCTCGCGGTTCAGATAGGCCTTGCCGAGAATCAGATGAAACTCGGGCTTCTCCCCGCCAACCTCCAGAAGGCGGCTGAGAGCTTTCTCGTCCAGGTCTTTCCTATCGGCGTTATGAGCCGCAATGCCCAGCACATAAAGGTACATGAAATCGCTGGATTGCTGCACCCAAAGCGGCTCAAGCGCGATGACGGCGTCAGCATAACGCTCGGTAAACACGTTGCAGAGACCCAAGAGGTAGCGCGCTTGCTGGGAGTCGGGCTGGTCGCGAACCACGGACGCGAGCGGTGCGATCGCTCCGGCGTAGTCCCCGCGCCGGTACTTCACCAGGCCGATGTTCAAGCGAACGCCGGCCATTTTTGGCTCGAGCTTCGCCGCTCGCTGCAAAAGGGAGAGCGCGTGGTCCCAATCCTTTCGGCGCATAGCGATGACGCCGAGATTGGCGTAAGCGGATCCCGCGCGAGGATCGGCGGCCAACACTTTGCGAAATGCCGCTTCAGCGTCGTCCAGCTTGCCACGTTGCAGCGCGGCCTCGCCCTCCGCGAAAGTCTTTTGGAGATCGGCGATTGCGGAGCCGTTCGAGGCTGCATCGCGCGCTTGCGATGCGGAGGGGCGGAGCGAAGCTTCCGCCAAACAAAACGCAGGCAAGGCTCCAGTGAACGCACCTTCACCGAAATTGGCCGCCAGAGCGAGTACCAGAACCTTTCGAGTCATGGGGCCTGTAGTCTCCGGCAGCCTCGGCCGGAATTCAAGCGGCGGCCGCGAACTGCCGCTATTTCAACGGGATTCAAAGAAACGGGAGCGGGAGAAGTAGCATCGCGCCTGATGCTTGGCAACGGGCGGAAGGAAGAACAAGAATAAGACAAAATCCTACTTGACAGGCGCACCGTTATGCCTTATTAACTCGATTTAATAAGTCCCGGTGCAATCTTGCTCAGGTCGAGTGGTGGGGGCTGTGGCCGAATGAGTTGTCTCCGGCGATTCATGAACCTGGCGGACCCGTCTTGCCAGGGGCATCGTCCCTCACATTCCCGTCATTCAAGTTTTGAGAATTTTGGAGGTACTACCGTGAAGGGACATTCGCATTATTTTCACACTCGCAAGTCCGCGAACGTTCTTGCCAACACTGCCTTCGCCCTCGGCCCATTGTGCGCTCTGGTGATTACGCTCCTGATGCCGTGCCTTTCGTATTCCCAGGACACCGGCTACATCAGCGGCACAGTGATCGATAAATCCGGCGCAGCGGTTGCTGGCGCCGACATAACGCTGACCAACACGACTGGCAGCTTGACGCGCACGACAACCAGCAACAACGATGGCGCCTACGTGATTGCGGGACTGCCAGGCGATACTTACAACTTAAGTGTAGCGGCCAAGGGCTTTCAAAAGTACACCGCGCAAAGTATCAAGTTGAACGTCGCGGAAAAGTCGCGCATTGACGTGACACTGACGGTTGGCGCGATGAGCGAAGAGATCACCGTCACGGGCGAAAGCGTTGCGCAGGTAGAGACGCAATCCTCAGACCTGACCAGCACGATCACTGGAAAGCAGATTAATCAACTGGAGCTGAACGGCCGCAATTTCACGCAGCTCGTTAATCTGGCTCCGGGTGTCGTCAACCAAACGGGCCAGGATGAGGGCACCGTGGGCGTGTACGGAAACGTCGCGTATAGCATGAATGGCGGCCGCACCGAGTACAACAACTGGGAGCTCGACGGCGGCGACAACATGGACAACGGCAGCAACGCTACGCTGAACGTGTATCCGAATCTTGAAGCTATCGCCGAGTTCAAAGTTCTCACGTCAAACTACGGCGCGCAGTATGGCCGCAACGGCTCGGGCACCGTGGAAGTCGAGACTAAGTCTGGCGGCAGTTCCTTTCACGGCAGCGCCTTCGAGTACCTGCGCAATGAATTCTTCAACGCGCGCTCCTGGGATCAAGGCTCCGACATAACGCAGCCCAAGGCACCCTACAAGAAGCATGACTTTGGCTATACGGTCGGCGGACCCGTTTATATCCCGAATCACTATAATTCCAACAAGAAGAAGACGTTCTTCTTCTGGTCGCAGGAATGGCGGCGGGAGAAAAACCCCTCCACAATTCTTCAAAACGTTCCTTCGGATCTCGACCGCACTGGGGATTTTACCGTGCTCTGCTCCCATGAACCCGCGGATTGCCCTAGCGGCCCGCAAGTCAGTGGCAATAAAGTAGTGCCAACTTCGGTTGGTACGGCGCTTTTGGCGCTCATCCCGCACGCCAACACGACGAATGGCGTATTTTCCGATGGGACCCCAATCCCCGCCGTCGCGCAGACCGTCTCGACACCGACCACGTGGCGAGAGGAACTCATTCGCGTCGACCATAATCTGACCGATAACTACCGTCTGACGTTCCGCTACATCCACGATTCGTGGTCGACCGTCGTACCCAATCCGCTTTGGGGCAACGGTACCTCCCAATTCCAGGACATACAAACGAATTTCGTAGGGCCGGGGTCGAGCTTCGTAGCCCGCCTGAATGCCAACATCTCTCCGACCCTTCTCAACGAATTCGTGGCCAGCTACACCGCCGACCATATCTTTCTCACTGCCCTTAATAATCCAGCGCTTCCCTCCCCCTTCGCGATGGGCACGTTGTTCGCCCAGAACCCCGTGTTCGGTGGGAAGCTTCCGTCGATCGAGCTCAAGAGCAATATCGCGTACGGCGGGGGCGGCGATTCGCGCCTCGCGCAAGACTCAGGGTATTTCCCCTGGAACAACGCTAACCCCGTCTATACGTACCGCGACAACGTGACGAAAGTTATCGGTAGGCATACGTTGCAATTCGGCGCGTACCTGGCGTTCGCGCAAAAAAACGAAGAGAACTCTCCCGACGTTCAGGGGATTCTGACGTTTGATTCGAACAATACCGCAATTGTTGCGGGAAACCCTCTTAGCACGGGAAACTCTCTTGCCGATCTGTTGATGGGGAACATTTCGAAGTACAAGCAGTGGAGCGTGGAGGCCAAGTATTACAACCGCTACAGGATACTGGAGCCTTACTTCCAGGACGACTGGCGCGTGACGAAGAAGTTCACCGTGAACCTTGGACTACGCCTTAGCCTCTTCGGCACATATCGCGAGCGCTACCGGCAGGCGTTCAACTTCGAACCCACGGCATTCGTTCCCGCCAACCAGCCTACGATCGACACCAGCGGAACAGCCTCCGATGGATCCCTGGTCCCGGGAACCGGGAATCCGCTGAATGGCATGGTCCAGTGCGGAGGAAAAGGAGGAACCAGCACGCCCTTGCCAGGATACCCCTCAACTGTGGGAGCTTCGTCTCCCGATGGCTGTCTCAAGGGGCATCTGTTCAATCCTGCTCCCCGCATCGGATTCGCCTGGGATCCCAAGGGAGACGGCAAGATGGCTATTCGCGGAGGCTATGGCGTTTTCTTCGAGCACACCAACGGCAACGAGGGCAATACAGAATCGCTCGAAGGTTCACCGCCACTCGTACTGACTGCTAAGCAGTTCAATGTCCGGGGCTTCAACAACGTCGGCGGAGGGCTGCTTTTCCCGCTAGCTGTTAATTCCATCCCGAACAAAGCGGTTTGGCCTTATGTCCAACAATGGCATCTGGATGTCCAAAGGGAACTTCCCTCGCACATCGTGGCAACGGCTTCTTACGTGGGCAGCAAGGGCACGCATCTGACCATGCTCAACGACCTCAATCAACTCCTCCCCGTACCTGCCTCCGCAAATCCGTACAAGCTAGGTGAGGCTATCGGCGCCAATGGCCACGACGACTGCGGAACTCTGACGACTCCAAGCGGTGTGGCTATCACTGGCCAGGCCGCAATAAATCTCGGGATAGCCTGCGGAGGCAACGCCGATGCTCAGCGCACCGCGTTCCCGGGTCTCGGCGATATCTTTCGGCTCCAGGACACCGCGAACTCCATATACCACGCATTTCAGGTTTCTGCGCGGCGCACTGTGGGCGATCTGACGTTGAGCCTCGCCTATACCTACAGTCACTCCATTGACGATTCTTCTGACCGGTTCGATAACAACTTCGTTAATTCCTTCGATATTCCCGGAAACCGGGCGAGCTCCAGTTTCGACCAGCGACATAGTTTGGCCATCAGCTACATCTATGGGCTCCCGTTTTTCAAGGCAGCAGGCCTGACGCACACCGTGCTGGGAGGATGGCAGATCTCCGGTATAACCATCGCGCAGACCGGGAACCCGTTCACCGTCACCAATGGCACCAATTTTGGCGACAATGCTGGAGTTGGCAACGGTGTGGCCACGGCGGGCTCCCGCCCTGACCTGGTGAGCGATCCCAAGTCGGGCTTCTCCTCAAATCAAGAGCCTGGCACGTTTGGACCGCTTTTCTTCAATCCCGCTGCCTTCGCCGTGCCCACGGGACTTACGTTCGGTGACGTCGGGCGCAACTCTCTGTACCTGCCCGGCCGCCTCAACTTCGACTTCGGCCTTTCCAAGCGCTTCGCCATCAATGAAAGGTCCGGCTTTGACTTCAAGTGGGAAACGTTCAACGTCTTCAACCACACCCAGTTTGGCAATGGCACGGGTTCGATCAGCTCGGCCCTTGGCAACTCGGACTTCATGCACCTCACTAGCGCGCACGCGCCGCGGCGCATGCAGTTCGGTTTCCGTTTCTACTTCTGACCCTCACCACCCCGAAAAGGCGGCGCTTCTCGGAGCGCCGCCTTTTTTTGTGATTTGCACGCGAATGCCGGGATTGAATTGGTTAGCGTTGCTCGCTGTTGTGTTTTACTTTTTGACTGCCAACTTACCGTGAAAGCGATACAATGCGCGCCATGAATCGACGAACTTTTATCGGAACATCCATCGCCGCCGCCGTAGCCGCCTCGCGTCCTGCGTGGCCGGCTGAAACTCACCGAATTGAGCGCATCGGGTTGCAGCTCTACACCGTGCGCGACCTTATGAAGAAAGATTTCGAGGGCACCATCGCGAAGGTTGCGCAGATTGGCTACAAAGAAGTCGAGTTCGCGGGGTACTTCGGCAAGTCGCCGCAAGAAGTCCGAGCCATTCTGGACAGCAACAAGCTCACCTCGCCTTCGGAACACGTTCCGTACGAGACGGTCGAAAAGAAATGGCCGGAAACTCTCGAAGCCGCCCACACGCTCGGGCAGAAGTTCATCGTATGTCCATGGATCGATGTTTCGCAACGCAAGGAAGGCGACGGATGGAAGCACGCCGCCGAAGCGTTCAACCGCGCTGGGGAAGCGGCACAAAAGGCCGGCATCCAGTTCGCGTATCACAATCACGCGTTTGAGTTTGAGTCTTCCGAAGCGCTGGGCGGCAAGCTCCCTTATGATTATCTGCTCGCCGAGACGGATCCCAAGCTGGTCAAAATGGAAATGGACCTTTGCTGGATTACCGTGGGCGGGCAGGATCCCGTGAAGTACTTCGACCGCTACCCCGGCCGCTTCCCGCTCGTACACGTCAAGGATTGGACTACCAAGGGGCCGAGCGGCAACGACTACGGCGGCGCTACAGGTGCGTCCAAAAAGCCCGGCCACATGACCGACGTCGGCCAAGGCGAAATCGACTGGAGGCGCATTTTCGCGCAATCCGGCAAAGCCGGAATCGAGCATTACTTTGTCGAGAATGATGAGCCCAAGTCGGCCTTCGAGGACATCCAGATCAGCTATGACTATCTGGAGAAGCTGAAGTCTTAACAGGCTGACAATAAAATTTGAACAGCAGCAACACACGTTCCTACTTTTTCGGTATGAACGCAGAAGCTCGGCGTCGATTCAGCGCGTCTTAGTTTGCTGAGTTACCCCTTTTCCCCTGCAGTATTTTGAGGCGATTCTGCGCCTCCTTCAGACCAGGACTTAACCGGAGGACGTCTTCATACGCCTGGGTCGCACAGACCGCGTCCCTCTTTAGCTCGCAGGCCAACCCCAGCCAAAAGTAAACGGTTGCTGACGGCGCAATCTGTGCCGCGCGCCGGAAATCCTCGATGGCAGCATCCCCTTCCCCCCTCTGATACTCGATCGACCCGCGCCCGAGAAAGCTATTTTGCTCGTTCGGATTGATCCGGATGGCTGCGTCGAACTCCCTAAGCGCGCCTTCCACCTGATTCTTTTGAGAGAAAAGCACACCCAGGTTGTTATGCGACTGCGAACTCTCCACAAGGTTGGAGCTGTTCTCGATGACAAATTGATACTCACGCTGCGCCTCATCCAGTCGATTCTGCCGCTGGAAGACCATGCCCAGAGTGTAATGGGGAGGAAGATATAGCGGCGTCAGGCGGATGGCCGTCACAAGATGGATCGCCGCCTGATCTTCCATACCCATATCCGCAAAAGCCGCGCCTAAGTGGTCCTCTGCGATGGCATTGTCCGGCGTAACACGCAAAGCATGCATAAAGAGGGTATAGCTGCTGAACCAGTAACCAATCTGAATGTAGGCAACAATCGCAAAACAAGAAAGCGTGGCGGCAGCGATTCCAAGTTTTACTGCGGGCAGCAGGCGAGGGAATAGCTCGCCAGCAGTCCACACCGCAATCACAAACAGCCCCCAGAATGGCAGATAGGCGTAGCGATCCGCCATCGCCTGGCGTCCGACTTGGATGATGCCGATTACGGGAATCATTGTTCCGAGATACCAAAGCCAGCCCACGACCACGTAGTGGCGCTGGCGATGCCGCCAAACCATCGCGCTTATGAGCAGCAACACACCAACAGCGCCTACCACCTTCCACAACGCAAGCGAACCCTCCGGGTGGGGATAGAACGCGGCGAGGCCGGAAGGCCAAATGCCGTCTTCGAGGTACTTCACGTACGAACAGATCGCATTCCCGAATCGCTGGCCCAACGGCAGAGCAGTCAGCAATTCCATCGCACCGCCGCTCCGCTGCGCGTACACGGTAATCACCGCGCTGGCCGCGGACATGGCAAGTAACGGGATTTTCTCGATGACGAGCCAGAACAAATCTCTGCGGAAGGCAGAATTGTTGCCTGACGATGGCGACACAAGACGGTTCAGCGGCCAATAGTCGAGCAACAGCAAGCAAAACGGAAAAGTAATCACCATGGGTTTGGCCATGAGCCCAAAGGCGAAGCACAACGCTACAACGAGGTAGCGTCCAATGGTGCGTTTCTGAACATACAAGCCATATGCTGCCAGCGCGAGCAGCAAAAACAGCGTGGAAAGAAGCGATTTGCGCTCCGCAATCCACGCAACCGACTCTACGTTGAGTGGGTGCACCGCGAATAACGCCGTAGTCAAGGCGCTCTTCGCTCGAGAGCCGGTCGATTGCCAGAGCAGCAGAAAGAGCAGAACAACATTGAGCGTGTGCAGGATATTGTTATGCAGGTGGTGGCCAGCGGGATGCAAACCGAACAACCGAACGTCCGCCATGTGCGACATCCACGTCAAGGGATGCCAGTTCGCCTCGGAGGTCGAGGCAAATGCCCACCTTACGTTAGGCCAATTCAGCCCTTTCTGTACTACAAGGTTCTTGGTCACATAGCGGGGGTCATCGTAATTGACAAAGCCATTCCGTAGCGATCGCGCGTACAGGCCAAACGTCCCGAGACAGAGAAACAATACATAGACTAGCGTGGCATGACGCCGGGTGAACGCGCGCAAACCGCCCCGGGCTATAAGAGGTTTGCGCGCAGCCTGCTCTGCCTCACGGCTCACCTCAATAAAGCTCACCTCTCCACCAACTGATAGTCTTCGGGAACCAGGTTGCCGTCCCTCTCCATTGAAAATGCGAGATTTAGCCACCGCATTTTCTGCAGCCGACCACCAATCAAGCAGTCGGCTGTATGGGAAAATCTGCCTCCCAATGATGTTGTGTTTGCAATGAGCGCGCAAGACCCATCGAGTAACTAATGGAGCAAATCAGAGGAGCTCGACCTACGTTGTCGGCACCGGCGGGCAGCCGGGGAATTCGTGCAGCGATGTGTTGCCTATGTACTGCAAGTCGGCGATGCCAATTTTGCTGGTGTAAAAGCCGTCGCAGGTCATCTTCCGCAGAAACGCAAAGAAAGCCACTCCCTGGCTGAGTGACGCGTCTTTCTTCGCATTCTTGCGATACGCAATCAGGTCCAGCACTTCCTTGCGCTGCTCCGGTGTGCATTCCATAAACGATTTCGCGTAGCGGTCAGCGCAAAAACTGTCGAGCCACGCCAGTCCGCCGCCCAGCCGCAACTGATACTTTTCGTTTTCGCTGGTCAGCAAATCGATGAACTCCGGCGCGCCAGCCTCCACTGCTCCGCCGGAGTGATCATCCTTCGGAATAATGGCATCGCAAAGCTGATTCAGCGTTTCGTATTGATGCGCGGAAAAATATTTGGGAGTGTACTTCCCTGCCGGCGACGCGGCTTTTTCCTTGCGCACTGCCTGGTGCACGAATTCGGCGGCTTTGGCGGGAATGACTTGCAGCACCGAGCCGCCCACCGCGCCCATAGCTAGCGTCTTCAAAATGTCGCGTCGCGTTACGCCCTGCGAACTCATAAGTCTCCTCCGTTTCTGACGTCGAGATCCCTTCCGTCCAGGCCGAAATCTTCGATCGCTGGGCTCACGATG
>WNEZ01011911.1_pt1 | contig 13532 bp, 17 predicted proteins | sample 5400521 | NCBI WGS metagenome assembly WNEZ01 (sample SAMN13153339, study PRJNA577476) | soil metagenome | isolation source: 120 cm saprolite under Douglas fir tree site 2 hole 1 replicate 1 | place: USA:California | collected 2015-04-18 | reverse complement strand
CAGTCGCCGAGGTTGCAGTTGCTGGTGTGCCAGATGCCGCGAAGGGCGAGGTGGCGCAGGCCTGGGTTGTCGTGCGTAACGGCGCGTGCGCCGACGAAGCGGAAATTCGCAGCTATTGCCGCGACAGGCTTGCACCGTACAAGGTGCCGGCGCGAGTCGAGTTCACCGGCGCCCTCCCCAAGAACGCTGCGGGCAAGGTGTTGCGGCGGATGCTGGTCGCCGACGCCGGCAAATGATCAGTGGCGTGTGCGAGCCGTCGACGAAGAGCACCTGCTGTTGGCGGCTGAGTTGCGGCGCTGGATGGCTCTGGCGCCGCTGCCTGGCGCAGCTGAACGCAGCCCGCCTGGCTGGATGCCGGCCAGCCCGACCCGGAGACCGGCCCTGAACGGAGCGGCCGAGTCCTCGCCGCCATCGTCGAAGCTGCAGGACTGCGCTGGGTTCGCTTCCTGCGGCCACGGGTCCACCTCGAGCGAGTTGGTGGGTTCAGAGTCGTGTGAAGTTCAGGCGGGCTGACGCGGCCAGAGACCTCCCGTCAGTGAGGTTTGCTACGGACCAGCAACTTTCGTCCAGGTGCCCTGGAGAGCCCAGCCGCAGGTCCGGGGACCGCTCCTTGTGAGGACGAGCGTATTGCCGGTAATGGTGTAGCTGTAGCGGTCGTATCCGAACGTCGCTGCGTTCGTACAGAGATCGCTGATGAAGTCGATCTCGGACCCGTTGACGACGACGTTTCCGTTGGGCACTGAGCTCGCGGTCCAGTCCCACGTGTATCCACCGAGACAAAGGACGTACTTAGAATCTATGAACTTCGGCTGCCAACAACCGGCAAGCCCAGTCGGGACCGTCCCGCCAGGGGGCCAGTTCGCTGCCCGCACCGCGGGCGAAGGCGTGAAAGCGAAGTTTGGCGAGGGTGTCGCCGACGGAGTCTGTACGTGCGTCTTCGGGTTGGCCGGTACCAAAGAACTGTGAAGACGAGCGGTGATCAACAGCGCAGCCACGGTGGCGATCACGATCAAGACGGCGATCATGCCGGCAGCCAGACGAAGCCCAGAAGTGAATTCGACGGCCATGCCCACATTGAATCCGCGTTGGCGCTGTCGCCGCGTCGTGGCTTCGATGACCTGCGACTCGAGCCAGGGCGCTGGCGGCAGGACCTCGTTGATCGCCATCACGAACCGTTTTCTCAGTTCGCTGTCGCTCGTCTTCATGCTTCTCCCTCCGCGAGCAGTCCTCGCAGTTGGCGGACCGCTCGCGCGAGTTCGCTTTTGACCGCGTCCTCGCTTGAGCCTGTGATGGCGGCGACCTCGGCCAGAGGCAAGTCGAGATACCAATGCAGGACCAACAAGAGTCGTCTTCGATGGCTAAGCCTGAGGATCGCATGCCGTAGATCTACGAAAGCGGCCACTGAGTCGCCCGCCGGTAGGGTCGCCGTTACCGCGTCTGACAATCTCAGAACCGACCACCAGCGCGTGCGACGCACCGATCGGCATTCGTTTGCCACGATGCCGAGGAACCAAGGCTGCATCTCCGCGCCCGCTTTGAGCTGGTGGAGCTTTCGCCAGGCCTTCAGGGACGCATCCTGGACGATGTCCTCGGCCGCGTGCGGATCATGAAGCATGGCGCCGGCGAGCCGATAGGCCGCGCCGATTACAGGCCGCAGTAGCGTCGCGAACGCTCCATCGTCACCTGCCTGCGCCAGCCGGACCAAGTCAACGCCCACGGCGTGAGCGGTATCAACCACGGCTGACAGTAATACGCGGTCAGCTGCCAGCTACGTGGCAAGAATCTTGCCACCCGCCCGCCAGGTAGCCCCGTATACGTTTCAGAAGTCATCAGCAATACGGCACCTGGAGGGATCCAAATGGAAGCGAGGATAGCGTTGCGTGCATCGGCGATCTCGAGGAGCACGGCGGCGGTCGTTGCCGCGGTGCTGGCGGCATTCGTGCTTGGTGGCACAGGAGGTTATCTCCTCAAGGCGCTCAGCCTTCCGGTCGCGCCTCCGATCGCGCCTCCGATCGCGCATTCGGCCGCAGAGTGGCCCGCAGCATTGGAACCCGGTTCGGCCTGGAGCTACAGGACTCAGCGCGCCGGAACCATGAGCGTGGAGGGGCCTGCCCCCGCCACGTTGACAACTAGCGCATCGTTCCGAGAGCCAGGGAGTCGGCGGGGTGGATCTCAGTCTTGAGATTGCTATCGTGTCTGGGTAGAGGGGGCCGCTGACGGCCCCTTCCTTTCTCTCGCCAGACGTCGAAACAAATATCTCATCAGTCGTCGACCTGGAAATGGGGCCGGGCAGGCGGGACCGCCGTGTTGGTGGTCTACGCTCTCGACATTCGGCTGCGAGGGTGATTGACGCCCAGCATCGATCTGATAACTTACTGGTTGACCAGCAAGTTATGCAAGCCACGAGCACCCCCAAGGTTCGCGATGCCACGCGTACGCGCCGGGCAATTCAGGTCGCCGCCGAGGCTCTGTTCGCAGAGCGCGGCTATCAGCGCACCACCATGGCTCAGATTGCAAACGCGGCGGGTGTATCGCGGGGCACTCCCGCCTACTTCTTCAGCTCCAAGGAGGAGTTGTATCGCGCCGTGCTGGGACATGCCTTCGAGGAAACGGCTCAGCTAATAGTGGGTACGAGTTTCGCTGGCGGATCCTTTGGGCAGGCCGTTGCAGACTCGTTGGGCCACTACCTTCGGTTCCTCAACGAACGGCCGAACTTTGTGCGCCTCGTCGTCCGTGAGTGTCTCGACGGGGGACGTTTCCTTACGGGATTGCCAGAGCATCTAGGCGCGATCGCCCAGGCGATGGACGCGCTCAATAGCGGTAGTGGCCTGCACCCAGGGGTGAATCCGAACCATTTTCTATTGAGCGCAATCTCACTCTGCTGGTTCCCTCTGGTGGCGCGTCCACTCACCGTCGATCTCGGCTTCGATCCCGACTCCCAAGATTTCGTAGCCGAACGCGCCCATCAGGTCACCGAGCTCTTGCTGCTCGCGACCGAATGATCGCGCGCTGGATCGGTGCGATCGTTGGCCTCTTCTACCTTGGCACCGGATTGTGGTCGTTCCTGGCTCCGACCAGCTTTTACGCGACAGTGGCGAACTTCACCCCCTACAACTCGCATCTCCTACATGACGTAGGCGCCTTTCAGGTCGGACTGGGTGTGGCCTTGATCGCAGGTGCATTGATTGCCCGCGGACTGATGGTCGCGCTAATTGGCGCGCTGATCGCGTCTCTGCTCCATCTGGTCGCCCACCTCTTGGATTTGCACCTCGGTGGACATCCCGCCACCGACCTGCCCGCGCTCACGCTGATCGCGGTGGCTCTGGGGCTAGCCGTCTACTTGGAACTCGCCCATCGGGCAGCCGACCTCAGACAATGAAGGTGCTCGTCGCTGGCGGTAGTGGAGTCATCGGGCAAGCGCTCTTGCCGCGGCTCGTCGCCGCCGGACACGAAGTGGTAGTCACGACGCGGCGGCAGTCAAAGGTCCAGATGCTCGAGCAGCTTGGCGTAACGCCCATTGTCCTCGATGCTCTCGACGAGGCTGCCGTCTGCGCGGCGGTGAGGTCATTCCGGCCGGGCGCTTTGATGAACCAAATGACCTCCCTCCCCAAGCACCACAACCCGCGCCGCCTGAGCTCCTCGTACGCGGCGACGAACCGGTTGCATGTTGAGGGGACACGAAATCTGCTGCGAGCCGCCACCGAGGTCGGCGCGCGCCACTTTATCTACCAGTCGATCGGCTTCATGTATGCAATGGCTGGCCCGAGGGTGGTTGACGAGGGTGCTCCACTTGCGGTCGACGCGCCTAAGCCCTTTGGGGGCCTGGTGCGCGCGACGTTGGAAGGCGAGCGCATAGCTCTTTCGTCTGGGAGCATCGTCGGAGTGGTGCTGCGCTACGGCCAGCTCTACGGACCAGGCACCTACCTAGGGCGAGGCGGAGACTTCGAGAGGCAAGCCAAGCAGCGCATGTTACCGATCATCGGCTCCGGAGGTGGTTTGTTTTCGTTCGTCCATGTCGACGATGCAGCTGCTTCTGCGGTGGCAGCCCTGGAACGAGGCACAGGGGTATACAACATCACCGATGACGAACCTGTCGCCGCCCGCGAGTGGATCCCGGCCTTCTGCCGTGAAGCAGGCGCGCCGCCACCGTTTCGGCTTCCGAGCTGGGTCGGCCGCATCGCGGCCGGTAGCTTCCCAACGGCCTTGCTCAGCGAGGGTCGCGGCGCTTCGAACGCCAAGGCCAAACGCGAGCCCGGCTGGTTGCCTTTCCATCCAACCTGGCGGGCCGGTTTCTTCGCCGCATGAGGACCGGCCTGTTATGGCCGGATAGATAGATCTCGCAAGCTGTAAAACCTCCCCAAAAGCGTTGGGCTTGACTCCCTCCCGACCCACCGGAGCCGCAGTCGAACGCTACCCGCGACGGCGGAGCCAGCCGGCATGTTGCGAGAGAAAGCGGAACCGGTCCAAAGTCTCGATGACTTCCGGTCCAGCGGCAGACAGCGGGGTTCGAAGAGCGTCCACTAAGGGGAGCCAAATTTCGTGTGCAAATTCGGCTGCCAGGCGACAAAACGCCTTCGGCTGCAGCGCGACAGACCTTCGGCGGGTTCGCTACAGCTACTTCGGTACGTACGCGACACTCCCGGCCATGAGGGAGATGAGCGTGACTGCTCAGAACGGTCGCTCGGACTACGCCGGGCGGTGAGCTTCGCAAGAAGCACGCCGATCGCACGGCGCCTCGGTGAACAATTTCGGACTGGGAGTGACGCAGACGTACCGAAGAAGATTCATTGCAGAGCTACCGAAGGACGACACCGGAGCCAAATTTCGAATACGAGATCGGCCTTTCGGGGCCAGCGTGAGGTGTTTTCTCGGCGAACGTACGCCAGGAAGACCAGTCCGGTCTGCAGAGCTTGGTGCTGCCGTCTCGCCATCAAGACCAATCGTCCTGCCCTCCGCAGGTCTGTCGGCCCGCGCAATGCTGTGCCGGCTCCCATACGGTGAATTCAGCGAAGCGAGATAGGAGTGATCGCCATGATGTGGGGTTATTACGACGGCTGGAGCTGGCTCTGGATGCTCCCGATCATGTTGCTCATCTGGGGCGCTGTGATCGCGGTCGCGATCTGGGCAGTCCGGACGCTTGCGACTTCGCGAAACAGCGGTGACGCAATGGATACGTTGCGTCGTCGGCTGGCTGCGGGCGAGATCAGCCAGGAAGACTTCGAGAAGACCAGGCGAATACTGCAGGGCTAAGACTGGTCGGCTCTGGAGTCAACCTGGGCCGCTGGCAGCCGCAACCCCTTCAGGAGTAAGGCATTGACCGCAACCAGGAGACTCGAACCTGACATCGACAGAGCCGCAATCTCGGGGCGCAGCACCAACCCGAACGCAGGCTGGAAGACACCAGCCGCGATAGGAAGCGCGATCGCGTTGTAGCCCACGGCCCAGCCGAGGTTTTGCCGCATCTTGCGCAGAGTCCCGCGCCCGATTGTGATCGCCGTGGCGACATCAAGCGGGTCTGACCGCATGAGCACCACGTCGGCGGTCTCGATCGCGACGTCGGTTCCTGCGCCGATCGCAATGCCTAGGTCTGCCTGAGCCAGAGCGGGGGCGTCGTTCACCCCGTCGCCGACCATCGCGACCTTATTGGCGGCGCGCTGCAACTCGGCGATCTTGCCCGCCTTGTCGCCGGGCAGGACCTCGGCGATCACGTCCTGGATGCCGAGCTCATGTCCGATCCGCTCCGCCGTGGCGCGATTGTCCCCAGTGAGCATCACGACGTTCACGCCCTCGGCGCGGAGCGCCGCCACCGCAGCCTGAGCAGTCGGACGTGGAGCGTCGCTGATTCCGATCAGGGCGGCGGCCCGCCCATCGACCGCAACCACGACCACGGTGCGGCCCTCGGCGGCCATCTCGTCACGCTTTTGAGCCAGACCATCGAGGATGACCCCCTCCCGGGTCATCAAGCGAGCGTTGCCCACTGCCACTCGACGGCCGTCGACCACGGCAACTGCGCCGTGTCCTGGCACGTTCTCGAAACCAGTTACAGGCAGTTGCGACACACGCACGTCGTTGGCACGGTGGACGATTGCCTTGGCCAGCGGATGCTCGGAGTCGCGCTCGACTGCAGCGGCGAGGGCGAGCACCTCATCCTCGGATACACCGTTGGTGTGCACGCTTGTGACCTCGGGCTGGCCCTTGGTCAGGGTGCCGGTCTTGTCCATGACCACGACTTGAACACGAGCCGCGGCCTCGATCGCGGCTGCGTTCTTGAAGAGAATCCCGCGCTTGGCGCCAAGACCGCTGCCGACCAAGATCGCGGTCGGGGTGGCCAGGCCGAGGGCGTCGGGGCAGGTGATCACGACCACTGTGATCGCGAAGAGGATGGCGACATCGAAGCTCCGACCGGCGAGCAACCAGACAATCAATGTCAGCGCGCCGCCGATGAGCGCGACCAGCACCAGCCAGAAGGCGGCGCGATCGGCCAATTGCTGGCCAGGCGCTTTGGAGTTCTGGGCCTCCTGGACCAGTTTCACGATCTGGGCGAGCGCTGTCGCGGAGCCGACGCGAGTCGCCTTGGCGCGCAGCGTGCCGTTCTTGTTTATCGAACCGCCGATCAAGGCAGATCCGGCTTCCTTCGACACAGGCAGGCTCTCACCCGTGACTACGGACTCGTCTACCTCGCTGGCGCCGTCTTCGACGACCGCATCGACGGGGATCTTGGCTCCAGGTTTGATCAAGAGCAGGTCGCCGACTTGAACTTCCGAGGTCGGGACTTCGATCTGTTGTCCGCTTCGCAATACAACGGCCTTGGGAGGAGCCAGATTCAACAGGGCACGGATCGCGTCATTGGCGCCGCCCCTGGCACGCATCTCGAACCAGTGGCCCAATAGGACGAAGGCGCACAGGACGCTGGCGGCCTCATAGAAGACATCGCCGCCTCCGCGCAGGGTCACGACCAGGGAATAGATCCAGCCGGCCGCGATGGCAGTCGCAACGAGAACATTCATGTCGAGGGTGCGCGCTTTTAGCGCCCCTAGGGCGCCGTCAAAGAAAATCCAGGCCGAGTAGCCGACGACAGGCAGGCTGAGGATCAGCTGAAATACGTCGTCCCGAAGTCCGAATGGTGCCGGAACCGTGAAATGCAGGACTTGGCGGCCGATCGATGACCAGAGCAGGATCGGCACGGAGAGCGCGGCCGCGACCAGGAACCGATTGCGCATGTCCTGGACCATGGCGTCCATCGACACCGCTGCATACCCGCCGTGGCCCATCGCGTCGTGCGGGGACGTCATCTCGGTCGCGTGGTGGTGCTCCACGTTAACCACTATACCCTTGGGGGGTATAATCGGGCGGATGCCAGGCTACACCAAGGACAAGCGGAAGATAGAAACGCAGCTGCGGCGCATCGAGGGCCAGGTGCGAGGCATCCAGAAGATGATCGAAGATGATCGGTACTGCATCGACGTCCTCACCCAGGTCAACGCAACTCGGGCCGCGCTCGAGAGCGTCGCACTCCGGCTGCTCGCCGACCATACCGAGCACTGTGTGGCCGAGGCAATCCGATCCGGCGGCGGAAGCAAGAAGGTTCGTGAGCTCAATGACGCGGTCGAGCGTTTGGTCAGGAGCTAGCCCGGATTGTTCGTGATCGACGATGTTCTGCACGCCCTGCAAATCTCGTTCTTCATGCTCTGGGAGGTCCTCTGGCCGCTCGCCTTCGGCTTTGATCCAAACGGTCGTTTCAAAGCGAGCCGTGGCTGGTGCTCTGGGCAGACCCGACTTGAAGGGCTTCGTGCTCGCGTGCGGCTTCGGTGCCGCCAGCTCGTCTTGCTCCTACGCCGCTGTGGCGGTGGGAAGGGCCCTTTTCCGCAGAGGGGCCAGCTTCGTCAATGCGATCATCTTCGAGTTTGCGTCGACCAACCTGGTCTTCGAGCTGGGGCTCGTCCTTTTAATACTGCTTGGCTGGCAGTTCGTGGCCGCCGAGTTCGCTGGCGGCCTTCTGATGGCGGTCATCCTCTGGATCCTCTTCAAGGTGACGCTTCGACGCCGGATGGTCGACGAGGCCAGGCGCCAGGCCGAACGCGGGGTTTTTGGCTCGACTCATGAGGCCCATGGGGAGATGGACCACTCCATAACGGATGGGCCGTTTCTTTCCCGGCTGTTCTCCCCTCGAGCGTTCACGGCCATCTCGCACACCTTCTACTTGGACCTGAACGCCCTATACCTGGACATCGGGCTGGGCTTTCTGATTGCCGGCGCGCTCGCAGCCTGGGTGCCGAACGCCTGGTGGCAGGCGTTCTTCCTCACTAACCACCCGACGCTAAACGAGTTCTGGGGACCACTGATCGGTCCGGTTATCTCAATGCTCAGCTTCGTCTGCTCGGTCGGAAACGTACCTCTTGCCGTGGTGCTCTGGAACGGCGGCATCAGCTTCGGCGGAGTGATCAGCTTCATCTTCGCGGATCTGATCATCCTGCCGATCCTGAACATCTATCGGAAGTACTACGGCGGCCGCATGTCCCTCTACCTCCTCGGGGTTTCCTATGCGGCGATGGCACTGGCCGGGTTCTTGGTCGGAGGCGCGTTCCAGCTCCTGGGCTTGGCGCCAACCAACCACCACGTCGCCGTTTTCGAAACTCAGCCGACCTGGAACTACACGACGTTTCTCGACATCGCCTTCCTGATCCTGATGGCGGTGATGGCCTGGCGGTTCGTGACAACGGGCGGCATCGAGATGCTTCGCGCCCACGCCCGGCGACCGCCAGCAGGCGCGTCGCTTGTCCGGGATCCGGTGTGTGGGATGAGCGTCGAGCCTGCCACTTCCATGGAGAAGGTCGAGTACGCCGGTGAGACGTACCACTTTTGCTCAGCCGGCTGCAGGTCGGAGTTCGCGAAGGATCCCGCTGCGTACGCGACTAAGGTGGTGCAGGTTGAACCCCCCGGCATTCTGGTCCGTTCACACGTGCTGGCAGCAACACCAGGAGGAGAGATGGAACACCGTCATTCGGCGATCGATCCTGTCTGCGGAATGAACGTTGACCCGGAGACGGCCGAGTATCGCTCGTTTCTGAAGGGTGAAACCTATTACTTCTGTTCGGCGGGCTGCAAGCAAACCTTCGATAAGGATCTGGGCAAGTACATCGGTGGCGCGAAGGCCGGCCACAGCAGCGAGTAACCGGGCGTTACCCGCTCCACTAATCAGACGTTCGAGAGCTGAATGAGTTCCCGGGTCATATTTGGGCTACTCGCGCTCTCGCTCATGGCAGGGTGCCAGTTTCCAGGCGGTGGTTCGGCCTGTAACACTCAGATCGATTGGGTCAATTTCATCGAGGTCGGCTCAAATCAATACGTGGCGGGACTCGGTACATCAGCTGACGTGCTGCAACAGGGCGACCTGGGTAGCGTGTATGCCCACGTCAAGTTCAAGGTGAGCGGCACCGTCTGCGACCCGAACTACAAGGTCAAGGATGGGGACGCTGCCTTCCTGGATCCCGGAACGCCCATCTATGCGATTAACGGCCACCCAACGACCGAGCAGCTGGCGGCGCGATTCAACGGCTCCATCGTGATCTACCCGCGTTTTGACGCCAACGTCTTAGACCTGATCGTGGATCTCGGTAGGCACCCCCTGCGCTCGCTCCGTACAGTGCACCGTGGCTGTCGCCGGACAGCCGGATCACGCTTCCGGCAGGAGCGCCCGTCGTACAGCAACGCGGGTGGCAAACCTTGGTGTTGGACCGCCGCGGACGTCGCGACCTGGTAGCGACCGATCTCTGGGTTGGTTGGCTGCGAACTTGTCATGTCTGACGACTCCTTGTCACGGATGCCACTACCCGCCGGATGACACTGTGCTCCCGCCGATCGTTGCTATCACCTCGCCCAGTCGCCGCAGGTCAGGCATTACGTGGCTGTACACATTCATGCTTGACACAGTCTGATTGCCGAGTCGCAGAATTGGCTCTGGACGCCCTGGTGCTGGAGAAGGCAGAAATGAGCACACCCAACCTGCAGGTAGCCATCGAGCCTTTTGAGGCAGGAGGCATCGTCTATGCGCCGATGGCGCCGCCAGCGCTCGGGAAGCTTGAGCAGGGGCGACTAATCCTCCAACTCGCGATTTCGAACCTGGAACCGAATCCGGTGCAACTCGAGAGTCTGTCTGTAACACCCGGTTCTGGAAGCTTTTCGTCGAAGACCCTACCTCTGGAGTGGTTCTGGACCGTCAACGGTATTGAGCAGAGCGCCACCATCACCATCGCAGCTTCCCAAACGCTTTTATGGTGGTTCCAGCATCCGGCTGACAATGTCATCTTCGACGACTCGCCGTCGCCGACGCATCTCGAGCTTCGACTCACATGCAAGGACTACTCGGATGCATTGAAGATCACCACGCCACTGGCGGCTCATGTTGCCCCGACGCCCACCGGGGCCTATCTTTTCCCGGCTGCGACGGTTGACCTCGCGGGGGACGAGTACTGGGAGACGAACGGGGCTAGTCACGGCATGGGCGCTCAGGGAAGCCAGGGTTTCGCGTACGACTTAGGCGTCTGGAGCGATCAGGGTGGCCCTTCGCCATGGCTGCTGCCTGGGACTGACGGCACCAAGAACGAGGACTTTCGCGTCTGGGGCAAGCCAATCCACGCAATGGCCGCAGGTACGGTGAATCAGGTGCTTTTCGACGTGCCGACAAATCCACTGCCGCTGAAAGGGCCAGACTGGAATGCTCAATTCGCAGCGCAGAAGGCAGCGACATGGGGGAAGTACCTTACCGATAACGGGTACGACTTCAACCTCGATCAACCGCACGCCGGCGCCGGCAATCACCTCTGCCTTCAACATGGCGACGAGATCGTGCTCTATGCCCATTTGCAGCCCTATTCGATCGCGGAGCCCTACCGGACCGTTGGGGCTTCCATCTCCGCGGGTGCCTTCCTTGGCTTGGCAGGCAACTCAGGCAATTCGAGCGCACCGCACCTCCACGTGCACGCGATCCGTGGCACGCAAGCGGAAGTCGGGCCGCTGCGGCCGCTCGTGTTCGCACCCTTCACGGTTCTTGAGACAGACCTCGCCACTGCTTCACCGCAGCCGTGGCTTAGCGTTGCGGTCGGCCGCGCCCTACCGCCGCTCGACGCCTTTGTCTGGCCGGCCTACTCAGGGAGCAAATATCGTCCCGGTAGTGGGGATGCGGCGATCGATCCGCTCGCCCTCTTGTTGCGCAACGATATCTACGTACTGCTTACGCTGCCTGACCCGCCACCGCCTGAACGGCTGCTAAGGCAGGTCGAGCGGGGGCTCCGGGAGGTGACCCCCACCGTGCGCAAGCATCTGGTGCAACGATTAGCCGGCGTCCGTCAGTTTCTGGATAAGGTCGAGAAGGCGGCCAAGCCACGGTGATGTGAGCCCACGAAATAGCACCGCCGATGGTTGCCTTCGACTTTCGTGGGTAGTTGCTGCGGGAATCCATCAAGCCTGGATCTGTGAACGGATAACTTCAAAACGGAGCCGGCAGATGGAAACGCTCACCGGCTGGACGTGTGAGTCCGCCGAGCCAGACGTTAATCGATGTCTTAACATAGCGCGGCCCGCATGAGCTGGACATCCAGGCTGCGTCGCGTGACCACCGTCTGGGCCGTGGCAACCGCGCTGACGACCTCCGTGACCCACGTCGAAGCCGCTGTCAATACATCATGGCAGTGGCAGAACCCACAACCCCAAGGCAACACCGTGACCGCCGCCGCTTGCCCTTCCCCGACGATCTGCATCGCGAACGCGACCCGCGGGGGCCTGCGCACGACCGACTCCGGAGCGCATTGGACCGCGGTCTCCTTCCCGCTGCAGGGCGGTGCGACGGCCTTCTCGTGTCCGAGCCAGACCGTCTGCTACGCGACCGGCACCACCGGCGACGCGGCGGTTTCAAATGACGGCGGACAGACCTGGACTGCGGTCGCGACCGGCGTCTCCGGCGATTTCCTCGTCGCCCTCAGCTGCCCGACGACGACGACATGCGTTGCGGTCGGGGACCAGGGGAGCATCGTCGCCACCACCGACGGCGGAGCCACCTGGGTGTCGCGCCGGAACGGCAACGCGTCTTATCTCGCCTACAGCATTTCGTGTCCCACGACGACGGAGTGCTTTCTCGGCAACCGGAACGGGCTGTTTAAGACAACCGACGGCGGCCAGACCTGGACCGTGGTGCTCAACCAGTGGACCCAGGCTGTCTCGTGCCCGTCGCCGCTTGCATGCTATGCCGCGGGCAACCCCACTTACAAGACGACCGATGGCGGCTCGACGTGGTCGGCCGAAAGCGCGAGTGGTGCCAACCGGCAGATCATGGTTTGCGCCGACGAGACACACTGCCTGCAGAGCGGCAACACTCCGATCGGCGACGCGATCCTCCTGGCCACCTCTGACGGTGGCGGCAGCTGGTCGACCCCCCTTCACGTGCAGTACCCGGTCAACTTTGTCATCGGCGTCGGCTGCACAACCGGCCTCACCTGCATCGCCGGCGGCTCCCTGGGGGTCCTGTTCGGTTCAATCGACGGTGGCCAGACCTGGAGCGAGCTCGACTCGGCGTTCACCAGGAATAACTTCGCCGCGATCTCCTGCGCCGGCGACACGTTCTGCGTAGCCGTGGGAGGAAGCACCGACGCCTCCGCGTTGTTCATCGCGGTCACCCACGACGGCGGGTCGACATGGACGCTCCCCAGGGTGCCGGTCGATGACTCACTTACCGCCGTGTCCTGCTATTCGACCACCGTGTGCATGGCGGTTGGGCTCAACGCCAATGTCGTCACCACCACCGATGGCGGTGCGACCTGGCGAGTCACCAACGTGCAGACCGGTACCAACCTGAACATGTTCGTCGGCGTGAGCTGTCCGTCAAAATCCACCTGTTTTGCGGCGACGCTAGGCGGGCTCGTGTTCAGGACCGACGACGGTGGGAGGACGTGGATGAAGCGTGCAACGTTTGGATTCCAGTTCCGTGGTCTTGACTGCCCGACCGCCAGCGTCTGCTATGTCGCCTCACCTCAAATCGATCAGTCCGTGATCGAGGCAACCTATGACGGTGGCGCGAAATGGACCGCGAGTGCCTTGCAGGGCGTGCGGATCTGGAGCATGTCGTGCACTGACAAGTCGCATTGCGTTGGCGTCGGCACCTGCCACTCGACCTTCTATTGCCTTGGCTATCAGGCCGTGGTCACCACCAACGCCGGCAAGACGTGGACCGGTACCGACGCGATATTCGACGATAGTCCTCAGTTCGTGAGCTGCGGATCGGCCATCAGTTGCGTCGCCGTCGGGTCAAGGGGCCAGGGCGAAGCTCCAGGAAACATCGAGGTCAGCGGCGACGGCGGGTTCACGTGGTCCGATCTGCCGCTGATCGATGACAGTCTGTTGCGCGGGGTCTCTTGCAGCACCACGAGATGCTGGGCCGTCGGTGACGGAGGGGCAATTCTCGCGTCCGCCTAGCATCCACCTGCTGTACCGGCCGACTGCGCCTGACTGAGCAGACACAACCCAGACGCCCCTCGATTTGA
>WNEZ01019564.1_pt1 | contig 13533 bp, 13 predicted proteins | sample 5400521 | NCBI WGS metagenome assembly WNEZ01 (sample SAMN13153339, study PRJNA577476) | soil metagenome | isolation source: 120 cm saprolite under Douglas fir tree site 2 hole 1 replicate 1 | place: USA:California | collected 2015-04-18 | reverse complement strand
CAGGTCGGCGCCGAGGTGCAGGGCGCGCCCGCCTGCAACGGCTGGGTCTTCTGGCACTTCCTGCACAAGGGCCAGCCGGTCTCGATCGACGTGCTGCGCCAGAGGGTCAGGGCGGAAATGGTGTTCTGACGGAATTATATACGTGACAAAGGTGCCTGGGCGCGCTCGCTAAGCTCCTCTTTCTTCAAGATTGCTCCAGAACGGGGATCGACAAAGGGCACGCCCCCAGGGGCTCCCGGCGATGTCCAACGCCTTTGCCCGTCCGACGACCCAGAATGGTTGCCGGAACAACCGTCGCACTACCCTGCTCCTGAGAAGGTCCGCCGCGCATACATTGCGCGTGGTACTGTGACGCCGATTGGGGCTTGTCTTGCAGGCGGGTGCGGCATGGAGGATATCGACACCGATCGCATCGACGAGGCTGTCTTGGCGCTTCTCTACCTCGGACGGCACGATGACGGCCGGACGTGGAAATCGTTCGACTGGGACGCGATGAACCGACTTCACGCCAAGGGCTTCATTTCCGATCCGGTCGACAAGGCGAAGTCGGTGGCGTTCACCGAGACGGGCGAGCGGCGGTCGCAAGAGCTGTTCCGGGAGCTCTTTGCGCGTCCACGTTAGACGGCTCCGCGTCGCAGCGGTCCATGGATTATGTACGGATCAGAAGTTGGCTTTGAACCGTGGCGCTTTCCCACGGCGGCGCGCGAGATCCGCCAAGCGGCGCAGCAGCGCCACCTTGTTCCGCGTCCGGCGCGTTCCCGGATTGGCGGCGACGTAATCCAGCCCGTCATAGCCGAGCTCCGCCTTGCGCTTGGCAATGTGCGCTGCCTGCTTCTCGAGGGTCGTCACTATCATCGGCTTGCGGCCTTCAGATACTCGATATCGTATTCGCCCTGCGTCTCCTCTTGGATTCGACGATCAAGATATGCTTCGTCCACGTCCTCGGCAAGCTGGTAGAGCTTTATCGCTTGGTCCAGCATCTCGGGCACCCGCGCCTTCGTCGCGCAATATTGTCCCATGCGATCGGCGATCAAGTCTTCGACAGGTGCCATCGCGATGCGCTGCCCATCGCGGATATCGACGAGCCGAATTCTCGTCTCATCGCAAGCGCCGTCGAAAAGACGCCCGCTGACGACCTCGACGCCCATTTCGAGGTCTGGGTGATAAAGGCCGCGAAGCAAGCGGCCGTGCCGCTTTTCGCGGACGAAGCCGAGGTCCAACAGGATCGCTTCAAAAGCATCCTGCGCTTCTGTGACAACGTCGAAGTCGCCCGAGACGACAGCGCTTCCCGTGTAGAACTCGACCGCTGCGCCGCCGACGAGCACGGGTCGAGGCTGGCCTTCAGCAACCAGCCGTTCGAAGGCGGGCGCCAAAAGCCGCAGCGCCTCAACGAACTCCTTGCGATACGCCATTTGCCAGGATTCTACCATAGTGCTGGTCGGGCACGAAGGTCCGGACGGCGCCTGCTGCAGGCTCGGCGGAACAGGCGAAATCGTGAAGACCTTGCCATTGTCGCCTCTTAGCCAACCTTCGCCTCCTCTATTCCTCGACCCGCGCCGACGCGGGTACGATGCTCCCTCCAGCGAGGGAGCGTGGCGATGGCGACAGTGAGGGTGGGCCTGGTCGGCTGCGGCTTTGCCGCGGAGCTGCACATGTACGCCTACAAGCGGGTCTACGGCGTCGATGTCGAGGTCGCGGCGGTGGCGGCGCGCGGCGATCACATCGTCGACTTCGCGGGGAAGCACGGCATCCGCGACAGCCATCGCGATATCCGCGCGCTGCTCGCCGACGCGGATATCGACGTCGTCGACATCTGCACGCCGCCGGCCTCGCACGCGTCGATGATCGTCGCGGCGCTCGAGGCCGGGAAGCACGTCATCTGCGAGAAGCCCTTCGCCGGGTATTTCGGCCGGGCCGGCGACAAGGCGCCGATCGGCAAGCATGTGGCGAAATCGGCGATGTACCAGCGCGTGCTCGAGGAAATGGACGCGACCTGCGCCGCGATCAAATCCAGCGGCCGGCTTTTCATGTACGCGGAGGATTGGATTTATGCCCCGGCGGTGGCGAAGACGGTCGAGATCCTGAAGGCCACCAAGGACAAGATCCTCTTCATGAAGGCCGAGGAGAGCCACAGCGGCTCGCACGCCGCGCATGCCGCGCAATGGTCGATGACCGGCGGCGGCTCGCTCATCCGCATGGGCTGCCACCCGCTCTCGACGGTGCTCTACCTGAAGCAGGTCGAGGCGAAAGCGCGCGGCGAGCGCATCGCGGTGTCGCACGTCACCGCCGATGTCGGCAACGTCGCCGCCGGCCTCAAGCCCGAGGAGCGCCCCTTCATCAAGGCCAATCCGGTCGATGTCGAGGATTGGGGCATGCTGACCCTCACCTTCTCGGACGGCACCAAAAGCACGCTCTTTTCCGGCGACATGATCATGGGCGGCGTGCGGAATTCGGTCGAGACCTACACCAGCGGCGGCTCGCTCTTCGCCAACATCACCCCCAACACCCACATGGTGAGCTACCTGACCGACGAGCGGAAACTGGACGGCGTCTACATCACCGAGAAAGTCGACCGCAAGACGGGCTGGCAATTCGTCTGCCTCGAGGAGGAGTGGACGCGCGGCTATCTCCAGGAGATCCAGGATTTCATGGAATGCGTGTCGCTCGGGCGCCAGCCGCTGGCCGACGCCGCCCTCGCCTACGCGACCATGAAGGTCAACTATGCCGCCTACTGGTCGGCCGAGGAAGGCCGCCGCATCGCGCTCTCCTGAACGCACCGAGGACGCGGCATGGCGGCGCATCGGCGCGGCGGGCGTCACGACCTCGCTGACGACCTTCGCCGCGGAACTCACCGGCGATTTCACCACCGCACTCGGCGGCGCGACGCTCGGCATCGTCTACGAGACCCTCGGCGGCTGAGCGCTCGAGCGGATTTCTCACCCTCCCGATGATCAGGTTCAGGTGGATTGCCGGTGGTGGGGCGGATGCCGACGCCGGGGCGACACGCGAACGAGCCTGACACTGGCCGTGTCCCGGGGCAACCTGCGCCGTGCTTGCACCAGAATGCGGACGAGAGCGTCGAGGGCGTCGAGGACGCGCTCGTCGCCGCCCGAATCGAGGAGCTTCACATAGCGACCCAGTCGTTTGCGCATGGGGCTCGGTTGCATTCCACGGCGCCTATCGGTGTCTCGACTAGGTTACTCCCCTAAGCTCGCGCGTGAAACCTGGTGCGTATCCTTCATAAGGATGAGAAATCGCCACGGCGACGGCGCCCCGTGACGTGAATTAAACTAAGTTAGGGTATTTCTATCTTGAGGAGCCAGGAGCTGCAGGCCGATCCGGTCGAACGCACAGGCAAGGTGAGCGGGGCGGGCGCATCGGCTAGGACATCGCGGGTGGCGGCACCGTGCGGAGCAGATCGCGAATTTTCGCGGCAAGCTGCCGTTGGCTGTAGGGCTTGGCAAGAACCTCGAACTCTCCCGCGCCGCGGTGATGCATCCAGTGCTCGCCTGGATAACCCGATGTGAGCAGGACCCTCAGGTCTTGGCGCAGCCGCCGTGCATGGCGCGCCAATTCGATGCCGTTCACGCCGCCCTGCAGAACGATGTCCGAGAAGAGAAGGCCGATCGGCTCATCCGATGCGAGGGTCGCCATCGCTTCTGTCGCGTCGCGTGCGACGAGGGCGTGGTAGCCGAGGCTGCCGAGCGACGCAGCCACCGCGGCCGAGACGTCGGCTTCATCTTCGACGACGAGAATGGTCTTTCCAGCCTCCGCCTCGGTCGGCAGCTCGAATGCGCTCTCCGAGTCGTGCGTTACGGCTGCTTCGCTCTCCGCCTTGGGCAGGAAAAGGTGCACGGTGGTGCCCTTGCCGAGCACGCTCTCGATCGTGGCCGTGCCGCCGGACTGCTTGGCGAAGCCGTAGACCTGGCTGAGCCCAAGGCCGCTGCCCTTGCTTACATCTTTGGTCGTGAAGAAGGGCTCGAACGCCTGCCGCACGCCTTCGGGCGGCATCCCGGCGCCCGTGTCCGTCACAGCGAGCTTGACGTAATCGCTGGGCGCGATATCGAGCCGCGACGCGTCGGCGCTGGCCATGCGTACATTCTCAGCCGTGAAGCTCAGTCGGCCGCCCTTCGGCATGGCGTCCCGCGCATTGATCGCGAGATTGAGCATCGCCGATTCGAATTGCGTCCTGTCGATGCTGGATGACCAGAGGCCGGGTGCGGCGCTGATCCGGATTTCGGTCGCCGCGCCTACGGCGCCATCGATCAGCAGGCGCATGTCGGCCAAGGCTTGGTCGACCATCACGGGCTCGGGACGCAGCATCTGCCGGCGCCCGAAAGAGAGCAGCTGCGAGACCAGCTTGGCGCCGCGCTCGGCGGAGCGCAGGGCGTTTTGGGCGAAGGCGCGGACGGTCTCGTTGTCGGACACGGCTTTTTGCATGAAATCGATATTGAAGATCACGCTCGTCAACAGATTGTTGAAATCGTGGGCGATGCCGCCGGTCAGCTGACCGATCGCCTCGAGCTTCTGCGACTGGAAAAGCCGAGCCTGGGCAGCATCGCGTTCCGCCATCGCGTCGGCGGCGTGTTGCGCCAGCGTCTCGTTCAGCTTGCGCAGATCTTCCTCGGTTGATTTGCGGGACTCCTCGGCCGCCCGCCGGCGCGCCGCGGCCACCCGCAACGCCTCGGCGACCTCGTCCGCCTCGCCCAGCCCCGTCGGGCCGAACCGGGCGGGACCGGTCTCGTCCGCGGCGGCGAGCCGGTGAAGCACGGCCATGGGACCGGTGATTTGCCGGGCCACGAGGAGCGCCAGCACCAAGGTCAGCCCGAGAAGGCAGCCGCCGACGGCGAGCGTCAGCAGGGCCGCGCGCAATGACGGCGCCGTCAGCTCCGCCCGCGGCACGCCGATGTCCACGCTCCAATCGTAGGGCTCGGCGCGGCTGAAGGCCGTGAGCAGCGGAATGCCTTCAAGCGATACGGTATCGATGATGCCCTCGCGCTCCGCCAGAAGATGCGGCAGCAGCTCGGCGGATGCTTCATGCCCGACAAAGCGCTCCGCGTTTGGGGCACGAGCGACGATTATGCCGCGCCGGTCGAACAGCGATGCGACCCAGCCTTCCGGGATCGGCTGCCGCCGGATGACCTCGGCAAAGGTGTCGAGGGGCGGATTGAGCGACAGACCATAGACGATGCTGCCATCCGCTCGCCTCACGGGTACGTCCACCGGGACCACGGGCTGATCCCGTACAACGCTCTGATAGAGATTTGAGATCGAAGGGCGCCCGGTCGCGAAGACCTGCCGCAGATTCTCGGTCTCGGGGCGCCTGGGCAGGGGCGCGCCCCGCGTCAGCGCGGTGTTCATCACCTGTTGGCCGTCCTCCCGCAGCAGGACGATGTTGGCGCCGGGCAGTTGGTGCGCCACCACCGCCTCGGCCTGTTTACGGAACGCGGGGATGTCATCGGCTTGCAGTTCGGCCGAGAGCGCCAGCGTCTGCATCGCCGCGACCTCCGCCCTAAGCTCCTGCGTCACGCTCAGCGCCATGCTCCGGGCCAGGTCCAGCGACCGCTGGCCTGCATTCGCGCGGTGCTCCCGGTAGGTCAGGTACTCGTTCGCGAGGCTGAAGAGCAGCAGCGGTACGACGCTCAAGGTCACGAGCGCTTCGCCGTCGGGCGCGACATCCGCGGCAGCCTTGGGAAGCGCGATGCCGTCGCCGCAATCGAGCCCGTTTATCCGCAATGGCGGTTCCGCTTCCGCTTCGGCGACGCCGTCTCGGGAGGCAAAAGCGGTGCTACGCCGGCGCTCTCGTCTCGCGGTGAAACCGCTTCGCCGCCGCGAAGCCAATGGCGACGAAGATCACCAACACCACGAGCTGCGTGACAACGAATGGCGGCTCGGACTGGGTCGGCGCCAGGGGCCGCAGGAACGGCAGCTTCTGGAACGCTTGCACGACCCCGACGAAGACATTCAGATAGAGTGCCAGCACCGCGCCGCCCACGTAAAGCCAGCGCCAGAATCCGCCGAGCCGATAGACATAGAACGCGAGGACCGCGACCGTCAGCACCACCAGTGATATGACGCCGATCGCATGCGGCGGTCCGAAGCTCGCGGAGTGAAAGAAGAATCCGGTGACGCTCGTCAAGATCGTGGTGGCGAGAAAGATCGCCGTCCACCCGTCGCGGCGTTTCGCGCCGAGCAGCTCGAACAGGACGACGACCCCGGAAAAAATGCCGACCAGGCTCAAAACAACGTGCAGCAGAGTGAACGTGGCTGTCGACATGCCCAAGATCATGACACGCCTCCTTGGCAGATCGTTTTGTGATGCGATGCTTTTGCGGAAATAGCCAGACCGGCGCGCTCGGTCAGAAAGCGTAGCATTGGCCGGTGCAGCGATAGTGATACGGGTCGGGCAAGGCATCCCGCGCGCCCATACCCGGCGCATGGACCGCGCATCGCTCGACCCTCACACGAACTGCCGGCGGGTCTCGGTCGGCTGGAGATAGAGTGCGCACGAGCGGTGCGGAACCGCCCGTGCGCCAGGCTGACAGATCGACTTTATTCTTTGGAGCGCCCGCCGGTCGCCGTGCGCGTCCCGCATTCTCCCTTCCACGTCATCTCGGCCTTGTTGCCGGTGAGCTTGCCGGTGGCGCGATAGCTTTCCCACTGGGCGGTGAAGGTGCCGTCCGGCTGGACGGTGCCCGAGATCGGCGAGGCGCTGCTGCCTGAGCCGCTCTCGACGCGACCGGTGCCATAGGGCGCCCGTTGCAGGCTGCCCGTGATCTTATTGTCCGTGACCTGCATCGGGAGGCGCACGGGTTCACATCCGCTGGACCGCTCGGTCGTGCCGGCGTTTTGGGCCGCCGGAGCATCGACATACCACGCACCATCATAAGGCCCGGCCGCGTGAGCCGGGAGCATGGGCAGCGCAAGTGCCGCCACAGCCAACGAGATCGTCGCAAGTGTACGTTTCATCTTTGTTTCTCCCTGCAGTTCAACGTGTTTGCCGGAATGCCCGTCAGTTCTCTTCAAATTCCATCCCAGCCGGTGACCAGCGTCCTCCTGTGCCAGAACCCGATCGGCGCCTGCCAGCATATCGCCGATAGTATGAGCCGCGCCGTCTTTCGGGTCAACTGAGCGCAGGGATAGACCAAGCGGGGCACGGAGCTCCAATCCGTGCGCCGCCTCATGCCAGCGCTCCGACGGCCGCGGCGCGCGGGGGCGATCGGCGTAGATCGCGCCGATGCCGGCGTGACGCCGGCACGGCGGCAGAGGTTTAGGCTGGCGGGTGCCCGGCTTAAATGTCATATACAGGACCTTTCAGGACATGAGGGCTGACCCATATGGCGATGGACCGCCAAGCTCGTTCACCTGGGGAATCGAAGGAGATGGTCAATCCGACCGTGTCCGCCGCGAATGTCCCGAAAGGTGGCACATCCGGCCTTTCAGATGTCTGGCAGCTGTCTTAAGCTTGAACTCGTTGCCCATGATGCGGGGACCCGTCGGAGACGACATCATGGCTCTCATCCGGCATCGGCGCAGACGCCGTGGAATGAACTTCCTCCAGCCGATGCCATCACCGCAAGGTTTCAAGGCAGCATCCCATGGTCACTCTGCAGATAAACGGCGAAGCAAAGGCAATCGACGCACCGGACGACATGCCCTTGCTGTGGGTGCTCCGGGACCTGTTGGGGCTCACCGGCACCAAATTCGGCTGCGGCATCGCGCAATGCGGCGCTTGCACGGTCCACGTTGACGGCGATGCCGTGCGCTCCTGCATGCTGCCGATCGGCGCGATCGGAAACCGGACGATCACGACGATTGAAGGCGTTGGCGCCACGGCCGCCGGCGCGAAGGCGCAGAAGGCCTGGCTCGATCTGGAAGTCGTCCAATGCGGCTATTGCCAATCCGGCCAGATCATGTCGGCGGCGGCGCTCCTTGCCGGCACGCCCAACCCCGACGATTCCGACATCGATGCGGCGATGGCTGGAAACATCTGTCGTTGCGGCACCTATGTGCGCATTCGTGAAGCCATCAAGCAGGCCGCCCAGTCGGCTTGAGCGATCATCCGAGGTTCGACGATGTCCGAGGCGACAACAAGACGAGCGGCCGAAAGCAAAGCGACCGGGCCGACACGGCGTGCGCTCCTGAAGGCAGGTGCGGCGGCGGCCGGCGGGCTCCTGCTCGGCTTCCATATGCCTTTTGCCCAGGCCGCGGGCGCCGAGGCGGAAGTCTTGGCACCCAACGCCTTCATCCGCATCGACCGCCAAGGCAAGGTCACCCTGATCATGCCGCAGGTGGAGATGGGTCAGGGCGTCTACACGTCGATCGCCATGATCCTGGCCGAAGAACTCGACGCCGCATTCGATGACGTGCGCCTGGAACACGCGCCGCCAAACGACGCGCTTTACGCCAATCCCGTTTTCGGGCTCCAGGTCACCGGCAATTCCAATTCGATCCGTGCCTTCTGGATCCCGCTGCGCAAGGCGGGCGCCGGCGCGCGGGCCCTGCTCGTCCAAGCCGCGGCACAGACTTGGACTGTCGATCCGGCGACGTGCCGCACGGAAAATGGCGCCGTGCTCCACGACCCGAGCGGACGCAAGCTCGCCTATGCCGCGCTGGTCGGCCCGGCCGCGGCGATGGCGGCGCCTCAGGATCCGCCACTGAAGGCGGTGACGGATTTCCGGCTCATCGGCAAGCCGCTCAAGCGGCTGGACACGCCCGACAAGGTCAACGGGAAGGCCGTCTATGGGATCGATGCCATGCCGCCCGGCGTCAAGTTCGCCACCCTTGCCGCCTGTCCCGTATTCGGCGGCAAGGTCGGGCACGTCGATGACAGCAAGGCCAAAGGCATTCCGGGCTTGCGCCAGATCGTCGTGCTGGACGATGTCGTTGCCGTGGTCGGCGATCATATGTGGGCCGCCAAGCAGGGCCTCGCGGCGCTCGACATCACCTGGGACGAAGGGCCGAACGCCGCCGTCTCGTCGGATGACGTGTGGAAGCAGCTGCGTGCCGCCAGCGACAAGGAAGGTGCCGTCGCGAACACCAAAGGCGATGTGGCGAAGGCATTGAGCGAAGGCGACAAGCTCGAGGGCATCTACGAGCTTCCCTTCCTCGCGCATGCGACGATGGAGCCGATGAACTGCACCGTCCATCTGACGCCGGATTCATGCGAGATCTGGGTCGGCTCCCAAGTGCTGGCGCGGGCGCAGGCCGCGGCGGCGAAGATCACCGGCCTGCCGCTCGACAAGGTCACCGTCCACAATCACCTGATCGGTGGCGGCTTCGGCCGCCGGCTGGAGGTAGACAGCGTTGCGAGCGCCGTGCGCATCGCCCAGCACGTGGACGGACCGGTCAAGATCGTGTGGAGCCGCGAGGAAGACATCCAGCACGATGTCTACCGGCCCGTCTATCGCGACCGTCTTTCCGCGAGCCTGAAGGACGGCAAGATCATCGGCTGGAAGCACCGCGTCACCGGTTCGTCCGTCATCGCGCGTTGGTTGCCGCCGGCGTTCCAGAAGGGGATCGACATCGACGCCGTCGATAGCGCCGCCGACATCCCCTATGACATTCCCCATCTTCGCGTGGAATTCGTGCGCGACGAGCCGCCGGCCGTGCCCACCGGCTTCTGGCGCGGCGTCGGCCCCAACAACAACGTCTTCGCCATCGAAAGCTTCATCGACGAGCTGGCGAAAAAGGCGAACAAGGACCCCGTCGCCTTCCGCCGCGACATGCTGGGAACATCGCCGCGCCTCAAGGCCGCGCTCGACCTGGCGGCGAGCAAGGCGGGCTGGGGCAATCCGCTGCCGGCGCGCACCGGCCGCGGCGTTGAAGTTCAGACCGCGTTCGGCAGCTTTATCGCCACTGTCGCCGAGGTCGAGGTCGACGAGGCCGGCGAGATCCGCGTCCGTCGCATCGTCACCGCCGTCGACACCGGCATCGTCATCAACCCCGACACGGTGGCGGCGCAATTGCAGGGCGGCCTCATCTTCGGCACGACGGCCGCGCTCTACGGCGAGGTCACCATCGACAAGGGCCGCGTGCAGCAAACCAATTTCAACGACTACCGGATGCTGCGCATCGACCAGACACCCGCCATCGAAGTGCACATCATCAAGAGCGGCGAAGCGCCGGGCGGCCTCGGCGAGGCCGGCACCACGGCGGCGCCGCCCGCCCTCTGCAACGCGATCTTCGCCGCCACCGGCGTGCGCTTGCGGCGGCTGCCGATCGACCGCGACGTTCTGGCCAAACGGAAGCAGGCATGAGATTCATCTCCCGACGGCGCTCGCCGGTGGCGCGCTACGCCGTGCTTGGCATTGTTGCCGTGGCGGCGGTATTGCTCCTTGGCTTCTTCATGTTCGTGCTCGGGCCCGGGTCGACGGATTTCGCGGGCGGCAAGCGCGTCGCGCTCGCCGACTATCATGCCGCCAATCCCACGGGCGTTCCGGCCGAGCTTGCCAGTGCGGACATCGTCCAGCGCGGCGAATACTTGGCGCGCGCCGCGGATTGCGAGGCGTGCCATACGGCGAAAGGCGGCGTGCCCTATGCCGGCGGGCTCGCTCTCATCCTGCCGTTCGGCGCGCTCTATTCCACCAACATCACGCCCGACAAGGAAACCGGCATCGGCGATTATAACGACGCGGATTTCCTCAACGCGGTTCACAAGGGCATCTTCCGCGGCGGCGGCCGTCTCTACCCGGCGATGCCCTACCCCAGCTACACGGCCATGACCGACGCGGATGCGCTGGCGATCAAGGCGTATCTGTTCAGCCTGGCGCCCGTGCACGCGCCGACGCCCCCAAACACGCTGCGCTTTCCCTACAACCAGCGCTGGCTGATGGGCGTGTGGTCGCTGCTGTTCAATCCGGACAAGCGCTTCGAGCCCAATGCCGAGCGCGATGCGCAATGGAATCGCGGCGCCTATCTCGCGGAAGGCATGGCGCATTGCGGCGAGTGCCACACGCCGCGCAATCCGCTCCAGGCCTTGGACAACCGGAAGAAGTTTGCCGGCGCGGTGCAAGCCGGCTGGCGCGCCTACAACATCACCGGCGACCGCGACAGCGGCGTGGGCGCCTGGAGCGCTGGCGAGCTTGCGCAATACCTGGCGGCCGGGCACGCCGATGGGCGCGGCACGGCCGCCGGTCCGATGGGCGAGGCGGTGGACAAAAGCCTCAGTCATCTGACGCAGAGTGACATCGCCGCGATGGTCGCCTATCTGCGTTCGGTGCCGGCGATTGCCACGCCCGAGCTGCCTTCGCCGAAGCCGACACCGGCGCCGGCCGCTCACCGGGAAGGCGTTGCCGCGAATGTCGATCCACGCGGCAAGGCGATTTTCGAGGGCGCGTGTGCGAGCTGCCATGGCTGGACCGGCGTAAACCCGCTGATGCCCTTCGCCACGCTTACCGGCGGGCGAGCGATAAACGATCCGGCCGCGACCAACGTGGCGCAGATCGTCCTTTCGGGCGCGCAAAGGCAGACTGCCGGCGGAAGCGCCTTCATGCCGCCATTCGGCCAGACCTATTCGGATACCGAGATCGCCGCCGTCGCCAACTACGTCACCGCGCGCTTCGGTGCCAAGCCCTCCGCCATCACCGCGGCGGAGGTGGCGAAGCTGCGCGAGACGAAGTGAGGCTCCCCCTCGTCGGAGCCCGTGCGGCACAAGCAGATGCCGAGGCGTGAAGGCAGCCGTGCAACGTTCTCGCGATCGAGCGCCGCAAGCCCGTACGCGCGAACGGCCCAACATCTCGTTCTTTCCCCACACGAACCCGAGGGTGCGGCGGACATCGATTTTTGTCTCGCGACCCGGCTCTCCGACATTCCAAAAAAAGAGTTCCCTGGGCTCGAGGCCTAATGAAGCTCGGCAAATAGTGGTGAAGCGGGCCGCGAGCATGGACATCGCCTGGGCTGGGACATCGACCGTCTCGAGTCGGCAGTCGCGAACGACCATCGCGCAAAACCCGGTTTATCAGGATTTGCCGAGATTTGCGCGCCTTCATTCGTGCTGGCGCGCGGGACGACCTAGCATCTTTCGGTAGTGGCGCCGAGGCGGAAGCGACCTGACGCTTCGCCCGCTCGCGCCGGAAGCGTGACCGCATTCCGATCGAAGGAGACGGGCTGTGTTGCCTCTCGAATGGATAGGCCTGCTGCTCGGCCTTGCCGTGTCGCTGGACATCGTCTGCGCGAAGTTTCGGGGCTGGCATTCCACGCGGTCAGCGATCAAGCGCGGCCGCACGCTGACCGCGAAGTATGCGTTAGAGCCTCAGCGCGAATCCAAAGACATGAGACGCAGCAGGCGGGCCTTCACCGAGGCCCCGGTCGCGATCGGCGATGCACCCGGCGGCTTCGCCTCGCGCCGTTCGGCTCCATAGGATATCGGCGGTCGCGTGGAGCGCGATTCATGATCCGCATCGGCTGATATCTTGCGGCAACGCCATCAGGCCCGTGCTAGAATCGACGCTTCATAGTGTCGTTAGCGGGCGGCGTTCTGACGAGGGATGTCGACATGGCTCACTATCGAGACCGTCAATGCTCGCCGATGAGGGCGCCGACGCGATGGGTGGCGGCGGCCTGTCTGCTGCTGCCCGTGCTTGCCGCGTGCAACGAGAAGACGCAAGCCCAGGCGCCGGCCCCGCCGCCTCCCGCGGTCGGCGTGCAGCCGGCGGTGCTGAAGGGGGTCAGCCGGTCGGCCGAGTTCGTCGGGCGGATCAAGGCCTTGGATACGGTTCAGCTGCGCGCGCGCGTCGAGGGGTTCCTCGACAAGGTCCCGTTCACCGAAGGCGAGGAGGTGAAGCCGGGCCAGTTGCTCTACCAGATCGAAACCGTGCAGTACCAGGCTCAGCTCGATCAGGCGAAGGCCAATGTGGCGGCGGCCCGGGCCCAGGAACTCAACGCCCAGCTGCAATACAACCGCGCTTCGGAGCTGGTGAAGCGCCAGAACATCTCACAGGCGACGGTGGACCAGGACAAGGCCAATCTGGACGCCGCCAAGGCGAACGTGATGCAGACCGAAGCCGCGGCGACCCTGGCACAGGTCAATCTTGGCTATACCGCAATCAAGGCGCCCATCGAGGGCCGCATCGGCCGGACCGCCTTCACCCAGGGCAATCTGGTCAACCCGTCGAGCGGCGTGCTGGCGACCATCGTCAGCCAGGACCCCATCTATGTGCTCTTCCCGGTGAGCGTGCGTCAGCTCGAGGAGGCGCGCGCGGCAAGCCGGCAGGAAGGCAGCCAACTCACCAAGCAGATCGAGATCCTGGTGCGGCTGCCCGACGGGCAGGAATATCCGCACCCGGGCACGTGGAACTACACCGATCCGCAGGTCGACCAGCAGACCGACACGGTCACCGTGCGCGGGACGCTGCCCAATCCCGACCGGCTGCTCATCGACGGACAGTTCGTGACCGTGCTGGTGCGCGAGCGCGCGCAGCAGCCGCGCCTCGTCATCCCGCAGGCAGCGCTCCAAGTCGACCAGGCCGGCAGCTACGTGCTCGTCGTTGGCGGCGACCACAAGGCCGAGATCCGGCGCGTCAAGACCGGCCC
>WNEZ01007107.1_pt1 | contig 13538 bp, 10 predicted proteins | sample 5400521 | NCBI WGS metagenome assembly WNEZ01 (sample SAMN13153339, study PRJNA577476) | soil metagenome | isolation source: 120 cm saprolite under Douglas fir tree site 2 hole 1 replicate 1 | place: USA:California | collected 2015-04-18 | reverse complement strand
ATCCACGAATTGTGCTGCCCGGTCGATTATACGTCGTACGGGTGTGTCCTTGATACCAATGGTTCGCATACTCGTGACGAGCGCCCCCAACCAGTGCGTGAAATTAATAATCTCGGGCCCTGCAATTCCAGGGAAGAGATACTTGGTCCCACCTGAGAAGCCTGCTACCTCGTGTGGAAGTACCGGTCCACAGATTATCAATTGATCATAGTCAAAGATCAATCGATTGAGCGTAATAGACACCTCGTCGACCAGCAAGCCGTCAGTCAGGCGTTCTGCTTCCTGGTGAGAGATCACGCCGATAGTCTTGAGCATTTCCGGCTGTGCCCAATAGTGGTTGAAGATCTGAACACTGGGATAGTGCTCTTCTCTTTCGCGTGCCGTTACGCCAACCAGGCGATCCATTGCTTCCCCTGTCATAAGCTGGTGCGTCCCCAGGGCGATCAAGTAATCCAATCGCGCTACGCGCCGCCCCACTTGTTCATAGAGCAGACGGAAGATCAAAGGGATCGGCGCAGTGCGCGTCCCATCCGGTATGATGACGAGCACCCGTTTTCCGTCTAATAGTAATGGATCGCAAGCCTGCATTATAAGTTGTTGTACATCCTCAACCGTCAGGGTTTCCGTTGTTGAGCCTTTTCCCTGTGTCATGATGCGCTCCTTTAACTTCTGCTCCTAGACGCCACTATAGGCCGAAAATCCCCCATCAATAGGTATCACCGTTCCCGTGACAAAAGCCGATGCCGGGCTGACCAGCCATAACAGCGTTCCTATCAAATCTTCAGGTGCGCCAAGCCGTCCTGCCGGAGTATGAGTGATAATGCTCTGCCCACGCTCTGTCAATGCTCCACTCTGTGCGTCAGTAAGCAAAAAGCGATTTTGCTCTGTCAAAATGAAGCCAGGAGCGATAGCATTCACTCTAATTTGAGGGCTATACTCCCGTGCCATGTGAACCGCCAGCCATTGGGTGAAATTTGCCACTGCTGCCTTCGCCGCACTATATGCCGGTATACGGGTCAAAGGACGCAGCGCATTCATGGATGCCACATTGACAATACAGCCCTGTCCCCGCTCGGCCATCTCGCGGCCAAACACCTGGCAACTCTGAAGCGTCCCTGTGAAATTTAAGTCAAGAACGCTCTCAATTGCTCGTACATCCAGATCAAAAAATGAGGTGTCAGCCGAAGTTGTCGCCTGGGGGGAGTTTCCGCCTGCGGCATTAATCAAAATATCGATAGGGCCGAAGTTTTCAGTGACCAGCTCTCGTGTTCGCTCCAGCGAGGCGCGATCAAGCACATCGCAGGCAACCCCAATGGCCTGGCCGCCATCTGCCTTGATTGCCTCAGCCACCTTCCCGGACGTCTCGGCATGCAGACTGATGATAGCCACCCGTGCCCCAGCCTGAGCCAGGCCTTGAGCCATGGCCCTTCCAAGGTGACCGCTGCCGCCGGTAATCACGGCTGTCAAGCCTTGTATATCGAAAAGCGTTTGCGGGTTGAGTGTGTTATCAGGCATATCTCGTATTCATTTCCCAATATTCGTAACGAGCCTTAAGGGACGCGGCTGTCCGGCATAAGCATGTACTGAATAGGCTTCTAAGGTGACTATATCACCCACATGTTTCAACTTGCAAGATGAGCCGTCTTTCATAATTGAGTCATCAAAGGAAATACCATATGGTGCTACAATAAAGCAACAATCTATTACTGATGATTTTAACCGGTCAAAGCAGGTGTCATTATAAGGAGTTGATTGATGGATAGAAAACAAATCACCTTCTCTAATGGGAACGTCGCATGGGCCGTGATTCCCCCAAAAAACGTGGGCTACCCTGAGATTCTTCAAGTATTGAACATTCAACAAGCAAAGGCCTTAATTATAGTCATTGGCGGCGCTAAAAACCTGGATGACAGCAGAAAAGATACCCTCTATCCATTGTTCAGCAATGGTATTGCTTCTACGGCAGCTGAAATAGGAGCACTCATTATTGATGGTGGTACCCAGGCTGGAGTGATGGAGCTGATGGGACAGGGTGTTGCCGAGCAGGAGCACCAATCCGTTCTCCTGGGGGTAGCTCCCGAGGACAAAGTAACCTATCAAAGCCAACTAGCAGATGGGACAAGCGATGGTAAAACACACCTTGACCCTAATCATTCCCATTTCGTCCTCGTGAAAGGGGGCAAGTGGGGAGACGAAACCGCGACTATATTTGGATTAGCAAGGGAACTTGCCCAACACGCACCTGTAGTGACGGTGCTTGCAGGTGGCCGAGATATCGCTAAGCAAGAGATGTTGCAGAGCGTGCGGCAAGGCTGGCCCGTGATTGTCATCACTGGTAGTGGCGAACTAGCGGATGACGTCGCTAACCGGTGGCGACAAAAAAAGGCAAGGCCCTCTTTTATCCGGAGAGTTTTGAGGAGAACGAAACCATCTCTAAATATTTCAGACCATGCCATAGCTGAAATCATCGAGGCAGGGGATATCTACCTTTTTCCTTATACGGCTGGGCCTGAGAAATTGAGGGCGCTGCTCAAGTACTTGTTCCTCAAACAGGAAAAGGGAGTCCTTGCACAGACTAAGGAGCGTGAAACACTCTATGCCCTTATGGCAGAGGAACACCAGAAAATCTTCAAGCGGCTACAAATGTGTATTTTAGGTCTTGGAGTACTTGCTACAGGACTTGCTTTAGGCCAAATACAGTTGGAATCGCTTGGTTGGCTCAAGGTTAACACGATATGGGATGGGCTCTTCCACTTTTTCGTCGTGCTGGTACCGGTAGTCGTCACTGTCCTGTTGGGAATAACCACGTATTTTAAATGGGGGAATAAATGGGTGATACTCCGTAGTGGCAGGGAAGCATTGAAGACAGAACTCTATCGATACCGTACTCATACTGGAATTTATGAAGAGAAGCCAGCGGCAGAAGAACCCTACAAGCCAAAAAAATCGGCAGAGCAGCAGTTGGTTGAAAAAGTGAAGATCATCACTCAACGGTTGATGCAGACTGAGGTAAGTACATCAGTGCTGACCTCTCACATCACCCCTCGTTTACCAAATTTCAATGCGGCAGACGAAGACGATGGTTTTAGCGACCTCACACCCGATCGCTATATCAAGTTACGCTTGGATGATCAACTCTCCTACTACAGGCGTAGAGCAGCAAAATGGGATAGAGAACTCAAGATCTATCAATCGTCGGTCATTATTGCTACTGGTCTCGGTGCGCTGCTGGCAGCGATCAAAGTTGAACTATGGCTCCCGCTGGCAACGGCATTGGGGGCTGCCTTCGCCCTCTTTCTTGAATATATGCAGGTCGTGAACACATTGACCAAGTATAATCAGGCTGCAACAAGTCTTGAGGACGTGAAGCAATGGTGGACAGCGCTGTCAGAGTCAGAGAAGAAGCAGCCGGAGAGTTTTAACAAACTCGTCGAGGCTACTGAGAAAATCTTGGAGAGTGAACAAGAAAGTTGGGTGCAGAACATGCATAACGCGCTCGATAAGCTGTACAAGAAAGATTCAACAAACGATAGCAATAATAGAGACCTTAAAGATGAGTAAGTTTATTTATTTACCCCGGCAAGCTGTGCTGCATACCTGATCAGTGTATGTACGCGGCCCCCGAAGACGCCGAAACGCTCATCCTCGGTTTGGCATTGTTTTCAGTTCTTCAGGGTCATCGGCGGTTGCCCAGTAGCTTAACGATACGGCAAGGTCGAAGAGGGGATCACCGATGGTTGTCATCTCCCAATCCAGCACGGCAACAGCCTTCGTGAGATCGTTTGCATCGAGGAGCATGTTGTTCAGCTTGAAGTCGTTGTGGATCAGGGTAGGCGCAGGGCTTTGTGGGATATGCGTTGCGAGCCAGTTGGTGAGCGGCTCTACCTCGGGAATTTCGTCTGTTTGAGCACGAAAGTAGCGTTCAATCCAGCCTTTCACCTGGCGTTCGAGAAAGCCCTCGGGATGGCCAAGTGTATCGAGGCCAGCATCCTGCCAGTCGATAGCGTGAATTTGTACCAGCGTCTCAATCACTGTTTGGGAAAGTTGCTGGCAGAGATCAGGGGTGGGCGTTATACCTGGGGGGAAGGAGGTATTTATAACGACCCCTTTGCGGCGCTCCATCACGTAGAATGGTGCTCCTACAATAGTGAGATCATCACAGAAGATGTAAGGCTGCGGTGCGAGTGAAAAGACCGGGTGGATCTTCTGCAAGAGAGTGAACTCGCGTTTCATATCGTGCGCCTTGGGGGGTACTGGGCCGAACGGTGGACGGCGCAATACCCCTTCCCAATCACCGACTTGGAGCAGGTAGGTCAAGTTAGAGGCACCTGCGGGAAATTGTCGCACCTGTAACGAGCCCTCCCCTATTTCCTGGATGTGGTCGCGCAGATAACGCTCCACCCTTTGGAGATCAAAGTTCTCTCCCGCGCGAACAGCAATCGTTTCTTCCTGAATACTCATTGTGCCTCCTTCTTACCAGACTTTGCTGGCGAATAACATTGGAAATGTAAGAGGGCGAGAACATGCCGTCCCCCGCTGCGGGGGACGGTACTCGCGTCTCTATCGCATTCGCCAGCAGAGTCTTACGATGAAGCACCCCTCAAACTTCGATACAGACGGATGAGCCTATTGGTCGAGCTATCATGCGTCAGCTTAGGCTCTTCGGCACTCTCAAGCTCAGGAATGATGCGGTTGGCCAGCACCTTCCCGAGTTCGACACCCCACTGGTCGAACGAATCGATATTCCAGATGGTGCCCTGCACAAAGACCTTGTGCTCATAGAGCGCGATCAGCTTACCGAGTGTCTCCGGTGTCAATTGCGTCGCAAGAATAGTATTCGTCGGGCGGTTGCCCTCGAAGGTGCGGTGCGGCACTTGAAACGCCGGGACGCCTTCCGCTGCAACTTCCTCGGGCGTCTTTCCGAACGCCAGGGCCTCGGTCTGGGCGAAGAAGTTGGCCATCAGCAGATCGTGGTGCGGTGGGAGTGGGTTCAAGGCCTGGCAGAAACCAATGAAGTCACACGGGATCAGCTTGGTCCCCTGGTGGATGAGCTGATAAAAGGCATGCTGGCCATTGGTTCCGGGCTGTCCCCAGATGATGGGCCCGGTCTGGTAGTCCACCTTCCTGCCTTCCAGATCGACGTGCTTCCCGTTGCTCTCCATATCGAGTTGCTGGAGGTAGGCAGGCAAGCGTCCAAGGTAATGGTCATAGGGTAAGATCGCTACGGTTTCGGCGCCGAAGAAATTATTGTACCAGATGCCAATCAGTCCCAGGAGCACCGGCAAGTTGCGCTCAAAAGGAGCCGTGCGAAAATGCTCGTCCATCGCGTGGAAGCCGGCGAGCATCTCGCGAAATCGGTCTGGCCCAATCGCGATCATCAAGGAAAGACCGATTGCCGAGTCATAGGAGTAGCGGCCTCCGACCCAATCCCAGAACTCGAACATGTTTGCTGTATCAATACCGAACTTTTCTACTTCCTCGGCGTTCGTCGAGACAGCAACGAAATGCTTTGCCACCGCCTTTTCGCTGCCCAGGGCCCGCACACACCATTCGCGGGCCGAGCGCGCATTGGTCAGGGTCTCAAGCGTCGTGAATGTCTTGGAAGAAACGATGAAGAGCGTCTCTGCCGGGTCAAGGTCACGTGTTGCTTCCACGAACTCGTTGCCGTCAACGTTGGAGACGAAGCGCACTGTCAAGTTGCGATCACTGAAGTACTTCAACGCATCGTAGGCCATGGAGGGACCAAGATCCGAGCCGCCAATCCCTATATTAATGATATTGCGCATACGCTTGCCGGTGTACCCCATCCACGCACCGCTGCGAACCCGGTTAGAGAAGTCAGTCATCTTATCAAGCACAGCATGGACCATAGGCACCACGTTCTCGCCATCAACAACGATTGACTCGTCCCTGGGAGCGCGCAGAGCCACGTGGAGGACAGGTCGATTTTCTGTGACGTTAATCTTCTCACCCCGGAACATAGCATCGATGCGCTCGCGCAGGCCTGAGTCCCTGGCCAGTTCCATGAGAAGTCGAAGTGTCTCGTCGGTGACGCGGTTCTTGGAGTAGTCCAGGTAGATGCCGGCGGCTTCGAGTGCGAAGCGCTCACCACGGCCGGGATCCCCGGCAAAGAGTGATCGCAGGTGAAGGTCCCGAATCTTCTGGTAATGCTCCCCAAGGGCCTTCCAGGTAGGGCGCTGTGTTAAAGGTGTTGGGTTGGTTGACATCTATGCTTTCTCCTTCAAGATCCCTTTTTAGCAGGCTGTGGTTTAGCAGGCTGTGGCCCGGAAGTCCCAGTATCAGCAGCTGGCTCAGGATTGAACCAACCGCCATCACTCGCGATGAGTTGGTCCGCCTGAAGAGGACCCCAGGTATGCGGTTCGTATTCATAGACGGGAGTCACGTTCCCAAGGACCGAGTCTACTACCCTCCATTCCGCCTCTACGATGTCCTCGCGTACAAAGAGTGACTGGTCGCCCCGCATAGCATCGCCAAGAAGTCGCTCGTAGGGAGCCATCTCGTCGGGAAACTGATGGGTCGCGACGAGTTCCACTTCTTCGCCCCGCATCTCTTCTCCCGGAACCTTGACACGAGCACCAAACGAGATCTTCACGTTAGGGCTGAGGCGGAAGCAACAATAATCCGAGTGGGCAGGTTCAATCTCCTTAAACACGACCTGTGGTGGAGGTTTGAGGTCAACACGCATCTCCGTGGCCGTTATGGGCAGGCACTTGCCAGCCCGGATGTAGAAAGGTACATCCGCCCAGCGCCAGGTATCGATATAGAGTTTGACCGCCGCGAACGTTTCGACCTGCGAATCGGGAGCCACACCCGGTTCCTGGCGATAGCCGCGATATTGGCCGCGCACAACATTTGAAGGATCAAGTGGCCTCATGGCCTTGAAGATCCTTGCTTTCTCGTCGCGATGGGCATCGGGGTCTTCCTTAGAAGGTGCTTCTTGTGCGAGTATCGAAACCAACTGCAGCATGTGGTTCTGCACGACATCACGGATCGCGCCTGCCTCTTCATAGAATTTCCCGCGGCCAGCCACGCCAAAACTTTCAGCCATGGTAATCTGTACACTCGCGATATAATTCCGGTTCCAGAGCGGCTCAAGAAACGAGTTTGCAAAGCGGAAGTAGAACACGTTCTGGACCGGTTCCTTGCCAAGGTAATGGTCGATGCGAAAGATGGAGGGCTCCGGAAAGACGGTGTGCAGGATCCGATTCAATTCTTGGGCCGAGGCGAGGTCACGTCCAAAGGGCTTCTCGACGATCACTCGTGCATTATTGGCGCTTCCTGATCGCCCCAGTCCTTCAATGACGGGGTCGAACATTTCGGGCGGGATTGCCAGGTAAAACAAAGGTCGTTGGGCGGAACCGAGCGCTTTCCGCAGTTTTGAATATGTCTCGGGGTTATTATAGTCGCCAGAGACATACTGGAGCAGCGAGGACAGCTTCGCGAACGCTGTATTATCCACACCACCATGCTCCTCAAGACTGTCATGGATTCGAGCTAACAATTGTTCGACACTCCAGGGTCGCCCTGCAACCCCGATGATGGGTGCGTCGAGGTGTCCTCGCTTGATCATTGCCTGCAAGGCCGGGAAAATCTGCTTATAGGCCAGGTCGCCGGTGATACCAAAGATGACGAGCGCGTCTGATTTGGTATCTGTCATGATGCACCACCTTCTTCAGGTTTTTCCAGGTGGCCGCCGAACTCGAACCGCATTGCAGACATTAACTTGTTGGCGAAATCAGCCTCGCCGCGTGAGCTGAACCGTTCAAAGAGTGCCGAGCTCAGCACGTGTACCGGAACAGACTCGTCGATGGCGGCGGCGATGGTCCAGCGCCCTTCACCTGAATCCGATACTCTACCCGAAAAGTTGGCGAGGTCGGGACTATTGAGGAGCGCGCTGGCGGTCAGATCCAGGAGCCAGGAACTGATCACGCTGCCCCGGCGCCAGAGCTCGGCTACGTCGGGTAGGTTGAGGTCGTACTGGTAGTATTCTGGATGCGCCAGGGGCGAGGTCTCGGCATCAATGGCTTGCTGCTGCTTCCCGATGTTGGCATGATGGAGGATGTTCAGTCCCTCGGCGTAGGCAGCCATGATGCCATACTCGATGCCATTGTGGACCATCTTGACGAAGTGTCCGGCGCCGCTTGGCCCGCAGTGGAGGTAGCCCTGTTCAGCAGTTCCAGCAACCTTCTCCCTTCCAGGTGTGCGTACTGCTGCATTTAAGCCGGGAGCCATGGTCGCGAAGATTGGGTCGAGACGCTTGACGGCAACGTCGTCGCCGCCGATCATCAGGCAGTAACCGCGCTCGAGGCCCCACACGCCGCCACTCGTTCCAACGTCAAGGTAGTGGATGCCTTTTTGCTTAAGCTCGGCAGCGCGCCGGATGTCATCGTGATAGTAGGAATTGCCGCCGTCTACGACGATATCGTCGGGCGTAAGGTGCGGGACAATGCTGGCCAGCGTCGAGTCCACCGAGGCAGCGGGCACCATCAGCCAGATTGCACGGGGTGTGGGAAGCTTACCTACGAGGTCTTCCAACGACGTTGCCCCTTCCTTGATTACCCCTTCTTTCAGGAGTGCCTGCACGGTTTCCGCGTGGCGGACATAACCAACAACACTATGACCCGCACGTGTCAGCCGCTGCGACATATTGGCGCCCATGCGCCCAAGTCCGATCATTCCAAGTTCCATACGATGTTCCTTTCTTAAGCTATGTTCCTGTCCTAATAAGTTCACGATCTTACACATTCCAGTGTATTCATCCACGACGGATGTTACACTTTACCGGACTTCGTGTACCTTTGGCCTGGACCTGGTCCGGATCAGGCAAAAATAATAGTTCTCTTGCATATTCTACATTATTTCACAATGCCATCGTTACAAGTAGGACACCATAAATTGGTGAAAAAGGGGGAATCCCTTGAAAAGAAGGCGACCGTTGGCATCTTGTGTCTATGCAAAGCAACACAGCAGAGCCAATGGACAAGTCGGGGCAATTTGCCCGAATGTGGCGTGTTCAGCAACAAGAATAGGGAAAATTTATCCTACAAAAAAGGCTGCAAGCATCAACACCAGGCCAACAGCACGAATACTGTCTCCTACATAGTCGTAGGGCAACGGATTCGGAGCAGAAAACTTTAGGGAGTACACCGCGATGCCGGTGGCTATTAAAAGAAACGCTGCGCACATCAGCAGACTGAAGCGTGTGCCTTTCATAGCATACATCACGAAATAGTAATTGAAGAAGACGGCCAGGCAAACAACACCACGAGCGCCACTGAGTACTTCCGTTAATGTAACGCCAGGAATCGGAGGGAGAACAGGGGTCAGCAACAGCAACAGCAACAAGAAAGCGCTAGCGATGAGGTTCAATCGTTTGAGGAAATTCATATGGCGTTCTGCGCCGGGCAGCGAGATGAAAAAAATGAACAGGTAGCTCACGATCTGTCCAATATACCGAAACCAGAAGGTATTGAAGGCGCTACTGGTAACAAGATAATCCCCAACCAATCCAGCAACGCCACCTACAACAATCATCGCCATCGATAATCCAACGATGAAGAGGATATCGTTACGCGCTTTGACATAGAGATAGAAAGCGCGTAAAGAGATAAAAAGGGTGATCACGGCCTGGAACGCTATGATGAGATCGGTAATCTCTTTTGAATTCATATGGTCTCTCCTTCACCTTGGATACGCTGTATTTACCTCACAGCACCTCCTCCACAAGCTGTCCTGCCGCGTCATATATCTGAATGCAGCACTCTTTGAGCAGCAAGCGAAGGGGCCTGGTCACTGCTTTGGCTTCCAGGCCGATCACGGCGGCGAGTTCGGCTAGCGTTCTCCTTCCATCGATGGCGGCGTAGAGCTGGCGTGCCTGCCTATCTTCAATTACAGGAGAAAGAGCAAAAGGATTTCTCGTTCGCATTGCGCCCTGGTTGACCACACGACGAGGAATGAGTTCTGCTAACGGTGGGAGCGGACTTTGTTGTGGGATGGAGGAAAACGAGGGGAGAACGGTATGACGTAAGGGTCGTGGGACTCCCTCCCAGACCGCCTGGACAAGGGTCTCTGCGGTAAAGGGCTTAGGCAAATAGCGATCAGCCCCTTGACGCAGCCCATAGCTCTGATCAAGGAGAGCATTTTTGGAACTGATGAGAATGATATATACCGTATTCTCAGGCATACTCTGCTGCACATGCCGGCAGACCGCGTAGCCGCTGATGTCCGGCAACATCACATCCAGGATGAGACAATATGGTTGGAACATCTTGACCTTGGCAAGACCCTCATGCCCCTTAAGCGCTACTTCCACGTCATATCCTGCTTGCTCGAGGGTAGCGGCGATAAACAGACAGGTCGTGGGGCTATCATCGACAACCAGAACTCTAGGATGGCTTATCACTGTTTCCCCCTTTCTTCTCACCCAGGACGTAATTCCCACATTCTGCGGTCTCTGACGACGCTTCAGGAATACATGGGTTACTTTTAGGTTAGCTGTTCATCCGTAATTCAAGATGACAGAGGTACACTTCAATTATCACCTAAAGCATCTGTAACTATTCAGGTGCCGATTCATCGCCGCCTGCGGCGGCTCCCTTATGTAGGTGCAGCGGACTGTGCCGCCTGCGGCGGCACAGTCCGCTGCACCTAGAAACGACTGCGAACTGCCGCAGGCGGTGAGGAGTCCTGAAGAGTTACAAGCATCTTTGTCATACTAGGATGAAACCTATTGATAATGCATGCACATCTTTGACCTACGGAGAAATAATACTCTACTGGTAAGAAGGTTCAAGCATCGGTACATGATAAAGTGATAGAAAAGTACTGGTACTGCATTGAGAGATCTTAACCACATTTTTTGAGAAAATCATGAATTTGGCAGGACATTGTCGATTAAATGCCATACATCGCCTGGTTCCCAGGTTGCGCGGTACCAGACGGCGATCTGCAGGTGGCTGTTCCCGAATTGTGGCACCTGCGCTAATATTTTCTTGAAGTTTGTAATAATGTAATAGAGGTTCTTCGCAGTATGAAACCAGAGGGAATGCTCCACACCGGATGAATCTGTATAGACAAGATGAGCGCAAGTGGGATCATTCAGATTGCTCGCTCCAGCATCAATTTGTGAAGCAGGTATCTGTGACACGAGTGCCTGAGCGTCCTGGTAGTAAACCCCGTTATCAAAGACCCATTGACCCCTCTGTAAACGCCAGGTAGCACCATATAGGGGCAGTTCCCAGATGATGTGTGGCAGCATCTGAGGCATGGTTTTCAACGTGTACGCCAGGAGTTGTTGGAGCCAGGGAACACTTACTGTTGGCCCTGGAGTGAAGTAAGATTGATCTACGGCCATGATTACGATGAAATCCGCGGCGCCGGCAAGTAGAGACCAGTTCTCAAAACCATTGATATTATAGTATTCGTCATGGTCACTGAGTTTGTGAATGAGGGCAATGCCGTACAATTTATGCAAAGGTTTCAACGCAGCCCAAACGCGCTGGTTGAATGTGTAGAAGAGCTGCTGGATGGATGGATAGTTGGGATCGCCAGCTTCCATGTCCATAATAACCCCGTCGTAGTTGACGCGTTTCACCTCGCGTATAATCGGGTCAATATAGCTCTGGTCGGTCGACGCTTTAGCGATATAGTCCGATTGTTGCTGTGATGTCCACGCCTCTGCCGAGCCATCAGTCATCATTGTAACTGTCAGATATGCCATGCCGCCTTTACTATGCACGAGCTGCACGACATTATCCATGCTCAGGCTGCCCGGCATGCAGTTATTGCTCACGCCGTTGATCAGTTGACCGTTAGTGGGATCGACCCATCCTGTGCCAACCAGGGCGGCGTCGGGGTTTGTACTGGCGGTCTGCAGGTATGCCTGGATGCCGCGCTGGCAATCGTGTCCAACGATCCAACCCAGAGAAGCAACTTTCCCATTCATGAGATGTAGGGAAGAAGGAGCAAGATTCTGCTGTGAAGGCACAGGACCCATGTCCATGAATACCATGGTGGGACTCTGGGGAGCGCTGACACGTACCAGGCCAATGATCAGAAGAGAGAGTATGGTGATTGAAATCAGTATAAGTGCCCTGTATTTGCTGAAAAATCTTTCAAGCATGCGTACATACCCTGCATCTAGCACTATGAAACAAAGCTGAGTGCCCTTACTAGAATATTTTAGCATATCTAAATACAAATTGAAACATAATTACCAAAATGGACAGGGCAATTCGCATGCTTAACAACACCCTCCCTCAGCCTTTTTTCCTCTCGGTCGGATTTTTCGAAACCCATCGTGAATTTTTGAAGCCGGGTTCAATAGAGGATGCAAACTACTCCTTGCCGCCTGCCCCTTTGCCTGATACTCCTGGGACGCGTCGTGACATGGGTGCCTTTAAGGCGAGCGCGCGGGCTCTAGATCAGGGGATTGGCGCCGTACTCGAGGCCTTGGATGCCAATGGTCTCGCTGAAAACACCCTGGTAATTTGCACGACAGATCATGGTATTGCCTTTCCACGTATGAAAGGCAATCTGACCGACCATGGTATAGGTGTGATGCTCATCATGCGTGGGCCAGGAGGGTTTACAGGTGGGAAGGTTTATGATGAGCTTGTTTCACAAATCGATCTCTTTCCAACCATTTGCGATCTTCTCAATATCAATCAGCCGCGATGGCTTCAAGGTAGGTCTATCATGCCCTTGATGCGGGGCGAGGCCCAGGAAATTCATGACGCAATATTTGCAGAGGTTACATATCATGCTGCTTATGAACCGCAGCGTGCGTGCCGTACGCAACGTTGGAAGTATATCCGCCGATTTGATCACCATCTCGGACCGGTTCTGCCAAATTGTGATGATAGCCCTAGTAAAGATGTGCTGATGCAATATGGTTGGCAAAAACGGTTAAGGCCTTTGGAGCAGCTTTACGACCTGATTTTTGATCCCAACGAAGCTTGTAACCTGGCACATGACCAATCTGTAGGAACTATTCTGGAAGAGATGCGCGAGCGCCTTGACCATTGGATGGTGGCTACTGATGATCCCTTGCTACATGGGCCGGTGCGGGCACCTCATGGCGCCGAGTTGAACGACCCGGGGCAGGTATCAGCTTCCTATCCAACGCGCTTTGTTTGATCTCACTATATCACAATGCTGCTGCAATTATGCCTTTCTTTCATCCAGTGCCCGGTGATCCCTTTGTCATTTCTACAGAAACAGTTGAGTTTTTCAAGAAAAAATAATCGCAGTATAGTTGTTGACAAAACAATAGATGTTACTTATACTTTTAAGGTGAATATAGATGATGGTGAGTTTTTAACAAACGTATAGTCTTCTTGGGGGATGTCCTTTACCAGTATTTTCAGCATCATCTCTAGTGCTCTGTTGTCCAGGCCTGTCTCGACATACGCTCAAGCTCTCCTCGTTTAGATGCGCAGGCTGGCTCGTGGAGTGACACCCTGGTAGGGCCATCTCGACCGAATTTGGCAGCCGTTCTTTGGCACCTCTATAAACCA
>WNEZ01007908.1_pt1 | contig 13541 bp, 13 predicted proteins | sample 5400521 | NCBI WGS metagenome assembly WNEZ01 (sample SAMN13153339, study PRJNA577476) | soil metagenome | isolation source: 120 cm saprolite under Douglas fir tree site 2 hole 1 replicate 1 | place: USA:California | collected 2015-04-18 | reverse complement strand
ATTGGTGAAGCCCAAGGGGAGCGGATTGCGAGGTGTAAGCTTGACTGACTCAGAGTTGCTCGACCTTTTTCAACGCACGGGGGTTGTCGCAAACGGGCACTTCGTGCTCAGTTCGGGGCGACACAGCGATGAATACTGGGAGAAGTTTCGCCTGCTGGAGTGGCCGCGTATCACGGAACAGTTGTGCCGGGAAATTGCTGCCCGCTACGAAGGAGCGACGGTCGAAGCAGTTGTAGGCCCGACGACGGGCGGAGCACTGCTGGCGCAGGAGGTGGCACGCCAGCTTGGAACGCGCTGTCTCCTGGCCGAGCCAGCATTGGTAAATGGCGGGCGTGAATTACGCCGGGGCTTTACGCTCCTTCCAGGCGAGCGTGTGCTTATCGTTGACGATGTACTTACTACAGGGCTCTCGCTGCGAGAAACGTTGAGCGCGCTTGAATGCTTCCAGCCAGCTATTGTTGGCATCGAGGTGCTGATCGACCGCAGCGGCGGCTCTGCTGCTGGTCAATTTGGCGTTGCCTGTCACGCGCTGTTGACTGTCTCTGCACGTACGTATGAGCCTGGTGAGTGCCCGTTGTGCGCCGGTGGCGTGCCTGTGGTCAAGCCTGGTACAAGAGGCGTTCCTGAAAGTAGAAGCGTATGAGGTTTCTGGAGAAGTTATTGACGGCCTCGCGCCGGCAGAATAGCCTGCTCTGTGTGGGCCTGGACCCGGAGCCGAAGCGCCTGCCTGCCGAGTTACGTGAAGTCCCGGAGGCAACTGCAGTCGTGCGCTTCTGTCGAACAATTATAGAGGCGACTTTACCATATGTGTGCGCCTATAAACCCAACCTGGCCTTTTTCGAGGCCCTGGGAGCAGGCGGTATGCAGGCTTTCCAGGAGGTGCTCGGGGCTATTCCCGCGCATGTTCCTGTGATTGCTGATGCCAAGCGGGGTGATATCGGGAATACGGCCCGCAACTACGCCAGCGCTCTATTCGACGTGTACGGCTGCGATGCTGCGACCGTCAACCCCTACCTGGGCTACGATAGTGTTGCGCCTTTTCTTGCCTATCGTGAGAAGGGTGTGCTGTTGCTCTGTCGCACGTCAAATCCTGGCGCGCGGGACTTTCAAGACTTATTGGTGCAAGCAGAAAATGGCGAAGCGCGGCCGCTCTACGAGATTGTTGCGCGGCGTGCGCAGTCCTGGAACGAGGCGGGAAACTGCGGCCTCGTGGTGGGTGCGACCTATCCCGAGGAACTACGCGCCATTCGCTCTTTGTGCCCCGGCATGCCGATCCTGGTGCCCGGGGTGGGTTCCCAGGGTGGCGACCTGGAGGCGTCGACAGCAGCGGGGGTGGATGAATATGGTGAAAGGGCCATCATTGCAGTTTCTCGAGCAATCTTATATGCCAGTGATGGGAGCAACTACGCGGCTGCTGCTGAACATGAGGCGCGGTCGCTGCGCGACCGGATCAATGAGGCGAGGGAAATGCTATGAGCCTAAAAACAGAACCGGAGCTGCAGGCCACTTTTGCACCACAGTGCAAAAGTGGCCTGCAGAGCACTATGTCCTGACGACAGGCTGCTCGTGTCTTTCCACCAGCGGCTGCTCCTCTGGAAACTCATTGGCATGGCTCTCGCGCCAGGTTTTCCACAGGGAGGAGATGAATGTCTGGATGATCCCCGCCACAGGACAGGCCAACAGGGCGCCAATCATACCAAAAAGCTGGACGCCGACCAGCAGCGCCAGCAACGAGACCATAGGATGCAGCCCCACAGCGCGGCCAAAGACACGTGGGGCCAGAATTTGTCCTTCGAGCCCTCCCTGGACCAGTGTGACAAAGATCGCGTAGATGAGTGCTGTCTGCCATCCCTGGGTGAGAGCAAAGAGAATGCCAATGAAGCCTGAAATCCAGGAGCCGACTAGCGGGATGAACTCGCAGATGAACACGATCACCAGTAGTAAGACGAGATAAGGAACCCCGATGATGTAGGCGCCGACACCTACAATCGCGGTGATCAACACGCCCATATACATGGCCCCACGTACAAAGCCTCCCATGGTCCGTTCCACTGTATCCAGGAAAAAGTTGACATTCGCCCGGTAGCGCAGGGGAGCGTTACGATGCAGCCAGCCATTGATGCGTGGTCCATCGATCATCAGGTAGACACTGAGCGATGCGACGATCAGTCCTATGACGAATAGACTGAAAATGTTGCCGACGATCGGCAGCACGCCGTTGATGGCATGGCTCATATAGGCGACTACTTGCTGTCCAGACACATGCAGTTGACCCTGGCCAATGCCCAACATCTGTGCGAGCGCAGTGAGCCCTTGTGACCGACCCTGTTGTCCCAGGTGTTGGAAATACGCCTGGAGGGATTTGACGAGTAAGATGAGCTGTTGTACCGACGCGATCATCACATACAAGAAGACGAAGGCCACAATCATCAGCACCAGTAGCAAGGCCAGCAAGATAGCTGCGAGACGCGGCATGACGCGCTGGAAGATCTTCACAAGTGGATAGAGGATATAGGCGAAGATGGCAGAAATGATGAAGAGAATGACGGGCTGAGCGACCAGCCCAATTCCCCAGATGATCACGCCTGCAATCGCCAGCAAACCCAGGATGGTGAGCACGATGAAGTAGCGCCTCTGCCAGACCATATTCGAAGGCGCTTCGACGCGTGAGTTGGTGAGGCCCTCAGGCGCTGGCTGCATAGTGATACCTCCTTTTTCCGACCAGACAGGCTGCTCTTTTAAAGAAGTATCGGCCAGAAAGTCATAAACTATATGTTTCCGGTCCCGAGGAGGCGTCTAGTGCAGAAGCGGAGAAGAAGACCAGAGGGCAGCCTGCTTTATACGTCGACACCGACTCACATGAGTGTTGACACATATTGCAAGTATCCGTTGCGATAAAAATTGACCCAGATACCTAAAACCGTGTAAGATACATGTGAGGGGAATAACACTGCTCGAACACCTGAAAAGGGATTTTTCATGCCCAAACGCCGCTATGAGCGTCGCGAGCCGAGCCATGACTGGCAGCAGATCCAGCCGCTGCTCAAAGATCCGGCGCAGATTCAATACGAAATCTTGCGCCCCGTGGTCCTTTGGGGTCAGACACCGAAGGAACGAGGAGCAGAAACGGGTGTCTCACCGCGCACCATTTACTACCGTGCGAATCTGTTTGACCAGGCTGGGATGGCTTCCCTGTTGCCTGCTGCCCCACCTCCAGCGATTCCCAGGCAAGATAAACGGACGTTGCCGCCGGATATGCGGCAGGAAATCGTGGATTTGCACGCGCAATACCCTGCCTTTCGTCCCCATGAACTGGCGACCATCTGTTTTCTCAAATTCAATCGGAAACCCGCCCCTGCCACCATCAAGCTCATCCTGGCTTCTGGCCCCAAACCATCGACCACCGAACGCCGCTTTCCACGCTATGCAGACATCGAGGATGGCGCAGAACGTCGCCGAGCCATCATTCGGCTTCACGCGGATGGATGGAATGCCAAATCCATTGCTGGCTATCTTGAGGTGAGCCGACAAACGGTCCATACGACACTCAAACGCTGGGCCAAGGAGCAATTTGCTGGTATTGAGGAGAAATCTCACGCACGCACGGGCGTCCGCAAAGTGGATCTCACAGCAGTGCAAGAGGTCAAAAAACTGGCCCAGAATCCTCTGATTGGAGCGTATCGCGTGAGTGCTGCCCTCGAACAGATGGGGATTAAACTCTCGCGCGCGACCTGTGGGCGTCTGCTGGCGCTTAATCGTGACCTCTATCATCTCCAGGTACCACGCCGCCCCCGACCAAAGGCCGAGATGCCGTTCCGCGCCTCGCGGAGACACGAGCTATGGAGCGTGGATATACGCTACTTGGATATGCATACGTTGGAAGGCGTGGAGATGGTGTACTGCATTTCGATCCTCGAAAACTTTTCGCGGGCGATCTTAGCCTCGGCCATCTCGCTGCGCCAGGACAATGAAGCGTTTTTTGCCGTGTTCTATGCCGCGATCCGCAAGCATGGGGTTCCAGAGATCCTCGTTAGCGACAACGGCAGCGTCTTCATCTCGCACGCCACCAGGCGTGTGTGCGAACAACTTGGCATCGAGAAAAAGGAAATCAAGAAAGGACGACCCTATCAAAACTATATAGAAGCGGCGTTTGGCGTCCAAAGACGCATGGCAGACTGGAGCTTTGAGAAAGCGCATACTTGGGAGGATTTGCTGGCAGCCCATGACAAATGGATGACCGATTACAATTTCCAAAAGCACATGGCGCACGAAGAACGGCAGGACGGGTGCCGTAGCCCAGCCGCCGTGTTGGGCTGGGTCAAAGGGATGCAACCGGAACCAGAGCTGGTCCATCAGGTGTTCGAGGCCATTTGCGAAACACGCCGCTTAAACAAGGCAGGCTACGCCAAATTTCGCAACTTTTTGCTCTATGGCGAGCGCGGCTTGGCCGGAGAGGAAGCGGTCGTGAATATCTTCCAAGATTTGCTGACGTTGGAATATCAGCAGGAAAAGCTCTCACGCTATTCGGTCGAGTGGCAACCCGATGAGCGGCATCTTGCCCGCGTTGGAAACCCTCGACTCTTTCACCATCCCTACCCCTCAGCACAACCCGAACTCTGGGAACCGGGCGAGGTCGAATGGTTTGTCATCATCCGCACAAATCCCCCCACGCGCAGGCGCAAACTCTCTCATCGCCTACTGGTCGTGCAACTTCCCTTGCTCCCCGACGGCACGCAAGGCGCTCCTTCAGGCAGCGTTTAGCCCTCCAACTGGAGCTACGGAAAGAACCACCTGTTGAATCCCGCCAGGTGCAATACGTCTGCAATTTCAGTTTTCGCGAGTAAGACAAAAGGTATGATGAGGGAGCGACCACTCCAAAATGGAGGCTCTCCGCTTCTTGGTTTGCCTTCACATTGGAATGGTCTCTTTCTAACGAGAGCGTCCGCGCATCTCGTGATCAGAGGACGTGATTGCTCGGAACGCGCGCTCCAGCCTTCTAGAAATGGCCCCACCCGTTGTATGTCGTTGTATCCAGGACAGCGAACCAATCGAAATCGGTGAAGCTTTGGGCGCCCAGTGGTTCCACATAGGACCTGTTCTTCTTACTGCCAGAGCGAATCGGAAGTGCCGCCATTTCCTCTGTAGGAAGCCCTTGCCCTTGATGGGTGGGAATGAACCGCACTGGCCCAGGAGCGGATGTGAACCGCGCCTCAAGCGTCCCGGCTTCTGGCTGGTCGATCCCGTTGGCTGGCGAGGAGCCTACGGCCGAGCCGATGACGGCATAGCGGCGACCGAAGAGTTCATGAAGATGAGATCCAACGGGCCACCAGATCACCGTCTCATTCCCCCATTGCCATTGCACCTTTCCACGCTTGAGATGGGTATTGTGGGCAAAAACCAGAACGTTGCCTCGCCCCTGTTCACGGGAGACGATATACGCCAGATTCTCTGCCATCATGGCGGCACGTATGCCGAGCAGGCGAGCCTGGCGTTTCTCTGACGGGTGCGCTAACGCCGCATGATAGTGTAAGAGTTGTCGTGCCACCACAGCGTAGTGGACGGCTTCCGGGTAGCGGCTCTCGTCGCTCTTCGCGACCAATTCGGGACGACGCACACGCAGCTCTGCAATCAGCTCCTCGGTCTCGATCCGTAATGCGGTTGCTTCCGGTGATCGACCTATCGATTGCGTCGGGTCGAGCGCGGCAGCCGGATTCTCCCAGGCAGCGTCCTGTCCGAGTAGCGGGTCGATGCGCTTGCGATACTCCTGGCCGAGGGCCTCATCTCTCTCGCTGAGGTAATCAAGCGCAACGTGGAGGGTCTGGCGGGGACTATCTGTAATCACATCGGTCGGGCTATCGAACCCATAGAACTGGAGTTTTCTCTGGTGCGCTGGATCAGCATTGTAGTGTCTCATCCACTCGACCAGTTCTCGATTCGCTTCGAACGTTCCGAAACCGTGGCTCCATCCCGTATCCTGCACCGCTGCGTAAGATGCCGGACCGCGGCCAAGCACGTAGTCGTTGATGATGGATCCCCGAGGAAAACTGCTCTCAACGGCAAGAGCGCTGTAGCCATGGGCTTCGACAAGGCGTTGGAAGAGCTGGTTGCGAAGGACCAGCAGTTCTTCCCCTCCATGCAGTGCTTCTCCAAAGCCAAGCAATGCGACCGCATCGCCAAGTGCGCTGATCACCGTATCAACGGCGGCGTTGAAGTCCGGGCGAGAATCGAGCGAGCATGGGATTGCCTCGTGTGCTATCCAGTCGTCGAGTGTCGCATATACTCCTGCTGCGTGCGTCATGAGTCTACCTTTCATTGTTTTCACTGTACCATTCATCCAATGAGAAATCTTCTCCTCCTGCTGCTTCTCTCCCCTGCTCTCGTCTACTGCTCTCGAGAGCAGGGAGCCTGGACAAGTGAGAACACGCTCCAGGCTTCGGCAGATCTCGCAGGAGGTTGCATGCATGCATCTCCGATCCAAGCTGGCCAGGCTTTTTCTGGATCATGTCTCTACAGTACAACACAGATGCAAGAATAGAGGGTAGGAGAAGAGCCAGGAGCGTGCGTATGGACAGAAATGGATCAGAGCAGGCTCAATACACTTAGATTTCTGTGATAGAACGAGGGGTGTATTGCAAAAAAGCCTCAACCTCGAACTTGGGAGTTTTACATGAAGCCTGGCAACACTTTACGCGCTATCGAGTCTTCCCAGGGATGCTGGAATGAGCACCGAGCCGGGTGCGCAACTATGAAGCCTTTGCTCTGCTGCCACCGGTTTCTCAAAGCCTGAGCGGCTACCGTCTCTACGCACAGCAACATCTTGCTGCACTCAAAACTGCTTCATGTTGGGATTTACAGTCTAAGGTATCTGAGTCAATTTTTATCGCAACGGATATTTGCAATATGTGTCAACACTCATGTGAGTCGATGTCGTGGTAGAGGTCGCCCAAGCAGTAGAGTGTCTGACCTTCTGAGTGGACGCGGACGATCTGGTGACCGGCCGATTCACCGGGTGCGGCGATGATACGAACTCCAGGGAGCAGCTCGCGGTCTCCCTCAACCAGCTCCAGTAAGCCCAGGCGATGAAGCACACCGAGGGTATGGCTGTCCTCGGAGTCGGGGTCCTGGAGAGCCTGTTGTGTCTCGGGGTTTTCCCAGTCTGCCCTGCCGAGGAAACAGTGCGCGTTGGGAAATGCAGGTATGTAGTGTCCATCGCGCTGAGTTGTGACGCCAGAGTAGTGGTCGAAGTGAGCATGGGTGATGATAAAGGCGATACAGGTGCATGGATGTGCAGGCGAAATGGCCTGAGTGAATACTACTTCGACTCTATTGTCTTTCGGCAGGGAGGTATCCATGTCAATCTCGTTCACACAAGTGCTCGTTTGGATTCTTATTGCAGCCGTGGTCGGTGTTGTTGGTGAACTGCTCGCTCGCCGGCGCACACCCGACGGCATCGTGGGTGCGATCATGGTAGGGCTGCTCGCCATTTTTCTGATTGTGGGGGTCTTCCACTTTCAAATCACTGGTGAACCAAAGCTGGACAATGTCCCTTTAATCAGCTCGATCATCGTCGCAGCAATCCTTGTGGCCGTCTGGAGCGGTTTTGCGTACCGTCGTGTCCAACCCTACTATGCGGGTTACTATCGGCGTGGAGGCTACGCTCGCCGACCACGGCGCCGCTGGTTCTAGTTCTACTGATCGACAGGACAGAGGTGAGAAGGAATGGTCTCTCCCTGTCCCTCGATCTCTCTCTTGTGTGGTGTTACCGCACATCGAAGCGGCTGGTCACTTCTCACCATGCGGTGACACACCCACTTTGACATCACTTCCTTAGAAAGAAGGAGGACAAAATGCTTGCTCTACCGTTTATCCTGGCAGATGGTGTCACCATCAAACTGGGTGACAATGTCTGGACGTTCGGTCTCAACTTTATCATTTACCTGATTGTTGCGGCGGTGGTTGGCTTAGTCGCCGAGTCCCTTGTTGGCAGGCGGCTTCCATTCGGCTTCGTCGGTGCCATCATCGCGGCGCTGGTTGGTGCCTGGTTGCTCACAAAGGTCATCATCATCAATGGGATTGGTGATATCAACGTGTATGGTGTCCTCATTTTCAGAGCGCTGGTTGGCGCGATCATCCTGGTGGCCATCTGGCAACTCCTGACGTCCGGTCTGGGGCGTGGCCGCAGCCGTAATGCCTAACCTCGGGGAGAGTGAGCTGGGGACGCGGCTTCCTCGGAGGCCTCTCGTTTGAAATGCGATTGATGAAACAATCGCATTTCAAAGGGAGATTCATCAATCTAAGGAGCACTATAATGCAAGACGCAACGACGCAGAGCGAACTGCATTCCCTCCACAGCAGTGGAGATCTCCCACCCATCACTAGTGAGCCAACAGAACCGCTTGCCAACAAGTCGGCAGAACATGATGAACCAACTGGGACGCTCAAAGGCGAACCTCCGGTGGGAGGAGCGCGGTCTCCTCTACCACCGGGTGGTACAGGTTCTCAACACCATGCTTTCCTTCCTCAAAGGGGGCTCTACTATGCACTACTTGCAGGTAGTATTGCAGGTGTAGTCACTGCCCTGCTGACGATGGTAGTCACACTCATCAATGCGGGGACCTTTCATGCAGCGGGCCAGCAAATTGCGGTGGATCGGTTGACCGTCAAGACGGCTCTTGCCCTGGCAGTATGGGAACTCCTCAATGTCACACTGAGCCTGCTCATTGGCTTTTTGTCGGTTTGATCGTTGGCAGAATAGCCGTCCGTCGACGGCTCGGCTTCCTGGCAGGCGCTCTTGCAGGAGCCGTCTTCTACCTGATTACCTTCCTGGTGAGCCTCATCTCCAGCTATCCGGGCAACCTTGTGGTGAACGGTACGACCTTGACGACTGGGAGTCTGGTGATCTCGTTCCTGCTGCTCTGTCTGTGGAGCATTGGTGGGGGACTGGTGAGTCTGTTCGGAACATGGGTAGCGACCGTGAGACATCCTCATTATATGAGGTTTGGAGAGTAGCCTTATGCAAACGCACCTCGTGTCAACCAAGCGGCCTTCAGACCTGGTGGATGACGTTCTAGTCCAACGAGCGCACGTCGGCGATCAAGGAGCGTTTGAAATCCTGGTCGACCGGGCCTTTCTCTCCGTGTCTGCTCATCTTCCACCGTTCCCTATGTCCGCATTGCATGAAGACTCGACCGTGTGTGAAGAAATGAAGCTACCCTCTCTATTCCTGGAGAAGGAGTCACAGTATGCGCGCAGTACTGATCATGAATATCGCCTCGGGTACCTCGACAATGGCGACATTGGTGCGCCGAAGAGCGTCGTCAGGCCCCCCGCGAGGAGGTTCCCCAGTGGCATGCCGCCTGCGTACACCAGCAGATACACACTTATCACCCTGCCGCGCAGAGAATTGGGCGTGACCATTTACCCACCGGCCCTGCATGGAATACATCGGTGGCGAACAGAGGCAGCATCACATTGAAATTGATCCCGAACAACGCGATCACACCAACGACTCCTATCACCAGGAGGACGGTTGGCATGTGCCAGACGTAGAACAGACCCTCGCGCAAGCTCTGGAACGTGCTGAGCTTTTTATCGTCCGTTCGTCTACTGGGCAAGGCGTGCAACGTTCGTTGATCGATCATGACCAGTCCGATGATGACGGCGATAAAACTGATGGTGTTCAGCAGAAAAAGCGGCGCGATGCCGAGCCAGGCAATGAGCAGACCACCGAGACCTGGCCCCAGCACACGAGCCATATTGACGAGCGACGAGTTGAGCGCGATCGCATTCGGCATATCTTCGCGGCCCACCATCTCACCCACGAATGCCTGCCGTGTGGGCGTATCAAGTGCTTGAGTCAGGCCCAGCAGCGCCGCCAGGAGCATGATATGCCAGATGTGTACCGTTCCCGTCACCACCAGGAGCCACATGATGGTCGCCTGAACAAGCGCAACGGACTGTGTCACGAGCAACAGGGTGCGTTTGGGCACCCGATCAGCCAGCACACCGCCAAAGAGTGAGAACACCATCACTGGCAAGAATTGCAGCGCGCCCACCAGTCCTAGCAGCAATGCACTATGTGTCAGTTCCAAGACTAGCCATGCCTGCGCGGTTGTCTGCATCCAGGTACCGATCAATGAAATCATTTGACCAAAAAAGAACAGCCGGTAGTTACGGTGTCGCAAGGCGATAAACGTTCGCAGCAGGCCAGTGCGCAAGTCAAAGGCCTGCTGCTCCTGTCCGATGACGACTTCAGGAATCGCCTGTTCCGGGCTTTCGGAATCAATTGGTTGCATAAGAGTCCACTCCAGAGAATACCCATACGAGCAGGATTATTTCGCTGCTGTGGGGAAATCTTCCCCTGCAAGGGATGCGATCGTTTCTCGAAGATAATCATGGTTCTAATTCGCTCATATGGCGAAGAATAGGAAGGGCCACACGTAACTGAGTCAGTTCTTCCCGACTGAGATGGACGAGAAGACGTTGTAAGTTCGCACGGCAGAACTCCTCATAGAGCGAGACCGCGCGTTGCGGACGCAAGCGGGTCGTGCGATTGATGCAGCAGCTTCACTTGTCAGCACGTCGTCCCCGTCGTTGTATCGTGACCACCCACAGTGATGCAACGGCTCACTTTGCCCCCAATCTCTTGGCACGCAACTTTGAGGCTCCAGCCCCCAACAGGAAGTGGGTCGCTGACGTGATCTTTATCAATACGAAGCAGGGGTGGCTGTACCTGGCTGCGGTACTCGATCTGTTCTCGCGGGCTATCGTCGGTTGGGCCATGGCCACTGTCTAAGACGAGCAACTGGTGGAGCTGGCTCTCACCCAGCAGTTTGAAGAGGAGTGCTCTCAACAGGACAAATTGAGCGTGGAGGCTACGCACAAACACAGAGCGGAGGCATTCCTTGCCTCCGCTCTGCCGAAAGGCACATAAGTAGGGGAGCACCGTTACGATGAGAAATGCATGTGCCCAACTGGGGTATGAGCCAGCAGCTTCTGGGCATTGCGCCACATGAGTTTATCCCGCACCTCTGGCGTAAAGTAGGTGAGAGGTTCAAAGTCTTTCAGCCAGCGCTGAGGAGTGATAAAGGGATAATCGGAGCCAAACAGGAAGCGATCTTGCAAACGGGTGGCAGCTTCACGCAGCAGCGATTCCGGAATGCGCTTTGGGACCCACCCAGAGAGGTCATTGAAGACATTGGCCTTATGCCCCATCACTGCGATCATCTCCTCGTGCCAGGGCCAGGAAGGATGCGCCCCGATAATCGTTAAACCAGGAAAATCGGCAGCCAGGGAGTCAAGATAGATGGGGCGCGTGTAGTCGAGTTTGATGCCCATCCCCCCTGGCGTTCCGGCTCCCAGACCGTTTGTACCCGTATGGAAAAGCGCGGGCACGCCCAGTTCTTGAATTTTTCCCATCAGAGGGTAAAACGCAGGATCATTGGGATAGAAGGCCTGGACACCTGGATGGAATTTCGTCCCTGCCAGCCCCAGGTCTTTCACGGCGCGTTCGATTTCCTTGACGGCGGCTTTCCCCTTGTGCGGGTCAACGCTGGCAAAGCCGACAAATTGCTGGGGATAGTGCTGCACGATGGCCGCAATATAATCGTTTCCCAAGGGTGGCAGTCCGGTAGCACTTTCCGCGTCCCAAGCCAGCAGGACACCGACCATATCGAGTTCCGCGTAATCGGCAGCGATCTGCTCGATATCCTTCAGTTTCACCTCTGTGCGGAAGAAGCGCTCGGCGGCCTTGGCATAGTGACCAAGTGTGACCTGCATAAACTCCGTTGTCGGCAGGTGGACATGAAAATCAATGGCACGTGGCATAGCAGGGTCCTCCAAATAGGGACTTGCGTACAGCTTTGTGACTGCGGTACTCTATTATAGTCTCGCCTGGACCTCTGATGTCCAGGGTCCGACCCGGCGGAAGAAGATGGGGGTATACTATGTCAGAGACGACACCGCACCGTCATCCCTGCATTTCTCATCGTAACAGTGCTCGCCTACTTATGTGCCTTTCAGGAGTGGTGAGAGGTTGAACAGCCGTTGGTTTTCCCGTTGCGATGGGGTGCATCGGCCACAAGAAATCCAAAACGCGGGGATTTCCTGAGACTCTTCCAGGAGATAGATCGCGCTCTCTTGTGCATTGATCACCAGGCAGGCTGGTGCGTCCAATACCCGTGGAGCATGGATGTGCAGCAATTCAAACATCTGTATAGGGCTGCATGCATTTGCCCAGGAGATCTGGAGACTGTACACAGCTTCGTTGATGGCTACAATGCTCCTGGGATACCTCTTATCAAGGGACCACAGGCAATTCTTGAGGATCTCGTTTAGCTTCAACCCTTTCCTGGGCATAGTGAGCAAGTCTACTTTCAACCAGCATGGATAACACATCCGCTCTGGCTTGCCAGTAAACCAGAGTTGAACATCATCACTATGCTGATTACAGACAGGTGACAAGCAATTCCAGCACCTCGTGCCCGTCTCACGCTTGCAATCCTTCATATGGCACTTCATGGCAGCTCTCCCCTTACACTCGGATCGCCAATAGCATACGCAATACCTCACCTACATGAATGTACCAAACATATTCAGGTTATTCCTTCTGAGAGTATAGCATAGCAGGTTATTGAAAGTCCTTTTACTGAGTGATCTTCTCCTCTCTCCATCGGCACTTCAGGTTCGTCCGTTCAGGGCGAGAAGCACTCGCATTGCAGGCAAGGGGTGGAAGGAATACTTTGACAGCAAAAGAACCAGCCGCAAAGCGCTGTGGTTTTAACCCAGGCGGATAGGCAGGTAATCAGCAGGCTTTAGCCCTTGCCATTGTTGTTGACAGTCTGTTGAATTTGCTGTATAACCTCCACTATGGATCCGAAAAGGATTCAAAATTGACTCTACTTCTATACTGAGCGTCAGGGACCCAATCCTAAGAAGAAGGTACATCCCTATGTCATTTACCCAAGATGAACTTCAAGCCTTCAATACTATCCTCGAACGACGGCTTGCCGCGCACGACCGTGAAGTGGAACAAGCCTTTGATCGACGAATAAATGCACTTCGCCGCGACTTTGGTCAGCTTCTTGCTGCTGCCCAGCAAGAAATTCTACGTTCATTGGCCTGGCAGCTCGCCAACCAGCAAAATGGTTTGAACGCCACGCTCAACCAGAAATTCGATATGCAACAAAAGTATGTTAGCCAGACGATAGGTCAGCAGGCGGAGCGCGGCCAGCAGCAAACCGAGGAACTCCTGGGTCGTGTACAGGGCACACAACTATTGGGGATTGAGCAGTTGATTGACCAGCGCTTTGCTCTACCATCTACCGGTGAGGGTGCGGCACATACCGGCGGCGGTGAACATACCCCACCTCCTCATATAGAGGCCATCGAGGTTCAAACTGACCTTCCCTGGGAAGACCTGGCTGATATCTTTGGCAAGCTATTGGATGCGCGCTTTACTGCACTGAACGAGTCGATCCAGGCTATAATGAGGAGCTGGGAGCAACACTTCTCAGTTCAACTCCACAACATGCGCGGACAGG
>WNEZ01014566.1_pt1 | contig 13543 bp, 13 predicted proteins | sample 5400521 | NCBI WGS metagenome assembly WNEZ01 (sample SAMN13153339, study PRJNA577476) | soil metagenome | isolation source: 120 cm saprolite under Douglas fir tree site 2 hole 1 replicate 1 | place: USA:California | collected 2015-04-18 | reverse complement strand
CAAAGGTGAAACTGCTGATGACGAATTCCGAACAGCACGCGCGTTTTCGGGAAGCCTGCCGTACCTGGGCTATCGGCAAGTCACGGGATTGTGTTCTAGATGACTTGCGTGAAGCTTATCAAGCCAGTTTCTCAAGTCAGACCGCCCGTCAGGCTGCACCGGCGCTGGCCGCGAATTGAAGCTCGGCACTGCTATCGTTTCTGAGCCACCCTGGGCGGTTCGGGGGTCATCAGATTTAGAACCGCCTGAAACCACCAGTTGGGCTGATACCGGATTTGCACTGGCACGCCTCGGAGACTTCCTGTGGTTCCTAAAAGCAGTTCGAAACCTGTCTTCTTCTTGGTAGTTTGGTTGAAGTTCTCAAAGCGTGCCAGAACGAGGTCCTGGTAGGTTCGAACATATTCGCGAGGTTCGTCCCGCAAGGAAAGCCGGATGGTTTCGCTAGGCACCTGAGTGATCTGCGAAAGGGCCAACTGATGCCGCTCGCCATTGTAGAGATAACATAGAGACGAAGGTGGCGCGAGTTTCTCGAGGGCGGCGTCTATGAGCTCGGCGACAGACTCGAGAAAACCCTCGCGGCGGCCACAGGCCTGAAACTGACTCGCTCCTATTTCCTTGAGACGTCCCTCAGACCCGAGCAAACGGTCGAAGACCATCGACTTGGCCTGGTCGAACTGATGGATGGTAAAATCCGTGTCGCTCGTGAATGGCACGACCTTCGCGAAGTCGAAATTTCGCTCGCCCTGGTTGATAATTGCGGAAAACAAAAACGTCCCGCCTCGTTTTTCCCGCGCCAGTTCCTTTTCCATTTCCGCGGCGGACGCGCCGTTGGAAACCTTCATGAAACCGAAGAATATGCTCGACTCCGCACCGTGGCTGTCCCCGGAAAGTCTGTGGACGATCTCGGACGCCGCACCCCAGCGATTGATGGCTCGTGGAGCCTTGGCTGGATCGGAGCCGATGAGGAGTTCGATCACATCCGAGGCCGGATCTCGGGGCAGCGTGGCGCGACGAATATAGCCGCCACCAACGTCGTCTTTTCCCACCCAAAAAAGAAGCAGGCGCAAACGGGCAGTCATAGTGTAGTCAAATTGCGCGTCCACATGCAGTGGGGCTCGCATCAGCTCCGTGGTGTGCTGTAGCGCCGCCTGAATATCCTGAGGGACCGGCGCCTGCGCCGTGGCGGGGCTGCCCGCAAGGACACACAGCAGGCAAATGGCGCAAAGCGGACCGAAAGCGTTCTTTGTGGGAAGGCGGGCCAATCATTCCTCCCGAAAGCGAGTTGTCGCGTTTAGGGACATATCAGGGCAACACTAATCAAGTTTTACGCGGTCTTGATATTTCAGGTCAACGTGTATGGCTTAATGGTGTGACGTGAAATCATACGGCGTGGAAAACAACACCACCCCTACACCGCCATCTCCGCAGATCCCACATCCCGGACCTTTGCTCCCCGAAAAAGAAGTCACGACCGGCAAAGTAGAAGCGCCGGCCGTCAGCGCCGTGCTTGGCGGCTTTGAGTTTTATGATAGCCTTTACGCGCGGCTTCGGAGTTCCGTTCCGGCGATGCGATCCGATACGGATGCTGTGCGAGGGGTCCTGGCCAGCCCCTATTTCGAGCCTGCTGCTCTGAAGAATCTCGACGAATCCAATTAATTCGGGGACTGGTTTTGCGATCATGGCGGTCTGGGTCGAATACATCGGAAGTCTCGCCGCCGTATGCACTACGCTCTGCTGGGTACCGCAGGCGCTGAAGATCATTCGCGAGAAGCAAACCCAGGGAATTTCTCTCGTCACACAAGCCGTGTTTACCATTGGCCTCACGCTTTGGTTCATCTACGGGCTCCTGCTGACCAATTGGCCTCTCATCCTCGCCAACGCGGTAACGCTCGTGTTGTCGCTGGTCATCCTGATTCTAAAAGTGCGCTACCGCTGATTGCTGCAGAGAAAAAGCGAGGTCGCCCGCCGTAGCCCCTGCGGAGGCGGGTGGAGGCGCGGGTCGGATTTGAACCGACGGATGGAGGTTTTGCAGACCTCTCCCTTAGGCCTCTTGGGTACCGCGCCGGATGCAAGGAGTATAACGAAACTGCCATCGAATTGTCAGTTGCCAGCGTGACAGGTGAATTTGCATCGCTGCACTGCAACAAATCTATTTGTTGATGGAAAATTATTCGGAAAGGCCTGGCAACGAGGGGCGCATCTCATCGTGACGGCGCAGGAACAATCTGGGCTTCGCGAATGAAGCGTGCGGATTCCTCGGGAGGCGTCGGACAAATATAGAATCCGGTGCCCCACTCAAACCCGGCCACCTTCGTCAGCTTCGGGATGATCTCGATGTGCCAGTGGTAGTGCTCGCTGACTTCTTCTCCGATGGGCGACGTGTGAATCATCAGGTTGTACGCGGGCCGGTCGAGCACCGCATCCAGCCGCGCCAGATTTTCTTTCAGAACTCTAGCGAGCCCCACATACACCGGGGCTTGGTTATTCTCAAAGGATGAGTTGTGTTGTTTCGGCAGAATCCACATCTCGAATGGAAAGCGCGGCGCGTAAGGAGCGAGCGTAACGAACAGTTGAGTTTCGCCGATCACACGCTCTCCGGAATCCAGTTCCTGGCGGATCATGTCGCAGAAGATGCAGCGCTCTTTGTCGTAATAGTAGTGCCGGGAGCTGTCCACTTCCTCGCGCACACGCTTGGGAACGATGGGCAAGGCGATCAGTTGCGAATGCGGGTGCTCGAGCGATGCGCCGGCCGCTTCGCCATGATTCTTGAAAATCAGGACATACCGGAAGCGCTTGTCGTTTTTCAAGTCGAGCATGCGGTCCCGGAACGCCCACAGCACGTCCTCGATCTGTTTTTCCCTCATCGTTGCCAGAGTGCTGCGGTGGTCGGGCGTTTCTATGATGACTTCATGAGCGCCGACACCGTTCATCCTGTCAAACAGACCTTCGCCCTCCCGGTCGAGATCGCCCTCGATCCCTAACGCGGGGAATTTGTTGGGGACGACGCGCACCTGCCAGCCCGGTGTATTCGCGCCGCCTCCATTGCGGCCGTATTGCAGAACCTCAGGGGGCGTCTTCGATTCGTTGCCATAACAAAACGGGCACACTCCGATTCCCTTAATCTCCACGCTCTCACGCAAGAAATCCGTGGGCCGTTTGGCCCGGTCCGTTGAAATGATCACCCATCGTCCGGTGATGGGATCCTTCCTTAACTCTGGCAACGCTTCCTCCTGGGCAAAAAAGCAACTCTCATGGAAATCGGACAGTACTAGAAATAGCGGGTTTATTCTACTATTCCCTGCCAGGCTGCAAACTCAAGGAGAGCAGGTGAGGTTCCAATCAAGCAGCAAAGGCACCTTTGTGCAGGCGCACCACGGGATGCTCCCCGGGAGGCGCCTCAATCGCCAGGACATCGAATCGGAACGGCGTGCTTCCGGCGCGGTATTCGCGGAGGAATTGCCGCGCGATTCTCGAAAGATGCCGCTGCTTCTCGAGGGTGACCGCTTCTTCGGGGGAGCCGAACTCGCCTCCCACCGCGGTTCGCGTCTTCACCTCGACAAACGCGACCGTCTCGCCGTCGTATCCCACCAGGTCGATTTCGCCCTTCATCCCGCGATAAGTAAAGTTTCGCGCGATCATCACGTATCCCTGGCGCCGCAGATACCAATACGCGTACGTCTCGCCACGAACTCCGGTTCGACGCGCCCTCTGCTTCGCCGCTTCCCGCGAAGGAGGCGCGGTCGAATCCGACAGCCCCTTACGTGCGGCCCAGTCCACCAGCCCAAACATTGCGCGCGAGAAAATCGGCACGGCGTATTCCTGTCTTACACGGCATTGGCATGCGAGCAGCCAATGCGGTTTCCTTCCCGGTCTTCTCCGTGATCTCTGTGCCCTCTGTGTTGAAAGCTTTGCTCGAACGGCGAAGAGACTTTTAACACAAAGAGCGCAGAGGACACAGAGAGTAACCGACCGTTCGCGATCTATGCACTATGCGGACGATCCAACTTCGCGGATGCATTCTTCAAGAATTCGCGCGGCGAAGTCGGCCTGCTCTTCATCGATCATCAATGGCGGCGCGACGCGGATTGTATTTTCTCCGGCGCCCAGCAACAGCAGGCCCTTCTCAAATGCGCGGTCCACGATGGCCTCGCGGAAATCGTGCGCGCGCTCCTTCGTCTTCTGATCCCGCACGATCTCGATACCGATCATCAGCCCCTTGCCGCGGACGTCGCCTACAATCTTGTGCTTGGCGGGCCAATCCGCCATGCGGCCGAATAGAAATTCGCCCATCCGCCTGGCGTTTTCAATGTACTGAGTTTCCAGCAGGTCCAATGTCGCGAGTGCCGCCGCGACACATACTGGATTGCCGCCGAAAGTGGTGGCGTGCGCGCCGGGCTTCCAGTCCATCAGGCTCGCGCGCGCAATTGTGGCCGAAAGCGGCATCCCTGAAGCAATCCCTTTCGCCACGCACAGGATGTCCGGCTCGATGCCCGCATGATCTCCGGCCCACCATTTGCCAGTCCGTCCCATGCCGCTTTGCACTTCGTCGGAAACGAGAAGGATTCCATGCTTGCGGCAGATTCGCTGCAACTCCAGGAGAAATTCCTTTGGCGCGGGCACGTAGCCGCCTTCTCCCTGAATCGGCTCGATAAAGACTGCCGCCACTTCTTCCGGATCGACAAGGCGCTTGAAAATCTCGCGCTCCAGAATCGTGGCCGACTCCACGCAATTGCAGGGTGACGGATTCCCATACGGACAGCGGTAGGAATTCGGGTACGGGATGTGAAAAACCCCGGACAACAGCGCGCCAAATCCTTTTCGCTGCACGGCCTTTGAAGCGGTGAGCGAAAGCGAGCCGAGCGTGCGTCCGTGGAAGCACCCGTAGAACGCGATGATTTTGTCGCGCCGCGTGTGATAACGCGCCAGCTTGATGGCCGCCTCGATGGCTTCGGTGCCCGAGTTGCCGAAGAACACTTTCTTCGGCTCCTTCCCGGGGGCCACGGCCGCGAGGCGTTCGGCCAATTCCACCATGTTCGGCAAATAAAAATCAGTGCCGGAAATGTGGATCAACTCAGCGGCCTGCTTTTGAATGGCCTCGACGACGCGCGGATGGCAGTGTCCGGTGGAGACCACGGCAATGCCCGCGGCGAAATCCAGAAATGTGTTGCCGTCGACGTCCTCAACCATCGCGCCACGCCCGGATTTAGCCACCATCGGGTAGCCGCGCGTGTAGGACGGCGAGATGACTTGCGCGTCCCGCGCGATGATCTTCTTCGCGTTCGGCCCGGGGAGTGGCGTGATGAGATTTGGCAGCTTCATTTCGCTCGCGGTTCCAATCATTGACTGCTTCACGGGGTCCTCCAACGCAGCGGCTTTGATCCCGGGCCCGGAACAGTGCCGGGCAAGAACCTCCCATTTGTCGGCGCGTAAACAAGCCCAACGAGAGGGAAGGAACTAGGAGGTAGTTTACGCGAATCAACGCGGTCTATCCATGAAACGTGAAGCGCACAGGGTAACCAGGATGGAACTTCGCGGTTTCACTTGCGTTTCCAGCGGACTCCGCCATCGCGCGAATCTTCGAGAATTACTCCTCGCTCGGCGAGTTGATCGCGGATGCGGTCCGACGCGGCGAAATCGCGCCGCTTACGCGCGGCTTGCCGCTCGGCTATGAGCGCTTCGATTTCAGCCTCGCTAAGAGGAGGGGAGTCCGGAGCAAGGCCCAGCGCACGGAGCTTCTCCGCATCGTCATCGCGAAGCACGGCAAAAATGGCGTCGAATGATTCGAGCGCGGCCAGAACGGGGGTGGCATCTCCCTGGCGGAATTCCCCGCGATCCATGGCCGTATTCACGTCGCGCACCAGGTCGAAAATTGCCGCGAGGGCCTGCGCGGTATTCAGATCGTCCGCAAGTCCACGGTCGAAGTCCTCTCGCGACTTCGCGGCGCGTTCTGCCATCGCCGGGGATGCGCCCGCCGGAAACTTTCCCGATTGAATGCGCGAAACGAATGTTCGCAGGCGCTCTACTGAGCTGGCCGCTCCTTGCAAACTCTCCGGCGTAAAATTCAACTGGCGGCGGTAAGGCACCGAGGCCAGCAGAAACCGCACGGAAGACGGTCTGTGCCCCCGGGCGAACAGTTCGCGCAGAGTCGCAAAATTCCCCACCGACTTTGACATTTTCTCCTGATCGACAAGCAGGTGCTCGGCATGCAGCCAGTAGTTTGCGAACGGCTTCCCAGTCGCCGCTTCGGACTCCGCAATTTCGTTCTCGTGGTGCGGAAATGTCAGGTCGACGCCGCCGCTGTGGATGTCAAGCGTTTCACCCAGATACTTCATGGCCATCGCCGAGCATTCGATGTGCCAGCCGGGACGCCCCGGTCCAATCGGTGTCTCCCAGAAATGTTCGCCGGGTTTGGGCGCCTTCCACAGCGCGAAGTCGCGCGCGTTGTCCTTGTCGTAGCGATCCATGTCCACGCGCGCACCGGTTTGCATGCCGGCAACATCAATTTTCGAGAGTTTTCCGTAGCCCGGAAATTTTGAGATGCGGAAATAGGTCGAGCCCTCGCTGGTATAGGTGAATCCTTTGTCCGTGAGCCGCTGGATCAGCTCCACCATGTCGTCAATATGCTCGGTGGCCCTTGCGATGTGCTCGGGAGGCTCGAGGTTCAGCGCCCGGCGGTCATCGAGGTACGCCTGGATGTATTTCTCGGTGAACTCGCGAATACTCACGCCAGCCGCCGCGGCTTTTTGGATGATGCGATCATCCACGTCCGTGAGGTTCATCACCTGAATGACGCGATAACCTCTCGATTTCAAATAGCGCCGCAAAACATCCTGGAACACAAACGTGCGAAAGTTTCCGATATGCGCAAAATCGTAGACCGTCGGCCCGCAGGTGTAGGCGCGCACCTCGCCCTTGACGAGCGGCACAAACGGTTCCGTCCGGTCCGTCAAAGTATTGTGGAAGTTCCGTCCGGTCCGTCAAAGTATTGTGGAACCGGATCTCGGTCATCGTGGCTCGGTCACTGGTCCTCAACCCTTGTTGGACACCCATGGCAAAGCCGACATTCTAGCCGACGCGCGCACCCGTGGCAAAAGGTCTGTTGCGTTGGTTCTCACCTAATTTGAATTCCACAAAATGAGGAGAATAACAATGATTTCTGATCACGAAAACTGCCCGAAGAGCGACACAAGAAAACACGTGACACGGGTTGCGTCGCTGTTGTAGCATGGTCTACCTATGCCTGGCTGGACAGACATTCTTCCGGCACTCGTCACGCAGCGAGAGGCCGATGTTAAGAAGCTAGAATCTCTTAACCAGCGCCTTAACGCGCTTCGCCCGCAGTTTCAAGAGTACCGCGAACTGGATACCGTGGCCAGAGCGTTAGAGGAAAGAATCCGTGCAACTGTCGGCACGTTGAGCGACGTTGCCCTCGGGGAAAAGGACCTCTCTGACCTTGCAGACCTGGGTGTGAGCATTCCCAGCCTTAAAGAAGAGAGAGAAAATACCCCCCTGTGGAAGGTCGTCCGAGAGATCACCCGCCAAGTCACACAAATACGCGTTGTGGAGTTGGAAACAGTTCTCCGTACTTTGGAGTTCAAGGTATCTAGACAAGCTATTGAATCCGCCATCGAGACACACCCACACACATTTCGTGTCACAAAGAAGGCGCGAGAGAAGTACGTCTCGTTGAAGGAATAGAAACCTAAGACCGTTCATCCACTGCGTTCTAGAGGTGCAGCAGAATGCCCGATGACAAAGATCAGGAATTGCGAGACATCCAAGCGGAAGAGACGACGCGAGGCAAGAAACAACCGAAGAAAGCGCTGTCGCTGGCGCGCCAGCGCATGATTTCTCGAATGGCTAGGATGCTGCAAGATCCGCGTTGTAACAAGGAAACCTATCTGGAAGTTATTCGCGAGTTCGGGCTGCGAGAGGAGTCTGACGAGTTTCGCAAGCTCCTTGCTTTGTGGAGGAAACGCCGCGGAAACGACTAATGGCCACTCGATGCGCGGAACGGATGCGCCTGTCCTGCTCTTCAGCGGGTAGAGTCGCAAGATGCCCGGCAACAATTCCCGTGAATTCTCGGTTGAATTCCCGAGCGGAAATCTTTTTCTTCCTCGACTTTTTCTTAAGCTTCTTGGCCAACCTAGTCTCCGGGCGCTTCTCGATCTAATTCCAATGGTATTACAGGTCTGGATTCTGCACAATGCACCCTGTTGAAATGGCCTCCAATTCACCACTCTTCTTTGGACATGGGTCCTGATGTTCGTAGGACTTTGTTTCCTTCTCGCCTGGCCGCTATAATAAGGAGTGTAGCCTCCAGACAAGTGGGAACTAGGAGGAGCAGACCTGCTGGAAAGATTGCCAAGAAGGAATGATCGCCCCAGCACAAACCGAGAACTTGGCGTCCCTAGCGCACCTCGACCTCGAACAAGAGATCCTGCGCCTCAAGCGGACGATGAATGCCGTCATCCTGGCGCACTATTACCAGGATTCGGAGATTCAGGACCTGGCGGATTTTGTGGGCGACAGCCTCCAGCTCTCCCAGCAGGCCGCGGACACCTCTGCGGATGTGATCGTCTTCGCTGGCGTGCTTTTCATGGCCGAGACGGCCAAGATTCTGAACCCCAACAAACCGGTCCTGCTCCCGGACCTGAAAGCGGGTTGCTCGCTGGCCGACGGTTGCCCCGCACATCTGTTCCAGCCGTTTCGCGAGCGGTACGCTGACCACATCGTGGTCAGCTACATCAATTGCAGCGCCGAGATCAAAGCGCTGAGCGACATCATCTGCACCTCGAGCAATGCGGAGAAAATCATCCGCCAGATTCCGCTGGACCAGCCCATACTTTTCGCGCCCGACCAGCACCTAGGGCGCTACCTGATGAAGAAAACAGGCCGGGAATTGCGGCTCTGGCAGGGGAGCTGCGTCGTCCACGAAATGTTTTCCGAGCGGAGCCTGGTGCAATTGAAAGAGCGCCACCCGCAGGCGGTGATTTTGGCTCATCCCGAGTGCACCGAAGCCGTCCTGCGCCGCGCGGATTACGTGGGCTCCACGACTGGCATCCTGAACTACGCGAAACAGAGCCCGGCCACCGAGTTTATCGTCGCGACCGAAAGCGGAATCCTTCACCAGATGGAGAAGGCCTGCCCAGAGAAGATATTTATTTCAGCGCCCGGTGAGGGTGGATGCGCCTGCAGTGAATGCCCGCACATGAAGCTCAATACCATGGAGAAGCTTTACCTCTGCATGAGGGACCGGAAGCCGGAAATCACTCTGGATGAAGAATTGCGCCGGCGCGCCTTGCGGCCCATCGTCCGGATGCTGGAGATGAGTTAGGAATCGCCACCCCTCCTCCCCATGTCTCTTTCACTTGACGCGTCCGCGTGGCACCACCTGTTGCGATCGTTTCTTGCCGAAGATCTCGGCCCTGGTGACATCACCACGGATAGCGTTGTTTCGCCGACGCAACGCGCGCGCGGCGAAGCGATCGCCAAGGCGCCGCTCGTGCTCGCTGGGATCGATTTGTTCGTCGAGGTCTTTCGCCTCCTGGACTCCGCGACGCAAGCGGAAATCTGCTGCCACGACGGCGAAGAACTCAAGCCTGGGCAAATTCCGGCACGCCTGACGGCTTCCGCACGCGCCCTGCTCTCTGGTGAACGCGTGGCGCTGAATCTCTTGCAACGCTTGAGCGGCGTCGCCACGCTCACCCAGCAGTTTGTGCGGGCTATTGCCGGCACGGGCGCCGAAATTCTGGATACGCGCAAAACCACGCCGGGCCTTCGCGCTTTCGAAAAGTACGCAGTCCGCGCCGGGGGCGGCCGCAATCACCGCAAGGACCTGGGCGAAGCCGTCCTGATCAAGGAAAATCACATCCGCCTGGCCGGAGGCGTTCTCGCAGCGCTTGCGGCGGCCGAAGCCGCAAGGGGCCGCGCCGCGTGGATCGAAATCGAGGTGACGAATCTGGACGAATTGCGCTCCGCGCTCGCGCACCATCCGGACGTCGTCTTGCTCGATAACATGAGTCCAGCCCTGGTGCGTCGGGCAGTCGAGCAAGTGAACGCGCATGATCCTGCGCGAAAGATTCGCACGGAAGCTTCCGGTGGAATCACCCTTGGGAACGTGCGGGAATTTGCCGAGTCAGGCGTAGACTGGATTTCGGTCGGCGCATTGACGCATTCTGCCCCGGCAGTGGATTTGAGTTTCGAGATCGAGCCTGCTTGAAGCCTTCCTTATGAACGACGCAATCCGAACCGACGTTCTCGTGATTGGCAGCGGCCTGGGCGGCCTGGCGGCCGCGTGGGAGGCTGCAAAACGGGGCTGTGCGGTCACGCTGCTTACGCGCGCATCGAACCCCGAGGACAGCAACACGTACCGGGCGCAGGGCGGGATCATCTATCGAGCCGATAGCGAGGCGCCCGAACAACTCGTCGCGGACATTCTCTCGGCAGGCGCCGGGCTCAGCTCTCCTGCGGCGGCGGCGCTGTTGAGTCAGGAAGGCCCGCGCCTGGTGAAGGAAATCCTGATCGACGAACTTCACGTTCCGTTCGATTCCTCTCCTGAGCATCCCGGAGAACTCGACCTGACTTCCGAGGCAGGCCATTCCTTGCAGCGCATTATTCATTACAAAGATCAGACCGGATTTGCAATCGAGCGGGCGTTCTTCGAGCGGGTCAGTTCCCACCCGAAAGTGAAGGTAATCTCGAACGCCACCGCGGTGGATCTCCTGACGGCATCGCACCACTCGGTTGAACCCACGGACGTCTATCGGCCGCTTACCTGCGTCGGGGCGTATGTCCTCGACCAGACGACCGGAAAGGTTTTTTCTATCCTGGCCAAGGAGACTGTTCTCGCCAGCGGTGGGCTTGGCAGCGTCTTCCTTCATACGACGAATCCACCGGGTGCACGCGGCGACGGCATCGCCATGGCCTATCGCGCCGGGGCTCGCTGCATCAACATGCAGTACATACAATTCCATCCAACCGCGCTGCTTGCGCCGGATGGCTGCTTCCTGATTTCGGAGACGGTGCGCGGAGAGGGCGGCCGCCTCGTGGATCGCCACGGCAAAGAATTCATGCAACGGTTCCATCCCGCAGGCTCGCTCGCCCCGCGCGACGTGGCCGCCCGCGCCATCTATCAGACGATGCTCGAATCGGGCGAGCCCTGCGTCTATCTCGATATCACGCACAAGCCTGCCGAGCAGCTTCGCGAGCGGTTCCCTGGCATCCATGCGGTCTGCATCGAACGCGGGATTGACCTCACGCGGGAACCTGTCCCGGTCGTGCCCGCGGCGCACTACAGTTGCGGCGGCATTGCCACGGACGATCACGGGGGAACCACTGTGGACCGTCTGAGGGCTGTCGGCGAAGTTGCTTGCACAGGCCTACACGGAGCCAACCGCCTCGCCAGCACTTCCCTGCTCGAATGCCTGGTATGGGGAACGCGCGCCGGGGCGCGATCCGCGGAGCGCATTACGCATGGGGGCGACTTCTATTTTCCTGAAATCGCCGGTTGGCGCTACGAGCATGAGCCGGCCGATCCGGCGCTCATCTCCCAGGACTGGCTGACGATCCAGCACACCATGTGGAATTATGTCGGCCTCATACGGAGCGAGAAGCGGCTCAATCGGGCTATGCGAATCTTGCGCGAGCTCGACCTCGAAATTGCGCGCTTTTATGAAAAATGCGAAATTAGCGACTCCATCATTGGCTTGCGCAATGGCATTCTTACCGCGTTGCTGATCCTCGAAGCGGCCGATCAGTCCCATGAAAGCCGCGGCTGCCATTACCGCATTGATTGACGCCGGCCAGTTTCAACTTGAATCTCCACGGGGGTGATCGAGCAGAATTTTATGCGCGGCCAGACAACTCGCAGCGGCCATCCCGCCATCTTTATCACTTGAAATGACACACCAACTTCGTTGCACCTTTTCGACTCGTCTACGTGGAATGTATTGCCAAACTACAGAGGAATCAACATGATAGCCAGCCATAAGATGTTGAGGAGCCGCATTTTGGTCCGTGGAATTGCGATCAGTTCACTCGCACTAGGAATTTGTATGGGCAGCTCGCCGGCTGCAGCTCAAGCGCCGCCGAGTCAGAACGAGGTGACGGTCCCGCAAGCAGACGGCCTGCCAACGCCCGATGCAGCTGCGCAGAATGCGGCTCCGACAAGCCAAGCCGTGCCGCTGGCGATAACCTTGCCGGCAGGAACCATGATTCCGGTGCGCATCACCGAATGGCTCTCGAGTGACAAAAATCAATCCGGTGACCAATTCAGCGCATCCCTCGAGCAGCCGCTTGTGGCCAACGGCTGGGTCGTGGCGGTACGTGGCCAGATCGTGACAGGCCGCGTGGCTATTGCGAAAAAGGCAGGGCGGGTCAGTGGGGTATCCCAACTCGGAGTGGAGTTAAGTGAATTGACCTTGGTAGACGGCCAGGTATTGCCTGTGAGGACGCAGTTGCTGCAAAGCTCGGCAGGGACTTCGAACGGGCGAGATGCCGCAGGCGTAGCGACAACTACAGGACTTGGCGCAGCCATCGGCGCCGCTGCCGAGGGCGGAGAAGGCGCGGCGATCGGCGCGGGCGCTGGAGCCGTTGCCGGAATCATTGGGGTGCTGACCACGCGCGGCAGACCGACCGTTATCCCGCCTGAGTCGATGTTGACCTTCCGCCTCGAAGCCCCCCTCAGCATTTCTACGGAACGAAGCCAGATGGCGTTTCAACCTGTCCGCTCGTCAGATTATCGTGGGGACCAAGACGCGTATGCCAATCCTCGGCACCGCGCCGTTAACGGGCCTCCGTACCCGCGGCCCTATTACTACTATCCCGATCCCTGGTTTGGTTGGGGATACTATCCCGGCCTTTACCTCGGTTACTCCGGATTCTACGGACCGCGGTTCCATGATGGGTTCCGCGGAGGTTTCCGCCGCTAGAGGCGAATGCCGGACCCATGCAAGTGTGCGGCGCGCTTAATCTCACAGTTAAGTAACGGCTATGAATGGCTTCAATTCGGCGATTTCAATGAGGATTCGTTGAATCGCGCAACGTCCGGACGAATTGGGCCAGGTTCCAGATGTGCTCGTCGGTCTCCACTTTGCCAAACGCGGGCATGCCGCTTAAACGAATTCCATTCTTCACAATCCAGAATAATTCGCGATCCGAATAGAGCTGCGCGTCATGCGACGTGAGGTCTGCTGCGCGCGGATACATCCAGCGGCCCGCGTCAGTAGGTGTGTGACCATCGAGGCCATGGCAAGCAGCGCATTCAGTTCCGAAAAGCTTGTCACCCGCTTCGATGCTTGCCTTCAGATTCGACGGTGCCGGGGGGATTGCCTCGCGGCTGTTCCTACGCACAAGCGCATGTTTCGCCCTCGTCACAAGATACGTTTCCACGTGGCCGGGCTCCGGCAAGGCACTCAGATTGAATTGCGAGATGGCTAGGAGCGTGCCAGCGATCACCAGCGCGCACACGACAACTAAAGTGATGAGAGCATATTTCATAAGTTATTTTCCACGGAAAGCGGGTTCGAATGCCCTTTCGCAA
>WNEZ01003501.1_pt1 | contig 13546 bp, 8 predicted proteins | sample 5400521 | NCBI WGS metagenome assembly WNEZ01 (sample SAMN13153339, study PRJNA577476) | soil metagenome | isolation source: 120 cm saprolite under Douglas fir tree site 2 hole 1 replicate 1 | place: USA:California | collected 2015-04-18 | reverse complement strand
TCGATGCCCACGTTCTGGCTCGGGCTCATGCTGCTGCTGATCTTCGCCGTCTTCATTCCGATCCTCCCGGTCGCCGGCATCGTCGACGTCCGCCTCACCGGGGCGCCGTTCCTGACGGCTGATTACAACGCCTGGTTCGGGCAGCACCCGATCGCCGGCATCCTGGACATCTTGAGCCATATCGTGCTGCCCGCGACCACGATCGCGATCGTCGGCATCGCCGGGGACTCGCGCTTCATGCGCTCGTCGATGCTCGACGCGATCCACCAGGACTACGTCCGGACCGCCCGGGCCAAAGGGTTGAGCGAGCGCGTCGTGGTTCTCAAACACGCGCTGCGAAACGCGTTGCTCCCGGTTATCACCAACATCGGGATTGAGCTGCCCCTCCTCTTCTCGGGTGCGGTGGTCACCGAGGCGATTTTCAGCTGGCCCGGGATGGGCCAGTTGTTCTTCCAGGCACTCGAGGCTTTCGATTACCCCCTCCTGATGGGCATCCTGTCCGTGTCCGCCGTCCTGATCATTCTGTTCAACTTGCTGGCCGACATCGCCTACGCGTACATCGACCCGAGGATCTCCTATGCTTGACAGCCGGCAGCTCGCCGGCGAGACGCTGATCCCGGTCGGCGCAGGCCTGGAAGACGTCGACTCGATCGGCGTCAAGCAGTTCAGTTTCCGCGAGCTGACGTTCCGGCGGTTCATGAACCATCCCACCGCGAAATGGGCTCTGCTCGCGCTGGGCGTCCTGGTCGTGGCCTGCTATGGTGCCCCGCTCTGGCATTTGTTGTTTCCGAATTACATCCAGGCACCCGACCAGTTCTCGTTGCTCGACGCCGGCACCGGCCCCTCGCTCCAGCACCTGATGGGAACGGATTCCTATAACGGCCACGACATCTTCAGCCTGGTGCTCTACGGTGGTCGGTTTTCGATCTTCATCGGCATCGGGTCGATGGTGGTCGCCGTGATCATCGGCGTCGCCTGGGGGGCGACGGCCGGGTACTTCGGGCATGCGCTCGACGCCGTCCTCATGCGAATCACCGATGTCTTTCTGACCGTCCCGGCCCTCCTGCTGGTGCCGCTGGCCGCCCGGGTCTTCGGGGAAGCCTCACCCTGGAAGATCGCGCTGATCTTCGGACTGCTGAGCTGGCCCTCAATCTCACGTATCGTGCGAAGCATGTTTCTCTCGCTGCGCGAGATGCAGTTCGCGGAGGCAGCCCGGGCGCTGGGTGTCCCGAACGCCCGAATCATCTTCCGCCATCTCCTCCCCAACGCGGTTGGCCCGATCGTGGTGGCCTTCACCCTGGGGATCGCCAATAACATCGTGCTGGAAGCGTTCGTCAGCTTCCTCGGGTTTGGCATCCAGCCACCCAACTACTCCTGGGGTTCGACGCTGGCCGGCGCGCAGGGCGTACTGGTGGCGGGCAACTGGTGGTGGATCACGTTCCCCGGCCTGGCGGTGGTCGCGACCGTGCTCTGCATCAACTTCATCGGCGACGGCCTGCGCGACGCGCTCGATCCAAAGATCATCCGCTAGCGCGGTACGGCGTCGCTCCGGTCCTGTCGGGGTCCCCTAAGCGGTTTCGCCGGCGAAATGGCAGGCCGCCAAGTGCCCGCTCCGCCATTCCTTGAGCGGAGGCTCCTCCTCGGCGCAGATCCCGTTCTGCGTCCCCTTGGCCCGAGCCAGTGGGCAGCGGGTTCGAAAGTGGCAGCCCGAGGGCGGGTTGAAGGGGCTGGGCACGTCCCCGCTGAGCTTGATCCGTTCGCGCCGGTGTCCCGGATCCGGGTTCGGAATGGCCGAAAGCAGCGACTGCGTGTAGGGATGGAGCGGTCGATCGTAGAGCTCCTGGGAGGCCGCCAGCTCCACGATCTTGCCCAGGTACATCACCGCGATCCGATCGCTGATGTAGGCGACGACCGCCAGGTTGTGGGCGACGAAGATATAGGTCAGGTTGAACTCGTGTCGCAGGTCGACCATCAAGTTGAGGACCTGCGACTGGATCGAGACGTCGAGGGCCGAGACCGGTTCGTCGGCGACGATCATTTTCGGGTTGAGCGCCAGGGCCCGCGCGATACCAATACGCTGCCGCTGGCCGCCGGAGAACTCATGCGGGTAACGGTTCAGGTACTCGGGCCGGAGCCCGACCTTCATCAGCACCTCGCGGACGATGTTCTCGCGCCGTCGACGGCGGCGGACGCCGTGCACCAGCAGGCCTTCACCCACGATGTCGCCGATCGACATCCTGGGGTTGAGCGAGCCGATCGGGTCCTGGAAGATCATCTGGAGGTCGGCCCGCACCTTCTTCATCCGGCCCTTGGAGATCTTGGTGATGTCCTTGCCCTCGAACTCGATCGTTCCAGCGGTGGGCTCGATCAGCCGCAGGATCGTCCGGCCCAGGGTGGACTTGCCGCACCCCGACTCGCCCACCAACCCCAGCGTCTCGCCCTGCTTGACATCCAGGTCGACGCCGTCGACCGCCTTGATGTAGCCGATGGTTCGCTGCAGCAAGCCGCGACGGACAGGGAAGAAGGTGCGCAACCCTCGCACCCGCAGCAGGGCCTCGGCGCCCGGGGAAACAAGCACCGGACGGAGTGTGCCCTCGCCGGGCTTGAGGATCGGGGCGCCGGCAGCTTCCATGATGCGAATCAGGCCTCAGCCGTCGACTCGCCGGCCCGGCCCGCATCAGACCGCGCCGCAGACGACTTGGTCGGCATCGCCTGGATCATGGTCGACACTTTTCGCCGGCCCGATTCCACCAGCCAGCAGGCCACTTTCTGGTCACCCAGTTCGAATAGCGGCGGCTGCTGGGCGCACTTGTCGAAGCGGTAGTCGCAGCGTGGGGCAAACCGGCAACCAGCCGGCCACCGTAGCGGATTGGGAACCGTCCCGCGAATCACGGCGAGCTTGGCGTCCTGGCTCATCCCCAGTCGCGGGATGGACTTCATCAGCCCCTCGGTGTAGGGCATCTGCGGCGACTCGAAAAGCGTCTGGACGTTTGTCTGCTCGACGATCTGACCTGCGTACATGACCGCGACGTCCTTGCACATCTCGGCCACGACGCCCAGGTCGTGAGTGATGAGCAGGATCGAGGTCTTCAGGCGGGCCTGCAGGTCCCGCATGAGGTCCAGGATCTGCGCCTGGATGGTGACGTCGAGCGCCGTCGTGGGTTCGTCCGCGATCAGCAACTTGGGATCACAGGAGAGCGCCATGGCGATCATGACGCGTTGCCGCATGCCACCGGACATGTGGTGCGGGTAGTCTTTGACCCGGCGCTCAGGGGAGGGAATCCGCACCAGGTCGAGCATCTCGATGGCACGCTTCCAGGCATCTGCGCGGGAGAGCTTCATGTGGAGCTGCACGGCCTCCGCGATCTGGTCGCCTACCGTGTAGACCGGGTTGAGAGACGTCATAGGCTCCTGGAAGATCATCGCGATGTCGGAGCCTCGGATCTTGCGCATCTCGTCCATCTCCAGCTCGGTCAGGTCCTTGCCTTCGAAGATCACGCGGCCACCCGCGATCTCGCCCGGGTAGTCGAGCAGTCGCATGATGCTCAGGGCCGTCACGCTCTTGCCGCAACCCGACTCCCCAACGAGCCCCATCGTCTCGCCCTGGGGAATCGAAAACGAGATGCCGTCGACCGCCCGCACGATCCCGTCCCGGGTGCGGAAGTGGGTCTCGAGATTGACGACACGAAGCAGGTCAGCCGTGGGCGCGCCCCGGTCCCCGGCGCGGAGCGGCTTCATTCCTCGGTAGCGAAGCGGCTCCCTGGTCGGGCGAGTACTGGCTTAGTGGGGAGGCGTCGATAGAAGCGGACACCCTGAGATCGCTCCGAGTTTATCAGCCTGAACGCCAAACCGTCATCAAGGCGGCTTCGGGACGTCTCCCGGACCAGGTCGGGTCGGGAGCCGGCGCAACCCTGCCAACGCGATAATCAACCCGATGCTGAAGGGTCAGCTCTGGCGACACCGGGACTTCCTCAAGCTCTGGACCGGCGAGACGGTCAGCCAGTTCGGGAGCCAGGTGACCTTCCTGGCGGTTCCCACCGTGGCGATCCTGATTCTGCATGCCGGTCCTTTCCAGGTCGGGGTGCTGTCGGGGCTCGAGTTCCTGGCCTTTCCCACCCTGGGCCTGGTCGCCGGCGTCTATGCCGATCGGCTTCGGCGCCGCCCGATCATGATCGCTTGCGACCTGGGCCGCATGCTGGCCATCGGGTCGATCCCGGTTGCGTACCTCCTCGACGTCCTGACGCTTGAGCAGCTCTATGTCGTCGCCCTCTTCACCGGGGTCTTCACCGTGTTCTTCGACGTGTCCTACCAGTCCTATCTGCCGGTGCTGGTGGACCGTCCGAACCTGCTCGAGGGCAACACGAAGCTCGAGATCAGCCGCTCCACCGCACAGGTCGCGGGGCCGGCGGTGGCCGGTTTCCTGATCCAGTGGATCGGCGGCGCGAAGGCGGTTGCCGTCGACGCGCTGTCGTTTCTCCTTTCTGCGGTCGCCCTGAGCGCGATCAAAACGCCCGAGCCCCAGCCGAAGCCGAGCACGGCGAGCGGAGCGACCGGCTTCATTCCCGAAATGAAGGAGGGGCTCGAGGTGGTGTTCAAGAACCCGCTCCTCTGGCGGATCGCTGGTTGTACCGCCACGACAAACCTCGGATCGAACATCATCTTCGGCGCCGTATTCCTGGTGTTTGCCTATCGCCGGCTGCACCTATCCGCCGCCGCGGTCGGCATCATCTTCGCCGTGGGCAGCGTCGGGGGCCTGGTCGGCGCGTTCCTGGCCGCCTGGGTCGCTCGCAAGCTGGGCATCGGGCCAACCCTGGGAGTGTCGATTGCCGTGGGCGGACTCGCCCTGCTGGCGACCCCGGTGGCTCTCGTCGCCCCGCCGGTTCCGGTGCTTGGGGCGCTCGGCTTTCTCGAAGGTCTCAGCGGCCCGATCTACAACATCAGCCAGGTGAGCCTGCGGCAGGCGATCACCCCGGACCGGGTCCAGGGGCGGATGAACGCCACCATGCGAACCATCGTCTGGGGCACGATCCCGATCGGGGCATTCATCGGTGGGATCCTGGGAACAGCCATCGGCCTCGTGCCAACCATTCTCCTCGGCGGCATCGTTTCGCTGTTGGCCGCGCTGTGGATCTTCCTTGGTCCGGTCATCCGGCTCAAGGAGCAGCCGGCGCCGGTGATGGCGTGAGCGCACGCCTGTTGATTCGCGACGCCTGCCTGGCCGACGGCCACTCAGCCACGCTGCAGGTCGGCGTCAGCCTCCAGATCGAGAACGGCCGGATAGCATGGGTGTCGCCGGAGGAATCGGATCCAGGCGACGCGGAGGTGCTCGACGGCGGCGGCGCAACGATCGTGCCCGCCTTCGTCGATGCCCACAGCCACCTGACGATGCCTGGGGGTAGCCATTGGATCGAGCGTGGCTCGGACCCGCCCGACCGCTTGCGGGAGGTGGCGCGGCGGAACGCGAGTCGCCTGGTGCAGGCTGGCATCCTGTGGGCCCGCGACGTCGGCTCGCCGGCGGGCCCCGACGGCCGGGCGGTCAGCCTGCAGGTCCGCCAGGAGATGGCGGATCTGGCCGCCGCGCCCTATATCCGGGTCGCCGGGACCTGGATCGCAACCGACGGCTATCTGCCGATGACGGTGCCGGTCAAGGATGGCGACGGGATGCGGGCGGCGACGCTCGCGCAGCTGGATTCTGGAACCGACTTCGTCAAGATCATGCTCGATCCGCCGGACCGCTCCGACCGCTGTCCGTTTACGGTGGACGATGTTCGTAAGGCGTGCGAGGCCGTGCACCGCCGAGGGCGCAAGATCACGGCCCACGCCACGATCCTCGACGGCGCGCGTGTCGGCGCCGAGGCCGGCGTGGATTCCATCGAGCACGGCATGGAGCTCGATGATGCGATCGCGGCCACCATGAGGGCGAATAACGTCGCGCTGGTCTCGACACTCTCGGTGCTGGCGAGCTGGGTGACCTTCGAGCGGACGACCCGGATCGAGCGCTTCACCAGCGAAGAGGGCAAGCGCCGGCTTGCGGCGAGGCGGGAAGGGGCGTTTCAGGCCATCAAGGCCGCCCACCGGGCCGGGGTCCGCATCGCCGCCGGCTCGGACTTCGGCGGCGGCTCGGTGCGCGCGGGTCACCTCGCCTGGGAGGTGGAGCAGCTGGTCGAGGCCGGGCTGGAGCCGCACCAGGCACTGGCCGCGGTGACCTGGCGGGGCGGCGAGCTCCTGGGTGTCGACCATGCGGGCCGGATCCGGCCCGGTGATCCCGCCGACCTTGTCCTGGTCCACGGCGATCCGCTCACCGATCCGCGCGCGCTCTGGCGGGTGTGGGCCGTCTTTAAGGGTGGCAAGCGGGTCGCGTAGCGGACTTCTCGGCGTTCGGAACGCGGGCTTCAGGACATTCACAGAGGAGACCGTCGATAATGAAAACAGTCTCCGGTTTTCGGCGTTGTTTCCTCAGGAGCGTGCGGGTTGCCCCAACTACGGCAGGACTTGATCACCGGGCGATGGGTGGCGGTGGCGACGGAACGCGCCCGGCGCCCGGATTCGTTCAGCCAGGCGGCCAAGGAATCGGTCGCCGCCCGTGACGTCTGCCCCTTCTGTCCGGGGCACGAATCGATGACGCCGCCCGAGGTCCTCGCCTATCGCGCACCCGGCCTGCCCGCGAACGGCGAGGGCTGGTCGGTACGGGTGGTGCCGAACCTCTACGCCGCCTTCCGGCCCGAACCGGACGGGCAGGAGCACCGTGAGGGGCGCTTCTGGCAGCGCGATGCCATTGGCGCCTGCGAGGTGCTGATCAGCAGCCCGGATCATCGCGTGCCGACGCCGATGCTGCCGCGGCGGCAGGTCGAGGAGATCGTCCAGTCGTATGTCGACCGCTACCAGGCACACGCGCGCAACCCAAGGCTGGAGCACGTCTTGATCCTTTACAACCACGGTCGTCCGGCCGGCGCCTCGCTCGAGCACCCGCACTCGCAGCTCTACGCGATCGGGATCCAGCCGCCGAGCGTCGACGTCGAGCTGGAGGGCGCGCGCCGCTACCACGAGGCGAATGCCGCCTGTGTCTTCTGCCGCACCCTCGAGGATGAGCGCCGCGCCGGCACGCGCGTCGTCTTCGTGAACGAGGCGTTCGTCGTCTTTGCGCCCTACGCTGCTCGGACGCCCTTCGAGACCTGGATCATGCCGCGCCGGCACACGCCGTCATTCGGCGATCTCGACCTGACCACGGAGAAGCCGGCGTTCGCGGAGGCGCTGCAGCTCACCCTCAAAGCCCTTCACGAGGGCCTCAATGATCCGCCCTTCAACTACTTCATCCACAGCGCACCGTTCAAGGCCGAGGCCTCGGCGGCCTATCACTGGCACCTCGAGTTAATCCCAAAACTCAGCACCGCGGCCGGCTTCGAGCTGGGCACCGGGATGTGGATCAACGTCGTCAAGCCCGAGGAGTCGGCGGCCTTCTTACGGGACCGCATCGGCAAGACGGTGGAGCAGCCAGCATGAAGGCGGTCGTGATGGCCGGTGGCGAGGGCTCGCGGCTGCGGCCGCTGACCAGCGGGATCCCCAAGCCGCTGGTGCCGGTCGTCGGCAAGCCGGTGATGGAGCACATCCTGCGGCTGTTGCGCACCCACGGCATCACCGAGGTGGTGGTCACCTTGCAATATCTCGGTTCTGCGATCCGCGATTACTTTGGAGACGGCTCAGACTTTGGTGTCGACATCACCTATGTCGTGGAAGACAGCCCGCTGGGGACCGCGGGCAGCGTCAAGAATGCGCAGGAATTTCTCGATGAGCCGTTCATCGTGATCAGCGGCGATGCCCTCACCGACATCGACCTGGGCCAGGTGATGCGGTACCACAAGGAAAAAGGCGCCGCGGCGACCATCGTGCTGACTTCGGTGGCGAACCCGCTGGAGTTCGGCGTGGTGATCACCAACCCCGACGGGACCATCACGCGTTTCCTCGAGAAGCCCTCCTGGGGCGAGGTCTTCTCCGACCAGGTGAATACCGGGATCTATGTGATCGAGCCCAAGGTGCTCGACCTGTTATCGCCGGCGACGGTGGTTGACTGGAGCAGCGACGTCTTCCCCAAGATGCTGACCAATGGCATGCCGCTCTACGGTTTCCTGGCGCCCGGCTACTGGTGTGACATCGGTAGCATCCAGACGTACTACCAGGCGAACTGGGACGCGCTCGAGGGACGGGTCGACGTCGAGATCCCGGGCGAGCGTCGCTACGGCAACGTCTGGATCGGTGAGAACGTCGAAATCGGCTACGACGTGAAGATCAATGGCCCGGCCTACATCGGCAACGAATGCAAGCTCAAAGCGGGCGTGTTCATCAATGGGCCGGTCTGCGTCGGGAATTTCTCCGTGATCGACGAGAACACGAAAGTGAGCAACTCGATCATCTGGACCTACTCCTACTTGGGGGAGAACTCGCGGCTTCGCCAGGCGATTGTCTGCCGGCACGTCACCATCAAGAACGGCTGCTTACTCGAAGACGGAGCCGTGATCGGTGACGACGTCGTCGTCGGCGAGGGGTCGACGATCGATGCCGGGGTCAAGATCTGGCCCGACAAACAGATCGAGCCGGGCTCGACCGTGCACGAGAGCATCATCTGGGCCGGTCACTACAAGCGCGGACTCTTCAGCTCCTACGGGCTGGTCGGCCTGATCAACATCGAGCTCACTCCGGAATACTGCGCCCGCCTGGGCGCGTCGTTTGCCGCCCTCTTTCCCAAGGGTGCTGCGATCGCGGCCGCCCGTGACGGCCAGCGCCCCTCGCGCATGATCAAGCGCGCCATGGTTGCCGGCATGATCTCGTCGGGCGCCTCGATCATCGACCTGAGCGAGCTGCCCATCCCGGTGATCCAGTATTACGCGCGCGATCATCGAATCTCCGGAGCCGTCCATATCCAGATGTCGCCGCTCGACAGCCGCTCGGCCGACATCCGGATGTTCGACGCCAATGGCGTGGTGCTCGACAAGAAAGCGGAGCGCAAGCTGGAGAACGTGTTCTTCCGCGAGGACATCCGGCGGGTGCATTTCTACGAGATGGGTGACATCACCTACCCGCAGGACGCCATCGATTCGTACATCGACGGACTCATCGGGTTGATCGATGTTGAGGCCGTGCGGCAGGGGCACTTCAAAGTGCTGGTCGACTTTGACCACGGAAGTGCGTCGCTGGTGCTGCCCCGTCTGTTCAAGGAGTTGAACATCGAGGCGATTCCGCTCAATGCCGGTTTCGATGAGACCTATCAGTCCAAGACCAATGAGGCGTTCGATGAGGCGCGCCGGCAGTCGGCGCTAATCACCCGGACGCTCGGCTGCAATCTTGGCGCCTACATCGACTATGGGTCGGAGCGCATCTTCCTGATCGATGAGCAGGGCGGGTTGATCGACCATCACGAGGCGCTGGGTGCGCTCGCCATGCTTGTGCTGAAAGCCAAGCCGGGGGTTCTCGTAGCCCCCGCGACCGTCCCCCAGACCATTTCCGCCCTGGTGCGTCAGCTGCCGGGTTCACACTTCGTTCCGGGCAAGGGGGAACCGTCGGCCCTGCTGCGCGCGGCTCAACAGCATCAGGCGCGGCTCGCGTCGGACGCGAATGGCGGTTATGCCTTCCCGGACCATCTGTTGGGATTCGATGGGATCTTCACGCTCATCAAGCTGCTGGAGCTGCTGGCCAAGGATCGGCGGCCGGTCTCGGCGATCCGTCAGGAGATCCCGCGCGCGGCCTACGAGCATCGCCTGGAAACCGTGCCCTGGGATGCCAAGGGCCGGGTGATGCGGACCATGGTGGAGCTGCACCGAGACGAGCCGGTTGACCTGGCCGATGGCATCAAGGTCTTCGTCGACGGCGGATGGGTGCTGGTACTGCCGGATCCCGACATGCCCCGCTACCACATCATCGTCAGCATGGAGGATTCCGAGAAGGCGAGGGCGCTGGCCGATCGATACAGCGCGCTGGTCAAGACCGCCGTCGGGGGCGGTGACTCGGGGAGTCCGGCGGCGGCTCGCTAGGGAACGGTGCCGGCTCCTCCGACGGTGCGTCGCCAGTCAGCGCGGCGCGAGCGGCGCTTCGTTCGGACGGCTGGATTTTTCCGAGCGCTGCCCCCACGGGTCGAGGCGGCGCTCCCGGTCCAGATGAAGGGAGTCCGCCATCGCGCCCGTTCGAGCCAGGCACAGTGGTTCTTCGATGACCCGCGCCTGCACTTCGAAGCCTGGTGGCACGCCAACAACGGCCGGCTCGAGTTGGGGCTTCACCTGGAGGCCGAGCCGGCCATCAACGACCGCATCGCGAACGGTCTGGCGCGGCAGCTGCTGATGATCAAGGCCCGGTTGGGCCAGCAGCTCGACCTCGAGCCGTGGGATCGCGGCTGGGTGCGGCTGTACGAAACCTACGCGATCGAGGTCTTCGACGCCGCCCAGATCAAGCGGACGGCGTCGCGGATGGCGGAGCTGATCTCGGTCATCTGGCCGATGTGCCAGGAGCTGCGCAAGGGCGATGCTAAAATCCGGCTTGCCGAGCGGGAGTAGCTCAGCTGGTAGAGCGCGACCTTCCCAAGGTCGATGTCGCGAGTTCGAGTCTCGTCTCCCGCTCTCTAGACCCCGCTTTGATTCCGCCCCCGTGCGGTCTGCGCGACCCGCTCGAAGAAATGGTTTCGAGGCCGACCGGGGACAACCGCGACGCTTACCGGTGGGCATGCTTGTATAGGATGCCAGCGCGTGCTCGGCCACGGGCCGACTGCCTGGTACGGAGATCGCCACCGGCTTCGCGGCAGAACCACTTTAGGGTGGAAGCCGATGCCGACCAATTGGGTTGCGTCCTCGACGATCTGATCAACAAAGGCCTGACCTATTGTCACAGGACGCGGGCCTCACGCCGGGGGCTCGGTTGGCCTGGCGCCGGGGGTTTCGCTTCTGGTCGCATGGTGTCCCTGCCCGGGCACGTTAGACCGTTGAGGCTACTGCCACCATGCCGCCCTCGGATTCGCTCCCTTCCCCCGAGCGGTTAGTCGATAACCAACCTGACGGAAGCCCGGCAGTTGGCCCTCGGGCACTCGCCGCCCTGCACGAACTGGCCGTCGCGGCCAGCGGTGTGCTCGAGCCGATGGCGCTAGCGAAGATGGCGGTGGACTTGGCGTGCGATCTGCTGGGGGTTGATGGGGCGGCTCTCTACTGGTGGGTCTCCAGCACCGGCCTGCTCCACAGCCTGGCCGACAACCGTGAGTATCAGGCGGGCGGCACGCGGACCCTCGAGCCCGGAAAGGGTGTGGCCGGTCTGGCCTTTCAGCGGCAGGAGCCGTTGATCATCGACGACTATCCCGGGTGGGGTGGCGCCGTGCCCTGGGCCCTCGCCAACGGCGTTCAGGCGGCGGTGGGCATCCCGCTGGTGGCGCGCGGCCGGACGGTCGGCGCGATGGCCGTCCTGACCCACGCCGTGGGTGGCTTCGACGCTGACGACCTGCGGCTGCTGTCGCTGCTCGCGGCCCAGGTCGCACCGTCGCTGGAGGCCGGTCGTCTGGACGTCGACATCGCCGCCTCCGAGCAGCGCTTTCGCGGACTGTATGGCAGCGTCGCCTGCGGCGTCCTCGTGCTCAGCGCCGCCGGTGTCATCATCCAGGTCAACCCGGCGGGCGAGCAGATTATCGGGCTCACCGCCGAGGAGATGCGAGGCAAGACACCGGACGAGCTCTGGCGCGCCTATGGTGAGGACGGCTCCGAGCTGACGGGCACGGACCGGGTCGGTCCGGTCGTAGTCCGAAGCGGGCAATCCGTGCATGGCGTCACGAACAAGATCGTGCTCCCCAATGGCCGGGAGCGTTGGCTACTGATCGACGCGATTCCGGTGATGGGTCCAGACGGCCAGACGCTACAGGTGGTCGCCAGCTTTCTGGACATCACCGACCGCAAGCAGGTCGAGGAGGCGCTGCGCGAGAGCGAGGAACGGTTCCGCGCGGTCTTCAATCGGGCGGCGGTCGGCATCGCGCGGATCGACCTGACGGGCCGCATCATCGAGGCCAATCCCGCGCTCCAGCAAATGCTCGGCTACAGCGCCGAGGAGTTGACGCACAATCCGCTTGCCAGCTTCGTCCATCCGGACCATGTTCGCGATGGACGGCTGCCCCAATTGACCGAGCTGTCCGACGGAAATCGGCCCGAGCTGCAGCAGGAGCTGCGCTACGTCCACAAGCTCGGCGGGCTGGTCTGGTGCAGCTCGATCGCGTCCCTGGTGCGGGGTCGTGCCAATGAACCACTCTTCCTCATCGTCATGACCGAGGACATCACGGCGCGAAAGAAACAGGAGATTGCACTCGAGCACCAGGCGCTCCACGACGGCCTCACGGATCTTCCCAACCGCACCCTTTTGTTTGACCGGCTGCGGCAGGCGATCCTGGCAAGCAAACGCGAACACCATCCGCTCGCGCTGCTGATGATGGACCTGGACCGGTTCAAGGAGATCAACGACACCTTCGGGCACCACGGCGGGGACGACGTCCTGCGCCACGTGGCCGCTCGGCTGAAGAGCCAGCTTCGGGAATCGGACACGGTCGCCCGTCTTGGCGGCGACGAGTTCGCCATCATCCTCCCGGGCGTGCAGGACGAGGCGGCAGCGGGTCTGACCGCGTCGAGGATCTTGCAGGCGCTTCAGGAACCGCTGATGATCGAAGGCGAGCAGCTCGAGATCCGAGCCAGCATCGGGATCGTGCTCTTTCCCCGACATGCGGAGGATGCGGACACCTTGGTTCGACGTGGCGATGCGGCCATGTACGAAGCGAAGCGGGCGGGCGCCGGGACCGCCTTTTACACCCTCGAGCATGATGTCGATTCGAGCAGCCTGACGCTGACGTTCGAGCTTCGGCGCGCGATTGAAGAAAGCGCTCTGATCCTTCACTATCAGCCAGTCCTGCGCTGCGGCACGGGCGAGGTGGTCGGGGTCGAAGCGCTGGTGCGCTGGCCGCATGCCCGCCACGGGCTGCTGGCGCCGGATCGCTTCATCCCACTGGCGGAACAGTCGCGGCTGATCCGGCCGCTGGGGCGCCGCGTGCTCGAGGCGGCCGTCCAGCAACAGGACCGCTGGTGGCGCGAGGGCATCACGCTGCGCATGGCGGTGAACCTTTCGATCCGCAACTTGCAGGATCCCGAGCTCGTTCCATGCGTGACGCGGGTTCTGAATACCTATTCGGTTCCGCCCGACTGGTTGACGCTGGAAATCACCGAGAGCACCCTGATGGCCGACACCGAGGAGACCCTCAAGGCGCTGGCCCCCTTGAAAGCCATGGGCGTCCGAGTGTCGATCGATGATTTCGGCACCGGGTTCTCGTCGCTCACCAACCTGAAGCGGCTGCCGATCGATGAACTCAAAATCGACAAAACCTTCGTGACGGAGATGCCGTCGAAGAAAAAGGATGGCCTGATCGTCCGATCGACCATCGACCTGGCCCACGCACTCGGACTGGTCGCCGTCGCGGAGGGCGTCGAGGACGGGTCAGCCTGGGACATGCTGGCAGCGCAGGGCTGCGATCTGGCGCAGGGCTATTACC
>WNEZ01003497.1_pt1 | contig 13550 bp, 9 predicted proteins | sample 5400521 | NCBI WGS metagenome assembly WNEZ01 (sample SAMN13153339, study PRJNA577476) | soil metagenome | isolation source: 120 cm saprolite under Douglas fir tree site 2 hole 1 replicate 1 | place: USA:California | collected 2015-04-18 | reverse complement strand
CCGCCGCGCCTTCGCCAGCAACCGCAAAATCTCCAAATACAGCCAAATCAAAGTGACCATCAACCCGAACGCGCCGTACCACTCCATGTACTTGGGCGCGCCCATGCGCACGCCGGTTTCGATCATGTCGAAATCCAGCACCAGATTCAGCGCCGCGATGATCACCACAAAAACGCTGAACGCAATTCCAATCGGGCTGCTGCTATACAGAATCCCCACGTTGACGTGGAACAAGCCCAGCAGCATCGCCACCGCATAGAACACCGCGATCCCGCCGGTAGCCGCGATAACGCCAATCTTGAACCCCTGCGTCGCGCGAATCACGCCGGTCTTATACGCGAGCAGTAAGACAAAGAGCGTGGCAAAAGTGAGTCCGACGGCCTGGATAGCAATGCCCGGATACGACTTGTCAAACTGTGCCGAAATGCCGCCAAGCACCAATCCTTCCAGCAGCGCGTACAACGGCGCGGTAATCGGCGCCCAGCTCCTCTTGAAAATAGTCACCAGCGCGGTCACCATCCCGCCCAGCAACCCGCCAATCATCCACGGCACAGCCGCCGCCGGCGTTTCCGAGTGCGCCATCCCCCACGTCCAAGCCGCCGTAGCCACCACGCACAACAGCAGTAGCCCGATCTTATTCACCGTGCCCTGCAAGGTCATCGCTTCGCCGCCGACAGCGACCTCCCCGCGAAATGCCTTTTCATTCAGCGCAGGATTGGAAGTACGCAACGGATTAGCCATGTTTGTTCCCCTCAACCTTACATACCCAGTTTATACTCGCGAAAATCGCCCCGCAAATCGCACACGTCAGTTCAAACGAAGCCAATTTCAAATTGAAGGATTACAACCAGAGGAGTGGTAGCGCTAACGGGAATCGAACCCGTATTTTAGCCTTGAAAGGGCTACGTGCTAACCGTTGCACCATAGCGCCACTGCGTGACCTACATCTTACCATGCAGTCCCCGCCGAATTCCTGTCAAGCCAATCAGATCGCGGTTCATCGTCCGGCTTGGTTTGTCCGAAGTACCTTGCGCACGTCAGCGAGGTGCTCGTCGTTTTCGGCATAGAAGTCGATGTATTCGTCGTGGCTGAAAAACGCATTCACGTAGTTCGCATCCGTCAAGACATAGCCGCCCCAGCCGTTTAGCATGGAGAGTTGCAGAAACGAAGCGATGTCTTCTGCTTCGTGTTCTAGAAACAAGTGCCCGGGCGCATCTTTTAGCAACTGCAGATCGCCGGACGTCTGACGCAGTTTGTAATACAGATGCCAATTCTCGCTACTCGGCCAAATGTCCCATTCGGTAATCCAGAGCAAAGCTGGCCTTCGGTACGTCAACTCAGTGGCGATCCAGTGCGCGATGAAGAAAACGCGATAGGGCTCGCGCGGGTAGTTGATGCGCTCAACGTGCATACCCGGTCGTGAATCTGGCTTCTGTCGCTGCCTCTCAGATAACCAACTTTCGCTTTCCTCGTTCGTGTAGAAACGCAATCAGCCTCCGCGAAAATGATCCTGCGCGACGGGAACGCGAGTTTCATAACGGCCGTTCCATTGTCGGATTGAATGCCTGACCAACTCTACTGCCAGCGCAGCGCCACTGCCGGGTCCACCCGCAGCGCCCGCCAAGCGGGGATCGCCGCCGAGGCCAGCGTGACCAGCACCGTGAACCCGGTCGCCGCGGCATAGACCACCGGATCAGCCGGACCCACTCCCACCAGCAGCGCCGCCACCACGCGCGCAAGCGCCGCAGCCGCCAGCGAGCCCACAACCAAGCCTGCCGCCGCGAACGCGATCCCTTGCCGGATCACCAGCCGCATGATGTCTCTCGGCTGCGCCCCCAGCGTCACGCGAATCCCGATCTCGCCGGTCCGCTGCGCCACCGCATAAGCCATCACGCTGTACAGACCGATCGCTGCCAGCAGCAACCCCAGCCCGCTCAGCACGCTCAGAAGACTCGCCGCGATCTTCGCCCCGAAAAGCGACGCAGCTACGTATTCCGTCATTGGCTCGGCATCGAAAATGGTCAACGCCGGATCGATCGCCGTCGCCTCGCGGCGCAGCGCCGCAATCACCTCATTCACCGATCCGGACGTTCGCACATCGAACGTCAAACCATACTCCGGCCGGAAAATCTGCCGAATGGGAATGTAGAAGTACGGCTGCGGGCTCTCCGTAACCCGGTGATACTTGCTGTCCTTAGCCACCCCCACGATCGTGAACCATTCGCCCCATCCGTGCACCCTGCGCCCGATCACGCTGCGATTGGCCAGGAAGCGCCGCGCAAACTCCTGGTTGACGATCATCACCTTCAGCGACGTAGCGTCATCACGCAAATCGAAATCCCGCCCTTCCACCAGCGGAATCTTCATCGTCTCGAAGTACCCAGCAGATACGAGATCCCGGTAGATCTTCATATTCTCGTTCGCGCCCGGAACGTAGCCCTCTACCTCCAGCGGTTCCCAGTTCCCTCCGCTAAATCCCAAAGGCGCCGAATCGTCGTAACTGACCGCGGTCACTCCAGGTTGCCGCTCAAGCTCCTCGCGCAGACGCCGGCAGAAACTGTCGGTTTGCCGCGCATCATAGCCGGCCGTGGAAAAATCGAAGCGCGCCAGCGCCACGCCTTCCGGCTTGAAGCCGGGATCCATGGCCCGCGCGGTCTGGAAACTCCTCAGAAATAGTCCCGCGCCCACCAGGGCTACCACCGCGAGCGCCACCTCGGAGGTCACCAGCAGCCCGCGCAATCGGTGCGAATGCGCACCCGAACTCCCGCTGCGGCCGCCCTCCTTCAGCATCTCGTTGACGTTGGCTCGCGAAGCGTGCAGAGCAGGAGCCAGTCCCGCAAGTATCGCGACGCCAAAGGCCAGCGCCGTTGTGAACGCCAGCACCTGCCCGTCGAGCGGCGGTTGCAGCATTGCCGGCCTTGCCACTCCCGGAAGCAGCCAGCGTAGCGCGCCGCCCAGTAAGTTTGCCAGCATCAACCCGCACACCGAGCCGGCCACCGCCATCAGCAGCGTCTCCGCCAGAAGCTGTTGTGTCAGCCGCGCTGGCCGCGCGCCCATCGCCAGCCGCACACTAAACTCTTTCAGCCGCCCAGTCGCGCGCGCCAGCAGCAGGTTTGCCAGGTTCGCGCAAACAATCAGCAGCACTACGCCGCTGGCGCCCATCAGGATCGTGATTGGCGTCAGGAGTATCGACTGGGTCCCGAAGTGCGCCTGCCAAACCGGCAGCACGGTAGCGCCAATCCCTTGATTCGAGTCCGCCTCGGCCACCGCCATCCGGTTTGCCAGCGCCTGTACTTCGCTACGTGCCTGCTCCATGGTTGCATCTTCTTTGCAACTCTCCGCGTTTCAATGACTTAGCAATTCGTTCGAACGAGTACCTTACAAGTAAAACATTCCTATTGACAACCGCCCCGATCCGTGCTACCATTCCGCATGAAATCGGCGCACCAACCCGTTTCGCTCGCCGTTCACGAACGCCTCTGTTCGCACTTCCGCTCCTATTCCAGATGTGCTTTTCGCATCCCGAATGCCTTTGCGGGACCTCCCGACTTTCGCAAGTCCCCGGATCGGCCCCTCTCTGTTGCCTCGGTGTCTCCTGTGGAATGTCTGCCCGCCACCCACTACCCCACTACTCACCACCCACTCTCCTCTAACTACCTTTAGAATCAACACTTGCAAAAGTGTATCAAAACAAACGACTTTAACCCGGGATTATATACTTGACTTCACTGGGCATTCCTGTTAGCCTTTCTTTGTGCGTGGCACCCGCTCAATTTCGGCAAGATGGCGCTTGATAATCTTGTGGCCCTTTTTCGTGAACAAGTGCTCCATTGCTTCAACCGTAGTCATGTCTTTCGGGTGCTGCGTTTTCTTTTTCTTCTTCGGCATGGGAGCATCCTATGAATCTCGTTGAGCTAATCCAGCAATTCAGCGATGAAAGCAAGTGCCGCGCCTACATCGAAAAACTGCGCTGGCCCAAGGGCGTTGCGTGTCCACGTTGCCAAGCGGATAAAATCTATCACTTAGAGAATCGCCCGCTCTTGTTATGCGCCTCATGCGAGCACCAATTCAGCGTGACCGTGGACACTATCTTCCATGATACCCACTTGCCGCTTGAGAAGTGGTTTCTCGCTACATACCTGCTTTGCGAGTCCAAAAAGGGAATGTCGGCCTGTCAGATTCAGCGGTCTCTCGGAGTGAGCTACAAGACAGCTTGGTATCTGTGCCATAGAATCCGCGCCGCGATGCTGGAAGTCGCCCCGCCTAAGCTCGGCGGCACAGTCGAAATTGATGAAACCTACGTTGCGGGCAAGAAACGCCGCTGGCGTCCAAAGGGCCACGTATCGGTTGTAATTGGCATCCGGCAGCGCAACGGCGATCTCCGCATGATTCGCGCTGAGGATGCGAAGTCCGCGACAGTACGCGAAATTATCAATGCTAACGTCGGGAGCCACGTAGAAGTGATTATGACGGATGAATCCGCCATCTATCCATGGGCACTCGACAAGATGCAGAAGAACCTTCACAAGACTATAAATCACTCGCGGGAGTATGCCCACGGCGACGTACACACAAACACGGTGGAATCGGCTTTCTCTCTGCTCAAGCGCGGCATAGTGGGAACGTGGCATAAAGTCTCTGCGAAGCATCTACCCGCCTATCTTGACGAAATGTGCTTCCGGTTCAACAACCGCAAGAACCCTTACTTGTTCCGCGATACGATCATCAAGCTAATTAACACTTCGAATCTCGAATACAAAGAACTCACGGCACAACTAGCGGAGCCAGCAGCCTAATTATTATTTCCATGGTGCTAGCGTAGATACTGGCACAAAGCTATCGACCGATACTCGTTTACTGCCCTCTGCGGCCGTCGTTTCATAATCTCCTTTGATATGAAATTGAGATGGTTGAGCCGACATATCCCCCTTAATGTTATTCGTAAGCGTACCAAGGACCAAAGGAATTGACTCCCCCGCCAGAATGCGCTGGCATAGAAGGTCATAATGGTCTCTAAGGGGCCATGCTTTACTCATCGTATCATTCACTAAGGGGGATATATCGGCGCTGCTCCCGTCGGCCCCCCGCAGAATAAGTGCAGGAAGTATGAGCTGTTCTCTAGGCCGTCGAATTACACAGCCTTCAGGTTCTGTATCAGATTGAGCCATTCCCGCAATTCCGTAATCTTTGGCTGTGGTCCATATCGAAAGATTTAGGTTTTGAATGGGAAACTTCGCTTGAGAAGTCACAGTAAACCTAATCTCAGCGTCCGCTTTGGCCCATTTCATTCCGTAATGATCACCGTCTGGGTATGCAACGCCCGGTGCCTTTGCAGTAAAAGCCAACTCTGAGCGCATGTGCTCCACACGCCATTGTTCAATAAACTGTGGCACCACGCCAAAGCTTAGGGCCACAACTATTATCGTTATAACAATCGCTCGCACGCCTTTCGCAAGGCGATAGGTCCAATGAGATAACCAAATAAAATAAGCAGTCCCAAAGCACAATAGTGCGAAAGCTGGCACCTTGTACCAAACCGTAGGAACAACAAGAACGAATAAAACGCCTAGTAACATACCTAGTAAACCCATTGAATCCGCGCGATTGAGCGGCTCTCGCCATTCGTCACCTGGCTCAACGGACACAGTATTAGCCTCGAAAGGTGGCATCTTGTTGGGCTGTGGTGGGGTAGGTTGATCTGGCTTTGCTTTGGCTGCCCGGGCAACCGCACGGTCATGGGCGTTTCCACCGTTACCGCCACTATGATTATGCTTGCCCACAGGTACACACTCCTTCCCAACTTAAAGCGGGAAGGTCCGAATTGGCGGGGTACAGGTTGCCCTTCACGCAGGGTCATTGTACACCACCGTGGAGTGAAGTATATAACCCCGCTTTAACCGCCTTTAGAATGAACACTTATAAAAAAACAGGGGAGGGGGGCCCCTCCCGCGCACTACCCACTACTCACCGCCCACTACCCACTACCCACTACCCACTACCCACTCTCCCAGTGCCCTCACTCGATTGCGCATACTTCCCGTCACCACGGGGGTGTACTACCCTCCGCTCGCGCCACCCACTACTCACCGCCCACTACCCACTTTTTGTCCAACCTTTTGTTTTCGTACTCTTACAAATCCCTTTTCCCGGAACCCCTTTTGTTTCACATCCATACAAATCCCCCGGGGGTGTGGGGTTGAGATGGTCTGTAAACTCACCATTCGCCACTCACCACTCGTCACTTTCTGGGGCGTACTCGGCGCTTCCACTCTCTATTTGGCACGGTATAATCGCCGCTCATGGAATTTCAGAGAATCCAGAACGCCATCGAGCTCTTCGGACAGGCGCCCCCTCCTCCCCCGCCACCGGAAACGCGCCTGCCCGGGCAACAGCGCGGCAGCGTCGAACCCAAACTCGAAATCGCTTGGGGCGGCTTCCATCAAGGATTCTGGAGCAGCGTCGCCGCTCTCTTCGGCCCATCAGGGGCAAAAAATTTTCTGGCCACCAGCGCCTTTCGCGACAGTTGGGTGGAAGGCCGAGTTCCCAAACGCGCCGTGATCGCCGCGGCGCTATGGCACGCCGCTTTCCTGGCTCTGCCGTTTTCGCTGCTCACCGGCATGCCGCACACGAATCCTTTGCTTCAAAATGTGCAGCTCACCTGGTCGGGCCCGATCGACGATCTTCCGCTCCTGGAAATCCCCCGCGCAGAGCCCAAGCCAAATCCGTCCAAAGAAGCTCCGAAACCCAAACTCGAGGAGCCGGCGCCGCAGCTCAGCGTCGATGCGTTTCACCCGCGCCAGCGCATCTTTACCGATCCCGTGCGCCCCACGCATCCGCGTCAGACACTCATCAATCCCCAAGCTCCCTTCGACCCGCCCAAGCTGCTTCCGAATTTGCCCAACATCGTGCAACTCCAGCAAGTAGCCGGACCCGCCAAGCCGCGCCTGCAAATCAGCGAAGCAATGCTCAAGAAGCTACACCCCAGGGAAAAGCGCGCCGCAACGGCGACCGCAGCTCCGTCCGTCGACATCCCCAATATGGAGCAGCACGTCGCGGACATGAATCTTCCCGCCGCGCAGAGCGGACCCGCGCGGCCCAAACTCGAATTGAACGCGGGCGCCGCACCGCGCGTCGCGCAGAAAGCGCAGCCCGGCGACGCCGGTCCCGCACCCGAAGTTGGCGCAACGGAGCTAACCGCCGCCAACGGCGGTCCGAACGCTTTGATCGCGCTGTCCGCAAATCCTGCTCCGCCCGCGCCAGTGCAGCCGCCGCAAGGCAATCTCGCCGCGCGCGTTTCCATTTCGCCGGCGGGCTCGCCCGGCGCAACCGGCGCTGCGGCGGATTCCGGGAGTCGTGGAGGGAAGAGCGCGGTGGGAATCAGCATCAGCGGCGGCAATCCCTCCGCCAACGCTTCCAATGGCGGCGCAAGAATAATCGCGCCTACGCGCAAATTAATGACACGGCCGGACCCGAAAGCGGAAAGCGAAGACGTGGCCGAGCGTACCGGCCCGCCGGATTTTGCGGCGCTTCCGCCCGGCGCAAGGCCCGAAGCAGTTTTTGCGTACAAAAAGGTCTACACGCTGAACGTCAATATGCCGAATTTGAATAGCGCCACCGGAAGCTGGATCCTGAATTTTTCCGAACTGCGCACGGGCGCGGACAACACCCATCACGCGCAGCAATCGGCAGAATTATCTGGCCCCGTGCCGCTGCAAAAAGTGGATCCCAAGTATCCGCCAACGTTAATAACCGAGCGCGTCACCGGCGAAGTCATTCTTTACGCGGTGATTCGCCGCGACGGTTCGGTCGACAGCATTCAACTCGTGCGCGGAATCGACGAGCAGCTCGACGCCAATGCGATAAGAGCGCTGCGCCAGTGGAAATTCCTCCCCGGCGCGAAGCAGGGAATGCCGATTGAGCTGGAAGCAATCGTGCACATTCCATTCCGCCTGCCGGAGAATCCGTGAAGCAGCGAAATACAACTCCAGAAGCTAACGCGCCCTTCGAGGCTCAGGGTAAAGAGACGCAAAGAACGCCGAGGATCGCAGAGAGGAACTTCCCGTTATAACTTGGTTGCAGCAACGCCTGATTTTTGCACGGCTATTTCGTTGCTCTCTTCGGCGAGCTTCACCAGCGTGTAGAGCGCGTGATTGACCGGAGTGGGAACGCCGAGTTCCGCGCCGCGTCGAGAAATGTAGCCGTTGAGAGAATCGATTTCGGTGCGCTTGCCGCGCATCAGGTCCTGGCCGGTGGAAGAAATTGCGCTGGACATTTGCGTGGCGATTTTTAGCGCGCCGGCCAATCCCGCTTGCGGAGTTTCCACGCCGGGAAGTTGAATGCGCGCGGCGGCAGCAACGGCGAGAACTTCGTTCACGGCAGTATCGACAACTTTGCGGGCGTCGTCGCTGGCAGTGATTTGTCCGTACTTGGCGCGGCCCAGCGCGGAGATAGCGTTGAGCGCGCAATTCCAAATGAGTTTGGTCCACAGCTCGCCGTCGATGTTGTCGGAAATGCGGCAGCCAACTCCCGCGCGCTCAAAAAGCGCGGCGAATTTTTCCGTGCGCGCGTTGCGTGGCCCGACGACGAGATCGCCGCGGCCAACGTGCTTGATGTGCGCAGGTTCCGGCACCGACGCGGCGACGTACACGACGGCGCTGAGCGCATCGATTCCGGCGGCGCGAATTTTTTCCGCGTTGTCCACGCCGTTCTGCAAACTGACCAAAGTTGCGGGGGAGGAAAGCAGCGGGGCGAGCGCGCGCGCCGTCGATTCAGTGTCCGTCGTTTTCACGCAGAAAAGAATTACGTCGGCGCCGCGCGCGGTTTCCAGTTCGGTGGAAGCCTCCACGCGCACCGTTTCCTTGAATTGCAGGGTGTCCAGCAGCAGACCGTTCTTTCGAACGGCTTCCACGAACGCAGCGCGGCCGATCATCACGACGGGCGCACCGGCTCGCGCCAGCATTCCGCCGAAATAACCGCCGATCGCGCCCGCGCCCACCACCGCGATGCGCGGCCAATTTTCCGATGAGGTCATACCGTGACGGCGGCAATCATAGCGTGATTGCAGAGATGAGGCGATCGATGTCGCGCTCGGTATTATAGAGATGCGGGGAGACGCGGATATTTCCTTCGCGCAAACTGGTGATGATCTTCTCTTCCACAAGTTTGTGATAAAGCTCGGCGGTTTTTTCCGGCGAGCGGGCGGCGAAGCAGCCGTAGGGCCCGCGTTGCGTGGAATCGAGCGGGCTCGTGGGGACGCAGCGGTCTTTCGGCAGGCGTTCGAACAGGAGATCGATCAGATTGCGGTTGTGCGCTTCGACGGTTGCGGGTCCGAGCTGCAGGACAAATTGCAGCGAGGCGTCCATGGCGGCGAAGTTGAAATAGTTGGAAGTCTCGGCCATGTCCCAGCGGCGCGCGCCACGCGTGAGCTTGGGATTTTCGAACGCGAGCGCGTGGAAATTTTCTGCGCCTTCGGCGGCGGCCCAGTAAAACGGGCCGGGGCGCATGTTGTCGATGTGCTCGATTTTGGCCCAGAAAAATCCGGTGCCGTAGGGGCTGAGCAGCCATTTGTATCCAGCGCAGACCAGGAAATCTGCGCCGAGCTTCGCGACATCGAGCGGCATTCCGCCGCAATACTGGCTGACGTCGAGCAGCAGGAGAGCGCCTTGCGCGTGGCACGCAGCAGCGATACGCGCGGCGTCGAGCAGCACGCCGTTATCGAAGCGCACCAGGCTTACGGAAACCATGCGCGTTTTCGGAGTCATGGCGGCGATGAGGTCGTCGGCGGTGATGAAGCGGTCGCGGGGCGCGACAATTTTCAGCACGATGCCTTCGCGAGCTTCCATGGGTTTCCAGGTGGCGTACTGCAGGGGGAATTCGCCTTTGGCGGTGAGAATTTCGTCGCCGAGTTTCCAGGCGAGGCCGTAGGCTACCGCGGACATTCCGGTGCTGGCGCCGGTGGTCAGCGCAATTTCCTCGGGTTTGGCGGCAATGAGTTGCGCGATGGAAGCGCGGATGCGGTTAGGCACTTCGAAGTAGGCAGAGTCGGTAATATGGTGCGGAAATTTCTTCCATTCGATGGCGGTCTGGACGGCACGGTGGGCCACTTTTGGCATGGGACTTTGGCCGGCCAGATTCAGATAGGTGGCGTCTTCGATTTCGAACCATTCCTGGCGGTAGTCGGTGATGGGGGAAGTGGTCGCGGTGGCCATCGGGTGCTCCTGCTTACATTTGACGGACTACGATTGTTCTGGAGAAGCGGCGGTTGGCGCAACATCCAAATTGGATAGGCAGCGAAGATGTGGGGAAAGGAAAAGTGAGCCGGCAGAGAAACCCAGCTATGTGCAAACCTCCCACAACGCTGTTTCTGGATAGCTTCCGGGTTGCCGACCATCCGGGAGGTAATTGATTCGGTCAGAACTACGGCGTTTATCATTCCCCATTGGGATAAGTGCGAAGGCGAGCCTCGTCGAGTAAGCTCACGTTGACTTGCCGTTGAGCACGGCCTAACATGCCTCGCCAAAGCGGTTTGCCCGCCATGATCGGCAACATCATTTCCCACTACCGCATCCTGGACAAGCTTGGCGGTGGCGGCATGGGTGTGGTGTACAAGGCCGAGGATACCATGCTCGGCCGTCTCGTCGCCCTGAAATTCCTGCCCGACGAGTTGGCGAGGGATCGCCAGGCGCTCGAACGTCTTCAGCGCGAAGCACGCGCTGCATCCGCGCTGAACCATCCCAACATTTGCACGATCTACGACATTGACGAGCACGAACGCCAGCCTTTCATTGCCATGGAGTATCTCGAAGGCCAGACGTTCAAGTACCGCATCGCCGGGAAGCCACTAAAGACCGAGACGCTGCTTGACCTGGCTGCGCAGATTGCCGATGCGCTCGACGCAGCGCACTCAAAAGGAATCATTCACCGTGACATCAAGCCCGCGAACATTTTCGTCACGCAGCGCGCACAGGCCAAGGTTCTGGACTTCGGACTGGCCAAAGTAGCGGCGGAGCCGCGCCGCGTAGCAGAGGGCGTAGGCGCTTCCACTCTGCCCACGATGGGGACCTCGGAAGAGCTTCTCACCACGCCGGGAACGGCGTTGGGCACAGTCGCCTACATGTCGCCGGAGCAGGCGTGCGGCGAGGAGCTAGACACGCGCACGGACCTGTTCTCTCTTGGTGTTGTGCTGTACGAAATGGCCACCGGGAAACTCCCGTTCACAGGGAACACGTCGGCCGTGCTGTTTGACGCCATTCTCCACAAAGCGCCGACCCCAGTCTGCCGCATGAATCCTGAAGTTCCACAGAAGGTCGAAGAAATCACCAATAAGCTGCTGGAGAAAGATCGAGAGTTACGCTACCAAGCTGCTTGCGAGCTGCGGGCCGATCTGAAACGTGTGAAACGCGATACGGGTTCGGGACGGTCAGCAGCAAGCGTCACCATAGCATGGGTCGGCGAGCCGCCCGTCCAGAAACAGCGCCGCTGGGCACCTCTAGCAGGCACCGTTGTTATCGCGGCCGCGATTCTCCTCTATTCGTTCACGCGCCCGCTGCCGCCGCCAAAGGTCTTGCGTACGGTCCAGATTACGAGCGACGGTCGCGACAAAGCTAACCTCATGACCGACGGTGCGCGGCTTTACTTTTCGGAAGCTGTCGCCGGCCACGGCGTTCTTGCCCAGGTGTCCGTAACCGGCGGCGAGACGGTCCTAATCCCAACTCCTTTCCAAAACGTCTACCCTTTGGACATCTCTCCGACCGGTTCCGAGCTTTTAGTTGGGAGCATCGTTAACATGGGAGAATCGGAAGATCCACTCTGGATTTTGCCCGCACTTGGCGGTTCTCCTCGTCGTTTCGGCGATGTGGTTGCCCACGCAGGCGCTTGGTCTCCGGACGGACAGAAGATTGTCTACGCTAACGGCGCAGATTTGTACGTTGCCAAGAGTGACGGAACCGAATCCCAGAAACTTGTCACCGTTGGTGGACTGCCAGGGCAAGTCCGCTGGTCGCCCGACGGACGCGTGCTGCGGTTTACGCTGTCCGAAGCCAATAGGCATTCGTTGTCTTTATGGGAAATTAAATCCAACGGGACCGCTCTGCATCCCTTGCTTCCAGGTTGGAGCACCCCATCCACAGAACGCGCCAGTGTCTGGACCCCCGACGGCAAATACTTCCTCTTCAGTTCGTCACACGGCGGTACATACGGCCTTGATACCAACTACGTTACGGGCAACATCTGGGCAATTCGGGAAAAATCCAGCTTCTTCCAGAGGGTAGGACCACAGCCGACACAGTTGACTGCGGGACCGATGAACACCGGAGGAACCTGTCCTAGCAAAGACGGCAAGAGGCTGTTTGTAGCAGGGTGGCAAGAGCGCGGCCAACTGGTGCGGTATGAGTCGAAGTCTCAGCAGTTTTTACCCTATCTTTCGGGGATTTCGGCGGAGGGCTTGCACTTTTCCAGGGATGGAGAGTGGGTCGCTTATGTCACGCTTCAAGACGGCGCATTGTGGCGCAGCAGGGTGGACGGCAGCCAGCGGCTTCAGCTCAGTTTCCCCCCGATGCGAGCAGGCGTGCCGCGCTGGTCGCCGGACGGGAAACAGATTGTTTTCATGGCCATGACACCCGGCAAGCCCTGGAAGATTTCGCTCGTCTCAGCCGAAGGCGGCAGCCCTCAACAGTTATTGCCGGGCGAGCGCAATGAGGCGCACCCAGACTGGTCACCAGATGGGAATTCTCTAGTGTTCGGCGGTGCACCGTGGCTTGAAGGTGGAACCTCCGGGAGTGGCGCGATCCGGCTGCTTGATTTGAGAACGCACCAAGTTTCTGCACTCCCCGGCTCCGAGGGACTGTTCTATCCGCGCTGGTCGCCGAACGGACGGTATATTTCAGCTATGCCCGAAACAGCCTGGCAAAAGTTGATGCTGTTTGATTTCACGAGCCAAAAATGGATGGAACTAGCCAATGAGCAACCGTATTTTGCCACTTGGTCGCGGGATGGGAAATACATTTATTTTGACACCCCTCAACGCGACGATCCGGCTATTTTTCGTGTGCGGGTCAGCGACCACAAACTGGAACGACTACTAAGCTTGAAGGATTTTCGGCTGGCGGCGGGATATGTCGGCTATTGGTTTGGCCTGGCTCCGGACGACTCGCCTTTGCTCGTGCGCAATATCGGCACGGACGAAATCTACGACCTCGACTGGGACGCGCCATAACCGACAGTCTACGCGCATCCACGACAGGTGCCGTCGGGATAGCCTGAAACCACTTAAACAGCAGCAGTGGCCTACTTCGCAGCCGATTTGCGGCGCCGCTCGGGATTGTGATCGAGTGACGGGCAAACAGGAAATAATTCGGTCACTTCCTGTTTGCCGACCGTACACCCGGAATCAATCCGTCGCAATCCCTGGGTGACGTACGCCTCCGATGCCTCCGGCGTCAACCGCAATTACGCTCAGTGGTGATACGTGGATTTCTCGCAGCTCCGCCAATTATTAGGCGCATCTCGTCAGCCGCTCGGAAAATCCATCAATAAACATCGAGGTCGTGCCC
>WNEZ01003923.1_pt1 | contig 13551 bp, 13 predicted proteins | sample 5400521 | NCBI WGS metagenome assembly WNEZ01 (sample SAMN13153339, study PRJNA577476) | soil metagenome | isolation source: 120 cm saprolite under Douglas fir tree site 2 hole 1 replicate 1 | place: USA:California | collected 2015-04-18 | reverse complement strand
CAGTACCCTCCAAGCGGGTCGAGTCGCTGCAACCCATGAACCAGCCGAGGAGCCGCGATAGCCGTTGGTCTTTCAGTACCCTCCAAGCGGGTCGAGTCGCTGCAACCGCTGGTGTCATACCGTAAGAACACCCTCATTATTTTCGTTTACAGCGATAGAAGCCATTCCCTGAGCATTGTAGCGGGTCGTCAGCGATACATTGATCGACTCTAGTATACGAAATATGCCCATGCATTCGCAAGTCGCTTTTTGCGCAAAAAGTGGGGGGAGTTGCGACGCATGGTCATACCCTTCCAGGCTCTTCTTATGGGTCCTCATCCAATTTCCTCTCAGTTGCTCCTTCCACTGCTGCCTCACGAAGGATATGGAAACGGGCGAGTTGCGAAGGCGCCTCTTGTTGCGGCGAAAAATGGGCCATTGTGCAATTCACTAGCATAGCCGGTTCATCAGAGGACGTCATTGCAGAAGCGACGGAACTCGCAGCTGACGCAGATTGCCTGACGAGCTGGTGGTGGCGGGAGCGCTTCACGCTCGATCATCGCTCGGATCGCTGAAACCGTTTCTCTCACCTGGTTCTTGAGCCGAGTGGTGAGAGCGATCGGCTCAGCCCGGCGTAATGGTAATTGGTAGAGGAAGCCGCGATGCACTGGGATGTTCCACAGCGTTTCGACCAGTAGTCCATAGGCCGCGAGCTGGAGCTTAACGTGTGGGCCGGGCTTGCGATCGGACAGCTTGTACTCGACGACTATCCCCTCTGCCCCTGGTGTCTCTTTCCCAGGTGTGATAATGAGCAAATCGAGACGACCTGAAAGACCCAGCGCCGGTGAGCGTAACACTACATCGAAATGCCGCTCTCCCTGGGTGATGCCATAACTGCGGAGCAGGCGTCGCTCCTCCCGCTCCTGCTCCTCGTGATGACGTAGGATCCCTTCTTCCATTTTGCCGGTGATCGGACGAATACGGGGGAGACAATACCGGTAGAAGACGACGCGTGGGCAGTGACACCATTGTTTCAGGTCGGTCACTTCCAGCAGCATGGTTTCCTCCTTTACCATATCAGGTCGCATGTGGCCCTCCTTTTTCTTTGAAATCGAGCTGTTTACATTGCCCCAGGTCACGCTCACAGAGGGGGATCAGACGGACATGGGCAGCATTGCCCTGCAAGACGCGTCCGATCTTGAGTAGCAATTCCTCCTGCAGAGTACGTGGGAGGTTTCCCCAAAAAGCGCTGTACTGGATTCGCTCCAGTCCATAATCCAGGCACAAATCAGCAACTTTGCTGCGCGCCCGGTCGTCGGTGATGTCATAGATGAGCAGATAGCGCATGTCACTACCAACTGGCAATAAACGGCTCATAGTCTTCACGTTCACGACGTACGAAGGTGGCGATATGGCGTGCCTGAGACTGGAGTATGACGGCAAGACGCTGGCGCTTGCCTTCGTAGCGGTCAGTGGAATCCATGCGATTTTTGATGTGTTCAGCCAGGCGTTTGCGCGTTGGCTCGTCAAGGCGACCAGTTTCGTCGAGCGAGACGTCGAATTTGCGATTCACAAGGCCCAGGATGGTGCGATCAACGACGGCTTGACGGAACTCCTCTATCAGGTCCAGTTCGAGCGATGGTTTGCCTGGCCTGTCGGTGTGGATAAAGCCGCCATATGGGTCAAGCCCGGCCAGGATCAGAGCGCGTTCGACCCGAGCGTAGAGGATGCCATAGCCATAGTTCAACGCGGCATTGAGGGGATCGGTGGCGCCTTGCGTTTGACGTCCAGGCCAATCGAGGTCGACCAGCAGGAGCCGCCGCACGCCGGTCCAGTAGCGTTCGGCTCCGCGTCCTTCCGCTGCCAGAAGTTGCAGCCTGATGTCATCGCATGTTTTCCCGGCAAGAGCCTCGGCTGCCAGGAGGGCATCACGAACTTCGCCGACGATGAGCTGCACTTCCTCGAAGCAAGCCGGATCGGTTTCACGCCGGTTCTTGACCATGGCCCGCAGAAGGTTGACCTGGTTTTCTAGTTTGCCACGGACGAAGGCGTGTGCCAGGATAGCGCCACGTTCGTCGGTGTAGGCTTCGAGCTGGGCACGGCGGGTCTGGATGGTTCCGGTGAGGCCAGACGAGTACAGGGTGCCGTAAGAGCGGCCGCTGCCGCTCACGAAGTGGATAGGGATGCCGTTTTCACTACAGACGCGCACGACATCGCTGGTCACGGCTACACCATTGGAGGTGATGAGCACCTGCTCGAGCATGACAAGGGGGACCTCTTGCAGCTTTTCCTTGTCTCGCATGACCCGCACGCGACCCTGGTGCTTGCAGACAAGCACACCAGGCGTTTCGACAATGAGTTCCATTCTTTTAGTTTTCCCTTCTCGCGCATGACCCGCAGGCACCCCTGGTGTTTGCAGGCAAGCACGCCGTGCGTTTCGACAATGAGTTCCATTCTTTCCTTTCAGTACCCTCTAGACGGGTCGAGACGCCGCAACCGAGCTGGAGCGGGCAGCACGCAAGGCGCGCAAGCTCTTTCAGTCCCCTTCCCCACGGGTCAAACTGCCGTACCTCCCATTAGCTCATAGCGTATATACCATTCCCTTTCGTGGTATCCTTGCCGACCTGCAGGACCATGCCCCAGGCGAGCAGAGGCAGCAATGGCTGGAGATCGCCGACGAAGGTAATTGCTCCCATCAAGCCGCCAATAGGGGTAGATTTCCCCTGGCGACGAGAATAACTGTTGACATCAGTCCAGGCGGTTGTATCCTCCAGCACCTCCACGGTACTAGCTATTTCGATGAGCCTGTCGCGTTCGTCGCGTTCAAACACGCTGCCGCCATACTCGCGCGCCAGGAAGTCGTGCCGCTCCAACAAGCGCTCGACAAGGGGACGCAGCAGCGAGCGCTTGACGAGTTTTTTCTGATCGGTCAGGCGTAAGGGGGTGAGAAACCGCAGCGTGAGCCGGTCAGAGGGCAGCCTTGCAGCGAACGCTTCGGCATCGGCCCAGGTGGTAGGCAGGTCTGGAACAGTGACGCGATTGCTGTCTGAGGATTGGACAAGTTTTGTTTCGCTGGAGAGAAGGTTACTTGCCTGGACCTCATCGACCGTGAAGCGGCCACGCCGCCAGTTATTTTCCTGCGTGCGACGTCCGATGCCTGACTGAGCCATTTTCTGCAGCGCCATCGCCACGTAGGGAAACAAGTCGAGACGACTGCCGAAGAGCGTCAGGCCAAACTCGAACGAGTCGCCCGGCTTGAAGGTGCGAACATGATCGACAGGCGGGCGGATTGCATAGGGACGAGGTACATCGCGACCCCGTGGAGCCTCATCGCGCAGTGGAGCGACAAGGCTGCTGACGGGACAGGCATGCACGAGTGGGCAGCTCGCGCAAGTAAGTGCCTCCTTATTGACGCAGAAGCGACCCCACAGGGCTTCGAAGAAGGCTCCACGCAGCGCAGATCCAACGTGCTCGTTAAATGCCAACTGTTCCGAGACGATAGCCCGGACGTGGAGGTGGTGAGCGTAGAGAGAGGAAGATGGCATTGGTTCACTCCTTTCACAGCACGTCTATGAAGGTTCGATACGCTGATAGAGGGTATATCCTCGGCTCGACCTTACCAACCTGCAGGGCAGCACGATAGGACGCTGCACTCGATCTTTCCCTAGAGTAATACGTACATCACTGGTGATATCAGCGCGTTCAAAGGTGATTGAAGGACCGAAATCATCCAGCATCTGGACAGTTCCATCAGCAATGAAAAGCCGTTGTTCGGCTGTAAGTAGCGTCCAGCCTTCGTCAAGTTGATCAATGAGCCGGGGTGTTTCTGCCAGTTGAACGAAACTGCCGCGCTTCCCAAAGTAGTTGATTTGGGCGAAAAGTTGTATCATTTCGGTAGGAAGAGCATCGCCTCTGCTATTCGATAACGCCAGTTCAAAAGCACCGTCATAGGACACAAACTCGCGATATGCAATTGTCGATCCCAATGGCGTGATTAACCCGCTACCAAGATCATCAGATGGCCCATTTTTTTTCGGGCGAACAATTTTGAGAAAACTATTAATCACTACCAATTGCCGAGGAAGCCGTATAGCAATCTGCACATCACGTATGGTTGGAAAGAGCAGAGTGGCCTGCTCTTTCCCTAGAACGCGGATTGCTGCATCAAGCAGTGCCATCTTCATCGCAAAAGGTGTTGGAACGAGTAGTGTTTTTGCTCCTGAGCTTGTCGAGAGCGACTGGCGTAATGAGAAAAGTGAGATGGGCAAGTAGGACGCTTGATACCACATTGACTATCCTCCTACGTGCATGGAGTATGGTCGGGCTTCTTCGCGCAGACTGCTGAGCTGCTGAGCGAGTTCTGCAAGAGAGTCAAAATTCCGGGCCTCGATAGAATCACCACCTAATGAGCGGGCAATAGCGCTTGTTTGCTGACGATAGAATTCACGGTCATCCTTTCCTCCCCCTAAGGGACTGAGCAGAGGCGCAGGCAACACGGTTGTACTCCATGAAAGAACGCCTTCCATTGATACGAGATGCGGGAGTTGTGTCGAGCGCATAGCGCCATTGAGCTGAACAAAGGTATGCAATACGCTCTCTAGAAGAAGCTGGCCACGCATCGTACGCTCATCCTCGTCAAGCACATAGCGCTGAAGAATATCGTTGTAGCCGATACGGGCGAACTCCAGGTTACAGACGATGGCATAGATTCCACTAGAGGTAGGGCGGTGGAAGATCGCCTGACCGAGATTGGCACCGCCGGTTTTCTCTTTTGTATCGCGATTTTCCTTCACCCTACGAGCAGCATCGCGTTCGCGCTGTTCTTCGCTACGTTCGCTGGCATACTTGACGTGGAAGTAGCTATCGGTATAGGTTGCCTGAGGAAGTCCCAAGACCCAGCCGAATTCGACGACTGACTTGCGCGGGATTGAGCGTCCACCAGCAGTTACCAGAATGCCACCAATATCATCGATGATGCAGGTTTTGAGCAGGCTATCAACAGCCTGGGCATCGCTCAGTCCCTTGATACTATCCATCCATTGCTCATCTGCATTGATGCGGTTAGCATTGAACTGGCGACAACCGGCGCAAAGGGGTAATCCCCGTTCGCGGGCGAGCATGAAGAGGTGCTCAGCCTGGATATGCTTGAGCATATCACCGGAGATTGCGTTGACGTTGTATAGTTTTCCATCATGGCCTACGATATCGAGCCTGCGTGTGTGGACCTGGTTGCCTTCGCCACCTTCATTGTTGAGGCTATGGGTATCAAGGGTAGCCCTTGCAGCGATGGAAAGAGAGTAAATTTGCTCTGTCATAGTAATGCTCCTTCTGTGAAAAACTGAATTGAAATCCACCTACTGATCTTCAGCTAACGGTTCAGCAACATTATCCGTATCCGGTATCGAAGCTGGTTGATCCTGTCTATCTTTTGGATCGCGAGCATAGCCAAAGGCGATAAGCAGATGGGCTACAGTAGTAGCGTCGTACTCATCCATGAGAGCGATAACTTGCTCAAGGTCATCGGCTGTCACGTCTTTTCGGAGTTGTCTGTGCTCTCGTTCGTAGATGCGGACATTTTCCTGGTTGTAGCTCTGTACGAAGTCCGAGAGAGCCTGGAGAAACTTACCAGGGTAGCGGGCATGGCGGCGCAATTCATCCGCTAGACCATAGCGGACTTCATAGGTACGCTCTCCTTTGATTTTGAGGCGCTGGGGAATGACGGTTGAGCGCCTGATCGCATCGGCGAGGCGTTGAAATCCCGGGTTCTGTACGATCGGGCTCATAGGTTTTTCAGGACGAACGGTGTCGGTCGACATGATGATTACCTCCAAATTCTTAGTAGTGAGCTGCCTGGTTGGTAACTGTGGTTGGCGTATCAAGCGCTGCATGAGATATGCAGCGTAGCTACCGGTGAAATCGAAGAAGGCGCACATGAACGGGTCGCGGCTGGAGAGGAAGTCGCGGAAGGAACGCAACATAGACTCCTCTTCACCATAGCGCTCATCAAACTGGGAAAGGACATTGATGTACTCCTCCAACACTTCTCTGAGCATACGCGCAGTAGCTGCATCATCAAGCTGCGGTGCCCATTGTGGTAAGGCAAGCTGCGCAAGATTGAAGGCTGCAACAGCATTTCCCAGGTCCTTATAGTAAGCCGTAGCAAAGCCGACAACGTAGTCGTTTGGTCGGGGGTGAAATTTGGCGGTACTTTGGGCTGCCTCCCATTGCTCGATGAAGACATGGCAATAGCGCAGTGTTGCCAATACATCTAGTTTGACAGCAGTGGCAGACCAGAGTTGTACTCTAAACTCATCGAATATCTTTCGGTGCGTTGAGAGTTCCAATTCGCGTGGGAGAGCAATATAGGTCTTGCGATCTTTGCTGCCTCTCACGATGTAATGAGCAGCTGCCTCAAAGCAACCAGCAAACTTGAGCGCTTCCAGCAGCCAGAAAGAAGTAAGATTGCGAATGGTCAGCGCATCGGCTTTGGGCCGATTAGCTCCTTTACCCTGATCTGGGTCGACCGTTTGTGACGCAGTGACATCTATTTTACCCAGGAGAGAGTGCTGATCTTGCAAGCGGCTCCATTGCTTCGCAGCCTCATCGAGACAGTTAGGAGACCTGGAAAAAGCAGTCAGCAGAACCTTGAGAAGTTCAGGAAAAACGGCTTTGCAGCTTTGCCATTGGGCGGCAACTTCGTTATAGACGCTAAGCGCCCCCATTTGATTGATCATGGTAAGGATTTGCCATTCGGGACGGGGTTTTAATCCCTCAACTTGTTTGCGTCGCTCACTAGACTGAGGAAGTTGCGCGAGAGACGTCCCTTCCTTGCGAAGACTTTCGAGAGCTGCGAAGTAATTTCGCTCTCGTTGCCGGAAATCCTCGTAGTCAAAGGCATCATCTGCAAGTCCTTCATATTGTTTGGCTGTGCGAATCTGGCGTAAGAGACGGATACAAGGCGCCTCGGATAGAGCAAAACTGGATGGAATGACAATGCAAAAGTAGGATCCCTGATCACTTAGAGTCACCCGTGCTTGCATGTCTAACCGCTCAAGGAGGTCGTGAAGGAGGCGAGCAAGCCCCCATGCGATGAGCGCTGAAGAGAACACCGGCTGTCGTTTATCGACATAAAGCATGGTTGGCCATGTAGACATAATGATTCTATCCCTCCCTAATATTATTCCTGAACCGCCTGTTGGTCAGCGCGACGCAAGAGGCGAACAAGATAAAAGTAGAGCAGCATTGCATCGATTGATTCATGAGGGTTAACGAGGGCAGCCGAGATCGACTTGCCTGGAAATTGCCATTGAACCTTTGCAGTTGACAACTGTTGGAGATGAACCGATTTCAGAGCCTGGCTCAATCCGCTTTCGGCTGCCCTGGACGAAAGACCATGCCCTTTGAACGACCCTACATTGCCTGGTGTAAGAGCATTATGGTGCCGTACCACCGCAGTGATCATGGCTTGATAGAGACACTCTGAGCCACTTGCTACTTCCCGTACTAGTTCCAGGCAGGCCAGAACACTTTCAGCGGCATGATTGGGGCGCTTTCCGACGCTTGCTGTTACCTTCTTCTGGAGGTCGCGCTGTGCGGTATCACGCTGGTCAAAATCTGTATGCGCTATAACGGCATCCGCTGGCGGCAACACAGCATGTGGATTAAGTTTATGGACCGCTTGCTGCCAGGAATGCGCCCAACGCTGCCAGCGCTCATCGAGCTTGCCAACATCATGAATCGCGAAGATGAGACGTAAAGCGCGATCAAGAGTGCCTGCCTCCAGGCCTATTCGCTGCTCCAGCCGTTGCTCTATATAGGCACCCTGGCGCTGAAAATCACGCCGGTGGACATGAAACATTTTCTCTATATGCTGCTTATAAGTTTCATAGCGGTAGGCACTCTGGTCTTTTTGCCAATCTGTTTTGTGCTTCACCGTGCGGGGCGAAGAAAAGTCAGCATCCCCTGCCATAAAACGAAGCCCATATTCTGTGTCATAACAAACTACAGCCGGATTGAGGACAATGAGATCTACGCCCGCAAGGTCTTTGATATCTGATCCTTGCCGCAAGCGATGATTCCACTTATAAAGTGTCTGTGGCTGCTGCCCCATTGTCTGCAAGTCCTGGTCTGAGCGAGCAATCTCACGTGGAATGGCAATAATCCAATCCAGGTCAGCTCCCAGTTGTTGGAGAAGTTCCCATTTACTCCTGAGGGTACTGCGGCGGATACCGATACCCTGAAAAGCATAAGGATTAGAGAGCGTTTCTTGAGAAGGATCAGAGTGAATAAGGACGGTGATATTATCAATATCGCGAATGAGATCCGGGCCCAGATTACGATTACAGCTTGTCCAGGCATCTTTTATCTTGTTGCGTTGTTCATATTGTTGAGCTTCAATGCTATCCAGGAGTCGTTTATCGAACTCGTGGTGCGCTTCATCGACTATCGCCAGTTCGGCAGCAAAGTCGAGTGTCTGGCCGGAGTGTTTGAGGAACTCACACCAACTTCGTTCGCATACATCATGTTGATCTTTGTATGGGGTGTATTGGGGCTCTCCCTTGTCGTTCCGAGGCACATCATAAATGAAAACATGACCACGCTCTCCTGTGAAGCGAGCGCAACGGCCAGCGCGCTGAATAACACTTGATGCCGGAGCGATCTCTGTATGTAGTGCCTGGCAAGTAATGTTAAGTCCAACCTCAACAACCTGCGTGGCTACCAGAATGATAGGCTCTGGAGAGTTAGATTGCTTATCCTCTCCGAACTCCCTGGCAAGCAACTTCTCGATAACAGTTCGATCTTGTTGCAAGAAGCGACTGTGTAATAACATGACGCGAACATTGGGAGCGACGATTTGTCGTAGTTCGGTGGCAAGATCGATCGCACGATCAACAGTATTGCAGATGACCAGAACACGCTGGCGATGATTTTCCCGCATATCGTCCCAGACATGAGAGGCGCGCAGTTGTTCCCCGCGCACAGAGAAATACCGCTCCTTTCCTTGCTGGCTGGGAACATCATCGAAACTGGTGGTTGCAGGTGAAATTTCGACCGCATTGAGAAGACTGCATAACCCACCCAGCAAAGTACGGGAGAATGTAGCAGTCATCAATGTCCAGGGAGTCAGCCTCCTAAGAAGATGTAAAATGTGCAGGGTTGTCGCAAATGCTCCACTACCGTCTCGGTTCATTGGGAAGAGATGGAATTCATCAAAGACAAGGTAAGAGCCAAGCACTGCACCGGCATTAAAATTTGCCAGAGAAGTGCTAAGAGCATAGGGGATCGACAGAAAACTGCTCAGCGACTGGTCAATGGTAGTGAACAGCAAATCTGATTCAAAATGAGGATCTTCTGATCGTTCTCCTGTTTGGAGGGATACATGCCGCAGGTTTTGCAGACTGTATTTTTTGCGATAATCCTGGACGGTAGAATAGTATTCTTGGACAAACTGATTTGCTAGTGTACGCAATGGGACGCTATAGATACACTGGCCTGGTAGCTCTATCACATCAGGATGAGCACAGGCATAGAGAAATGGGTAAAGGCTGGCGCGCGTTTTACCGGCGCCTGTCGGCGCCTGGAGAATGACCGGTTTATGTTCACGAAGAGTGTCAAACACCTGCTGCTGGTACGAAAAGAGGCCCATCGTTATCCTCCAAAGATATCATCAAAGAGTGTGTGATCAACTTTATCAGTGGTAGCGGTTGATTCACTCACCTGCCATCCATACTTCCTTGCTTGCTGATACACTTCGCTGGCCATGTGCTTACGAAGTTCCATAGGTTCAACTACCTCGCAATCGATTCCCCAACTTCTCACCCAGGGAACGAACTCCTCGGTTGCGTCGATTTCCGCGTGCCAAAGCAGAGTGCCATCAAGTTGTGGTTCAACACGCTCTGAAGGATGCCAGCGACTTTCACGAATCCGTCGCTCTACTTGCTGGCTAAAACGCAGCGTTACAGGCGTTGGCTTGTCTTCTTCATCGAACCAGATGCCCCATGCCCCCTCCAGCAATTCGACGGCATCGAATGTTGCTGGGACCTCAAAGGTTTCGTTGGTGAGCACAATGCTTTCAATGCGCTCCAGTTTGCGCGTGCGTATCTTGTCTGGAGGGTTGGCGTGACCAATCGCATAGGTACTGAAGCCAATCACCGACGGTTCAAGAAAATACGGCGCGAAGCGATGGCGAAATGATTGCCTTGCGCGCAGAGGACGATACTGGATATCAACGATATGCCCCTCCATCCATGCCTGCCCTAGCGTTTCGAGTATGCGCTGATGATGAGAGGGTGTAGACGGCAGGCGGGAGCGGAGCGCCTGTGTCGTCTTATTGACATGGTTACCCAGCGGCCGGGATATAGCGTCTAATGCAGTCGCCATTTTTTCGAGCGCGACGACGATGTGCTGGTTCGGCTTGTCGCTGTAGCGTGCAAGCAGACGACTTGCTAGATAGACCATGAGAGCCTCATCGCGTTGCAGTTTGATATTGGTAATGTAGGCATTGCGATCGATATACCAGCGGTTCTCATCATCATAGCGAAGGGGAACTCCGCGCGTGACTAAACTCTGTTCGAGACGGCTTATCGTTGAGCGATGGACACCGCAGCTACGGGCTAGATCCGCCTGGCTAAGCGGCTTATGGCTCATCCGCAGAAGTCGTTCGACCTGGTCAAGCAGCTGATTGCGAGATTCTGCGTGGTTCATTTTGTTTCTCACATTCTAAACGGTACTGTAAAGTGCATCAACAAAAGAGCCGGTGAGGAGGTGTCGAAAGATTTACTAAACAGATATCATTGCTCTTCTATAACCAGATTACATAGGAGATGTTGCAGGTAACGCAACAGCGTGCCAAGATTTTCCCTTAATTTGGTATATTAATCCCGAGCAACCCAGCCCCTCAATAAGATAATACACGGCATATAGTCTAATGTCAACCTAGATTAAGCTTATTTAAACAAACCCAATACTATGCACTTAAGATCTTATCCAAATACGCTACTCGGCCTCGGATTTAAGGGGCTTAGGCTAGCTGTCCAGGTAAGTTCTTAGGAGACTTGCCCTTTCTCCAAATTAGTTCTAAAATTAGAAAGGCGACGCAACTGAGCGTACTGAAAGAGATTGAGCTTTTTTATATCTTGGAACTCGACCCGCCTAGAGGGTACTGAAATGACGGTTCGATAAAATAAGGCGCAAAAGTGCGTTCAGTTGTCTCGTCCTTAGTATAGGAGCGATAGCGTAGACGCACTTTTTTCCCTTCTGCCCACCCCTGGGTAAGAGCTTCTAACACCTCCACATACTCCCTGCGGGTGTGCCTGGAACGTACTGCCGTTGCAGCCTGCTCGATGTGTCGTGCGATGAGCGGCGATTTCGCTTGAAGGGCATCGGCCAGTTTCTCTAAGGCTCCGACCACATGCGGATTGTGCTCATCGCTGTGGCGAGAGAGCAAGCGCACGGCCAAATAGATCGCCAGTAGTTCGTTCATCGAGAGCTTCACATTGTGCAGCGACCGGCGGTGGTCGAGGATATAACGCCTTCCCTGTTTGATGAGTCCTGTCCCCATTGTCTCAAGAAGGGACAAATCGCGACGGATGGTGCCTGGATCGACGCCAAACTCATGTGCAAGCTCACCAGTCGTCCATCCCTTGAGGTGCTGAACCAGTTTACGTTCAATCTGCCCTATGCGTTCCAGACGATCTTCTGGTGCTCTCATCCTTGACCTCCATTCATCACTATGGGCAATGTAACATAGAAACCGTGCAAGTTACGCAGCTTTTGGTAGAGATTTTGTGGAAGTGAGAGAAATCCTACAATAAGGAACAGCGTTTACCTGACGCTGTTACACAAAATAGCGGCAGGGTAGTAGTGCGTATCTCATTACTCCAGCAGATGGCGAACCCTGCCTGGCTGAGTCGTGTAGAACTCATCCAAAGGAGGCGCTCAAAGTGGTCTAAACGCTGACGATGAAACCTCGCACGGTTCATATCGTATCAACCGAGTGGATGCAAGAAAACTTCCTGGATGGGAAACAGGATTGGACCGCCATACCAACCTCCTCACGAGTAGCTGAGTTTCCGCAATCATAGCAGAGGAGATGAATTCATGTCAATCTAGTATCGATATAAATATTGAAATCCTGGAAGCAGTGAACAGTAAATAATTCTTTCTCCACAATGACTATAGCCGCATTACGCAATCGTGCAGGTGGAGATGGGAGAAGCTATGCTACTGCGTGCGTTTTTGGTGGGGGGAGCGGTTCTCCGTCTTGTATAGCACTGTTTACGAGCAGTTCAAGGACCTCTTGCCCATGCTGGACTGCCTCGCCGTAGGTACTGCCATGTGTTGCTGGCATGATGACACGATCAGCCCATTCTGGCAGCGTCACCAGATACGCCTGGTCCTCTTCTGACCACTCAATGAGCATAGAATAATGAAGATAATGTTCATTCATGACTCAGCACTCCGTCTAGCGTCTGCAATCTCTCGTAGCAGGTCACGCACAGCTTTTTCCTGATACGGTTTGGCATCGTCACCGTCATGACCAGAGAGAATGAGCGTGCTTGCTGGCACAAGCGGGTGTTTCCATTTGGTATGGCTTCCCTCCTGTGATACCTGATAGGCTCCTGCTTTTCGCAAATCTGCCTTGAGCTGCCGTATCTTATGCGGCATGATATCCTATCACGTGTCGATTAACTTCATTATAGCATAGAATATTCTGGCACCTGCTCTACGCTCGAATATCGTCGAGCATGGCGAGATTGATGAACAGGTCGCAGCTCTGGCGCAGAGTAGCAGACATGGCTTCGTCGAAAGCCGCCACCTCGACGCGCACCCCGTGATCGGAGCAATAGTCGAGCATTGGCATAAAGTCACTGTCACCGCTGACAAGCACAATAGAGTCAACGGCTCTCCCTTCGACGAGGCGAACGACATCCATACACAGGTCCAGGTCCAGGTCGGCTTTTTTTGCTCCACTGGAAAAGGTCTTGTAATTCTTCGTGGTAATGCGATAACCAAGACCCTTCACGGCCTGCAAGAACATCTGCTCCTCGCCCGATTGTGGGCTGGTAGGGCAGTATGCATGCGCCCGCACTAAGCGCCGATTGCCGCGCAGAAAGTCAAGCAGCTTGCCGAAATCTATGTTGATGCGCAGGGTACGCGCCGAGTACAGTAGATTGGCAACGTCCACAAAAACGCCTACGCGCTCGGTTGATGGGAAAGCCGGGAGCGAGACAGAGACATTGGCCGGCGCCTGGCCTGCACGTCGTAGTTCGCTGACCATACGGTCTGTCTGAGCTTGAATCGCCTGCACGACAGCATTACCAAACTGGTTCAACCCAACATCGCCGGTCCGTACAGGATAGATCGATGTGCGCTGGGCTTCCGGGCGTACCGCGCGTAAGCTGCCGCGCGCAGGCATGCTGCCACGCGCAGGCGATGGATCCGGCGACATAAACGGACCCTTAGTATCGTTGCCCTGATTCATCTGGCCTACTGTATAGCCAGATACAATGTTGTACGGGCCTGCTGCCGGAGCCACAGCGGGAGTCTGCGCAACACTACGCGAGACGGCAG
>WNEZ01003495.1_pt1 | contig 13552 bp, 6 predicted proteins | sample 5400521 | NCBI WGS metagenome assembly WNEZ01 (sample SAMN13153339, study PRJNA577476) | soil metagenome | isolation source: 120 cm saprolite under Douglas fir tree site 2 hole 1 replicate 1 | place: USA:California | collected 2015-04-18 | reverse complement strand
GACCGAGCGGCGCGGATCGCCGCTCGCCATGCGCGCGGCCTTGGTCATGGCGAACGGAATGTAGCCGGCGGCCAGATTGCCTTCGTTGCCCTTCAGCGGCCCGCTCGCGACCGGGTTCCAGCTGGTGTAGGTCCCCAGGGGCGCCTGCAACAGCACCGATCTCACGCCGGCGATCTCGTTGCCGTCCTCGTCCACCTTGGCGGCGGGCGTCGGGATGATCTGCTTGATCGGCGGCACGACCTTGGTCATCACACCCGACTCGTCGTTGTAGCGGAAGTCCGGGCCGTAGTCATAGTCCATCAGGACGTTGATAACGTTGTCAGGCGTCGGAGCACCGGGAATCTTTGGCCATCCCAGCGCCTTTGCGTTCGACGGCACGAGAGTGCCGTCGCTGACCCGCGGGTACTGGCTGCGCGGCGGCTTCTTGCCCTTCGTCACCCAGTCGATCAGGTTTAGGAACAAAGCACGTCGCGTTTCCGTTTCGGGGTTCGGATTCGCGGCCAGCATCAATCCCGGAAGCGCTGGCTGCGCCACCGAGAAACCCCCGGCACCGCCACCGTGCGAAGTGCTGGAGTAGTAATACCGGCGCACGTTGTGAGGCAAGCGCAGATCCTCGTTACCCCGGGTGCCGGCGGTGCCGACACCGCCGCGGCCATACCACATTTCCGGTCCGCCGAAGTCCTCGAAGATCTTCGGGCAGGTATGGCTCGCCCGGCAGCGCTGCAGGAGCCCCGTCACGCCGCGCCCGCGCGCCGCGTCGTTGTAATCCCCCCACCACAGCGGCCCTTCCGCGCCGGGCTCGAAGATGTTGGCGATGTTGCCGGGCTGGGCGAAGCGGATGTTGAACTGGCCCATTGCGCCGCCGATGTTGGGGTCAGCGCCATCCCAGACGATCCTGCCGTCTTCGTCCTCATTGAAGCCCAGCAGGAGGAAGTTTTTCGTGTACCGGCCGGACTGGGAGATCCCATAGCCGATCACCCATTCGATTGCGCCGCCGACCGGGTTGCCGTCGGCAGCGCTGGCGTGCCGGAAGAACGACACGACATCCCGCATCGCCGCCATGCCGACCCCGAGCACCAGCGGATCCTTCGCGGTATAGACCAGCTCGTAGGCGAGGTTCGGATCGAAGCCGTTCCTGAGGCAGATCTGCGTCGAAGAGGGTGTTCCGGGGAAGGGCGTGGTGGCGCAATTCGCGAACGCCCAGTCGCTGCTGGGAATCTCCACGACGCCGGTACGAACGCCTAGGTTGCTCTCGTGCGCGATGGAGATCAATTTCGCCTTCGTCGTATCGAGGCTGGCGGGCGCGCGCCCGCGCCCGGGCAGCGACTGCGTATTGACGTTGCCCGCCACCGCCACAAAGCGGGCGAAGGTCGGCCCGGTCACCGAAGACCCGTCGGGATTCCTCGCCACCGGCACGTCGACCGACTCCGTGGCTGCTGCCGGATTGAACACCAGATCGCCCTGCCAGCCGCTCCACAAGTAGACGTTTCCCGTGTTGTAGAGAAAGCCATCGCCGGCAGGGTTGCTCGCCGACACACCCACGTTGAAAAAGCCAACCGCTTGAAGTATGTGATTGCCGCGGTTATTCACCTCGTACACCATGGCCCCGCTGGCCCTGCTCATGTCGACCGGCTTGAGCAGCGTAAACGTCGCCGTGTACGCCACCTTGCCGTTGGCGTTACGCGGCGCCAGGTGGATGTCGGTGATGACCTCGTTACGCGGATCCAAGGGATCGAGCTCACCGGTAGCCGTGCCCCGGATCTGCTCGTAGGCCCCGGCGTTGCCGAACACCCGCCCGTTGAACGCGGATGTCGTACTACTGATCGTGATATGTGTGACTCGCGCCTCGGCTACCGAGGCTGCAACGAGCAACACTCCTGCTGCTGCGACCGCAATAACGGCTCGACTGGGTTTCCCAGGGATTAACATGGTTCAGACCTCCGATTGGATCGCAATTCGCGGGACACGGACTATTGGGTCGAACGACACGCCGCAACAACACTAGCGCCGTGATGACCGTACCGAGCCACCGAACGTTCCCACAGATTCTTCAATGGCTGGACCGCATCGAATGCTACTGACATTGAGCGAGGTTGTCTTTCGTATTCTTGCCAAAATGTTTCAAATCTTGCGCGTTTGTCAGGGGCGCCGGTGCATCAGGCAAGAACTCACCGCAATTGTTCTTTCAATCGTCACGACGACGGGCTATTGAAGCGGGCTGAACGCAGGCAAAAAAAGAAGCCAGAGTTTCCTCTGGCTTCGATGTTGTCCGCGGGTTGGCTATTCAACCAAGCGTTTTACGGGACCGCGGCCGCATTGGCCTGGTTGATGAGGAAGGCCGCATCCTCTGGAAGCAGCAGGCGCCGGCCGACGAGGCTGTTTGCCGCTGCGGTGACCTTGGCGACGTAGTCGGCGTGCGTCGGATAGCGCTCCTGCAGCGAGGGACGCGGGTCGTTCGCCGCCTGGCGCTCGGCGAGCGTGCGGAAGAACGGAACGATCGCGCCGGTGAGGTCGCAGGAATCGCCTTCGCTGAAGCCCGCTTTCCTCACGTTCCAGCCCAGATACGTCGCGAGAGGCACCAGCATGTTGGTGTTGGGCAGCCCGTCCATGGTGTTGCCGTCCGCGTCCACCTGGGGCATGCGCACCGAGTAGGCGCCGCGCTTCACCGGCGGCTCGCGCATCACGCCGGAGATGTCCTCGACGTTGAAGACCGGCCCCCGGTCGAGGAAGAACTTCTGCGTGGTGACGCCGGCCAGCGTGAAGTTCACCGCGGGAATGTACGGGTAGTGGATCGCGGAGAGCGGCACCAGCGTACCCGCATCGAGCGTCGGGTAAAGGCTCGGGGGCGGCTCCGTTCCGTGGACGATCCAGTCGCGCAGCGCGGCGAGCAGCGCCCGCTGGCCGTGGATGAACGGGTTGTTGTTGGTGCGCAGCTGGCAGTTCGCGGGCGGGTTCGGGACGACCGTCGGCAATTGCGCGGTGACGTCGCCGCCGCCGTGCCGCGTGCCGGCGTAGAGATAGATGCGCACGTTCTTCGGGATCCTGAGGTCCCGCGTGCTGTCCGAGTCGGTGGTGTTGAGCGCCATCAACGCCTGCCAGTACTCGGTATCGGTGTTGGTATGGAAGATCTTCGGACAGCTGTGGCTCTTGCGGCAGCGGTCGAGCTGGCCGGCCTTCACGTCCGAGATCTTGTCGTGCAGCACTCCCCAGGTCTGCGGCGACTCGGCGCCCGGGTACTGGCGCTCGGTGTGCTGCGTCCCGGACAGGCGGTCGGGTTGGCCGAAGCGCACGTTGAACGCGCCGCGGTTCGACGCCTTGTGCGGGATGGCGCCTTCCACGACCAGGTTGCGGTTCTCGTCCTGGTTGAAGCCGAGCTGGATGAACGTGCGGATATTGCGACCGCTTTGCGACGAGCCGTAGATGATGGCGTTACGGATCGAGGCGCCCAGCGGGTTGTCCGGCATCGGCCCGGCTGCCGGGCAGGGCCCGTGCCCGCGGCCGTGCTCGTCCGCCCCGTCATCGTCGTCGTCGTCACGGCCGCGGCCGCGATGCTCGTCATCGCCTTTCCGGCCGCACTTTCCCGTGCTCGCGCCGTTGCTGTTGCGCAGGAACGAGATGAAGTCGCGCGTCGCCGCGAAGCCCAGTCCGAGTACCATGGGGTTCTTCGCGGTGTAGAGCAGCTCGTAGATGTGGTTGGTGTCGAAGTTTCCTTTGAGGCATATCTTTTTCGTGTTTGGAACACCGGGGAACGGGGTCGGCGGGGTCGTCGCGCAATCGGCAAAGGCCCAATCGGTATTCGGGATCGTCTCGCGGGCGTCGTCCTGGTGAACGCGCCTGGTCAGCGTCGCCCCGGCGTTGCTCGTGCTGACGGACTCGTAGGCGGGTGGCGTCGACAGGTTCTGGGTGCTTGCCGGGGCGCCCAGGATGTATTCGGTCCGTATGCGGTTGGTGATCTCGCTGCCATCCTTGTTCCTCGCCACCGGCAGCCGGATCTGCAGGCCGGTAGACAAGTCGCCTTCCCACCCGTTATCCGAGAGCGTATATCCCTGCCGCTGCAGCAAGCCGTCGCCGGCGTTGGCGTCGCCCGCGCCGCCGACGTTGAGCTCGAGGCTGCGCACGTTGCCGCGATTCGGCACATCGTGCAGCAGCATGCCGTTCGCCCTCGTCATGTCGAGGGGCTTATTGATCCAGAAGTCCATGTTGTACTCGACCATGCCGCGCGCGTTGCGCGGGGCGAGCTTGATGTCGGTGATCACCTCGTTCAGGGGATCGTTGGGATCGACCTCGCCGAAGGCCACCCCCCTGAGCGTTTCGTACTGCCCCACGGCTCCGAACGAGGCGCCGCCGAAGTCCACTGCACGGGAATTGATCTGGATCTTGGTGATGCGTGCTTCCGCCGGCGCGCCAACGCCCGCGAGCGCGATGGGCAGCAAGCTCATCAACGCGGTTCGGACAAGTCGACGCGCGGTGGATGGAGAAAGTCGAGCTTGGTTGTTAAATTCTTGAGGCATTTTTGATTCCTCCCCTGGTCATTCACAAATGACCATAGCGGGACGCAGCTTGCGAATGCTCCCGCAGATTCTTCAATGGCTGGACCACATCGAATGATAAAGACATAGAGCCGAGGTTGTCTTTCGTATTCTTGCCAAAACGTTTCAAATCTTGCGCGTTTGTCGCGCTCATGGCGCGCGGCCGGGAATGGCTCACGAACAGCGATCCGCGGCCTGCGGGCGGCCCGCGGTGAACGGCAGGGACGGATGGAAGGCAGTCGCATGGAGCAGTAGCGGCCTGCCCGTTTGAACGGTGGCTCACCTGCAAATTCTCGCAAGATTAGCAACGTTTTGACAAGAATACGATAGCGCATTTCCACGCGCGTCGGTACATTAACACCGGGGAAAATTGTCGATCGTTGCTCGGGGAAGATTGTCGATCCTTGGACTGCAGTTCGACACGTCCCTAACGTAACGAAGGAGATTCGCCATGAGGAGAGTTAAGCCGTATGTCTACGTAGGAACATTCGTACTGGCCTTGGGCATTGGCCTTGGCTTTTTAAACCCACTTACCCAAGCCGACCCGAGGAAGTCGGCCAATCCCCCGAGCTTCCGGGTGGATCCGTTCTGGCCGAAGCCGCTGCCGGATAACTGGGTGACCGGCGAGGTGGCCGGGACCTGCATCGACTCGAACGACCACGTCTTCATCGTGACCCGTGGGTTCCAAACAGGCGGCTTGGCCTCGCCTGAGGGGGTGGCGGGTCAACCCGTTAAATCCAGAGCTTCTCCGCCGGCCATCGAGTTCGATAGGGCTGGGAACGTGGTCAACTCCTGGGGCGACCCCGCGCTAAACACCGTGCCGCAAGGCACCTTGGCCGTTGGCACAAACAAGGTTTTGCCGAATGGCATCCACGGCTGCTTCGTCGATTACCAGGACAACGTCTGGATCGGCGGCAACGGCGACGGCGTCGTCCAGAAATACACGCATGACGGCCACTTCCTGCTGCAGATCGGAATCAAGGGAGAGTGCGACTGGCCGGCCAACGGTAACCGTTGCGGCAACTCGGGGGCTGACCCTAGCGCAAACCAGAGTAAAACCCGCCTGAATCAGCCGGCGGACATCGCGGTCGATCCCTCCAACGGTGACGTCTACATCGCCGACGGCTACGGCAACCACCGGGTCGTTGTCTTCGACAAGAACGGGAAGTGGCTGCGCCAATGGGGCAGCCCGGGCGCCGGCCCGGGCCAGTTCATGGCCGCCGGTAGCGGCCATCCGCACTGCGTCGTGCTTAGCAAGGATAATTTGGTGTACGCTTGCGATCGCGGTCAGGATCGGATCCAGGTCTTCGACAAGCTTGGCAATCTCAAGCAGATCATCCCGGTGATACCCGGAACCGGCACCCCTGGTCTAGGCACGGCCGGATCGGCATGGGACGTCGATTTCTCGCCCGATAAGCATCAGAAATTCATGTTCGAGGCCGACGGCGGAAACGAGGTCCTCTGGACCTTCGACCGTGCGCTCGGCAAGATCCTCAGCGGGTTCGGTCGCCCCGGGCACATGGCGGGCGACTTCACGTTCCTGCACACAGTCTCCGTCAACTCGAAGGGCGACCTGTACACGGGTGAAACAGTCGGTGGTCGACGCATCCAGAAGTTCATCAAGTGCGAAGATGACGATAACGGGAATGGGAGAGGGGACGGGCACTGCGAGTAAGATGTAGCGACGGCCGGGAGCGTCAGTTCCCGGCCATCTATTTTCTGAGTAGATTTAGCGATGGCCGGGAGCGTCAGTTCCCGGCCATCTGTTTTGTGAACCGTGAGTAACATGAGCGATCGTTGGATTCGACTTGTCACCGTGCTCTGCCTGGGCTGCGCCTTCCTGGGTCCGGCCCCGGTGCATTCGCACGAGTTCGCCCTCGAGAGCGTGATGAACGCCTTCCTCACGATCGAGCCCCGCGAGGCGCATCTCGTCATCAGATTGCCGCTCCACCTCCTCAAAACGGTCAACTTGCCCCTCACCGGCCCCGAACTCGATCTCGCCAACGCCGAGCCCGCCATCCAGCGGGCGCTGGCGGCACTCGGGCGCGACATCACTGTGTCCGAGGACGGTCGGCCGCTGGTTCCGTCCAGCGCCATCGGTCGCCTATCCTTGCCGTCGGACCGCTCGTTCGATCGCTACGAGGAAGCGGTCTCCCACGTCGCCCGGCCGGTCGCCCCGGGCACCAGCATCTACGCCGATCAGGGGTACTTCGACGCGCACCTCACGTATGCCATCGCCTCGCCGTCGTCCCGATTCACCATCCGGACCGCCGTCGCGCCCGAACTCAAGGATTACCTGAAGCTCGCGATCCGCTATGTCCAGCTCGGTGAGCGAGGCCGCGCGATGGTGATCACGAGCCGCTCGGGGACGGTTTCGCTCAACCCGGCGTGGTACCGGGCGGCCGCGGGGTTCGTGGCGCTCGGGATCGCGCACATCCTGAGCGGCGTCGATCATCTGCTCTTTCTGCTCTGCCTGGTGATTCCCCTCCTCAGCCTGCGGCAGGTCGTGGCGGTCATCACCGCGTTCACGGTGGCCCATTCGTTCACATTGCTCGGCTCGGCGTACGGCTTGGCCCCCAGAGGCGCGTGGTTCCCGCCGTTCGTCGAGACGGCGATCGCGGCGTCGATCGTGTACATGGCCCTGGAGAATATCGTGGGCGCGAATCTCCGGCGGCGTTGGCTGATCACAGGGCTGTTCGGGCTCGTCCACGGATTCGGGTTCTCCTACGGGCTGCAGGAGAACCTCCAGTTCGCAGGACGGTATCTTCTCGTCTCGCTGCTCTCGTTCAACATCGGGATCGAGATCGGACAGCTCGCGGTGCTGGCCGTCATGCTGCCGGCGCTCGCGATCCTGCGCCGGTACGTGCTTTCCGGGCGCGTTGGCGTGATCATCCTGTCGGCCATCGTGGCTCACACCGGGTGGCACTGGATGATCGAGCGCGGCGAGGTGCTGTGGAAGATCGACTGGCCGCGGCTGGATGGGGCCGGCCTCGCGGTCCTCGCGAGGTGGGTCGCCGGGCTGCTTCTGGTGGCGGGCGCGGTCAGTTTCATCGCGAAGCGAGTTCGCGTCTCACACCGGTCCGCGCTACCGTCCGTCGAAAGGGAGCTGCCGGACTAGCACCAGCGGTGGTTAGCTCGATCTGCGCCGACCCACCATCTCCGCGCGTGAGCGCCCAGTGCGTTCGCTTCTGGCTCAGCGCGCCGCGCCGGGAGGGCAACCCCGACGCGACCCGCGGCCGCACAGCGACGATCAGTCGTCGTCGCGGTGGTCGTCGTCATCGCGATCATCACGGTCGTCGTGGTGGCCGTCGCGCGAACGCGAGACCGGCGGCTTGCCAAGGGACCGTCCCCCTGGACCGTCTGCAAACGTCAGCCACGGCTTGGGCTTGCCTTGACCCACTCCCCGCTTGGAGTAATCACAGACGCCCGAGGCAAACGTGTTTTGCAGACGCGCCCACTGTGCGTCGGTGAAGCTCACCTTGTAGTCCAGCCGGCTGAGCGGCTTGAGCTGGCATTTGAGAACGTCGTTGGTGACCGGTCCGCCCGCGACCAGGCGGGTCATGCCGGTGTAGGTGAACTCCGTCTCGCAGACGGAGCCGGGTGTCCATGCGTACTCCACGCCGTCGACGATGCAGGCGTCGTGCGCCGCCGCTGGCTTGTTGCGCGTCACTTTCTTTTCGTGCGGCTGGTTGCTCCGGTCGGCTTCGACGGCGGTGAGCCACTGGTCCATGAGGTTGAAAGCTCTTAGGGCCGTGGCCGCAGAGGGACGCGAAACATTTCCCACCGGATTCGGCACCCTGCTCTGCTCCCACCAGTGGATCTCGTTCGCCGCGTTGCCGTTGGTCCGCAGGAGCCGGAAGCGGGTGAACATCCACTCGGAGTTGTTGTGCATCTCGTGGTTGTCGTTGGTGCGAGCATCGATGATGGGGTACTTGCCGAGCTCGCGTCCGTAGGTGATCAGGCCCGACCGGTACATCCGCTCGAGGCCCGTCAGGTCCCCTACTGTGCGCTGCGCCTGGTAGTTGCCCGCGATGTCCAGGCCGCCGATCTTCTCGTTGAGATCGACGAACTGCTCCGGTGAAATCCTGCCCGCTTGCAGCGCGTTGAGCCCGTACTGCACCCCCACGCTGTCGAACACCTGGAACGTGAACCCATCGGGCCGCACGCCCAGTTCGTTGATGTGGTACGCGTTCAGGCTGCATCGAACGCCTTGCGGATTGGTCACCGGGTTGTAAAGGGCCGACGCCGGAAGCAGGCAACTCGAATTGGTGACCGGAAACCAGCGTCCGCCGAACGCGGCGGGTCCATCCTGGCCTGGGCACTCCTGCTCCGAGTTCAGCCCAAGGACCGCCAGGCGGTCGGCGAGATTGGCCCATAGCAGCGGCGAGGTCGTGGTGAAGTAGGGCGTCAACACGTGGCAGTCGTGGCTGTTGACGGCCAGCGACCAGGTGTCGGGATAACTGCAGACGGGAAGCAGGCCGTCGAGGAGACCGGGATATTGATCGCCGATGCTGTGCTGCTGGATGGCACCGCCCGAGCAGCCCGAACCGATGGTGTACCTGATCGGTCCATACGCCTCGGCCAGATGCTCCTTGACCATCATCAAGGCTTCGGCGTTCAGCTTCGCGTTGGCATTGGTTCCATGGTTGGTCATGACGGCCGCCGCGGTCGCGAATCCGCGCGACAGCGAATTGTCGTCGAAGGTGTTGTTGAGGGAGCCCTGGGTGTACTGGAGACCGGCACCGGCGCCGAACAGGTACAGCAGCTTGCCGTTCCAGGCCGGCTGAGGCGCCCAAGGGGTCCATGACTGCGTTGGATTAAAGAGCACGGTAATCTTGTAGATCGACCGGTTGAGCGTGCCGGTCTCCACGCGGACGATGTACGGGACCGTGACGCCCCGGTCCGTCGTCGTAATGGCGATCTGGGCCGACGGCGGTGGATTGGCCGGGTCATAGGCGACGAAAGCTGGCGGAGTCGCCGTGTTCTTGTAGAAGAAATCGTAGCGCGTCGGCGCATTGCAATCCGCATCCAGTGGCGCGCCGAGCCCGTTGGTTGCGGTCGTGCAGATCCAGGGTTGCAGATGGGGACCCGAGAAGATCGGGCCGCTGATCGGATGGTTGGTCACGTCCAGATGCACCATGTGCCCCTGCGCGGACAAAGTAATCGTGTTGCGCCCAAGCGGCAGACCGGTAACGAGCGCAAGGTAGCCATTTCCGTCGGAAGCCGGGTGCAGCGCGCCAGGGACTGCCGCGCCATTGACGGACAGCATGCCCTGGTGCTTGCGCGGCAAATTTACTCGCAGCAGCACGTCGCCACCGGAGACGAGATCGGCGCGGTTTGAGACTGCCTCGATGTTCAACGCGTCATCCGGCCTGGCCAGCGCGCTGCCGGTTCCGAGGGCAACGGCCATGGACACAATCAACGATAGACGATACTTACTTATCGTCCTAGCCGGGCGATCGAACCTGGCCATTCCATGCGTCTGTAGCAAACTGGGCTTCATAACATTACTCCTTGGGGGTTTGAAGAGATGCAGGGGAGTGACGCTGCGGCAAATGCCTGCTACGGTTTTCTTCTAATGGCTTCAACGCATCGAATGATAGAGACAAAGAGCCGAGGTTGTCTTTCGTATTCTTGCCAAAACGTTTCAAATCTTGCGCGTTTGTCGCGCTCATGGCGCGCGGCCGGGGATGGCCCGCGTGGAGCGATCTACGAGCCCGAGCGGCCGCGGTGAACGGCAGGGACGGATGGAAAGCAGTCGAGGCTTGCCCGCTGGAACGGGGGCTCACCCGCGCCAGCGGGTAACGAAGCTCAGCGCTGCTGCCGGAACGTGCTGGGCGTCATTGCCGTCGCCCGATGAAACAGCACGGAGAAGTGGCTCTGATTGGTGCAGCCGACCCGGTGGGCGATTTCGGTAATGGACAACTCGGTCTCGCGCAGCAGCGACTTGGCGTATTCGACCCTGCGCTCGATCAGGTACTGATGCGGGGCAATCCCGGTGGTCTGCTTGAACACCCGGGCAAAATGATAGGGGCTCATCGCCAGCGCGCCGGCGATTTCGGAAAGCGCCACACCCTTGCCGAGATTGTCGTTCATGTACTCGGTCGCACGGCGGAGCTTGAACGAGGACAGCACGGTCGCGGTGGGCCGCACCGCGGCGCCGGCCGTCGAATAGCGTCTGAGCAGATGGACCGCCAGCGCACTTGCCAGCGATTCGGCATACAGACGGCCGCCGAAACCTTCGCACTCGAGCTCAGAGAGGAGCGACAAACCAAGCTGCTCGATCTGCGAATCACGCGTGCCGAAGTTATCGAGTATTTCAACGCGTTCCGGCCGGATTTCCCCCGCGACCGCGGCGCTATCCCGGATGAGCGCCGGGGCTAGCCACAACGCGACGGCATCGCCTAGTCCCCGATGCTGCCATCCCTTGCACTCACCGGCCGGGGTAACGGTAATGTCGCCCTTGGTGATGAGCCTGCGGTCAGCCTTCTTGTAGCGGGTCTGCACCAGGGTCACGGAAGGTCCGAGATGGACGGTGACCAGGACCGCAGGCGACCGTGCAACGACATCGACGTCGTCGGTGCGGTACCGCTCCACGACGATGCCGTTCCACCCGCGCGGCCGGCTTGACTCAAGTGGCGCGGGCAGCGCGCCTGCGATCACGACCGGACCCGGAATCGCTCCGGCTGAAAAATGACGGCCAAACATCGCTGACTTTCCTCCAGAGATTATTATTCTGTCGCATCAAGCGCGAAATCAACGTCGGCAGGGGTTCGCAATCTGCTTCGGGGTTGGGGCGCGCGCCCTGCGACACGCGCCCCATACAACTTCTCAAACTCCGCAAACAGCCGGCAACGCTAACTCGTCTGAAAAAATCAGTCCCTGTCATTGTCCTTATTCTTGTCCTTGTTCTTATCCTTGTCCTTGCGGCGGTGGTCCAGCAGCCGTACGGGCGGGATGTCACCGTCTGGCGGCGGGGGCCGCCACCGCGAGCGCGACCGCCGTCTCCCTCGGTGTCATCAAACTTCTCCTCAATCTTTGTCTTTGTCTTTGTGCCTGGAAGCGCGAATCTGCCCGCGGATCTCACCGCCGGGTGAGATAGCCGTGTGGATGTTCGCGTATGCCACACCGGCGCGTATAGCGGCGAGCACCTCGTCCAAGTCATTGGCCGTCAACTGTTGAGGGGCCATGCTGCCCGCTATGACGTTCGCTGAGGTAATCCTGCCTGTGATGGTGCCGGACTGCGGACAGGGTTGGATAAGGCCCGCTGCCGCAGGAGCCGGACTCGCCGCTGTCTGGCACAGCCAGATGACGATGCTGCCGTTCACGCTTCGCTGCGCAACGTGAATGTGTGATTGCGTGATTGATGCCTGCAGACCGCCGAACGTCATCTCGTAGTCGATGAATTTGTCATCTTGGCTGATCTGCGCCGTGAACTCGCCGCTACCGGCTGTCGAGACGGACGGCACCTCCTGGTAGCCGGTCAGCTTGGCGCGGAGGTGCTCGGCGAGGGCGGTCGTGGACGTGCCCCATGCGAGGAGCACCGCGGTTACGATCGAAAGTCTTTTCATGGTCGCCTTCTCCTTTCCGAAGATTCAGTTTCAGTCGTCGTCATCATCGTGATCATGTTTGTCATCCCGTGGGCGGCGGTGCCCGCCGGCGGGCCCCGATCAGCTGGGGCCCGTGGCGTTCGTTCCTAGCGCGCTCTTGAGGCGTGACTCACGGCGCCGGATTGCACTTGCCGCCGTCGAGGGGCTGGTTGCAAACGTTGCTCGCCATCGCCGCCTTGACGAGCACCGCCCAGTCGTCCGGGAAGCCCGCCGGAACTGAACCAGTGCACTTCGCGCCCATAGTCGCCGCTTCGGGTCCCGCGAGCAGATAGCCTTTGCACGCCGCGTTGTTAGCTGCCGCCTTCACCGCAGCGACGTACCCGTCGTGCGTCTTGTAGCGCTCCTCGAGGGACGGGCGCGGATCGTTGTTGGCGAGGCGCTGCGCCTTGGTCTTGGCGAAAGGCACCATGCCGCCGACGTAGTTGCACACCTGCCCGGCGTGGAACGGCCGCGGATTGGCCGGGGTGTATTGCGCATCGCCGGGCCCCGCGGTGATGTTCCAGCCGAGGTACGTCCCGAGCGGCGCATCGCGCAGTACCGTCGGCACACCGCCGAGCTCGTTGCCGTCGGCGTCCACGCGCGGCACCAGCATCTTGATCACGTGCCGGATCGGCGGCGGCGCGTTGGTCGGCACGCCGTTCGCCTCGCTGTGATCGTAGTCGGGACCCCAGTTGTAATCGAGGACTGGGAAAATGAAGTTCTCGGGGGCGAAGATCGAGTCCGGAATGCCCGGCACGCCGCTCGGGAATCCCATCGCGCGCTTGGTCGGCTCGACGAGCAGCGCCTGCCATTTCGCATCGCGGTGTTTGTCGCCGTCGTCGTGGCCGCGTGCGCTGCCTTCGTTGCCTTCGTCGTCATCGTCCTCGTCGTCCCAGTCGTGGCGATCGCCCTCGTTCGCCTTCAAGGGCTTCAAGGTCGGCCACTGGCTCGGCGGCGGCGGCGTGCCGTTCAGCACCCACTCGCGCAGCGCGACGCGCATGCGGTTGACGAGCGCAGTCGCCGGGACCGGATTCGCCCTCAGGGTGCCGACGCCCCAGTTGTTGCCCGGGCAGCTCGCGCCGACGTTCGGCGGGTTCTCGTCCATTGCACCGTTGCCGCCGCCGTGGGTCGAGCTCGGCAGGTAGTAGCGGCGCACATTGCCTGGCAGCGGGATGTCCTTCTTCGCGTCGGTGCCGACCCACGAGGTGGTCATCTTCAGCGCGAATACCTCCGCGCCGCCGAAGGTCTCGACGATCTTCGGGCAGGTGTCAGTGCGTTTGCAGCGGTCGAGGATGCCGCGTTTGGGCAGGTGCCTCACCTTATCCTCGTACTTCGCCCACCACTGCGGGCCTTCGCTGCCCATCTGGTAGAGCTCGAGCACGCCGTCGGGCTGGCCCCAGCGCGAGTTGTTGGCGACGCGCCGCCCGGCGATCA
>WNEZ01003494.1_pt1 | contig 13553 bp, 14 predicted proteins | sample 5400521 | NCBI WGS metagenome assembly WNEZ01 (sample SAMN13153339, study PRJNA577476) | soil metagenome | isolation source: 120 cm saprolite under Douglas fir tree site 2 hole 1 replicate 1 | place: USA:California | collected 2015-04-18 | reverse complement strand
CGCCTATGTGCAGGACCTGCGGCTTCCCCGCATGGTGCACGGCCGCGTGGTGCGCCCGCCGCGCTACGGCGCCAGGCTCGAAGCCGTCGACGTGGCGCAAGCCCGCGCGATGCCCGGCGTGATCGCCGTGGTGCGCGACGGCAGCTTTTTGGGCGTCCTTGCCGCCCGCGAGGAGCAGACGATCCGGGCGAGGCAAAACCTGCTCGAGTCGGCGCGCTGGTCCGGCGGCGCGGATCTGCCCGATCCCGCCGGGCTTGCTGCGCATTTGACCTCGCTGCCGAGTGAGGACGAGGTGATCAGCCGCAAGCAGGCGAGCGCGGCCATGGGGTCCGCGGCCCCTCGTATCCTCGAGGCGACCTACACCAAGCCCTATATCGCCCACGCGTCGATCGGGCCCTCCTGCGCCGTCGCCGCGTTCGAGAACGGCAAGCTCACGGTATGGACCCATTCGCAAGGGGTGTTTCCGCTGCGGCGCGATCTCGCCAAGGCGATGCGGCTCGACGAGGCGGCGGTGCGTTGCGTCCACCGCGAAGGGTCCGGCTGCTACGGCCACAACGGTGCCGATGACGTGGCGCTCGACGCGGCGCTCTTGGCGCGCGCGGTCGAAGGCCGCCCGGTGCGGCTGCAATGGATGCGCGACGACGAGTTCGCCTGGGAGCCCTATGGGCCCGCGATGGTGATGCGTGCCAAAGCGGCGCTGTCGGCCGACGGGCGCATCATCGAGTGGAACTACGAAGTGTGGAGCAATACCCACAGCACCCGGCCGGCCTCGCCGGGAAGCGATGATCGCAACAATAACCTGCTGGCCAGCTGGTACCTCGCCGAGCCGCACCCGCCCATTCCGCCCAAGGTGATGCCGCAGCCGACGGGGGGCGGCGACCGCAATGCCATCCCGGTTTACGAATTCCCCAACCAGCGCATCGTCAATCATTTCATTCCGGCGATGCCGCTGCGCGTCTCCGCGCTGCGCACGCTCGGCGCCTACGGCAACGTGTTCGCGGTCGAAAGCTTCATGGACGAGCTCGCCGCGGCGGCAGGCGCGGATCCCGTGGCGTTCCGGCTCGCACACCTCAAGGACGAGCGCGCGCGGGCGGTCATTGCGGCCGTCGCGCGCAGCGCCGGCTGGCGAGAGGGCGAGCGCGGGCGCGGGGGCGCCGCGCAGGGGCGCGGGCGCGGCATCGGCTTTGCCAAGTACAAGAACCTTTCGGCCTATGTGGCGGTCATCGCCGAGGCCGAAGTAGATCGTTCGAATGGCGCGGTCCGGGTGCCCCGCGTGTTCGCCGCGACCGACGCCGGCCAGGTCATCAACCCGGACGGCCTGCGCAACCAGATCGAAGGTGGCATCATCCAATCGACCAGCTGGACCTTGTACGAAGCGGTCCGCTTCGATCGAGCCGCGATCCAATCGCGCGACTGGTCGAGCTATCCGATCTTGACCATGCCGGAAGTGCCGACGGTCGAGGTCGAGCTCGTCGACCGGCCGGAAGAGCGCCCGCTCGGCTGCGGGGAAGCGTCTTTGGGCCCCACGGTTGCGGCAATAGCCAACGCGTTTGCCCAGGCCACCGGCAAGCGCATCCGCGATCTGCCGCTCGATCCGGCGCGGGTCAAAGCAGCCTTAGGCCGGGCCTGATCGGCCAAAACGCGGTATGATGACGCATCCTCGACTCAACGGGGGGAGGGACGCCATGACAACCGCAACGCTTAGCACTGTCGCTGCCGGCTTCCGGCACCATCCGATCAGTTGTTTCGCCGCCGGGTTCATCTCGGTGCTCGTGTTCCAGATGGGCGCCTGGGCGATCATGTACGCGCTGGGCATGACCACGAATGCGCCGTTCGGCTACGCGCCGACCAAGCCATTCGGCGTGCCGCAGATCTGGTCGTTCGCGTTCTGGGGCGGCGTGTGGGGCTTAGTCTACGGCGCGGTCGAGCGCTGGTTCCCCGAAGGCCCGATGTATTACGTCGCCGCCTTCCTGTTCGGCGCCATCTTCCCGGTTCTCGTGCTCTGGTTCATCGCTTCGCCCCTCAAAGGGGGCGCGGTCGCCGCCGGATGGAACCCCGTGACGATGCTCTTCCACATCATCATGCACGGATGCTTCGGCCTCGGCGTCGGCGTGCTGCTGACCTACCGGGACGGCCGGCTGCAGATGCTGCGCGCCTGAGCCGCCTCGTAGGGTGGGCAAAGGCGGGCGAATGCGCGCCGTGCCCACCTCATGAATGGTGGGCACGCTTCGCTTTGCCCACCCTACGATTCTGCGTGTGCGCGCTTACGACGCCGAACGCTTGTCCACGAAGCGGATCGCGAACGGACGGCCGGCGAGCGCGCCGCCCAGCCCGCTGCTGAAGGCCAGCGGCGTGCAGCGCTCGACCGCGGCCTCGACCGCGTCCCAATAGGCCTGCCGCACGTGCCCCGGAAGTCCCGGCGTTACATAGGTGACGCGAGGTTTGCCGAAGATTTCGCCGTTGCGTTTGAAGCTCAGGCGCACCGAGAGCTGGGTGCCCGGCCGGGAGTCCTCCTTGCCCGGCGGTACCCAGCAGCTGCGCAACGCGGCGAACACGGCCGGGATGGTGCCGAGCCCTTCCGCAGCCTCGCCATCGGCCTCGTCCGGGTCGCTAGCTGCATCGGACTCGCGATCCCGGCTCTCGATGGTCAACTGCAGCTGCTCGCTGAAGGGATATTCGAGTTCCGGCGTGCAGGGACGACGGCGGAACACGCCGCAGACCTGATGGAACGGCCGATAGATGCACGGATGCCCGTCGAGCACGCTGCATACCAGCGCGTGGCCCGATCGCGGCGAAACGACCAAAGCCGCCAGGAAGGCGGCAGCGCCGACGAGGACCTTCGCATGAGCCTGGAGGCGAGCTCGCATCGATCCAGAAATAAGCGTCGGCTTGCGCGGCAACCAGGGGTACCCCGCGCTCCGCAGCGGAAGTCTCAATCGGTCCAATCGAGCAGGGGGCCGCCGTAGGCGCGGCAGCGTTTCAAGCAGGAAAGATCGCAGCGATCGGTCGCGTCCCTGCAGTCGTTCAGCCAATTGTCGTTGACGCACGCAATGAAGATGCCGCCGCAGTGCGCTTGGCAGGTCCGCCAGCATGCGTCGGAGACGCGCACCGTGGTCGAGAGGCTCAGGCACTTCGGCGTGCGGCAATGCAGCTTCGATTCCGGCACGAGCGGCTGCTGCAGGTTCCAGCGCTCGCCGGCGCCCGCGAGCGACACCCCAGCGAATGCCAGCAATAATCCGGTCGCCAAAGCGCGCTTCATGCCCCCGTACCCGTACCCCAACGGCAAGGCCTATTGAATCCCGCGGGCCGCCGCAACGCAAGCGTGCCGGCATGAAGATCGTGAACGAATGGGAGCGACCCGCGCGAGCGCCGCAGGCCAGCATGAACCCCCGCCCGAAACCGCTGGTGGGATTGGCTCGTGCTATTTCGACCCGAGATAGACCGTGGTCTCGAACTGGTACCCGCAGGTCTCGCAGGTCCATAAATGGCGGACGCAACGCTCATTGACATGCTCCGACCATTCCGGAGCCAGCAGAGCATCGCCGCATTGTGCGCAGGGAGTGAAGTAACGGGGCCGGGTCTGTGTCGGCGTAGCCGTACCGAGCCGCATGGGCGAAACCTCCCTAGTACCTCCCCCGTCTAATGCCCATCGTACCCGGCTTTTGTGGCATTGCCATGACGTGGGGTGATGTTCGTTACGAAAATGTTTTCCGCGACTGCGCAATCGAATCCATTCGTGCGGCGCTGCACAAATCCGCTTTACGGAATCCAAACGGAAATCCGGGCTCGATTGCTGCAGCACACAAGAAAACCGCCGGCGGTGCAGGGGACAGAGGTCAGTCGTCAGTGGTCAGGAATGCTTACCCAAATCCGCTGAACGTTTTCTGACTTCTGACCTCTGACTTCTGACGGCCTGTCACTTACTGCCCTTTGACGACCTGGCCGCGAATTTCGCCGCCCTTGTTTGCGGCGGTGTGAATGTTGAAATACCAGCGGCCCGCCGTCAGGTCGGCTGCCTGTGCGTCGGTCAAGGTAGCCGAGCCCTTGATCGGGCTGGCGGCGCTGCCGGTCACCGGAACGACCACTCCGGCGTTCTGTCCGGCGGCCGCCGGACCATGAAAATGCGCCGCAGTCGCGTCGCCGGTCAGTCCGGAATAATTCGCGGTGTAATTCAGCGACTTGCTTGCCGTATCGTAGGTGGCACTCAGGGTGCCGCTGCCCTTGCTCTCGACCGCCGGCACTTCGTTGGAGGCTTTCAGTTCGGCCTTGAACGCAACGGTTTCGGCGAGCGCCGCCGGTCCCAAGACCATGGCCGCAGAAAGCCCAAGGCCGGCGAACGCCGTACGGAACATCGTGTGCATTTCGGATCCTCCCAATGGCTCGGGCAAGCTGCCCATAGCTCTAACACCGCAATGCGCATTCTATTGCGTGCGTAGGGCGGTGTCGCGGCCGGCGGCGCTTCGCTTGAGCCATCTTTGTAGCCCGGATGGAGCGGTGCGAAGCGCCGCATAATCCGGGGAAGGCAGCTCCGGATTACGCTTCGCTCCATCGGGTTACGGTTGCTATGGCGTCAGTCGTCGTTCGAGGCGTTGAGCTCGTCGACGCGCAGCACGGCCGGCGCGGGTAGTTGCCGGACGCCCGGCGCGCCGTGATCGGAAAATTCGATTCCCGCGGCTTCGAACGCGCGCTGCAACACCGGAGCAGTCATGCGCGGCACGGATTTCTCACCCTCGAAATCGCGAACGACGAAAACTTCGATGCCGGCGGCGGATGCGAGGCGACCTTCGCTCCAGTTGAGAAGTCCGCGGGCGGCGCGGGATTGGGCGGGGGTCATGGTCGCTACATAGCCATTCTGCGCCGAGATCGCCACAGCGAGCTCGAGCGCCTGCATCTATTGGGGCTCATGCTGCCACAATGACGGCCCGCGGCGGCCATATTGTCGTCGTTCCGCGCGGCCAGAATCGCGATGACGGGGAGATTTCGCGGAGGCGCATCATGTCGGCGCACATCTCACGCGAGCATCGACTGCTCGGCTTCGATCCTCTGGAATGGCTGATGCTGGTCGTGGCCGTCGTGCTGCTCGGGCTGGTTGCGCTCGCCATCTGATCAAAGATACACGAGAGCCCGGACGACCGGAGCCCGCCTTCGGCTTGCAAGCGAGCGCGCGGCTGCCGTCGAGCGGCCGAGCATTCAAGGCTCGGGCCAAGGCCGCAGCGGCGGCCGCAGCTCCTCATAGGCCCGCGCCATGCCGAGCACCCCGAGATCATCGAACCGATGGCCGACGATCTGCAGCCCGATCGGCAGGCCTTCCGGGTCATAGCCGGCGCAGATCGAGACGGCCGGCTGCTCCGACATGTTGAACGGCGCGGTAAACGCTACGTGCTCCAGCGCGTGTTCGGGGTCGGAGCCCGGCGCCGGCTCCTCCGCACCATACGCCGTGATCGGCGACGTCGGGCTGAGCAGGAAGTCGTAGCCCTGAATCGCGGCGACCGCCTTCTCGCGCAGCAGCATGACTTGTCCAAGCGCGCGGATGACATCGACCGCGCTAAGTCTCTCGGCGCGCCGGCACCAGGCGCTGATGAACGGCAAGACCTTGGCTTGCCGCTCGTGGCTGAGCAACTGCACGTCCGCCAGCAGTCGCACCTGGAAGAAGCGGTCGAGGCCTTCGTGAATCTCCTGGGTGATGAAGGGAGCGACCGGCTCGACCGTCGCGCCGGCAGCCTCGAAGGCCGCGGCGGCTTTCCGCACGGCCGCGCCGACTGCCGGCTGCACCTCGAGCCCCGCCCCGATATCGAGCAGCAGGCCGAGCTTCTTGCCCTTCACGTCGGGCGACAGCAGGCCGGCCCAGTCGCGCGGCTCGTAGGGCAGCGACATGTAATCCCGCGGATCCGGCTTTGCGAGCTCGCGCAGCAGGAGCGCGGCATCGCGCACATTGCGCGTCATCGGACCGGTCACCCGGCCGAGATACGGCGGGTAGATCGGCACCCGGCCGAGGCTCGGCTTCAGCGCAAAGATGCCGTTATAGGCCGCGGGCAGGCGCACCGAGCCGCCGATGTCGGTTCCGAGCGCCAGCGGGCCATAGCCGGCGACGATGCCGGCGCCCGCGCCCGAGCTCGAGCCGGCCGTGTTGCGCGCAAGATTCCAGGGATTGCGGGTGACGCCGTGGAGGCTCGACACGCCGGATGCGAGCATGCCGTAGTCCGGCATACTCGTCTTGCCGAGCAGCACGCATCCGGCTTCCCGGACGCGCGCGGAAGGCGGCGCGTCGGCTGCAGCCGGCGTCATGTCGCCCGCCGCGGTGCCGATCGGCGTCGGCACCCCCTTCGTCGCGATATTGTCCTTGATGGTGATCGGCACGCCGTCGAGCGGACTGAGTGGTTCGCCCGCGCGCCAGCGCCGCTCCGAGCTCGTCGCCTGCGCCAGCGCGCCGACCGCATCGATGACGTACATCGCATGGATCTTCGGCTCCCACGCCTCCATGCGGGTGAGCGCGGCCCGGGTCACCTCGACCGGCGACACTTGGCGGGTGCGGTAGGCGGTCGAGAGCTCCGCAGCGCTCAGATCGTGGAGCGTGGCCATGGTTTCCTCCGGCAATCGCTGGGATATTTTATGGCCGGCGCGACCGAGGAACGAAATTCTCATCCCCGTTCGAGCCGCACGAGAGCCGCGCTCGCTCCGGGTACATCGACGAGAACGTGCCCGCTCGCGAACTGTAGCATTTCTGGGGCCGCAGATGCCCAGCGGCCGGATGCATCGATGCTCGCGCCGCCGAGCGTCAGTCCGGTCGCGGCCTCCAGGCTCGGCGCGGCGAGCCGCATTGCGGAAGCCGCCGCGAAGCGCCGCCCCGGATCGATGCGCACACGCGCGCCGCGCGCATCCTTGTTGATCACGCAAACGCGCAGCGAACCGTCGTCCGCGCGTGCTGCGAAGCTCGCGAGGTTGAGATCGGCCTTCAGCCGCGCCGGGACCAGCGCCCCGCGCGCGGCCTGCGCGAACAGCAGCATGCCGTAGTAAAGCGGCTGCGCATGATGCGGCGCGGCGCTTCCCGCGATCGGCGTGTAGACCTTGTCGGGGCCGGCGTGGAAATTGAGGCCGGCGCCGCCGGCCGCCGCGACCTGGAACATCAGCTCGGCGCCCCACAGCGCCGCGCCCAGGATGTCGCTGACACCCGGCCGGCCGCCGGCGTAGACCGAGTTCGTCTCCGCGATCCGATAGGGCAGGCGATAGGTGCGGCCAAAACCTTCGAGCTTGCGCAGCACCGGCTCGATCTGGGCGACGGAGCCCAGCAGCTTCGGCAGCGTCACGCCCGGATCGGTCGCCGGCCCCGCCGCATAATAGTGCCGGGTCAACAACACGAGATTTTCAGGCTCCGCGTCGGCGAACGCCTTTATCCAGTCGGTCTCGGCGGCGACGTCCGGCCCGGCGAAGCGCGCATCCGGCACGCGCGCATGGATCGCCGCGTGGAATTTTCGCCATTCCGCAACGAAGGTCTGGACGTCGTAGCTCGCGGGCCGCACGGCCGACCAGCGCCCGAAACCGTCCGGCTCGTTGCCGATCTGGAACGCGATGAGCTTCGACCCGAGCGCGCGCGCCACATACGCGGCCTCGTCGGCGGCGCGCTCCGGCGTGTTGTCGGCGAGGTTGAGGCCGTAGATCACGCGCCAACCGAGCTTGCGCATCGCGGCGGCGAGCCGATCGACCGCCGTCGGCGTGATGACGTACCGGCCGGAGGTTTGCTCCGCCACGCGGGTTTCCCACGCCGTGCGCTCGCTGGTGTTGCCGCCGATGCGGATGATTCCCCGCGCGCCGAGCGCGCGGATGAGGCCGAGCAGCGAATGATTGTCCGGCGTGAAATAATCCGGCGCGGCGACGAGGGCGGATTCGTAGCTCAGCCCGATGAAATCCGCCGCTATGGCGCGGCCGGGATCCTCATAGGCGATGGTAACGCTCGCCGGAACCGCGGTTTCGGCTCGCGCGGACGTGCGCGCGAGCAAGGTGCTGCCGGCAAGCGCGAGGAAGCTGCGGCGATCGAGCACGGCGCCTCGAAATATCTGCCCCGCCGTAATCGGGCGCTCAGCTTACGATCTTGCCTGCGCTTGCGGTAGGCGCCGATGCGAAGATCGAACGAGGCGGGATTCCACGTGGGATCGTGCATCGAGCCGCAGCGTCAGGCAGAAAGCTGCGCCGCCGCTGCGCAGGAACGCACCCAGCGGCGTTTTCCGCACGCAATAGCCGCGCTGCTCGAGCTCGGCGCGCAGCCGTCGACCGCAGCCCGGCAGCACGATTGTGTCGTCCAGGACGACCGCATTGGCCGACAACCGGCAGGCATCCTCGGCCGTGAGCTCGATCCGGTCGGCCGGGTCGACCCGCTTCAGGATCGCGGCTCTGGCGGCCGCCGTGAACGCGCCCGGAAAATACATGAGCTCGCCCCGGGGCAACGCGGAGAGTGCCGTGTCGAGATGATAAAACCGCGGATCGACAAGCTCCAGCGCAACGACCTCCACTGCGAAGGTCGCCTCGACGGCATCGCGGGCATGCGCATCCGAGCGCCGGCCGTATCCCATCCAGAACAGATTGCGCGCGTCGTCCCAGACACAGTCCCCGGCGCCCTCGAGGACGAGCCCGTCCGGCAACGTCCTGACCGCGTCGAGGATCCCGTGGGCCTGCAGTGCCCGGAACGCGGCGTCGAAATGCGGCTCTTCCGGCTGTCGCTCCGGATGGCGGAAGCGCGCCAGCAGCGCGGTACGATCGAGGACCACCGCCGCGTTCGCCGTGAACACCAGGTCCGGGAGGCCCTCCATCGGCGGCACTAGCTCGATCGCCGCGCCGAGTTCGCACAAGGTTTGGTGCAACGCCGCCCATTCCTGCCACGCCGCCGCGCCGAGCGCGTGATCGTTGCGCGCCCAGTTCTCCGGGTCCATCCACGGATTGATCGCATAGGTGACGGCGAAATGCGCCGGCCGGCACATGAGGAAGCGCGCTTGCGGCTGGGACGACGTCATGCCGGCTCATCACCTGGTCGCGACGCGTCCCACGCAAGACGATTCGCTGGCGCCGATCAAGCTTTCATGGACTGTGGTGCGGAGGCTTCCCCAACGGCCTCGCCCGCGCTGCGGCGCCGGGGTGATGAGCGGCCCGAGACATGGGTGACATTTCGTACCGGACACATGGGTGACACTTTCCGGTTTCAGGCGGGAGGTGTCGATGCCGTGGAAAGCGAGTCTCCGGGCCGGACACATGATTTACTGGCGAGCCCGGTGGGACTCGAACCCACGACCCCTTGATTAAAAGTCCAACCAGGGCGAAATCGGCTGCAATAGGCTGCAACACGAAGCCGCCGGAAGCGTGCGAGTTGTTCCCATTCTATCGGCACAAGTCTGTCGCATGCTGTCGCGATCGATCGAGGCCTCTTGCGCTCAAGCGCGTGCACATGTACCTAGCTAGGTACGCGAACAGACCACGTGTCTTAATCACGTGCTCTCCAATTGGGGGATCAAGCGATGCCTCGACGCCAACTCACTGATCGTTTCTGCGACCACGCTAAGACCAACGGCCAACAGATTGATTACTTTGACGAAGCGGTAGCTGGCCTTGCGCTGCGAGTATCGCCCACTAAGAAGGCTTGGACTTGGCTCTACACGCAAGGCGGCAAGCGCAAGCGGCTGACATTCGCGACATATCCTGCAACGTCGCTAGCAGGCGCAAGGGCCAAAGTTGAACTGATGCGCCAGGAGATCGAAGCTGGTCGTGATCCCTTGCCGCAGGCCGAGACCTTCAAGGCGATCTGCGAGGAATACCTCCGACGCTGTCGGCTGCGTACCAAGGCTGATCGCCAGCGATGCCTTGAGCGGTTGGTGTGGCCGGTGTTCGGTTCAAGGTCGATTGGCGAAATCCGTCGCTCAGAGATCGTGCGGCTTCTCGACGGCATCGAAGATGCGAACGGCAGTGTGATGGCAGATCGGACGCTGGCCTTGGTGCGAACGATAATGAACTACCATGCATCGCGCAGCGATGAATTCCGGAGCCCGATCGTCAAGGGAATGGCACGGACGAGGCCCAAAGAACGCCAACGCGAACGCATCCTGAGCGACGACGAACTCCGCAAGGTCTGGGCCACAAGCGATGGCGTGTTCGGCGCGTTCGTCCGCTTCATTCTGTTGACAGCGGCAAGGCGCAACGAGGCCGCAGGCATGACCTGGGCCGAGATCGACGGACGCGATTGGACCCTGCCCGCCAAGCGCAACAAGGCCAAGGTCGATCTCGTTCGGCCTCTCAGCGATATGGCCTTGGCGGTCTTGGGGAGCTTGCTTGTGCCCCCTATACCGGCGGCACAATCCAAACCTGGGGGTCTCTTCACCAAGGCCAACAACGGTTTCGTATTCACCACCGATGGCGTAACGCCAATCTCAGGGTTCTCCAAGTTCAAACGCGGCCTCGACAAGGGCTCAAGCACGGCAGGATGGACCCTTCACGACCTGCGCAGAACTGCCCGAAGCCTGATGTCGAGGGCTGGCGTCAATGCCGATGTTGCCGAACGATGCCTGGGTCATGTCATCGGCGGCGTTCGTGGCACCTACGACAGACACGAATATTACCGGGAGAAGGCATTGGCCTTTGAAGCTCTGGCCTCGCAGATTGATCGTATCATCAATCCCCAGGAGAACGTAGTGGGGCTGCGGCGATGATGTGGGTCGGCTTTGAGCTAGCGGTGGAATACGTAGAGCGGCAACTTGGCCTATCACATGGCGCTGCATGGAAGGCACTGATCGATGGCGGTATCGAGCGCAACGAACGGGGAGATGTTCTCGATGTTGACCTCGATCGATGGCTCCAAGCTCGACAAGGCCGACAGCCAGCGGGTAAGCAGCCTCGAATTTTGCGGCTGCTAGATGAAATGTTCCCAGGGCGCAGAGTTCCGCCGCCTGGGGAATGCAATAGACAGCAATTGATTACCGAATTGCTCAATCGCGACCGTAGCCTTAAATCGATAGACATGAAGACCCTTAAGAAGACAATCGATAAGCGCAATGAGGGATTTCCCCTTGCGCCTCTTATTGGCCGTCGATAGGAAACGAACGTAATCCCATCGCTTCCGACTGACGCTCGCGCCATCTCCGGCAATCATTCGTCGAGGTCGGGTTTCCAAAATTAATAACTCGACCCGGCTGTCTGACATCGTAAGGAGAATAAAATGGAACTCTTAGATCGAAGAGAGGTCTGCCGCTATTTCGGTGGCAGCAGACCTCTCGATGCCTCCACGCTCTACCGCGGAATTCGGATAGGGCGTTACCCCCGGCCTGTGAAGGTCGGAGGATCGAGCCGGTGGCTGCGTCAGGAGTGTCAGAGCGCCCTTGAAGCGTTGATTGCGAAGCGGGCGTCATGAGCGACACCGAACTGGACCGGCGTCCTCTATCAATGGACCGGCGTCCTCTATCAACGTTCGGCCTTGTTGACTTAGCGAAAGCTATCAAGGTCGAACACGCCGCAGTTGTCGAAGCCGCTAAAAGCGTTGTGCCTAGAGCTATTCGCGCTGGCGAATTGCTCAAGGAAGCCAAGGACGGCCCCAACAAAGTGGGGCACGGCAAGTTCACCGCTTGGGTCGAAGCAAACTGCGGCTTCTCGATGCGACGAGGCCAATCGTACATGAACTTGTTCAAGAACAAAGACAAGATCATGGCTGCGCTGGATGCGAGCGGCAAAAGCGAAACTGTTTCGCTTTTGTCATTTCGTGAAGCCGTCGCAATCGCAAACGACACGGCTGCGTCGTCAACAAACACCAGCGATACATACGACGCGCGGGAAAAGAAGCTGATTGAAAAGCTTGAGGAGATGAAAGCTCCCGAAGCAGAAGCAGCAGCCGAGAAAACGATGAAGGAGATGAGGTACATCGTCAAGCTAAAGCAGACTGCGGTGAAGCAAGCGGGTTAACCGCAAGCGTGGTTCCGTCAACGAGACTTTGAGGGCGGCATTCTCACAAGGGTGCCGCCCCTTTTCTTTGGTGCTGGGACGCCGTGGGTGAGCTTCTATCGAGCGCGGCGAGGCACCTTACACGCCGGATCATATCAGTCCCCCCGGACTGGACCTTCCCAGTCAATTATTTTCTTTCGATGAATTCGATCGTGTGACGCCGAGAACGATTGATTTCACAAACACATAGCGCGTTTTCGTGCTTGATATTGCAACCCACGGTGATATAATGTCTGGGTAAGGTGAACCAGTGGAGGAGCCCAACGTGGTGGCCGAGAAGCATTGCAAAGAATGCGGCATGGCCTTCGTCCCCGTGAGGCATGATCAAGTCTTTCATGATGTTTGGTGCCGCCAAGCTTGGCATCGGCGCCGCTACCACGCAATCCGTCAATGGTGGCTGGAGCAGCAGCAGCACGAGGAACAGAAGATCGGAGGGACAGTGGCATGAGAGACCATAACAGACCTCAATCTGATCGCATGGTCCACCCGCCATTGATCTTTCTCAAGCCGATCCCGCTGGTGGTTCCTTTTGAAGTAGTCGAACAACTTGTCGCTTCCGTTCGCGCTCTGGATCAAGGACAAAGTCCCGAAGAATATCCAGGACAACCGCAGCGTTCGTCCGACCAGCCGAACGATGTGCGTTGCGCTGAAATTCAAGCGGTTCTGCTAAGACTGAAGCCGGGACACCAAGGGCGAGAAGCACCTCCATGACTGTCTTAATGGCATCGATAATGCCGATGTCTCGGTCTGTAAGCTCTTCATCGTTCGTGGTCATTCATGTTCTCCCTTTGGCTGGAAGCTGCGCTTGGATTGAGGCAAGTTGGAGGCCCAAGTAAATGAGCGAGGAAATCTCTAAAGCTGAAAAGCAAGCGGTGCTTCGCAACGACGTGGCGGTTAGGAAGGAGGCCGCGACATATTTCGAACGAGCCCAGGCCGAGATCGGCGGCGAGATGGGCCGCTTCAAGAGTTTGAACAAGCAAACCTTAGTGGGCGCAAGCGGTGGCCCTGTCTATCCTCGATTGCCGCCGTCGTCGCCATTCGCGAGCGACCCCGTGCCAGCAGAATTAGATTTGGGATTTTCGGTTGATGAGATGGTTGCGGTGGGCACTGAGGCCGAGATTGCTCGATCGATTGCAGACGAGGCCGCGAAAATGGCTCCGACTGAAAGCTCCCCGGTTGTTAGAGACAGCGTGGCCTCGTCTGCTCCCTTGAAACGGAGAGCGTGAATGCCTGAGCAAATCATCCAAAAGCTGATGACGAAGCGTTGTCAGCTTTGGCCTAGCTGTAGCTGTCACCGTCAATGGGTGCATTTGCAAGATCGGCTTGGCCAGGATGGCTGGAGCTTCGATGAGATTGCCGCAGTGGAAACCACGATCTTCTTCATGCTGTCCTGCGTTAGCGCGCACTGCCCCGACCGCAAAGTGCGAGCGTCGGCAACGCTTCAATTGCTCAATCCATGGTGGGATCGGCAGAGGAGGGGGGAGGAGCTGACGAAAGAATGGTGTCAAGACCGATTGAGGGCTCAGCGATGATCGATGAAGCCGATGGCGAACGCACTTTCGTTTGTGACGGTTGTGGCAGTAGAG
>WNEZ01003492.1_pt1 | contig 13553 bp, 8 predicted proteins | sample 5400521 | NCBI WGS metagenome assembly WNEZ01 (sample SAMN13153339, study PRJNA577476) | soil metagenome | isolation source: 120 cm saprolite under Douglas fir tree site 2 hole 1 replicate 1 | place: USA:California | collected 2015-04-18 | reverse complement strand
TTTGCTGCTCGAGGGAGGCAGCCTCACTCAGATTATGCAGCCGACTGCCGCGATAATTCGCCGTCATTCTAAGCGGAGATGGGTCTACTCAAGCGGGTCGTCCCCCGGCTGCAGATTCCCAGCAGATCTAGGAAGTTACCGGCTACCGGCCGCGCGTGTAGCTACCTTCACCAGGGCCGGGGAATTCTTTTCGTCCAAAAGGTCACGGATCTTCCGCAGCAACGCTTGAACGGAAAAAGGTTTGGACAGGTTGGACATCCGCGGCTCCAGATGCGCCTTTACTAATGCGACCCTCTCCCCATAACCCGACATGAAAATGATCTTCATCTCTGGGCAGAGTGCTCCGAGCTCCTCAGCCAGAACGCACCCGGTCTTGCCTGGCATGACTACGTCAGTAAGAAGAAGATGTATGCTCCCGGGGTGCTGGAGGAAGATACTCATCGCGTCCACCGCATCAACCGCTTGTAATAGCACGTAACCTGCCGATTCCAGGATCTGACAGGTGACCTCTCGAACGAGAGCTTGGTCTTCGACTAACAGAATGGTCTCCCACCCCCTCGGAATTTCGGTTTCCGTTCCAATCGACTTGCATATTCCCATATTGCCTTCCAGCCTGTGTCCAGAAATTTATGGACTGGTAATTTTCATTCGCGTGACTTTAGGCAGCACGGAATCACACCTGCACCTTCCATTCCATTAGTTCGCTCCACTATGCTGACTTCAGAAGTGCTTTCAAATCAGCCCATGCCATTGGGGTAATCGGGGAGGACAGTGCGAATCCCGCAGAAGCTAGGGGTCTCAGCGCGGCAAAAGAGTGCCGAAGCGGGAAGAGTTGCTGAATACTGTTCGGAAGAGGCACTGCTTGTCTTGCGAACTATCGGGAACTCGTGAGCAGGGTTTGATATGGGTCGATCAGGATCTTCCGTGTTCCACTTGGAGCGGTCAGGCGGAAAGTGGTCTCCGGACCGTCGACGAACACCCGCCCAAGCAGCACAGACGTTTTTCCGGCAACCGCTGCGTATACCGGGACTGCGGTGACGAGTTCTTCGGGGGCGTCCTTTTGCAACAGGGTTCCACTCACGATGGTTGCATCACCCTTCGGTGCAAACTTCACACCGTGCGCTTCAAAATGTGGCAACGCGGTCCCGTTTACCCAGCCCTCTAAAAACCAGTTTAGGTTCTTCTTGCCCTCGAACTGCAGAGACGGAGGCAGGTCTTCTTCAAAAACCCGCAGCAGATCACGAGTGGTGATCACTTTGCCTTCATAACGATCACGCAGTTTGCGCAAGCTGCGGACAAACGGCTCGTCTTCGCGCGCCGAACCGCGAGGATGCGGGCCGCCCTTTGCTTCTGCATCGAGCAGCATGTAGCGCAACATGTGGAAAAGCCATGTCCCCCGACCGTAACTGATTGCTTCATATCCATTGGGAAAATGCGAAGAAGAAAGCCGCAAGCCCAGGGTCACGGGTCCAGCATCCTTCAGTAGTTCACCGTTCTTGTTCTTCTGAAGCAGGTCCTGACGGTACTTTTCCATCACAATCCGGAACTCCGCTGGATTTTCCGATTCCAGCATCATCATGGCGCAGTAGTTCGCCAATCCTTCAACGATCCACTGGTCGTGATAACTCCTCCACGTAATCAGATCTCCCCACCACTGGTGCGCGGTCTCATGGGCAAGCGCCAGGCCGCTGAACAGGGTCTCCAGCCGGTCCAGATGAACTTGGCGCTTCTGTTCGGGCGTCAAGAATGCGTAGCTCGAGAGGAATACCAACCCAGGCCAGCCCTGACTCGACTTGCCGGGCATCTGCGTGATCTCTAGAGAGCTGTAGGGAAAGGGCCCGAAACGACGCGCAAAGAACTCAACCTCGCGTGCGGACTTATCCGCGACCGGCTGGGCATTGCGCGCCGGCGAAGGGGCGGGCGGAGTGATTACAACAGCCGGCTCGCGGAAGGGTGCCGGCTTCCGAAGGTCGGGAACGGTGACCACCTCGCCTTGGCTCTTGGGGAAGTTGCGCTCCAGCCCGGCGGTCGCATAACTCTCCACGGTCACATCGCCAGCGCGCGTGACCGCACGAACATACTTTCCGAGATTGAATCCCGCAATCGGGATTGGACGCTCCGAAACCCACCTCGTCACCTGCTCGCCAGGTATTGTCACGCTGCCGCCATCACTGGCTGGATTCGCCTGGGATGTGACCGGCACCCGCTTCCCAGTTGCCAGCAAGGTCCAGCCCGGCGGGTAGTGGAACTCCAAATCGAAATCGGACATGGCGATGCCTCTATTCGGATACCATGTTCCGCGGGCACCCACATACAGCAGTCCTCCCCCCGCTTCGGAGAGAACTTCTCCGCCATATCTAAACCGCAACTCGAGCTTTTCTCCGGCTCTCAAAGGCTCGGGAAAGACTACAGCGACCAAATCGTTTCCCCGGCGCGCCAGTTGTGAGCCTTCGAGGGCCTGATTGTGAATGAATTCCACTGGCCGCCCGTTCGCCTCCACCGTTTTTATCTGAAGGAATCTCGATAGCTCGAAAAGCAACGCACGCTCTCCACTACGCCGTGCCTCGAGCTGCAAGCGAGCATCGCCGTTGAGGTCCGTGGGAGGCTTTATGTCCGACCGGATGGTGTAACGCGTGATAGTCACATCTTCGCGCTTGTCCTGTACTCCCTTCCCGACCTGCGAGTCGGGCCGATTCGGCACGAAAGAAGTCCAGACGTCGTAGTAACTCGCGCCTTCGACGGTGCGCATGTGGCCGGCCCACAGCGGCTCTGGCACTTCCGAATCGAAGTAAACATCGAAAGTTCCGAGCTTGCGTCCTTGCAGACGAGCATGCAGCATCCGATCCGTACCCGATGGCGTTTCCGGCAGCTTCGTCGCCCCCCTTCCACGTGGTGGGAGGAAATGGTCGATGCTCATGAGCAGGCGCAATGCGTCGAAATCGGCCAGGTTGCGTGCCGTCTCATCCCACTGCGAAACAAATTCCTGGGCTTGATCGGATGGGCGCAACCACGGCTGCAATTCGGCGTAAGTATCATCGTTGAAACGGAAGTAGGCCGTGCCGAACTGCTCTTCAAGGATCGCCATCCCGGTGAACAATGCCATTGAGGACCGCTCCGCCTTATCCTGAGAAGCCAGCAGAACCTCTCCGTCTCCCTCAAAAAAAGCCCCAGTAATTCGCCCGAACACATCCTGGGTGAAGGCGATGGTGCCATCTTCCAGGGTAAGGTGAAGCGCGGAACGGTCCAATGATGCTCCTCGCACCCCGTAGACTCGCGACTTGTCCAGCCCGATATTGCGCAATTGCAAATAGAGGGTCTCTGCAGATTTGGAAGCGCGGATTTGCGGCGCTGCGCCGGCCTGCGCCCAAGCGCCCATTGCGCCCGAAAGCATGAGGCATTCGAGCAACACAACTCTACCAATTCGAGTGATTACCATAGTCACCTACTTCGGTCTCCCACTCGTTGCTAGAATGCGCCACAGTGCGGGTACCTGTCATCATCTTCTTCGAATTGACGATCTTCATCATGGCGGCGGCTGTGTGTGCGCCGGCGGAAGTCATCCGCCTGAAGAACGGTGGCACAATCTGGGCAGAGCAGGTCCGCGAAAAGGGCACGCATATCGAGTACCAGATCGGCGATAACTCTTATGCTATTCCCAAATCATCGGTGAAACACGTCGATGTCGGTGGGATTGCACCTGAGTCTCTAGCTTCCACGAGAGACGCTGATCTATCTGCGTTTGCTCCGACCGATAGCTTGGACAGTAAAGGCAATCTTTCTGCAAAAATCCTTCACGATGACCGGATTGATTCCGATGCCCTCGCCGACATGGAGAAGAGCGGCAATGCAGAGCTCGTGGCCACTGCCTATTTCATCGCTGGCAAGCACGAGTTCGAACAAGGCGATGTCAAAGAGGCCCGCCGCTATTACGAAACCGCGCTCCGCTTCCAATCCAATAATTCAACTATCTTGAATTATTACGCGGCCTTGCTGGTGCGGACAGGCAACGCTGCCGAAGCTCTGACTTATGCCGAGCGTTCTGCTCGCGTGGCGCCCGATTCCGCGGATGCTCTAACCATTCTTGGGTTCGCGCAGTTCGCTGCCGATCGTACTCGTGAGGCGATTCGCTCCTGGAAAAAATCTTTGGCACTGCACCCGGACGCGAAGGTCGAGCAGTTCCTGGCCAAAGCGGAACGAGAAGCCACCGCGGAAGCCGAGTTCTCCCAGCGGGAGAGCAGCCACTTTACTTTGCGGTTCGAAGGCAAACAGACTTCCGAGTCGTTACGGAGGGAATTGCTCGCCACCCTGGAATCAGAATATGACGAACTAGTCCGCCAACTTGGCGCCTCGCCGCGGAGCAGCATTCCGGTTGTACTCTACACCGAGCGGGCGTTCTTCGATGTCACCCACGCGCCCTCATGGACCGGCGCCGTCAATGACGGAAAGCTTCGTATTCCGATCAGCGGCATAACGTCAGTGACTCCTGAACTGGCTCGCGTCCTAAAGCACGAACTCGCTCACTCCTTCATTGATCAGATTTCTGCCGGGCGCTGCCCGCAATGGTTGCATGAGGGAATCGCGCAGCTACTCGAACCTAAAACGACGGATGCCCGCGGCCACCGGTTGGCCCAGGTCTTCCGGGCGCAACGGGAGATCCCGTTTTATGTTTTAGAAGGCGGCTTCATGCGTTTCTCGAAGGTCGAGGCCGTGCTGGCCTACGATGAGTCCCTTGCCGCTGCCGAGTACATCAGCGACACCTATGGCCTAAGCGATCTGCAACGCATCCTCGACCGCATTGGCCAAGGGAGTTCCACGGAGGCGGCTCTTCGCACTACCATCCATTGCAGCTACGGCGAACTGGAAACTGAAGTAGGCAAATATCTTAGCCGCAGATACAGCGATTAACCACGGCAAAGGTTCAGTATGACTCTCGGTAATGTTTGCTGAGTTGCGATTCTTGTGCTAACTTCGGCCCGAGTACTTACTTGTGTATGCAGTCCGCTTTCGGAAGCAAACCCGTCCTGGCCACACCTGTCGATCCGATAAGGTCGGAGATTCCTAGACTGCGCGATGCCGAAATCGCCGCGATTTTCTACGGCCAACGTATGGGCGGAGACTTCTACGAGTTTCTCCGCGTCAACCCGTCCCGCGTCTTGTTTGGTTTATTGGACGTCGCTGGACGGCGCGACCAGAATCGAGAAATTCTTTCCGCGGCGCAGCAGACTTTTCGAGCCTTGGGGCACAAGCTGTTTGCCGGCGAAGACATCAATGAAGCCGAAGCCATGATTGAACTTTGCCATGAGCTGAACCGCAGTGTCATACAGGCTGCCGGAGGTGTCCGCAGTTGTCCTGCGTTTTCCGGCTGTTACAACGAGAGTGTGGGCACCATCTGCTATACAAATGCAGGGCACACCCCTGCTCTGCTGCGGGACCTGTCCGGGGTTATGATGCTGACCGCTACCGGACTTCCACTGGGACTGTTTTCCCACACTACTTGCGATGCTCCCACAGTTGCTCTGAGCACGGGCGCAGCCCTGCTCCTCGTTTCCAGGGGAGTGGTGGAAAGTCGCCGCAATGGCGAAGACTTCGGACTGGAACGTCTGAAGAAACATCTCCAGCGCACCACAGCCAGCAGTGCCAAGGAACTAGGTTTGAGTGTTCTGGACAGCGTCCAGCAGTTCATGTGCACGCCACCCACACACGACGACGTCACCGCACTAACCCTGGTTCGGGCTGTCAGCGGCAAAGTCGCGAATGCGTAGCGTATGTGGGGGACGAAACCATCATGCCGGGCTGATGGCTATCTTCTTGTTTTCGCCGGCTCTTTTTTCTCGCCCACCCGTTTGCTGACCTCGAACACCATTTTTCCCGCGCGCTTATCGGCATCCACCACCACGTGATCGCCGTGCAATACCTCGCCGTCAAGAATCTTCAGCGCCAGCGGGTCCTGCACCAGCTTCTGAATGGCTCGCTTCAAAGGGCGCGCGCCGAAATTTGGATCGAAACCCTCGGTGAATAGCAGTTCTTTCGCCGCCTCGGTCAGCTCGAGCGAGATCTTGCGATCCGCCAAGAGCCTGCGCACGTCTTCCAAGCGCAGCTCGATGATCTTAACCAATTGCTTCTTGCCCAGCGGGCTGAACACGATGATGTCATCTACGCGGTTCAGGAACTCGGGCTTGAAGTGACCGTGGAGTGCGTTCATCACCAGTTCGCTGGCGCGCGCGAACTCTTCCGCCGACCGCATGTTCTCGGCCTGCAAATACGTAGACCCAATGTTCGAGGTCATGATGATTACCGTGTTGCGGAAATCGACGGTGCGGCCTTTGCCGTCGGTCAAGCGGCCATCGTCCATGATCTGCAGCAGGATGTTGAAGACATCAGGATGCGCTTTTTCGATCTCGTCGAAGAGCACAACCGCATACGGACGCCGTCGTACCTGCTCCGTAAGTTGGCCTCCCTCCTCGTAACCCACGTATCCCGGAGGCGCGCCGATCAAACGTGAAACGGCGTGCTTCTCCATGTACTCGGACATATCGATGCGCACCATAGCATGCTCATCATCGAAGAGGAATTCAGCCAAAGCGCGGGCCAGTTCGGTTTTTCCTACACCGGTCGGGCCTAGGAAGATGAAGGAGCCGATCGGGCGCTTGGGATCGCTCAAGCCTGCGCGCGAGCGGCGGATGGCGTTCGAAACGCGCTCCAGCGCCGCATCCTGACCCACGACTCGCTGGCGCAGCCGGTCTTCCATGTTGATCAGTTTCTTTACCTCGCCCTCGAGCATCTTCGAGACCGGAATGCCGGTCCACTTGGAGACGATGCGGGCGACGTCTTCCTCGTCGACTTCTTCCTTCAGCATTCGAGTGGTACGCCCGCCGACAACGTTTCCGTCCATCTGCGCGGTGACCTTCTCCAGTTCTTCTTCCGTCTGGCGAAGCAAGCCATAGCGGATCTCCGCCACGCGCGCCAGGTTGCCCTTTCGCTCTTCCGTCTGCTCTTCGAGCTTCAATTGTTCGATCTTCTCTTTCAGCTCGCGGGAGCGGGCAATGATGTCCTTTTCTCTTTTCCAGTTGGCTTTCAGCGCATTGGACTTTTCGCGTACTTCGGCCAGTTCCTTATCGATTGCCGCCAACCGTTCGCGAGAATTCGGGTCATCTTCCTTCTTCAGCGCCTGGCGCTCGATTTCCAGTTGTGTGGCTCTCCGCTCGAGCTGATCGATCTCGGTTGGCATGGAATCGATCTGGATGCGCAGGGAGGCCGCCGCTTCGTCGATGAGATCGATCGCTTTGTCCGGCAAGAAGCGATCTGAGATGTAACGATGCGACAGTGTGGCGGCGGCGACAATGGCCGAGTCTTTGATGCGCACCCCGTGATGCACCTCGTAACGCTCTTTAAGTCCACGCAGAATTGCAATCGTGTCTTCGACGTTCGGCTCGCCGACGAACACAATCTGGAAACGACGTTCGAGGGCCGCATCCTTTTCGATGTACTTGCGGTATTCGTTTAACGTCGTTGCTCCAATGGCGCGCAGCTCCCCTCGGGCCAGCGCCGGCTTCAACATATTCGAGGCGTCGATCGCGCCTTCCGCCGCGCCCGCGCCCACCAGCGTGTGCAGCTCATCGATGAAGAGAATGATTTGACCCTGCGAGTCTTCGATCTCTTTCAAAACGGCCTTCAGCCGGTCTTCGAATTCGCCGCGGTACTTGGCTCCGGCCAGCATCGATCCCAGGTCGAGAGCAACGACTCGCTTGCTTTTCAAGACTGCCGGTACATCGCCGGAGACAATGCGCTGCGCCAGTCCCTCCACAATGGCGGTTTTGCCCACGCCAGGCTCGCCGATCAGCACTGGATTGTTCTTGGTGCGACGCGAGAGGACTTGGACCACGCGGCGGATTTCTTCATCGCGTCCAATCACCGGATCGAGCTTGCCGCGCCGCGCTTGTTCAGTGAGATCACGGGCATAGCGTTCGAGCGCCTGGTACTTGGCTTCGGGATTCTGGTCGGTAATACGCTGCGATCCGCGGACCGCAGTAAGCGCTTTGAGGATGGCCTCGTGAGTGGCGCCGTGACGAGCCAGAAGCTCCTGGGCAGCGTCGCGCTTGAGCTGCGTGATGGCGAGTAGTAGATGCTCGGTAGAAACGTACTCATCCTTAAAATTATCGGCCTCCTTGAAGGCCCGCTCGAGAAGCTGGTTCATAGGCTGGGAAAGGGTAGCCTGTGCGACACCTCCGCCGGAGATCTTGGGGAGGCGCTCAATCTCGCGGTACACCTCATTGAGCACTGCTTGCACGGCAATGCCGATCTTCTCCACGATGGGCGGAACGATGCCTTCGCGGTCTTCAAGCAGTGCGGCGAGCAGATGCACTCGCAGCAACTCAGGATTGCCGTGCTCGGACGCCAAATCGTTGGCGCGCTGCACCGATTCCTGCGCTTTTAGCGTGAATTTGTCCCAACGGATGGGCATGTGAACTCCTTACACTGGTTGTCATTTTAACTAAGGCAGAAAATCTACGTATTTCGGAACTCGACCAAAACAAAATGCACAAATTCTTCGTTCACCTGGATATTCGAGCTCCGCTCGACCAGCCAGACCAAGGCGTCTGGCCTATGTGTTTCTTGGACACGACAATAACCCTCACCGCAAAAAAACGGGAGAGGGGCAGGGCTCCGTCTCCCGTTTCACGACCGCAGTCAATTAGCTTACGCGGCCTTGCTCACGCCCTTGACCTCTTTACCCTCGAGAGTTTTCTCACTGCCAACGTTGACCTTGATCTGCTTTGGCTTGGCTTCAGCCTTCTTGGCCATACTGATCTTCAGCACGCCCTTGTCATAGGTGGCGTGCACCTGGTCCGGGTCGACCGTGTTGGGGAGCGTGAAAGAGCGGGTGAAGCTTCCATACTGTCGCTCGACGCGACGGTAGTTCTCCTCCTTTTCTTCCTTCTCGAACTTGCGCTCGCCGTGCACGGTAAGGGTGTTGTTCTCAATGCGAACATCGATGTCTTTCTCGTCGATGCCCGGAACTTCAATCTTCAGAGTAACGTTGTGCTCGTCCTCATAGACGTCGACCGGCGGAGCAAAGGTTGTGGTGGTCAGCGATTCCTCCCGGCCTTCAGGGCCGAACGGTTCGCGGAACAAGCGATTCATACGATCTTGCAGAGTGATGAACTCACGGAAGGGGTCCCAACGGGTTAGCACTGTCATAAGTCATTCCTCCTTGATAGAAATGGTTTCTTAAAGGGCTCCTGTAAAGCTTCCCTAGGGTTTTAGTATGTGCCTAGCATAAAACTTGAGCTAGTTGTTGTCACGCAAATCTATTTGTTTATTTTCAACTACTTACATTGGCTATTGCGCACTTCAGGTAGGCGGTTTCGGGCACCGTCAGCACCATGGGATGGTCCCGGGCCTGGGTGCGGTTTTCCAAGATTCGAATAGTTCTGTGGACATCGCGAGAAGCCTCGGCAAGGATTTCCAGAAAATCGGCTTGGCTCACGTGATAAGAACATGAGCAGGTGACGAGAGTTCCGCCGGGGCGGAGCATCTTGAGGGCCCGCAGGTTCAATTCCTTGTAGCCACGAAGCGCAGTTTCGAGGGTGCGCTTGCTCTTAGCAAACGCCGGCGGATCGAGGATGATCGTGTCGTACTGGCGACGGGCTGCGGCGTAGTCCTTGAGCAGGTCGAAAGCATTGGCCTCAATCCACTCGATCTCTCGTCCGTTCAGAGCAGCGTTCTGTTCGGCCATTTCCAAGGCAGGCCGGGAGCTGTCCACTCCAGTTACCGTCGAGCAGCGCCCGGCTAGGTGAAGGGCGAACCCGCCTTGATAACAGAAAACATCCAAGCCTTCGCCATGGGCGTATTGAGCGGCGGCGACGTGGTTTTCTCGCTGGTCGAGGAAGGCACCGGTCTTCTGTCCCTCGAGCCCGCGGTAATGAAAGCGAACATTGTTCATGGTGAAAACAGTGTCCTTCTTCTCGCCGTAAAGCAAACCGGGAGCGCGCGGCGGGAGCTGCTCCAGCTCGCGGATGCGAGGCTCGACTCGCTCCACAATTCCTGCAGGCTTGAGCTCCTCGTTCAGCTTTTGGATCAATACCTGCCGCACCGGCTCAGCATCCATGGCCTGCGTAAGCACCTGGAGAGAAAGAATGTCGTTATATCGGTCCACGATTAGCCCCGGGAGAAAATCCCCCTCGCTGAAAACAACGCGGTAGGCATCAGTATCGCGGACCACTTGAGCGCGGTAGGCGATGGCGGCCTCAATTCTTTGACGCAGCAGAGCCGGCAAATCCGTGACCGGTTGGGGTGAGAGCATGCGGAGGGCGATCTGTGATGCGCTGCTGTAGAAACCGGTCCCCAGGAATTTGCCGCGCTCGTCGGAGACACCGATCAGTGAACCGGGTGGAATGCTGTCGTCCGAATTGATATCAGAACGGTAGATCCATACACGGCCGCTTCTCAGCCGGGAAACGCCTCGGGCAGAGACCTTCACGGTCGGGAGTGCAGCGGCAACCGTGGGACGTTTAAGCATCAGGGAATCTTAAACCCGGCAATAACACGTAGGCCCAGTCGTCGCCCTCGGCTAGGCGCAGAGCAAAGCTCTGCTTAACATTCGACAAGTCAGTAGTCGAACTGGGCTCGACCGCGCAGACGAGGGCGTCTGCCCCTACGTGGATCGAGGACAGCCGAGACGTTTATGCTCACACACGGTTTTGAGGCTGAGGACCAATGACCAACGACCGACGGCTAACGACTACCAACTGAAGATCTAGCTGGCGGCAGGGTGTTCGGAGACGACGGTTTCACTGGATTTAGCGTGAGTCCGCGCGTCCGACTCGACACGCGCGGCTGCGAGATCGGAATGTAAGGCGTCCAGAACCGTCATGGGCAACTCGGCGCCCCATTCTTCGAGTTCTGTCTCACTCCAGTTTCCGTTCAAGCGGGTTGCGTTCTCAAGGTCTGCGGCGAAGGCGGTGTGATAGTCGCCCTCGCGGATGTCAGTCTCGCCGATCTTGCGTCCGGTGTGGAGATCGTAAATACGGCGGCTGGAAGTGCCCTCGTGGTTAACAAAGGCCAGAAAAACCTCTTCGTGCTCACCGTAATGCAGACGGTGGTACCAGGCCTGATCGGCGTCAGCTTTGGGCCGGGGGCGCCGTTTTCGCGTCATGTTCGTGCGTTCAATGCTCGCTTCGTTCGCGGGATTGAAATACAGAATTCGCTGACAGGAGTCACAGGTCACGATCTGCTGTCCGCTCCGTACTTCGTTGTAGGTTTGCGGACGAAGCATCATTTGGCACGCCATGCACTTGTGATCACGCACCTCGGAAAGACCAGTGCCGCGGAATTTCATCACCCGTTCGTAATGCCGTAGAAGATCGGGTGATACTTCCACACGGAGCTTTTCGCGTTTGGCATTCCACTCGCCGAGCTGTTTCTCGTCTTCAGCGGTGCGCTGGCGCGCGTCGGCCTTTTCCTGCTCGATTTCCGCCGTCTCCGCTTTCAGTTCGGCTTCCGCCGCCTTGACCTCTTTCTCTCGAGCCTCGGCATTGATCATGAGCTCCAGTATCTTGTCTTCGTTGGCGCGAATCTCTTGCTCGGCGAACTGGATTTCATGCAGCAACGCTTTGTACTGATCGTTGGTTTTTACGTCGAGTGACTGGTCGCGGTACTTCGAGACTTTCTGCTGCAGGTCTTGAATGGCAGTTTCATACTTGCGGCGGGCTGCCTCATCAGTTTTGATGGAGGCTTTCGCTCTTTCCAGAACAGTCTTGGTACCTGCGAGCTTTTGTTCGATCGCTGCTACTCGCTTGGGCAGAGCCGCAACTTCGTCGTTCAGACGGCGGATCTCTCGGTCGGCTTCTTGCAATTGGAGCAGGTTCTCGATATCTGGAAGCATTATGAGGAATGACACTAGATTGATTTTAGCATGCGAACGGATGTTTTCCGGTCGCTGGCATGCAAGGCTTAGACCAGAGTGGCAAAGGCTTCCGCCGGCTGTGGCAACTTTCGTGTCTTGTCTCCACGACGGCTTTTACATTCTTGCCTCCGCTGACCGCGACAGTTCCCATGCATCGAACCGTGCCGGCGATGTTACACTTTTCAGCCTGCTAATAGCGTTCATGCCTGTCCCTGGAGCCAGCTCGTGAATCGATTTTTTGGCTTAGTAGTTCTGGTCACACTCGCGATGTTCTCCCGTGGAACCGCCCAATCCACGGCAACCGGAAACTCGCAGAAAAAACCTCTGACGCTCGAATCCATATTCGCCGAAGGCGGCATTACCGGGCGCAGCCCCGAAACCGTGAAGTGGAGCCCCGACAACACCAAGGTCTCATTTGTGCAGCGCGATAACTCCGGCGAGCACGGAGAACTATGGTACGTCGATGCCGCAACAGGCGAGAAAAAGGTTTTGGTCAGCGAATCCAAGTTGGCCATGCTGGCACCGCCTTCCAACAAGATCACAGATGAGCGTGAAAAAGAACGGGTCACGCGCTATCACGTGGCGGAATATTCGTGGGCACCCGATTCCAAGCACCTCCTCTTCGATTCGCAGGGCCAACTGTGGCTCTATAACCTCGAGAACGGCACCGCTGTCCAGTTCACTTCTGCTCCCGAAAAAAGCGAGGATCCGAAGTTTTCTCCGGATGGTACCCACTTGGCTTATCTTCGCAAGCACAATTTGTATATACGGCCAGTTTCGGGCAAGGGCGAGAAGCAGCTCACCAAAGACAATGATGAGAACTTGCTCGATGGCGAAGTGGACTGGGTCTACGCGGAAGAGCTCGGCGTTCGCAGCAATTATTTCTGGTCGCCCGACAACAAGGAAATCGTCTTTTTGCAGATGGACGAAAATAAGGTGCCCACGTACCCGATTACTGACTGGCTGCCTACACATCCCAAGGTTGACATGGAAAAGTATCCCAAGGCGGGCGATACCAATCCTTCTGTGCGTCTCGGCGTAGTGGGCGCGAGTGGTGGCAAGGTCAAATGGATTTCGCTCACGAAGGAGACTGATATTTACATTCCCCGGTTCGGCTGGCTGCGCGACGGGATGCTGTGGGCGGAAGTCCTCAACCGCATACAGGACACAATGGAGTTGTACTTTGTTGACGCGCACTCCGGCAGTTCGCGCAAGGTGCTGACCGAAACCAGTCCAGACGCGTGGGTGAACGTTAACGATGACTTTCGGGTTCTCAAGTCGGGGGACCGTTTCCTGTGGTCGAGCTGGCGCGATGGCCACACCCACTTGTATGTCTACAGCTTTGACAAGCAGCATCTGCTTGCAGCCGATGCCAAGCTCGAACGCCAGCTCGAGCAAGGGAACTATGAGGTGCTCGGAGTCGAAGGGGTGGATGAAGATTCTGGTACCGTCTTCTTCACGGCAAATAAAGATGACCCACGACAAACGAAGATCTACGGTGTGAAGCTGGACGGGTCAGGCTTTCATGAAGTCATGCCCGGTGAAGGGACGCACAAAGTCACATTCGCAGATAATGGCAAGGATCTGGTAGACCATTATTCTTCTGTACTCACCCCACCCAGTTTTGCCGTCTGCAACCTGGAGCGGA
>WNEZ01004005.1_pt1 | contig 13558 bp, 13 predicted proteins | sample 5400521 | NCBI WGS metagenome assembly WNEZ01 (sample SAMN13153339, study PRJNA577476) | soil metagenome | isolation source: 120 cm saprolite under Douglas fir tree site 2 hole 1 replicate 1 | place: USA:California | collected 2015-04-18 | reverse complement strand
TTCCTGGTCCTGGTCGGGCTATCGGGCAGTGGCAAAAGCACTTGCTTGCGCATGGTAGCTGGGCTAGAAGAACCCAGCGCGGGTCGCATCTCCATTGGCGACCGCCTGGTCAATGGTGTGGACCCCAAAGACGGCAACATTGCGATGGTCTTCCAGAACTACGCTCTCTATCCACACATGAACGTCTTTGACAATGTCGCATTCGGGCTCAAGCTGCGCCATGTCCCCGCACAGGACATCAACAGGCGCATGCAGGAGGCGGCTGAAGTCCTGGGCCTGGAGCAACTGCTAAACGCAAGCCCAAACAGCTCTCAGGGGGACAACGCCAGCGTGTGGCCCTTGGTCGAGCGATTGTGCGCCAGGCGGATGTCTTCTTGATGGACGAACCGCTCTCGAATCTGGATGCTCAGCTCCGTGTCGCCACGCGTGCCGAGATCATCAAGCTGCACCGTCGTATCCAGACGACGGTCATCTACGTCACCCATGACCAGGTCGAGGCCATGACGATGGGCGACCGGATCGCTGTGCTCAACGAGGGCCTCATCCAGCAGCTTGGCTCACCTCAGCAACTCTATGATCATCCAACCAATATCTTTGTCGCCGGCTTTATTGGCTCTCCCTCCATGAATTTCTTTCCCAATGCCAAGATCATCGATGAAGAGGGGCAGACGAAGGTCGTGCTGGAAGGGATCGGGCAGATCGTCGTCCCCTTGCGCTATGTGGAGCGGAGCAGGGCAGCAGCAGGGAAGGACTTGACCTTCGGCATCCGTCCTTCCCACCTGGAAGACATGGCGCTGATTCAACCTGGGCGACGAGTTGCTGGTGTACCTGACAGTGGCGGGCAGGAGTGCTGTGGCCAAGCTCGATCCGCGTTCCCAAGTGAAAGCCGGCGCTCAGGTGCGCCTGCATGTCGACAACGAGTCCATGCACCTCTTCGATACTGCTAGCGGGGATGCAATCTTTTAGCAGAGAGGTGGATGCTGTAGTCGCTTCTGCTGCCATGCTCTGGAGGAGAGCAGCAGTGGGGACGTCTGAACAGTTTTGTGTGTACGATCCAATGCTCCTGGCGGCATACGATGTGGTACACAACGAAGGTTGAGCAGGTGCAAAGAACATAAGGAGAACGGTATGTCTTCTCTTGCTCAAAAGGGTTCATCAGCAGGAGTTCCTGTGATCCTTGCGAAAAGAGGCAAGAGCATCCAGGAGCATCAAGGAAGGAGAACAGAAACATATGGCACAACACTGTAGCCACCTCGACCAGATACGTGACGTCACGCCGAGCGCCAATGGATGTGAGGACTGTTTGAAAACGGGTGATACCTGGGTGCATCTGCGCCTCTGTCTCACCTGTGGACATGTCGGTTGCTGTGACGATTCGAAGAATAAGCACGCCACCAGGCATTTCCACGCCACCAACCACCCGATCATTCAGTCCTTCGAGCCTGGTGAGGACTGGGCCTGGTGCTACATCGACGAGCTGCTCCTCGAGCCTGCTTGAGCGATGCTTGACCTTGCAGAGACACCACGGCTTGTCGTGAGTGGATCCCTGGCAAAGGAAACGTTCTGCCACCTATCGGGGACGAATGGAGCGGCCTGGATCGCGTCGGGCGGGGGGAGTGAGGTGTGGGGCTTTCAGGGGGAGGTTCTGAAGAAAGCATGCGAACGAGCAAGAAAACATCTCAAGCGACGACGATACACTCTCCCCTTCAAAAGGACGTATCGGAGGACTGAGATGTCTTGTACGGAAGCATGATCAGCATGGGAACACACGGTGTCAAGGCACTTGCCGCATGTGAGCCGACGGCAAGTGGTGGTGGTAGCGCTGTGAGCTACGCCATGAGTGTGTGCTGACGATCACCCTGGATAAGCTGCTGCAGTGAGATGACTGCGGGCGAAGAGCTGGTCCACCGTGTCTCATTGCAGACTGCTCGTGCTTCCCTCCGGGGCTGGTCAGAGCCAGGGCAGCGCTCTCGTGACTCCAGCGGAGGTGCTGCTCCCTTGTCCTGAAGGGACGCAGGTGGGAGAGGCCATCATGACCAAAGAGGCGGAAACTCTCTGCATCACCAACAGCGAGCAGGGTGGTCTTGCGCCTGATCCGACGAAGATGGTGGTCCATACGGCCAAGAAAGATAGGAAGCGAGAGGAAGTGCACTGTCACCTGTTGTACAGTGACTTCCGCCTCCCACCTCCGGTATACTCTATCTGGCTTATGGAAAAAGTGAGCACATTCTCTTCACCGAGAGTAGCCTGAATTCTATACGCCCAATGGCACACCGGTTGCTTACTATGAAGCGAGGAAAAATGCCAAATCAACAACGTACTGATAAAAGCCGAGAACCATGAGAGGAACCTCATGGTCAGTTCAATGACACATCGTTGCGATGCGTTCTCTACCAGGGAGGAACACCATGACAAACCAACCGATTCGCGATCAGGTGGATGAGGCGGACCTGATCGTGCATAATGCGAAGGTGACGACGCTGCAAGACAACGGCTCCGAGGCGGACGCCTTTGCCGTCCGCGGCGAGAGGTTCGTCGCGGTCGGCGGCGAGGCCGAGATCATGCGCCTCCGCTGCAACCGTACGCGGCTCATCGACGTGGGCGGACGGCGCGTGATCCCCGGGCTGAACGATTCGCACCTCCACGCGATCCGCGGCGGCCTGTTCTACAACCTCGAGCTTCGCTGGGATGGGGTGCAGTCGCTTCAGCGCGGACTGGAGATGATCCGCGATCAGGCGAAGCGCACGCCGAAAGACCAGTGGGTGCGCGTGATCGGTGGGTGGTCTCCCTACCAGTTCAAGGAGAAGAGGATGCCGACCGTCGCGGAGTTGAACGATGCGGCTTCGGACACGCCGGTCTTCGTCCTGTTCGCCTACAGCCAGGTCCTGCTTAACAAGGCCGGGGTCGCGGCGCTGAAGCTGACGCCAGAGAGCAAGCCGGCTGAGGGCGATCACTACGAGTTCGTGGATGGGGGCGCCATCATTCGCGGTACAGCTGCCGTGAACGCGACGGTTGCAAAACTCCCGCCACTGTCTGATGTCGGCGATCAGCTCAACTCAACGCAGCGCTTCTTCCGGGAGCTAAACCGCTTCGGCATGACCAGCACTGTCGATGCCGGCGCGAGGGTCGCCTACCCTGACGACTTCCAGGCCGTGGCGACGATGGCGTCGCGGCCTAAATTTCCGATGCGCATCTCGAATTTCCTCACCGCTCAGAATGCGGGAACCGAGCTAAAGGCCTTTGAAAAATGGACAGCGGGGGAAAAGCGAGGCGGGAACCGCGCCGCTTCGCGGCTGAACGGCTACATCCTCGAAGGCGCTGGTGAGGTGCTGCTCTTCGGGGCACACGACTTCGAGAACTTCATGGCCCCGCGTCCGGAGTGGAAGGAGCAGGTGGAGCGGGATCTCACCGCGGTGACGCGAGTGATCGCCAGCCGTCAGTGGCCGATCCGTATTCACGCGACCTACGACGAGACGATTTCTCGAATACTCGACGTGTTCGAGCCGGTGTTCAAGGAGGCAGGCTACAGAGCTCGCTGGGCAATCGACCACGCGGAGACCATTAAGTCGGGAAACATCGCGCGCATCAAGGCCATGGGCGGTGGGATCGCGATCCAGAACCGACTGGCGTTCGCGGGCGAGTTCTTCTTGGAACGCTACGGCGAGCAGGCCGCTTCGTCCGCATCGCCGCTCCGGGAGATCGTGGATGCGGGGATTCCCGTCGGCGCTGGAACGGACGCTACCCGCGTGAGCAGCTACAACCCGTGGCTCTCGCTCTATTGGATCGTGACGGGCAAGACCGTCGGGGGCACGCAGGTCACGTCGCCCAAGAATCGGCTCTCGCGCGAGGAGGCCTTGCGGCTCTACACGGTCGGGAGCGCCTGGTTCAGCGGTGAGGAGGACGTCAAGGGCAGGATCGCGCCTGGTCAGTACGCCGACTTCGCGGTCCTCTCCGCGGACTATCTCTCCGTTCCCGAGGAGCAGATCGCTCAATTTCGCAGGTGGGTCGAAGCTGGGATGCCTGCTTAGTACCCTTCAGGCTCATCCCCAATTGCAGTTTCCAGCACGAACTAACGCGACTCCTAGTATGGCTGATCTTGCGATCAGGTCGGCCCAGCCTGGTTCGTTTTGATGTGTGGTTCCAGCACCGCCGCCAGTCGACGAAAGTTTTCCCCGATGGCGTGTAAGTCTGCTTGTGGTGCCGACTGCTGGCAGCTCAACTTACTACAATACGCTGCCAGCGGAAGCGAGTCGCTCGTGCAAGACGATCCAGGCAGCATCATGTTGTGGCAGGGCGTAGCCTGTTCAGATTATTGTGGGGAAAGTTTGAGCACCTTTTCAGCGTTGCCATGCGCAATTTTCTCTTTGTCGGCAGGGCTGATCGGGGCATGCTCAAGAAACGTTCTGGCTTGATCCCCCGCAATAAAGGGGTAATCAACCGCGTACATGATGCGATCTGCACCCATGATCTGCAGGGTGAGTAAGAACGGTGGCAGGGTAAACATTCCGCTGGGTGTCACATACACCTGCTGAAGAAAGTAGTCCGCGACAGGCCGTTGCAGATGTTTTGCGGCTGGCGATATCGCCTCATCCACGCGAGCCAGGTAGAAGGGGATCATTTCGCCCCAGTGGCCGAGAATGAGTTGGAGACTGGGATAGCGATCAAAGACGCCGCCCAGGATCATGCGCAGCGCATGGATGCCTGTCTCCAGATGCCACCCCCAACCGAAGGTCGCAAAGCTGGCACTGACAACAGGATCAAAGCCAGCATAGTAGGCATCCTGCACGACTTTGGGTGGGAAGGTAGGATGCAGGTAGATGGGAACATCCAGAGCAACGGCCGCTTCGAGAATGGGATGAAATGAAGGATCATCCAGATACCGATCATTGGTCCGCCCGGCGATCAAGGCGCCTTTGAAGCCAAGTTTCTTCACGGCACGTTCGAATTCGGCGGCAGCGGCTGATGGATCAGGTGTTGGGAGGGTCGCAAAACCAGCAAAACGGTCGGGATGAGCCTAGATGGCCGTTGCAAGTTGATCATTGGCATCGCGCGCCAGCGGGACAGCCTCAGCTGCCGGGACCCCCTGTATCCCCGACGAGGGATAGGAAAGGACCTGGACATCGATGCCCATGGCATCCATATGGTGCAAGCGATCTGCCCCCAGATCTTCCAGCTGGGAGTCGGGTGCGTCATAGGCCGGCAAGTGAAACCCATGTGCGAAACTCGGGAGCATTTTTGCCACCGCCTTCTTGATCTCAGCAAGCTGGAAGTGCTCTTCAAGTGTAATGATCTTCATCTTTTTCCTGTCTCCTTCTTCATACTCTTCTTTACAGAGCACTACTGCTGAAAGAGGGTGAAGCAAAGCAAACGCTGCTTCACCCGACACGTTCTGACGGCACCGCCCTATTTCTCACCAGGGAGCGTTCCTCTGTGGCTGTTTTGCCTGTTTCTGCCTCAACTGGCGTGCTGGCAACAGCGGCTGATCCTTGCAGCAATTTCACGGCGGATAACGCTGCCGCGAAGAGCATGGTGAAGATGCTGACCGTAGCCTCTGCCTCAGCGATACTCCTGGTCTGCCAGATGATTCCGACCGCATCCGTGATCGCCATATTCGTACTCCCCACCAGAGAGTTCACCACAACTGTCAGCCCAATCACCGCATACATCACGATGGCCTGAGCATAGTAGGACCTCGTGAACGTCGGCTCCTCCCCCTCACGGCTCGCTTTGCGGAAACGCAGGTAGAGGGCAAACAATTGAAAGAAGACATACACCGTGAAGAACCACCCCAGGTAGTTCGTGAGCGGCACGCCAAAGTAGCCACCGCCTTGCTCCCAGATCCAGAGATGCCGGATCGTTGAGCTGGTCGGATCCATGCCCAGATCCCAGGCCACCATCATGAAGGAAGCCATAAACGGCACCGCAAACGTCGTGAATGTGCTGGTCTTTGGGCGGATATCACCGATCAGCACCGTCGAGAGCACCCAGGCCAGATAGCCGGTGCCGAAGTAGGCAGGGCCGATGACTAGCGGCACCAAAAAGAGCTTGGGGCCAAGACCGCTGGTGTAATAATAGTGACCAAACGGAAAGCCTGTCAGAATGCTGGTGTTTTCCAACAGATTACTGACGACGAGACACATGACGAGAAAGGTGATGATGCCGCTCCATTTGTAACGCACTGCCCCATGAAACAGGGCAAAGGCCAACGGCACCACAATGAGAAGCGGTATGAGAAGCGGTACGGGAATGTGGTTCGGAAAGACCGCATTCACCAATGTCAACACGACATCGATCACAACCAGCGTCCAAAGAAGAGGGGTGACGCCTTTTTTCATCTTACCTCTCACTTTCTGAGCCAAACACCGCTTGCAGGTAGGCTCGGATCATGGTTTTCAACTCGACAATGATCTGGCTATCAATAGCTGGTCCATCGCCGGCCAGGGGAAGCAGCGCCTGGACCGTCCTGATACAGATCTGACTAGAACGCAGGGCGGAAGCCTCGTCCGACTTCGGGTAGCGCCTGGCGAAGATCCAGGCCGTTTTCCTGGTCAGGACCTCTGTGAGATCCTGATGGATGGCGAAAAGACGGGGATCACCTTGAGACTGGAGCCAGAGCGCCTGGAAGCCTGGGTGCGTCTGATGGTACTGGACAAGCGGATCAAGGATGTCATCGATAAGCTGCGACAACGGCACCTGGACCAGTTCGTCCGTCAGGATCCCCTCAAAAAGCACGCGCAGATCTTCGCAGAACTGCTCACACAAACGCTGAGCAATCGCCTCCTTGTTGGGGAAAAAGTCATAAAGCGAGCCAATCGCCGTCTGCGCACGCTGGGCAATCATGTCCGTCGTCGCGGCATCAAAGCCGACCTCATAGAACACCTGGGCAGCCGCCTGTAAAATGGCAGCAATCCGCTGCTCTCCCCTCGCTTGTTGTGGCAAGCGTCTCATCGTCGTTGGTTTGGTCATGTGCTCCTCCTCCTCCTAGACCTGTCTCTCAGTCATGGACAGCAGGTTCAACGAGTGCTGGTACACCCTCCATGTTTCGTACTCCGCATCTTGCCTCGATGAAAACCGAGGAAAAGTTCATGTTTCTACTATACGAGCTTTTCCTCGGTTTGTCAAGAGGCGAGGAAACATTCGGCTTTGGGAAGTGCTACGGCTTCACGCATGCTCACCCTGGTGGAAGACACACGAGTTTGGTGGTGTAGGAGCGTGTGACCACCCATGCTCATTTAGCGAGGTTTCCTGGCGTCAGCTACCTTCACTCCACCCCTAGAAAACAACGGTAAGAAAAACTCATCAGTTACTTTGCGGCTGGTGACAGCTTACGTGTGCGCCATGTCGCGCTTGACCTGTATCCCTGGCTCAGCCAGGAAGCACTCAGAAGGAGGTGCTTGGATCACCCAACCCACCTGGAGCCGAAAGGCAAAGGGGACAATAGCATGTTGCGGAACGCAGCGATGAGTTGAAGATATGTAGGCTCATGTGCTGCAAGATCCGCGCACTACGGCGAGAGCTGGATTGCCCGAAGCCCAATTCTCAGGGGAGTATCTGTCCTCCCATCGACACCATATCTGAAGTCGATGCCACCTTGAGCGACGATTTCTACGTAAGATTGCCGTTCCTTCTGCGAGATGGACGATGACCAACGAGGTCAGTGAAGGGAATGAGTGGGCCGCCTACGGTGCGCTCGATACGTACAGCCAAGACGAAACACGGGATCGCCTACCCGCCGAGAGGCGAACGGCGACGGAGCCTCCATAGTATTGCGCCCATGTGGCATAGGAGTCTCTGCCTCAGAAAAGAGGCACCACTAGAGCAAAGTGGTTAAAGCAGCATCTTATCTACTCTCGCAAGAAAGTAGAGACACCTTCACCCGAAAGGCGTGGGGGGACAAGAGCATGATGTGAGGAAGGCTGGTGAAATTCGAGTACCGCGAATCAGAGGTCAGTCAGAAAGGCTCGTGTATGGTGAAGACAGCATTGTTTAAATCCTAGTCGTGGTGGAATAGAGCGGCAGCCCACAGGATACGGTATGATCGCCTGTGCTCGACGTTGCAGGAAACGCTACTATTTTCTTGCAAAGCTCTCGTTGAGACCAGCCCACAAGGAGTGGGAAAACGACGTAAGGGGCACCTGGAGCACGAAACGAGACTTCTAGCGCAACTTGGGGATGGCCTACAGCCCGTGAGGGTGCGCCATGTCGCGCACTGTGATATTCCTGATGCAATCAGGAGGAATTTGGAGGGATATTCCTAGATCACCGGCTGACCTGAGGTGGAAACACCAAGGGAACAACAGCCTGCCGAGAACGCGATGGTCACCTGAAGATGCTGTAAGGTGAGGTGTCGCAAGATCTGCGTGATAAGGGTAAAGCTGGATTGCCTGAAACCAAATGTCCAATCGGGGAAGGAGTGCCCCCAGTTGGTAGAGCATCTGATACCACTGTCATGGTCTGCAACAGTTTTTCCTCGCGACTGATGCAACCTCCAGACCATGAGGAATGATCGATGAGGTCATGCAAGGACATGAGTTGGTGCCCTACGTCATGCTCGGACGTATCACAGTGACGAAACATGGGATTGCCTAACGGTGCGAACCTATGGCAACGGAGGACCGATAGTAGTCGTGGGAGTCATGCCCCACCAGGGAACGTGGGAAGGCCACGTACAAGGCGAAGCGGTCCAGGCGGACTGCCTCCCAGGGGGAAGAGCACGAGATGTGCGTATTCTGAACTGGCGGGAAGCAGCCGCCGGAGAGCCGTGTGACGCGGAAACGGTCATGCACGGTTCGGAGAGGGACGGAGGGAAAAGGGCCAGCGATGGCACCTCGCCCGCCGTCTACTCTACGCCACGGTCACGGAGGAGTCATAGTACTTCATCAGAAGTGTGTTTTTTGAGAAGGAAGGACTCTAGGGAATCAGCTTGAATTTGAGGAGGTTGACTTGGATGAGTCACAAAGGACCTTACACAGACTTGAGCGCCTACGACAACTGAATACAGACAGGAATAGGGTGAATGAGCATCTCTATCGGTGGATGTACAAAGAAGATGTGTACATCCTTGCCTATGAAAGGATCAAATCAGCCCCAGGAAATATGACCCCAGGATCAGACGGAAAGACCATTGACGGCTTCTCCATGAGCATGATCCAGCACATCATCCAGGAAATGCGAACAGAACAGTTTCAGTTCAAACCGGTCCGAACCGTCTACATACCAAAGGCCAATGGGAAAAAGAGAAAGTTAGGAATACCTTCAACACGCGATAAAATCGTGCAAGAGGTCATTCGTCTCATTCTGGAAGGCATCTACGACAGCCCACACGGGCCCTACTTCCATGAAACCAGTCACGGCTTCCGCCCAGACCGCAGTTGCCATACGGCTCTGCGGGAAATTCGAGGCAAATGGCCTGCTCTCAACTGGTTTGTGGAGGGAGACATCCAGGCGTGCTTCGACGCGATCGATCACGGCGTTTTGGTGAGCCTGCTCCGTAAAAAGATTCGAGACGAACGCTTCCTCAATCTCATCTGGAAACTCCTTCGAGCAGGATACCTGGACTTGCAAGAAGCGAAACACGACAGTCTGGCAGGAACCCCACAAGGCGGCTTGGCAAGCCCAATTTTAGCCAATGTGTATCTCCACGAGCTGGATGAAAAAGCAGAGGAAATACGTGCACGCTGGGAACGGGGAGGGAAGAGAAAACATCGCAACCCCCTCCACAGAAAACTGTCAGCGCAGAAAGAACGACTCGTGAAGAAAGGAGCGACCCGCACTAAAGAATTCCGCACCTTAGTTCAACGCATCAGAAGTATCCCTGCGGTAGAAGTGAACGATCCCAACTTCATCCGCATCAAATATCTCAGGTATGCCGACGACTGGTTAATTGGCATCTGTGGGCCGCGCACGCTTGCAGAACAGATCAAAGAGGAACTGAAACAGTTCCTGGGGCAACACCTCAAGCTCACATTGAGCGAGGAAAAGACCCAGATCACACATGCACGCAAAGAACAGGCCCACTTTCTGGGAACACGATTAGCCATTGGCAGGGAAGGAGTCCAACGCGTCGTGACGACCAACAACGGTTCAGGAAGACCGATTCAACGTCGATCCACCGGCTCGGAGATCGTTATGACGGCCCCGAAAGATGAACTGATCAAGAAACTCCATGGGAAAGGATTCTGTACAGTCACGGGACAACCGACAACGAAGTTAGGATGGATATATCTTGATGCAGATCAAATCATCACTCTTTTCAATGGTATCAATCGAGGGATACAAAACTACTATCGCTTCGCGGACAATTTCGGGCACCTAACCCAGATCCAATACATCCTCAAATTCTCACTTGCGAAAACGCTCGCAGCCAAGTACAAACGCTCGGTGAGTCAAATCTTCAGGCGTTTCGGCAAAGTCCCAACCATCATTATTAAGGCAAAAGATGGAAAGCGAGACCGCCATATTGTCTTCTACTGCAACAGTGATTGGAAAAAGCAACGAAACGGTTTCCAGGTTGGGCAGGAAAAGGTGGATCGTCTCCAATGGAGTGTCACCATGCGAACCCGCTCCAAACTGGGCATGCCGTGCTGTGTCTGCAACAGCGTACAACAAGTAGAAATGCATCATGTCCGCCACATTAGGAAGACAGGAGGAAAGAAACCCGTAGGGTTTAACGCCATTCTACAAGCGCTCAATCGTAAACAAATTCCTGTTTGCACCACATGCCATCAGAAGATTCACCGTGGAGATTACGATGGGATGAATCTCTCTGATCTGGCATACAACCCGTATGGATCAGAAAAACGTAGGAGATTCCGTGAGAGCCGGATGCGGTGACAAGCCGCACGTCCGGTTCGGGAGGGGTTGCGACATGAAGTTGCTTATGTAGCTGTTACGACTCGGTAAAACGAGGATGTAACCCAATGTTCTGCCATTGGTATCCTACCAAGACGTGCGGCCAGAGTAATCTGACGGTGCGAAGCTCTTGGGACAATGCAGCCTCATCTAGAAAAGATGGTAACGAATCCGCGAGGAGACGTTGCGACTACTAGCATCAAGGTGGTCGGGATCTAGGATCTGGATGGTATGGTCAACATACGTGAACTGTTGATAAACGTCGTGAGAACCAACAAGCCAAAGATGCTGACAGGCTTGAGCCAAAAAGGCACGTGGGTAGGATAGGGGGTCCTCCCTTCCCCCATCGCAGACACATACCCACCGGCGAACAAACAGGACCTAACCCATCTCATGGTACATAAGCAGAACATGATAAATCCGTAATCTTCCCGCTCATGGGAAAGCAAGCCGCAAGGGCTGCCGATAAGATTGCGGACAGAGGAAGATGGAACAAGCAAAAGCCGTCCTGTAATGGGAAGGATAGAGGGTCGGAAGAATTAAAAGCGTAGGAGTTGACGATTAATCGACCTAGCTCGTGCGAGTGCGCGTGTATTGATCAGGAGATAAATCAGGGTGTTGAGCCGGGCGACCGAGCGAGCATTGCGCACTTTGGGCCGTTCGATACCCAAAGCTTGGGACTGGCTATTGATGCGCTCAGCCGAGGTGCGCTGCACGTAGACGGCGTGGTAGAGTGGGGAGTTCCGATCCAGCAAGACGCGCAGCATGCCGCCTTGCTCACTATCGATATCCTTGACACAGCCTTTGCCCTTGAGAAATTGCGCATGGTCACAGGACTCTGGGGTGCGCACTGGAAAAAGCAAGGGGCAGCGATAGCGTTGGGCGCGGTAGCCGTTGGTATGCTGAAATTGGTAGGTCGGGTGCATGCGTAGCCCTTTGAAACACAACGGCACGCCATCGGCCTGAAAGACCGTGTCGGTGAGATGGCGCAGGGGAACCGCCGCGATGCCATGCTGCTGCGCACAGCTTTCATACACGTACCAGCAGTCGAAGGCCGCATCAGCCGCCACATGGGTTGGGACAAAGCCCAGGGTGGCCACCGTTTGCTGGTGTAGGGGTCGGTAGTACTCGACATCGGTATGGTTGAAGGGGAGGGTGTGCTCAGCCAAGACCACATCGCCATAGTCGGGAGTCGTGGCCGCGACCACGCCGGAGCCATAGCCCCACAGATACTCTTTGTGTGCTTTCTTGGAGCCATCGGGCTGCTCCTGGTTGGTGCTCTTTTTGACCCCGACACGGCAATCAGGGTCGCCAGTGGGTTGACGGTCTTTGCAGAAGCGGTCGGTGATCGACTCGCGCGGATTGTTTTCGCGCACCCAGGCGTAGATGTGCTTCACGTCGACAGCCACGACCTCGCCTAAGCCGGGGATTTCGGCTTGCAGGGCGTGGACACTGGCCTGCAAGAGGGCGTGCAGCAGCCCTGGGTCCAGGCTGCGCAATTTCTCGCACAACCAGCGGTCCGAGGGCACGGTGCGTTGTACATCAAAACCGTAGAGCTGCGTCGGATCCAGATGCAGCTGAAAGCCAAGCTCCAAGACGAGCAGTGGATGCTCGACGAGGAAGCGGCGTAACTGGGTCTGGTAGCGCTTCTCTTCACACAGTTTGACGAGAAAGGCTTTGAGGTAAGCACTCTCGGGATGCGGGTGCGGACCGGTCGTATGGGCATCGCGTTGCTGCTGCCAGCGCTGAACGGGCGTCCAGTCGATCAGGGCGAACAAGGTGCGGTAGCGTTGCACCACGGCATCCTGCTCTAGGAAGAGGGTCAAGGTCTGCTGGTCAAGTCGAGTCGATTCTGGTATCATGGCTGTAAGCTCCTTCTGGGTAGAGTGAAGTGATAGATACCGTTACTCTGCCAGAAGGCGAGCTTGCTGTCAAGCGACTGTTATACTGCTCGCTTGCTTAATACTTCCGACCCTCGAAGGATAGGAGATGAAACAAGCTCCACGCGAAAGCGAGCAAACTTCCATCGGGTCTTTCTTTACGAGAGAATTTGACTAACCGACAAAGGAGGCAATGCAGATGGCAGCAGAAACACAATCTGCTGGTGCGGCTTCCCACCAAGAAAGAGGCTGGCATACCATTAATTGGCAAACAGCTAACCGAGAGGTGAGGCGGCTTCAAGTGCGTATCGTAAAGGCTCAACAGCAAGGCAAGTGGGGCAAAGTCAAATCGCTGCAACACTTGTTGACCCACTCCTTTAGTGGCAAAGCTCTTGCTGTTAAAAGAGTGACTGAAAACCAGGGCAAACGAACATCAGGGGTCGATGGAGAAATCTGGAAAACCCCTCAGAAGAAAGCAGAAGCCATAGAAACGCTCACACAGCGAGGGTATCATCCTCGACCACTGAGGCGTATCTACATACCAAAAAGCAATGGCCGCCTGCGCCCGTTAGGGATACCTACGATGAAAGATCGAGCCATGCAGGCTTTGTATTTGCTCGCACTCGACCCCATTGCAGAAATCCAAGCGGACCCGAACTCGTATGGGTTTAGAAAGGAACGCTCAACGGCGGACGCCATAGATCAGTGCCATACGGTACTGAGCAACAGAGCCGGAGCCGAATGGATATTGGAGGGCGACATAAAGGCGTGCTTCGATCATGCATCTTGATGCCCCCTTGAAAAACGCAAGGTCTGGAACTGACCAG
>WNEZ01023362.1_pt1 | contig 13561 bp, 11 predicted proteins | sample 5400521 | NCBI WGS metagenome assembly WNEZ01 (sample SAMN13153339, study PRJNA577476) | soil metagenome | isolation source: 120 cm saprolite under Douglas fir tree site 2 hole 1 replicate 1 | place: USA:California | collected 2015-04-18 | reverse complement strand
CGCTATGAGTAGGAATCCGTTCGCTCAGTGGTGATCCCCCTGACCCGGCACTCGCACAGCGCAAATTGTGGCGAATCCTGCTTTACAATCGCATTGTGCCCGAAGCTGTCAATGCTCGCCTGGATCGTGTTCTCGATCAACTCCGCCTTTACGAGCATCCTCTGCTGAATTTTTCGGCGCGCGCCAAGCGAGATGGTGTGGAAGTAATTATTCAATTCAAAGATCCAACCATGCCGGTGCACACTTATTATTTTGATATGCACCCGCGCGACCTCGACGATGCTCAATTTGAATGGAGCTTTCAGCGCCAGCTCTACGATGCCTTGCACGATTACTTCGTCGAAATGTTCATCCGCACTCCGCAGGATCGCGCCGATCGCCGGGAGAAGGGGCTGTGAGCCGCTCACAAAACATGAATCCTCTGCGCCGGCAAATCGAGCAAGAGATTCTTGAGCTTGGACCCATGCGTTTTTCCCGTTACATGGGTCTTTGCCTGTACGATCCGGAATTTGGCTACTATTCGCGGCATGCTGAACAGTTTGGCAAGGCGGGCGACTTTTATACCTCGAGCGACGTACACGCTGTTTTCGGACGCTTGCTGGCGCGGCAATTCGAGGAGATGTGGCGAGCCCTGGGTTCGCCGGAAAAGCTTGAGATCCTCGAGTTGGGCCCTGGCCGGGGATTGTTCGCAGGGGACGTGCTCGATTGGTCGGGAAAGAAGTTTCCGGACTTTTTTCGCGCGCTGCGTTACGTTCTGGTAGAAGGTTCCGCTGCATTGCGCGAGCGAATCAGAACTGCGCTGAGTCGTCACCTGGATGCGGGAAAGGCCGAGGTACGCGAATCGGTCGGCGCCCCGCAACCCGCGGCTCCAGGTCATGAAGTTCCCATCGTCGTTTTCGCCAATGAATTTTTCGACGCTCTGCCTGTCGAGGTACTGAGCGAGCAGGGATCCTTGCGGATCGATACACGCGACGGACATTTCGTTGAAACCTGGTCGGCACCTTCTTCGAGGGAACTTGAGTTTCTGGATCGCTACTCGGTCCATCCCGAGCAGAATGAACGCGTCGAAGCTTCTCTTATCTCACAGCAAACCGTGGATCGTATCGCCGACGGCATCCGGAGCGGCTTCATCATCGCCATCGACTATGGCTACACGCGGGCGGAGCAACTGGCGGGACGACATCGCGGCACGGTGAAGGCGGTTCGCCAGCATTCGGTCAGTGCCGACGTCTACCAGGCGCCGGGTGAGCAAGACATTACGGCGGATGTCAATTTCACCGCGCTCGCTGCTGCGGAACAACGGGGCATGCTGCCGCAGAGACTGGTCACGCAATCACAGTTTCTGATGGGGATCGGCGAGGCCAACCAATTTGCCGACGCGTTCGAAGAATGTAGCCTGCCGCCAGAGCGCGCGAAAGTCGCGCTTCAACTTAAGCATCTGATTTCCCCCGCGGGCATGGGAGAAAGCTTTCACGTGCTTGTGGCGAGCAAAGGAATCGCGCCGGAAACCGTGGCTTCGCTGAGCGGCCTTAGCTTTGGCCAGACGCAAGTGGTCCGCTAGCAGCCGCGGGAACAAGCCTGGATTGAGGAGCGCCGCAAGTAGGTTAACCTCACCGCCGCGAGCGGTTATCCGAAGCTGCCATGGCAGGCTCGGTCAGCTTTGCCCCGGGCTTGGACTCTATCTGCGGATATTCGTAGACGCCCCGCCCCGACTTTCGGCCCAGCCTTCCAGCCTTAACGTATTGCACAAGGAGTGGCGCGGGACGATACTTTTCGCCCAGCGATTTGTGCAGATATTCAAGAATATTCAATCGGGTGTCGAGGCCAACCAGATCAACCAACTCGAAGGGACCCATGGGATGGTTCAATCCCAGTTTGAGGGCTTTGTCGATGTCTCGAGCTGATGCAATGCCCTCCTGCAGCATGTAGAAGGCCTCGTTTCCGATCATGGCATTGATGCGGCTGGTGATAAAGCCCGGGGCCTCTTTGATGACCACAACCGCTTTTCCCATTCGTCGACCCACTTCAACCGCAGTGGCCAGCGTGTCATCGTCAGTTTCGAGGGCGCGCACCACTTCAAGTAGCTTCATTTTGTGCACAGGGTTGAAGAAGTGCATGCCCAGACATCTCTTTGCGCGATAGGTAACGCTGGCGATTTCGGTGATGCTCAGCGAGGATGTGTTCGAAGCGAGAATCGTAGTCGGCCTGCAGATTTTGTCTAGCATGGTGAAGATTTCAATCTTCGACTCCATCTCTTCCGGTACGGCTTCGATAACCAGATCGGCCTCACGCACGGCCTCGTCGACCGAGCCGGCATATTCCAGGCGCTCGAAAGCGGCACTCGCCTCCGGAGCGGTCACCTTGCCCAATTCAACCGCTTTGTCGAGATTGGTGCGGATTTCGTTTTCCGCACGGCGCAGGGCGTTAGGCAGTAAATCTTCGAGGATGGTGCGGTAGCCGCCGAGCGTGGCGGCGTGCGCAATGCCGCGTCCCATGATGCCAGCACCAATGACGGCCACGGTCTCGACACGCGCCACTTATTTGCCTGCCTTCTCCAAATCGGCGACGGCTGCCGCAATGGCAGCACCGGCCGCACGCAGGGAGTCCGCCAAGCGCTGCCGTTCATCCGGGTGCATGGCCGGGATGGAAATGCAAATGCGGCGGAGGGTGGTGGTAATGTCCTCGACGTAATTCATCGAGCGAATCAGTTCTCCAGTAGCGGGCATTGAGGCTCCTGTGTTTCGATTCCCGGCGCTTTGGCGACATGAGGCTCGTAAAATCAGAGTCCCAAGCACCGACGAAAACAAACGACGGCGAACTTTCTATTTTGGACGCGATGGAGAATTTAGTAAAGGCGGGCGGTGGCCTTAGTGGCCGTAGCCACGGTTTGCTGAGTAACTACTTTGGGCCTCCCCGCTCTGTTCCCTTCTGTTCCCTCTGAATTCTTGACACACTCTGCTGAAGAGGGTAGCGTTGCGGCAGTCTGCTCGCAAATCTTTAAGGTCGTGTCGGAAAATAGGCAGATATCCAAAATGCTGTGGGGGCACTGTATGCCTGTCTCCTTATTCCTCTTGCCTTAGCCCAGGACTACAACGCACGCTATATTGGCATCAAGAGCAAAGCGCGCGACACTGGCAAGACTCCGAACACTCGCAACCGCCCATGGATGCCGAGAACGAAAAGTTAATGCCGGAATGGATTTTGGCGGCGACGAAACGATAGTAACCTCACAGGGGAAGACTTCTCAGCAACTCATTGATGTCCGTTCTGCGAGAATAGAGTTCGCAATGACCGCGGTTTGAACAACCTGCGCTCCGCAACATTTGTGAACACCGCGTTACAGCCTACGTCCCTGCGATAGCCTCGATCAATGTTTTTTATTAGCCATTTGTCTTGCGTGGGAATCTAATATAAACATGAGCCAAAAGCTTTTGAAACGCTACATTTTTGCCAGCGATTTCGATCAGACTTTGACTTTTAATGATTCGGGTTATGTCTTGAGTGAACTGGTGGGCATACCGACCGCGGAGTTCGAGCGGAAAGCCCAAGGTATGGCGAAGCTGAACCTGGTGCAGCAGGGCGCCGAGTTGGCGTACCTCTTGTTGCACGATCCTGAATTTCGCGCACGAGTGCGTAAGGAGCATCTGCGCGAAGTAGGAAAAATTATTCGCCTTAAGGAAAACATTCCGCTGCTTTATCAAGTACTAGAAAAAGGAATCGATGAACACAGCTTTGATTTTTATGTTCTCTCGGCGTCGCCGGTAGAGGTCATCCAGTCGGCTCTAGAAGGCATTGTGCCCGCGGATCACATTTATGGCACCGAGTTCGAATACGGTGATTCGGGAGAAATTGAGCGCATCATCCGTGCGACGGCTGGTTACGGAAAGGTAGCCGTTCTCGACCGGTTGCAGGTAGAACGTGACATCGCGCCCGACCACGTGGTTTACGTTGGCGACGGCAGCTCCGATGTCCACGTCATGCTGCATGTGAACGCGCGCGACGGCTTGACCATCGCGGTTTCCGAGTCTCCACACATTTCGCAAATCGCTAAGCGAACGGTGCTCAGCACGAATGCGTTTGCCGTAATGGCTCCGATTCTTGAAGAAATCGTGGGCTGGAAGCGCGTGCGCATTCGTGAGTTCTTTGAGTCCTATGGCATGCCAATCCAGGAATGGGAACGGGTTCGGACCGATCGCTTCACACTGCGTCCGGCGGTTGCGGCGGCGGCATCGGGAGCAGCCGACTCTCAGTAAGATGCTGCCGTTGGCCCGAGCCTGTTGAACTAACCACATGCAGGCCAACACATGTTGCGCAACAAGAGTTTAGTTCCGCTTTCCCGTCAACACCAGCACGCGTTGGCTTTATGCGTACGCATTGACCGGGCATCGCCCATTGAACTGATGGTTGAACACGCAACTCTGCGGAAAGAATTTGCTCAGGCGGAGGTTCATGCTCTGTCTGCGAAGAACCTGCTGGCGTTTGCGAAGAGCCTCTCTTCTCATATTCGGAAAGAAGAGCGCCAGCTTTTCGAGCGCATGCAGGAACTGCTGCAACCGGAGGAACTTGGGGCCTTGGGGGCGAGCTTAGAGATCGCACTGAAAGGCACGGTTGACACCTGCATCCTGCCCACTCCGGCAACTCTGCTACGAGCCAACAAGTAAGCCCGCGAGCATTACCGAATCACGGTGAGCGAGGCAGAAGCTTACGCTGCGAACTTCTCCTCGGAAACTACAGGCAGTGGTTCAGGCAAGCGGTCAGTCACTTCGGCGAGATGCGCGAGCTTGCCGGCTAATTCAGTCGTGAGCGCAGCCGGGGCATAACGCCACTTCCAGTTTCCACCGTGCAAGCTTGGAGTATTCATGCGAGCCTCGCTGCCCAGACCTAGAACATCTTGCAGCGGAATGATGCAAAGGCTGGCCGGGGATACCTGCGCCGCGCGAATGAAGGCCCAGTGGATGCCATTGTCGCCGCGCCCTACATAGGCTTCGGCGTTACGGCGTTCGTGCTCGGCGGCACCTGAATTCCACCAGCCCAGGGTAGTGTCGTTATCGTGGGTGCCGGTATAGATGACCTTATCGGCCGCGCAACGATGCGGCAAATACATGTGCGCGCCTTCATTTCCAAACCCAAACTGGAGAACCGCCATGCCCGGAATCTGCAACCGCTGCCGCAGAGCGTGAACTTCGGGCGTGATGTGTCCGAGATCTTCAGCGAAGAAAGGCAGGCCGCCCAGAGCAGCGCGAATGGCGTCGAAGAAATTGTCACCGGGACCATCGACCCAGGCACCATTGACAGCGGTTGGGTCGGAAGCAGGAATTTCCCAGAACTGATCGAAACCACGAAAATGATCAAGCCGGATGTAGTCGCAGTTGCGGGTTGCCCATCGCAGACGCTTGATCCACCATTGGTAGCCAGACGCTTTCAGCTTGTCCCAGCGGTAAAGAGGGTTGCCCCAGCGCTGTCCCGTCTTGCTGAAGAAATCTGCAGGAACACCCGCCACCGCTTCCGGATTCAGATCCTCATCCAGACGGAACAGTTCGCGGTTGGTCCAGACGTCGGCGCTGTCGTAGTTGACAAAGATTGCTACATCGCCAACGATGCGAATCGAGCGTTCGGCACAATAGTGGCGCAAGGCCCGCCACTGCTCATCAAAGGCGAACTGCAGGGCGGCGCGAATGGCGACGTCGTCCGCTAATTCCTGGCGCGCCTGTTTTAGCGCTGCGGGATCGCGATGAGCTAACTCGTGCGGCCACTCGCTCCAACTCTGTAACTTGTATCGAGCGCGCAGAGCATCGAAGAGAACGAAATCCTCAAGCCACCAAGCATTCTGGTGCCGGAAACCGGTGAAGCGCTCACGCTCGGCGTCGGCTGCCGAAGCCACGAAATGTCGCGCCGCCTCGAACAACAGCGGCATTTTGCGGGCAAAAACCTGATCGTATTCCACGAAGCGCGAATCGGTGGAGAGGCCGGCAAGTTTCTCAGGTCCAATCCAGCCATGCTCGGCGAGCCGCTCCAGGCTGATCAAAAGTGGGTTTCCGGCAAACGCCGAGGTCGCCGAATAAGGTGAATTTCCAAAACCGATGGGACTTAGCGGAAGAACTTGCCAGATTCCCTGGCGGGCAGTGGCAAGAAAATCGACGAACTGATAGGCAGCTGGGCCGAAGTCACCAATGCCGCCGCGCGAAGGCAACGACGTGGGATGCAAAAGAATGCCTGAGGCGCGCGCAAAAGACATGCTGAGTGCGTCCGCGCTTACGCGCGTTACATTCCCTCTTCGCTGGCGGAGCGGGTCAGCGTTTTCATTTCTTCCTGATTGATTTTGATTTTTCCCGACTTCTGCATCTGGTCACGCAAATTGGAAATAAAGAGCCCGAAGAGTTCCTGCTGCTTGTTCTGCAGGAGGGAGTCCCGGATCTGGTCACGTTTGGCGTTGAAGTCGGCGTCGTTGGGCTTCTGGCTCTCCAGCGCCGAGATCACCACCCCGTTCGAGCCGCTATTGATGGGGCCGCTGATCTCTCCCGGCTTCATGCTAAATGCAACCGAGGCCTGGCCGGTCATCGATCCAATGTCAGGAACCTGGCCATCGGGTAGAACGAAGTCGCTGGTCTTTACGGTTGCACCCAGGTCTTTCGCGGCCTTCTTCAAGTCGTGTGCGGCCTTGGCGCGATCGGAGAGTTCCTGAGTTTTCTGCGAGAGTAGGTTGCTCGAGCGCTCATTCTTAAATTCGTCTTCCAGCTTCGTACGAATTTCCTCGAAGCTTGGCGTGGAAGGAGGCTTCACCGCCAGCAATTGGAACACAGCGAATCCTTGCGACACCGGGGCCATGTCGGGGGGCGACTTTTCGGTGCCTCCAAAAACTGCATCCATGAATTGGGTCGCCGGTCCGAGACCGGGCAGCAGGTCCTTACGGCCCACGAAATCCGACGTGATTATCGGCACTGCTTTGGCTGCGGCCGCGGCATCCAGTCCTTCGGTGCGGGCCTGATTGAGCAATGCTTCCGCCTGCTTCTGTGCGATCTGCTGCGCCTTCTGCTGTTTCAGCAGCGGCTCGATCTGGTCTTTGACCTCGTCGGAGGTCTTCATGTGAGCATCCTGGCGGTCGTCGACGCGGATAATGTGAAACCCGTAGCTGCTCTTCACCAAATCACCGATCTGTCCTTTGGGCTGGGAGAACGCTGCTTTCTCAAACTCTGGAACCGTGCGGCCCTTGCCGATCCAACCCAGAGAGCCGCCTTCTTTGGCGCTGCCCGGATCTTCAGAATATTTCTTCGCGAGATCTTCAAACTTCGCACCAGCCTTCAATTGCTTAAGCAAATCTTCGGCGCGATGCTGCGCATCGGCCACGCCTTTCTCGTCTACTTTGCCGCCGGGCCCCGGCAGCGGAGTTTTGATCAAGATGTGGCTTACCTTGGCCTGCTGATCAACGCGGTACTGGTCCCGGTGCTGGTCGTAATAAGCCTCGATGTCGTCGTGCGTGATCTGGATTCCGCTCTGAATCTTGCCGAGATCTACGACCGCATACTTGACCTTCCGTTTTTCCGGGATGGAATTGTTGTACTGCGCCTTGTGACTCTCATAGAAGGCCTTCAATTCAGCATCCGTCGGATGTAGGCCCTTGCGCAGATCATCCTGCTTTATGACGGCGTATTCGAACTTCACCTTGCTATTTTCTTTGACGAATTGCTGGCGAATTTGGTCGTCGCTCACCGCAGCGCTACCGGAGATGAGCGCTCGCAGCTTCTCCAGGAGTAGTTCCTTGCGGACTTCTTCCTCGAAGATCAGCGGTGTCAGGTTGGCGCGCGCCAGCATGTCTTCGTACTCTCGCTTGCCGACGAAGTTTCCACCCGGGAAAAACGTTGCCGCATAGCGGCCGTGCTGAAGATCATCCTGCACTTCCTGCGGCGTAACGCGAAGTCCCAAATGCTCGGCCTTGGCCACGACTCCCTTACCCGGAGCGCCCATCAAATCCGATCCAAGGCCACCGGGAATAAATGCGATGACCATGGCGGCGCAGATCACAAGCAGAATGCCGCTCAGGATGATTTTCTTGGCCGGCCCTTGGGTTTGCAGAAAACGAATCATTTCTTGTCACTCCAGAGATGTAAACTGAACCCTAAATTATAAACCAAGGTCGCGGCGGAGGGGGGTCAGAGCGCGCTGCTCTGATTTCGATTTGTGGGACGGTTGGGTTGATTCCAAATCGTGCGCGGATCTACACGGCGGACTTAATGTGAAGCTTGGTTTGCAGCTCGGAGATGCGTTCTTTTCGCTCGCCGTACTCCTGCTCTTCCGTATCTGTTAAGCCGCCAAAAACTTCCTTCTCAACAGCTTCGGTTTGTTGTTTAAGCAATTGGATCATTTCGGCCTGAATCTCTTCGCCTTTCATGAGTAGACCTCTCTCTCGGCGGAGCGGCAACCTGCAAATATGAAGCTGAATATTAAACGCAAAAATAGCAAAACTGGCAGATGTGTACGATACCGCACACACCCTAGTATTCCTCATTAATTGCCGTAGCGGCTGGCGAGCCATTTTGCGAGCTCTCCAGCTGAGCATGTAGTGTAGACCCCTGGTTCAGGCAGGCTGGCCCTTTCATCGACGCTCCACCGCGTCGCCGCCCCCAAGATAGCGGCGTTTCAGCACGCGACAAAGCCTCTCTATTGAAACGTATCAATAAACGTGTTATCCAATGTTCTCAGTCTTTGGATTGAATCCCCGCCTTTGAAAAGAGAAGCATGAACCTGGGAAAGCTCCATAGCGCCTGCAAAATCCTGCGTATTATTATTGTCTCCATAGCTGCTGGCTTACTTATCCGCCCAAGCCTAGTGTCGGCTCAGGTCTCCACCCCAGGGGCGGCGCAAGGTAAGCGACATGCCGCGAGTGCTGGCCAGAGCAAACTGCCGCTGCGCGAAGGCTGGACGTTGCAAACTTCCCTGAAGGTTGACGCCAACGGGGAGGCCATCTCCACGGCGAAGTTCGTTCCCAACGCTTGGCACCACGCCACCGTGCCCACCACCGTGGTAGCCGCGCTGGTGAAGGATAAGACGCTGCCCGATCCTTTCTTCGGCATGAATCTGCGGCAGTTCCCGGGCGTGACTTATCTCATCGGCGGAAATTTTTCTAATATCCCGATGTCACCCGACAGCCCCTATGCAGCCTCATGGTGGTATCGCAAGGCGTTTGTCGTTCCGGCCGCATATAAAGGCAAAACTGTTTGGCTGAATTTCAAAGGCATCAACTACCGCGCCCATATCTGGCTGAATGGTAAACAGATCGCCAGTTCCAATGACGTGGCCGGAGCGTGGCGGACATACGAGTTCAACGTCACCGATGTGGTGAAACTGGGCGCTGGGAATGTTCTCGCGGTACAAGCCTTCGCACCGACGGAAAGTGATCTCGCCATTACCTTCGTTGACTGGAACCCCGCGCCTCCGGACAAAAACATGGGCCTGTGGGGTGAGGTCTATCTCACCACCAGCGGCCCGGTCGCTCTGCGTTATGCCACCGTGGTGTCCAAACTTGATTTGCCAGCCACCGACCAAGCTCACTTGACGGTGACTGCGCAACTGAAAAACGCCACCGCTCAAGCCGTCAAAGGGACCATTAAGGGCAAGATTGAAGACGTTGCGTTCGAGCAGGAAGTCGAGCTCTCTCCGAACCAAAGCAAAGACGTCACCTTCACGCCCGATCAATTTCAGCAGCTTAACTTCTCGAATCCGAGGATATGGTGGCCGGCACAGATGGGGACGCCTAACCTGTACCCGCTCACGATGGAATTCGAAATCAACGGCGTGGTTAGCGATAGCTCTACCAGCAAGTTTGGCATTCGGGAGGTGACCTCTGAGCTGAACGCGACAGGTGGGCGCGCCTTCCATATCAATGGCAAGAACATCCTGCTGCGCGGCGGCGGCTGGTCGCCCGATATGATGCTGCGCGAGACGTCACAACGGCTGCGGGATGAACTTCGCTATGTTCGGGACATGGGACTTAACACCATCCGCCTGGAAGGCAAGCTGGAAACGCAAGAGTTTCTCGACCTGGCGGACCAGCAAGGAATTCTCCTGATGGCCGGATGGTGCTGCTGCGATTTCTGGGAGCGCTGGCCACGGTGGAAGCCGGCGGACTTTGAGATTGCCCAACAATCTCTGCGGGACCAGATTTACCGATTGCGCAGCCATCCCAGTTTGGTGATGTGGCTCAACGGCAGCGATAATCCACCTCCGCCCGATGTCGAGCAGATGTATTTGAGCATCGAGAAGCAGCTGCTGTGGCCGAATCCCGTGGTGTCTTCGGCCACAGGAAAACCGACTTCGGTTACCGGTGACAGTGGCGTGAAGATGACGGGTCCGTATGAGTACGTAGCCCCCGCCTATTGGGAAGAGGACACTCTCCAGGGCCAACCCGGCCGTAAGAAGTGCAATCCTGGCGGCTGCGGCGGGGCGTACGGCTTCAACACGGAAACCAGCATGGGGCCAGCAGTTCCGCCCATCGAGAGCATTCGCGCCATGGTGGGCAAAGATCATCTATGGCCAATCGACGACGTGTGGAACTTCCATGCCGGCGGCGGAGAGTTCAAGACTATCCAAGTTTTTGATGAGGCGCTCACTCATCGCTACGGGAAGGCGGACAGCGCGGAAGATTTCGCCTTCAAGTCGCAGCTGATGACCTACGAAGGCGTTCGTGCCATGTACGAGGCCTACAGCCGGAATAAGTACGAAGCGACGGGCGTGATTCAATGGATGCTTAACAATGCCTGGCCCTCGATGATTTGGCATTTGTACGATTATTATTTGCGTCCGGGGGGCGGCTACTTCGGTTCTAAGAGAGCGATGGAAGCGCTGCATCCTATCTATGGCTACGATGACCATTCCATTTGGGTGGTGAGCAGCCAGTATCAGGACGTGAAAGGTCTGAAGCTCACAACCAAGGTATACAACCTCGACGCCACCGAGAAGTTCTCGCAGGAAAATCCCCTCGACGCTGCCGCGGACAGCACGGCGAAGATCTTCACGCTGCCGGATGTGTCGGGGCTGAGTCCGACTTACTTTGTTGGGTTGCGGTTGGAAGATTCCACGGGCAAGCTTGTCGGCTCGAACTTTTACTGGTTGTCCACGAAGCCTGAGACCCTGGACTGGGCCAAGTCAAACTGGTGGATGACGCCGACGGAATCGTACGCCGACTACACCGCACTTTCACAGTTGCCCAAGGTTAAGTTGAACGTGACCGAGCGAACTGAACACAAGGGTGAAGAAGCGGTCACGCACGTTACGTTGACGAATCCGAGCAAGAGTCTTGCCTTCTTCGTGCGGCTTAAAGTGGATAAGGGCTCACACCGTGACGAAATTCTTCCAGTGATCTGGCAGGACAACTACATTTCGCTGCTTCCGGGTGAGAAGCGCGAAGTGACCGCGACCTACCGGGCCAGTGAACTGGGCGCGTCGAAGGCTGTGGTAGAAGTCAGCGGCTGGAACGTGGAGTGAGAAAAATTGGTAATTGTGTAATCGGGTAATTGAGCAATTCAAGATTCCACGGCCATCCCAGCCATCTTGAGCTGCCCAAGATCGGCTTTGCATCGGTATGCAGTTGATTTTCAGCCAACAATCAAAATTTTAACAATCAACAATTTCTAATTGTCGCTGAAGTCGATCATCACCGGCGCAGCCCGGAACCAGTTGGTCTTGTATCCCACATAGAGCAAACCGACCGCGAACCATATGCCACCGACTGTTTTTGCCAAGTTGTTCAGATTCCACCAGATCAGTCCACAGAAAGCGAAACCGATCAGCGGCAGTATCGCGTCGCGCAAGAGATTCCGTTTGTAGCCCGGCTTGGCCAACATTGAAAACTGCCAGAAACAGGCGAAGTTGACTCCCATGAACGCCAGGAATGCACCGAAGTTCAGCAGTTCGCCGGCATGTTCGTACGCGCTGCCGATGTCGTTGAGCAGGACAGCCCCGGCGAAAGCCAGCCCGCCAATGAGAAGGATGTTGTAGGTCGGCGTGCTGCTGCCGGGTTTCAGGTATCCGAAGAACTTGCGTGGCAGGACGCCATCACGGCCCATGCCAAACAGCAAGCGTGCGGCACCCAGAGTGCCGGTCAATCCGCTGCCGAAGGCAGCGACGATCAGGATCGCGCCCATGGCATTGAACAGCAGAAGGCCGCCAACCCGGCGACAGATGTCCATGAAGGCGGTCTCAAGATTCGGAAATGAGTGCCAGTCGGGCCACACGCGTGCCCCTAGATAGGCTTCAAACCCGCTGCACACACCGGCAAAAATACAGGTCAGGACAACGGCCAGGAGGACGTTGCGTTTGGGATTCTCGACGTCTTCGGCGAGCGTAGTGACCCCGTCGAAACCAATGTAGGTAAGCGCCGCGAAGGAAGTCGCGGTCAGGATGCGATGCGAATTAAAAGTCTGGGGGTTATAGAACGGCTCAGTCGATAACAATCCAGCCCAGCCTTGCCCATGCCACAAGTAGCGAATCGCGAGCCAGACGAAGAAGGCCACGACCACCGACATCACCGCCAGCAGCACCTTGTTGGCGCGCGCCGATGACTTGACTCCGGCTAGATTCAGTAGGGTCATGATCCCGGCGATGAGCGCCGCCCACGCAATATACGGAACCTGCGGCAGGTAACGCTCGTGCAGCGCAGTAGAAATCCAAACCGTGTTGATGAGCGGCTGCAGCAGGTAATCCAGGATCATCGCCCAGCCCGCCAGAAATCCCAAGTGCGGATTGAGCCCGCGGCCCACGTAGGTGTAGGCCGAACCCGCCGTCGGATATAGCGCACCCATGCGTCCGTAGCTCACGGCGGTTATCAGCATGGCGAACAGGGCGATCAGAATGATTGTGACAAAGTGGCCGTCCGAAAGCTTCTGGGCAACGCCATAGAGCGGCACGGGCGCGATGGGCTGGATGAGAACGATTCCGTAGAAGATCAAGTCCCAAAGGGTAAGCGTGCGGCGCAGACGTGGCGCCGAGGATGAGACTGCAGGGGAGGCGGTTTCCATGAGTCCGGCTATTGGATTATGGGAGGGTGGAAAATGTCAATATTAAAACGGTTCTATAGCCTTCAGGATTCGGAAGCAACCGTTGAGAAGGCAGACGGGAGTCTCGGTTCGATCCGGTTATAGTCCCAGGCCTTGATCACGCCGGTGGGAGCCTTCGGTTTAAGTTCTGCACGAATACAAGACTCTTGAGAAGTCCCGTTGTGCCCAAAACGAGCCGTTCAACCAGTCTGCCTTCCGATTTGTTGCGATCTCTAGCACAAAATCCATCCGGCTAGAGTCCCAACTGAGAGCTAAGACCGTAAACTGCTCGGCATTCTTGCCCTTCAGATTGAACCTCTCGGGCACAAGGCCAACGAACAATTCTCCGAAGAATCCGGCCTCCACGTCAATCAGACCTTGGGTGGCACCGTTGAAGGCACCCCCGAATCCCAGATCAGCGCGAGTTCATCGAGACCGACCGGGCGATAGAGCGTTGTCGCCATCATCTATCTTCGATCGCCGTAGTCGAACCAATACCCGCGCTGCTCATTTCCTGACATGTGCCGGGTGTT
>WNEZ01003486.1_pt1 | contig 13561 bp, 14 predicted proteins | sample 5400521 | NCBI WGS metagenome assembly WNEZ01 (sample SAMN13153339, study PRJNA577476) | soil metagenome | isolation source: 120 cm saprolite under Douglas fir tree site 2 hole 1 replicate 1 | place: USA:California | collected 2015-04-18 | reverse complement strand
TCCGCCGCGATCGCGCTCCGCGCGCGCTCACCCTGGTGGACGGTCGTGGCCGCCGGCGCGCTCTACGCGGTCAGCCTCGAGGACTACGCGAAGATCGCGCGCACGCTTCCCAGCACCCCGGAGGCGATCTACGCCCACTGGCGCGAGCTTCCCATCCTGACCGCCGACCTCGACGAGTACGGCCCCATCTGGCGCCCGACGGACCGCCCACCATCGTGGGCGAGCGGCACGATCCTCGGCGGCGAGGGGCTCAGCGCGACCGATGTCCGGAGCAACGGCATCGACCTCACCGCCGCGCTCGACAACCGCACCGGGATGGACCAGCCGGTGGTCGTCGCCTTCAACTACTTCCCGGGATGGCGGGCCATGCTGCGCGGTCGCGAGGCGGAGCTGCCGCTCTCGCCCGACCCGGGCAGCGGCTTCATCCGGGTGGACGCGGTCCCGCCCGGGACGTCCGAGGTCGAGCTCCGCTTCGGCGACACGCCGACGCGCCGGGACTGCAAGCTGCTCAGCGCCGGCGCCGGGCTCGCATGGCTCGCGGCGTGGCCGGCGCTCGGGTGGGCGACGTGGGGGCGCCGTCGCGGATCCCGGTGACGGCCAAGGTCAGTGGCGCGTGGCCCAGCGCGCCGCCGACGCCGGTCTGGCGAATACTTCGCAGCCGGACGCACGCGCCGCCCGGTCGGCCAGGCGCCGCAGCGTGTTCACCCGGCGGATCGCCTGCTCCACCTCGGCCACGGTCGCGCGACCCTCGTGATAACGAACCTCGAGCCAGGTCTCCTCGAACTCGGCCGTCGCCAGTTGTGTGTCGATGGCGTCCATCGTGTCGGGAGACTTGAGCAGCGCGCGTGCCACCCTCCAGCCCGCACCAAGGGCGAGGAAATCCGCAGCCCCGAGCCATCCGATCGGGACGATGCGTGTAGCGCCCGCGCCCGGTCGGGGCGGCGCTGGCACATGTGCACGAGCCCGGCGCGCTACGCAGACGCCGTGTCTCAGGCCTGCCCGGCGGCCTGCGCGGCCCGCCGCCCGATCTCGTCGCTCACCGACATGGCCGCCCGCGCGCCGGCGGCGGCGGTACGCTGGAACACGCCCTCTTCAGGCTGCGACGAAGTATGCCTCGAGCATCGCCTGCGTGTCACGAGCCGGCCGGAACTCGCCGATGGAGCGGGAGCCCGATGCGCCGGCGTTCCACACCGCGTGGGGCACGCCTGCCGGCACGATCACGCTCTGGCCGGCCCCGAGCAGGTGCTCGCGTCCCGCGACGCGGCAGCGGAGCGTTCCGGCGAGCACCAGGACGCGCTCCTCCTGCTCCGCGTGCACGTGGTCGTCGGGCGCCGGGGTGGCGGCGCGGGCGGCCGGGCTCACCCGCGACGGCCAGACGCTCGACCGGCCCGGGTGCGAGACGTACTCGAAGCGGAAGAGCTCGCCGCCCGACTCCTCGGCCGAGACGAGCACGATCAGCCGATCTCCCCACACCGGGTGCTCCAGGATCCTCTCTGCTGCCATGTTGGCCCCTTTCCGCTCGGAGCCTAGCACCGATCGCGCGGCGACAGAGCACCACCTCCTGACAGCGTCGTGTCAGGAGACTCGTCGGGCCGCTCAGGATCGGCCGAGCACGCGGCGGAGGAGATCCTCCCGCGTCTTGCCCGCCTCGAGGGCGAAGGCCTGGCCGAGGAACTCCACCTCGCGCATGCGCTCGAGGCGGAAGAAGCGGAAATCGTTGCGCAGCTCGCACCAGGCCCCGGCGAGCCACACCGGACCGTAGAACCAGAGCGTCAAGGGTCGCACCGTGCGCTGGGTCTCGGCCCCCTTCTCGTCGCGGTAACGAAAGCGGACCTTCCGCCGGTCGCGGAGCGCGGCGCGCAGCCGGGGCAGGTCGAAGGCCAGGGGCGCCTGGCGCGTGGTCGCCGGCGCCCACAGCGAGCGGTCCGCGAGCAGGCGCCGGAGGTGATCGGGCAGGACGGCCTCGACCTTGGCGAGCGCGGCGTCCGCCGCCCGCGCCATCTCCGAGTCGCTCCAGCTCTGCACGATGCGCGCGCCGAAGACCAGCGCCTCGAGCTCGTCCTCGCTGAACATGAGGGGTGGCAGGTCGTAGCCCTTGCGCAGCGAGTAGCCGACGCCGGCCTCCCCCTCGATCGGCACGCGATGGGCGATCAGGTCGCGAATGTCGCGGTAGACCGTACGCTCGCTCACCTCGAGCTGCTCGGCCAGCGTGCGCGCCGTGACCACGCGGCCGCGCCGCAAGCGCTGGATGATCTCGAACAGGCGGTCAGCGCGGCGCACCGCCGTCCTTCAGCTCGACCAGCAGCTCGCGGAAGCGCGTGCCGCTCCGGTTGACGGCGCGCTCGGTGCCGCCGCGCTCGACCCAGACGAGCTGGCCGGGACGCACCGGGTAGCTCCGCGACTCGCCGTTCGGCCGGTCGGCGTCGATGGTCGTGCCCTCGCGGATGTAGAGGAGGTAGTCGAGCCCGTGGTGGTGGAGGTCCGAGGACTCGCCGGGCTCGAGGCGCATCTCCCACACCTTCACGCGCTCGTTCTCGAACAGGAGCCGGGTGGCGACGTTGCCGAGCTCGGCAGCCATGCTGGACGCTCCCTTCGCGCGGGGTTGCGTCGTCCCCGCGTCCTCGGCGATAGAGTAGCGCATGCGTGCGATCGTCGTCGACAAGTGGATGGAGCCCGCGGACCTGCGCATCGGCGAGGCGCCGGAGCCCGAGCCGGGCCCGGGCACGCTCGCCGTGGACGTGCGCGCGGCGGGCTGCAACTTCTTCGACATCCTCATGGTGCGCGGGCAGTACCAGGTGAAGCCGCCCTTCCCCTTCGTCCCGGGCGCCGAGCTGGCCGGCGTGGTGCGCGCCGTCGGCCCGGGCGTCGAGGGCTTCGCGGCCGGCGACCGGGTCCTCGCCTCGGTGCCGCTCGGGGCCTTCGCCGAGCGCGCCGCCGTGCCGGCGCGCGGCGCCTGGCGCATGCCCGAGGGCATGTCGTTCGAGGCGGGCGCGTCGTTCCCCATCGTCTACCCGACCTCGTACGCCGGCCTCGTCTTCCGCGCCGGGCTCGAGCGCGGCGAGACGCTCCTCGTGCACGCGGCGGCAGGGGGCGTCGGCATCGCGGCGGTGCAGATCGGGAAGGCTCTCGGCGCGCGCGTCATCGCCACCGCGGGCGGCGCCGACAAGCTCGCCGTCGCCCGCCGCGCGGGCGCCGACGTCGCCATCGACTACCGCGGCGCCGACTGGGTCGAGCAGGTGCGCGCGGCGACCGACGGCCGCGGCGCGGACGTCATCTACGACCCGGTCGGCGGCGACGTCTTCGACGCCTCGCTCAAATGCATCGCCTGGAACGGGCGGCTCCTGGTGATCGGCTTCGCCAGCGGGCGCATCCCCGAGGTGAAGCTGAACCGCGTGCTGCTGAAGAACATCTCGCTCGTCGGCCTGCACTGGGGGGCGCACGCGCTGCACCAGCCCGCGCGGATCGCGGAGACGATGGCGGCGCTGCTCGCGCTCCACCGCGAGGGCAAGGTGGCGCCTGTGATCTACCGCACCTATCCGCTCGCCGAGCTGCCCGCGGCGCTGGAAGCGCTCGGCTCGCGGCAGAGCTACGGCAAGGTGGTCGTCGCGCCGTAGTCCTGGCCTGCTCCTAGCTCGTCGCGCAGGACGGCGGGGGAGCCGCGGCGCAGGGCGCCGCGGGAGCCGGGCAGGAGGGCGCGGGAGCCGACGTGGAATGCGGGCCGGCGTACGGGCACCAGCGGGTCCTCGGCACGCCCGCGCAGGGGTCAGGCATCGGTTGCTCGCTGGGAACCGGGAACATCTGGACCTGCGTCGCCTGCGGGTAGCTCGAGCCGGGGGGGCACGGGGGAGGATTGGTGCCGGTGAAGTTGGCGGCGCACACGAGCTCGCCGGCAAGCGTCGCGGAGCCGGCGCCGGGCTGGTCACAGGGCTGTCCGTCGACCGTTTCGATCATCGGCGGCTCGCTGCTCAGGCCGCCCGGGTCCATGTTGCCGTAGAAGCAGTTCCGCGGGTTGGAGCTCGATTGGTTGGCGAGATCCCCGTTGGTCGGATTGCCGAAGCCACCGTTGTTCTGCAGCGTGTTCCCCCTGGTCACGTTGCCCATGGCCGTGAACAGGCACACGCCACCCGAGTTGGTGCCCCCGCTGCAGTCGGCGGTCATGTCCGTGTCGGGATAGTCGTTGTTGACGATGCCCCACGAGCACTGGTTCCAGACGCAGTTGTCCTGGATGGTGTCGAACTGCCCGCCCGAGATCTCGATGCCGGTGCCGATGGGTGCGATGCAGGTGATGCCGGAGCAGGGCACGTTCGGGTTGTTGTTGTCGTGCACGCGGTTGCGCTGGATGAAGGTGCAGGAGGCACCCGATCCGTCCGGGCAGAGGCCACTCTGCGGCGGCGGCTTGTCGTCGTTGTTGAGCGAGTTCGGGAGAATGCCGACCTTGTTGCAGTCCCACTCCGAGTCCTCGATGATCAGATGGCCCCCGGCGTTCGTGCCCGAATAGCCGAGCGAGCTGTTCTGGGCGCGCACGTGGCTCAGGGTGGCGTTGCAGTCGGGGCAGGCGCCCACGTAGAAGTCGGAGTCGGCCATGTTGCTGGCGTACGAATAGGAGATCGTGCCCGGCCCGCGCGCGTTGCTCACGAAGATGCCGTAGTCGGCCAGGGGCGAGTTCGGGTCGTAGAACGTCGAGGTGGCCGTCAGGTAGCTGCCCGTGTAGGTCCCCATACCGATCAGGCCGCTGCCATCGCCGCCGTTCCACCAGATCTGGTTTCCCGCTCCGCCCGAAGGGCCGGGGAGATAGTTGCAGACGGTCAGGTTGTCGACGGAAGTCCCGTCGACCTTGGAGATCTCGATGCCGTTGCGGCCCGTCATGTCCTGCACGACCGGATCGGACGGGCACGGCTCGGCCGCCGTACCGTTGCTCCCGTCGACGATCACCAGGTTCCGGTCCAGGCCACGCAGGTGGATGTTCGGCGTCGTGATGAGCACGCCGTCCTGGTCGGTCTGCTTCTCGTGGTAGACGCCCGGCCAGACGAGGACCCAGTCGCCGGTCTTGGCGCGCTGGACGGCACGCGCGATCGTCTTGTAGTGGCCCCCGCGCGGGCACGGGTATGTGGAGGCGTTGCACACGCGCCGCACGCGCGGCCGGCGGGCGAGCGCCGGGTCGCCCGAGACGGCGGTGAGCAGGAGGGCGGACGCGAGGGCGATGGCTGGGCGGGTCGTCATGCCTGCGCATTCCCACGAGACGGGGCGACCGGTCAACGGCGAAGCCACGTGACCCCTAGTTTTTTCGCGGCTCTAACCTGTTGCCGTGCTGGCTCCTCCCGCCGGGCGACCCCGGGCGACGGCCCCGGGAGCCTCGTCCGCGAAGCGGTAAAAGAAGCTCCCGTCCTCGAACCCGTGCTCGTCGAGCACGTGGCGGATCACGTCGTAGTGGTCGTCCGGCAGGGCGCTACGCCCGCGACGGCGCCGCGGCCGGCATGCGCCCGGCGGCGCGGCGGCGCCAGCCGAGCGCAATCAGCCGGTCGAGCGACAGCGGCCCCGCGCCGTTGGTACCGAGCCAGACCAGGAGCACGATGTAGGCGAATTCGAGGAGCCCGACCAGACTCGCGATGCCGTCCACCTGCTCCCAGAGCGCGGTGCGGATCGCCACGCACATGACGACGATCAGCGGCACGGCGGCGAAGCGCGTCGCCAACCCGACCAGCAGGAGGCCGCCACACACGAACTCCGTCGTGGAGGCGAAGCGGGCCTGGAAGGCTGGCGCCGCCAGGCCGAGCTCGGTGAAGTAGTTGGTGATCTTGTCCAGGTCGTGGAGCTTGCCCCACCCCGACTGCAGGAACACGAGCCCCACGGTCAGGCGGGCGAGCGTCGGCGACAGCCACTGCAGCGCGGTGCCGACGCGCTCGGCGAGGTGAGCGCGGCGAGCAAGGCGACGATGCGGTTCATGACCTCTTCGATGCCCTCGCGGCCGGCGGGTGTCAGTGGGCCCGCCGCGCCGCGAGGATCGCCCGCACGAGCTCCTCCGGGACCTCCTGCGGGACCGGGTCGTCGGGCTCGCCGCATGCCCGCTTCACCAGGTGAATCGTGTCCGCATAGCTGCGCAGGTAGCCGGCGCAGGCGGCGCAGTCGGCGAGGTGCGCATCGAAGGCCAGGCGCACGTCGGGCGCGAGCGTCCCGTCGAGGTACTCGGCCAGGAAATCCACCAGCGCGCGGCAGGTGAGCTCGCTCGACCGGCGCGTCACGCTGCACCCGCAGCAGCGCGCGCCGCCGGCTCGAGACCGACGGCTGCCCGGCTCGCCCGTGCCCCCTCCGTCACGCACGCGAAGTCCTTGGCGAAGCAGAGGTCGAGGGTCCAGTCGAGCGCCACCCGGACCTTTTTCTCGAGGCGCGGGAGCTTGCCGAGATAGATCGTCCGCCACAGCCAGCAGGCGACGAACCCGGAGAAGTGAACGCCGAGGACGTTGGCGACGCCCGTCCGGCGCCCGATCGCCGCCAGCTGCCCGAGGGTCGAGAAGCGGAACGGCTGCTTCCGCCAGCCGAGGAGCGCGGCCGCCACGTTCCGGCCCACGGTCCGCCCCTCGCGGAGCGCGTGCTGCGCCGTCGGCGGATGGAAGCCGCCGCGGCGGGCGTCGGGCACCAGCGCGCCGTCGCCGAGCGCCCACACACCCGGCCGCCCCGCCACCTCGAGGTACTCGTTCACCAGGACGCGCCCGCCGCGCCCGGGCAGTCCCAGCGCCGCCACCAGCGGATGGGGCGCCGTGCCGGCCGCCCAGACGAGCGTGCTGGCCGGGATGACGCGACCGTCGCTCAGCTCCACGTGATCGGCGCTGGCGGCGCGCACGCGCACGCCGGTCACGATCTCGACGCCGCGCGCGGCGAGCTTCCGCTGCGCGTAGGCGCCGAGCTCCGGCCCCAGCTCGGGCAGGATGACGGGATCCGGGGTCACCAATATGACGCGCAGGTTTTCCTCGCGCAGGCTCGGGTAGAAGCGCAGCGCCTCGCGCGTGAAGTCGTTGATCGCGCCGAGCGTCTCGATGCCGGCAAAGCCGCCGCCCGCCACGACGAAGGTGAGGAGCGGCTGCCGCTCGCCCGCCGCGCACTCCGAGCTCGCCTCCTCGAGGTGCGTGATCAGGCGGTCACGGAGCCGGAGCGCGTCGGCGATCGACCTCATGGTGAGCGCGTGATCCTCCACGCCGGGCAGGCCGAAGAAGTTCGTGCTCGAGCCGAGCGCCAGGACGACGTGGTCGTACGGCAGCTCGTGGGTGTGGCCGTCGAGGCCGTGGGAGACCCGCACGCGCCGCACGTCGAGGTCGATCGCCTCGACCGTCCCCACGAAGGTCTGCACCCGGCGGAGCAGCTTGCGCAGGGGGTTGACGATGGTGCTCACCTCGAGGTCGCTGGCCGCGACCTCGTGCAGCATCGGCGTGAAGAGAAAGAAGTTGTCGCGCGTGACCAGCGTCACCTCGATGTCGTCGCGCCGCGCGAGCACCTTCTCCAGCTCGAGCGCCGCGTAGACGCCGGCGAATCCCCCACCCAGGATCACGACGCGCCGGCCTGCCACCGGCACCCCACCATTCGTTGCAGACGTCCCCATTTCGGCTCCTTCGATGCCTTCGATTGACGCGGCGTTTCGACCCTCGCGGCATCCCGCGGATCGGCCACGAGATTTCGCGGATCCTCGACATGTCGCGTGACCCTCGCCACGCCTGGCTCGGTGGCCCGCGAAGGCCCAAGCCGCCATTTCTCCGAATCTTTCGTCGATCCCGCCGCCAGCCGTCAGCGGCGGCACGGCGCTTGCCCTGTACGCCCGGCACGATGATGCGGGTGACACGAATCGCGACCGACGGTGAGCCCAAGACCCTGCTGGTGGAGGGCCGCCTCACGCATCAGTCGGCGGAGGAACTGCGCATGGTATGCGAGGCCGTCGTGACGGAGCACGGGTCGCTTCACCTGGATCTGTCCGGCCTGCAGTTCGTCGACCCGACGGGCGCCGGGCTGCTGCGCGGCCTGGAGCGGCGCGGCGCCCGGCTGACGGGCTGCTCGGGCTTCATCGAGGAGAGCCTGGCCCGCGGCCACGAGGCGGACGAGTCCACGCTCCTCGAGCGCTTGCGGGCGGGCGATGCCCGGGCGTTCGAGATGCTGGTCCGCCGCTACGGCGGCCGGATGATCGCCGCCGCGCGACGGATCGTCGGCACGGAGGACGAGGCCCGCGACGTCGTGCAGGAGGCCTTCCTGGCCGCCTTCCGCGCCCTCGACCGGTTCAACGGCGACGCCCAGGTCTCCACCTGGCTCCATCGCATCGTCATCAACGCGGCGCTCATGCGCCTGCGCAGCCGGCGCCGGCGGCGCGAGGAGGCGATCGAGGACCACCTCCCCCGCTTCGACGACGACGGCCACTGGGTCGACTCGCCGGGGAGCTGGGACACGCCGGCCGACGCGCTCCTCGAGCGCCGCGAGACGCGCCGGCTGGTCCGCGCCGCCATCGAGCGCCTGCCGGCCCAGTACCGGGAGGTCGTCGTGCTGCGCGACATCGAGGAGCTCGACACGGACGAGGCGGCGTCCATCCTGGGCGTCACGCCGAACGCCGTGAAGACGCGCCTCCACCGGGCGCGGCAGGCGCTGCGGACACTCCTCGAGCGAAACCTGCGGCTGACGCCGGACGCTCCCCCACGCGCCGACCGTTCGGCCTGAGCCACTGCGCTTGCCGCCGTCCGTCGCGAGGAGGTAGAGCGCGTGGCGGACGTGGAGCGAGCTCTCTTCATTCCCGTGCTGCTGGGGACGGTACGGCAGGGACGAATGAGCCTGCCGGTCGCCCGGCTGATGGTCGCGGAGCTCTCGCGCCGCCCGGGTATCGAGACGGAGCTGATCGACCTGGCCCGTCTCCCGCTCCGCATCGACGACGCCGGTGAGGCCACGAAGGATCCCACCTTCTCCGCGCAGATGAGCCGCGCCGACGCGCTGGTCGTGGTCTCGCCGGAGTACAATCACGGCTACTCGGGGCTGCTCAAGCACGTGCTCGACAGCTGCTTGAAGGAGTACGTCCACAAGGCGGTCGGCGTCGTGGGCGTGTCGGCGGGGCCGTGGGGCGGCACGCGCGGCATCCAGGACCTGCTCCCCGTGCTGCGCGAGCTCGGGCTGGTCACCATCTTCTGGGACGTCAACTTCTCCGCGGTGCACCGCGTCTTCGACGAGGCAGGCGCTCTGCGCGACCAGGCCCACCTGCCGCGCATCGACAAGTTCCTGAAGGAGCTCGTCTGGATGGCGCGGACGCTGCGCCACGGCCGCGAGCACGTCGCGCTCGAGTAGGAGTGACGCATGGGCCCGATGATCTGCCCCGAGTGCGGCATCGCGATGAACCATCACGCCGAGAAGCTGGTGTACCCGAGCGACGCCACCGCCGCGGATCCGGCGCTGGGCGGCGTGGTCGAGGAGCTGCACGCCTGCCCGGAGTGCGGGGCGAGCGCATCGCGCCGCGCGGTCCTGGGCTCGCGGTAGCCCGGGCGTCACTCGATCTGCAGGATCATCTCGATCTCGACGCAGATGTCGAACGGCAGCTCCGCCATGCCGACCGCCGAGCGTGTGTGGTGGCCGGCGTCGCCGAAGATCGCCACCAGCACGTCGGAGCAGCCGTCGATCACCGCGGGCGTGAGGTTGAACCCCGGGGCACAGTTGACCATGCCGAACACCTTGACCACCTGTCGCACGCGGTCGAGGCTACCCAGCTCAGCGCGCACGGTTGCGAGCATGGAGAGGGCCGTCGCCTTGGCGGCTTCCCTCGCTTGCTCGAGCGTGACGGTGGCACCGACCTTGCCGCGCACGATGCCGCTCGCGGTGACCGGGCCGTGGCCCCCGACGTACAGCATGTCGCCCGCCCGCTTGCAGCCCAGGTAGTTGGCCACTGGCGCGGAGACTGGCGGCAGCGTGATGCCGAGGTCGGCGAGGCGCGCTTCGACTGCTCGTGGCATTCGTTGCCTCCTCTACGGGCGTCGCTGGCGCATGCGTACCGGGAGCTCGACCGGGCGGCAAGCACCCGGAGCGATTGGCCGGCGAGACCGCCCACCGTCACCACGTATCGACGCACGGCCGCTTTTTCCCGGCCCGCGCCGGCGGTGGCGGGACGGAGCGGAGCGCGGTCATGATCCAGCGGCGCGACTCGGCGGGGTCGATGACGTCGTCGATCTCGAAGTACGTCGCGAAGCTGACGGCCTTCCCGTGCTCGTACATGCGCGCCACCATCTCCTCGAAGAGCTTCGCGCGGGCGGCGGGGTCTTCCACTGCGGCGAGCTCCTTCCGGTAGCCGAGCTTCACCGCGCCCTCGAGGCCCATGCCGCCGAACTCGCCGGTCGGCCAGGCGACGGTGAAGATCGGCGCCTTGAAGCTGCCGCCGGCCATCGCCTGCGCGCCGAGCCCGTAGCCCTTGCGCAGCACGATGGTGAAGAGCGGCACCGTCAGGTTGGCGCCGACGACGAAGAGGCGGCTCACGTGGCGCACGAGCGCGGTCTTCTCGGCCTCCGGCCCGACCATCATCCCCGGCGTGTCGCAGAGCATGAGGAGCGGGAGGTCGAAGGCGTCGCAGAGCTGCATGAAGCGCGCGGCCTTGTCGGCGCCGTCGCGGTCGATGGCACCGGCCAGGTGCGTCGGGTCGTTCGCGACCACACCCAGTGGACGTCCCTCGATGCGGATCAGCGCGGTCACCATGCCGAGCCCGAAGTGCCGGCGGATCTCGAGCACCGACCCCGCGTCGGCGAGCGTGCGGATGACGGAGCGGACGTCGTAGACCCGGAGCCGGTTCTCCGGGACGATGCCGCGGAGCAGCCGCTGATCGGCGCACTCCCACCCGGCGAGCGGCCCCTGGAAGTAGCCCAGGTACTGCTTCGTCACGCGCACCGCCTCCGCCTCGTCAGCCACCGCGATGTCGACCACGCCGCTCGGCACCTGCACGTGCATCGGGCCGACCTCGTCGGGATGGAAGACGCCGAGCCCGCCACCCTCGATCATCGCGGGCCCGCCCATGCCGATCGAGGAGTTGGCGGTCGCGATCACGACGTCGCAACAGCCGAGGAGCGCGGCATTGCCCGCGAAGCAGCGGCCGGAGTTGACGCCGATCAGCGGGACGAGACCGGAGAGCCGGCCCCAGTAGTTGAACGCCCAGCAATCGAGCCCGGCGACCCCCGCGCCGTCGGTGTCGCCGGGGCGGCCGCCGCCACCCTCGGTGAAGAGGACGACCGGGAGCCGCCAGTGCGCGGCCAGCTCGAACATGCGGTCCTTCTTGCGATGGTTCTGGAGGCCCTGCGTGCCGGCGAGCACCGTGTAGTCGTAGGCCATGACGACGCAGCGGGACCGCGACTCGTCGAAGAGATGCCCGTTCACGCGGCCGAAGCCGGCGACCAGGCCGTCGGCGGGCGTCCGCTCGATCAGATCCGCGAGCGCGCGCCGCCGCCGCTGCGCCGCGATCACCAGCGGCCCGTACTCGACGAAGCTCCCGGGATCGCAGAGGTCGTCGACGTTCTCGCGCGCCGTTCGCTGCCGCGTGCGGCGCCGGCGCTCGACCGCGTCCGGCCGCGCCGCGTCCAGCGTCATCCCGTGACGCTGGTGGACCTCGGCCAGATCGGGGCGGATGCGCTCCAGGTCCGCCGGCTCCGACCCCGCGGTCACGGTGGCCTCGACGGCGCTCGCCTCGATCACCACCAGGAGATGGCCGTCGTACACCGTGTCGCCCGCGCGAACCTTCAGCGCGCGGACGATCCCCGCCACCGGCGCGGCGACGACGTGCTCCATCTTCATGGCCTCCATGACCAGGAGCTGGCTGCCGGCGGGGACGGCGTCGCCCGGCGACACGTCGACCGCCACGACCGTGCCCTGCATGGGCGCCCGCACCCCGACCGTGCCCTCGGGGACGGGCTCGCCCGCCGCGCTCCGCGCGCCCTCCGGGCCCGCCGTCTTGCCGTGCTCGAGGACGGCGAGCGGGTCGCGCGGATCGACCCGCGCGCCCGCGAGCCCCGGCGTGAAGCCGGAGGACCCGCGCTGTGCGGCATCGTCGGTCGCCAGCAGCTCCGCCAGGTGCTCGTCGACGAACCGGGTCGTGACCCGGTACGCCGCGAGCGCCGGGTGCAGGAGGAGGCTCCGGAGGAAGGGCCGATTCGTCGCCACGCCCTCGACCCGGAGCTCGCCCAGCGCGCGGTATGCCTTCGCGACCACGGCCGGGAAGTCATGCGCGGCGCTGCGCACGATCACCTTCACGAGGAGCGAGTCGAAGCCGGGGCTCGGCCGGTACCCGACGTGGCCGCAGGTGTCGACGCGGACCCCGGGGCCCGTCGGCACCGCGAAGGCGTCGAGCACGCCCGCCGACGGGCGGACGGCGCCGTCGGCGGCGAGCGTCTCCGCGTTGACCCGGACCTGCAGCGCGAAGCCCCGCGGGGCGGGGACGTCCTGCTGGCGGAGGCCCAGGTCGGCGAGCGAGCGGCCCGCGGCGAGCGCGAGCTGCGCGATGACCAGGTCGATCCCGGTCACTTCCTCGGTCACCGTGTGCTCGACCTGGAGCCGCGGGTTCGCCTCGATGAACGCGAACCGCCCCGGCCGGTCGACGTCGACCAGGAACTCGAAGGTCCCCAGGCTCGCGTAGCGCACCTCGGAGGCCAGGCGCACGGCCGCGGCGGCGAGACGCGCGCGCAGCTCGTCCGCGAGAGCGGGTGCCGGCGCCACCTCGACGACCTTCTGATGTCGCCGCTGGAGGCTGCAGTCGCGCTCGCCGAGGTGGCTCACCGCGCCGCTTCCGTCCCCCACCACCTGCACCTCGACGTGGCGCGCGCGGGCGAGCAGCTCCTCGACGTAGAGGTCGCCGTTGCCGAATGCCGCCCGGGCCTCGGAGCCGCAGCGCGCCCACGCGTCGTCGAGCTGGCCGCGACCGAGGACGGCACGCATGCCACGCCCGCCCCCGCCCGCCACCGCCTTCACCATGACCGCCCCGCCCTCCCCGAGCGCGGCGAGAAAGGCGCGCGCGTCCTCCAGGCTCACCGGCGCGCCCGTCCCGCGCAGCACGGGGACCTCGCAGCGCGCCGCGAGCGCCCGCGCGGCCGCCTTGTCCCCGAGCAGCGCGAGCGTCTCCGGCCGCGGTCCGACGAAGACGAGGCCGGCCTCCGCGCAGCGTCGCGCGAACTCGGCCTGCTCGCTCAGGAAGCCGTAGCCGGGATGGACGGCGTCGCACCCGGTCTCGCGGGCCGCCGCGAGGAGCTGCCCGGCGTCGAGGTACGCGCGCGGGCCGCTCCCGCGGAGCGGCCGGGCCTCGTCCACGTGGCGGACGTGGAGCGACTCGCGATCGTCCTCGGAGTAGACACCCACCGTCCGGATGCCCAGCGCCGCGGCGGCACGCGCGATGCGGATCGCGATCTCTCCCCGGTTCGCCACCAGCAGCCGCGCGAGGGCCATCGGGGAACGTTCCTACACCAGCGCGCGCGCCGGGGAGAAGCGGCTCGGTCCGACGTCGATCCTACCACAGCGTGGGCACCTCCTTGGACCGGCGGAGGTGTCGATCCGCCGTGAGGAGCGTCAGCCCGTGCACGATGGC
>WNEZ01003947.1_pt1 | contig 13562 bp, 13 predicted proteins | sample 5400521 | NCBI WGS metagenome assembly WNEZ01 (sample SAMN13153339, study PRJNA577476) | soil metagenome | isolation source: 120 cm saprolite under Douglas fir tree site 2 hole 1 replicate 1 | place: USA:California | collected 2015-04-18 | reverse complement strand
TCACCCAGTCCGCGGTCTCCACCGTCACGCGGTACCGCGCGCCCGCGTCGGCCACGGGCACCGCGAACAGCGAGCGCCCGCCCGAGAGCACGTCGCCCACCACGCGCCGCCGGTAGCTGCCCGCCACCGCGCCGTCGGCACCGAGCTGATCCACGCGCAGCCAGACATTGGCGGCGTCCTTGATGTTGTCGTTGTGGAGGTAGCCCACCACCTGCGCCCGTCCCGCCCCCGTGGGCTCGACGGTCCACTCGGACCGCAGCGAATCGGCATAGGGGACGGCGGGGCCTTGCGCCGCGGCGACCGCGACGGCACCCAGCAGGACCGCGAACGTCAGGGCCAGCACCCGGACCAGGCTCGGCATGGGCCCGAGTGTACCGCCAAGGCGCCGCTCTTGTCTCGTGCGGTAGAGTTACGTTCGTGATGCGACTTCGCCGCGCTCCCGGGTTGGCCGCCGCGCTCCTCGCCCTCCTGCTGACCGTCGCCGCCGCGCCTCCCGCGCCCCCGGCCGCGGCCGACCTGCAAGCGCATGTGCTGGCCCTGACCGCTCCGGAGATGGAGGGCCGCGGCTCCGGCACCCCCGGCGGCGACCGCGCCGCCCGCTACATCGCGGCCGAGCTGGCGCGGATCGGCCTGCGGCCCGGGGGGGACGCGGGCACCTTCGTCCAGGAGTTCGTCGTGGGCGAGACTCCGCGGGCCGGGGCCGGCAGCCGGCTCGATGGCGGCTCGGCCACCGGCCGGGCCTCGGGCGAGCTGGTCTTCGTCGGCCACGACGACTACGCGGGCATGGACGTGCGGGGCCGTATCGCGCTCGCGCTGGCCGGCGCGCCCGGGGCGGCGGCCCGGCCGTCGCGCCTCGAGAAGCTGATCGCGGCGCGCCGGGCGGGCGCCCTGGGCCTGCTCATCGTGGAGGACACGCTGCCCGCGGTGGCCGCGACCGCGGCCCCGGTGGCGCTGCTCTCGGGCAGCGTCACTCGCGCCGGCGCCGACGCGCTGCTCGTGAGCACCGGCCGGTCGCTCGACGAGCTGCCCCGCGGCGCCACCGGCGTCCGCGTGGATCTCGACGTGGACCTGGCGCGCGAGCAGCTCCGCGCCGCGAACGTGATCGGGGTCCTACCCGGCGCCGATCCTGCCCTTGCCGGCGAGGCGGTGGTGATCGGCGCGCACTACGATCATCTCGGGCGCGACGGCGCGGTGGTCTACCACGGCGCCGACGACAATGCGTCGGGCACCGCGCTGGTCCTGAGCCTGGCGCGGTCCTTCGCGGCGGCGCGCCCGCCCCGAACCCTGGTGTTCATTCTGTTCGCGGGCGAGGAGCTCGGGTTGCTGGGATCCGCGCACCACGTGCGCCAGCCCTCCGCGGTCCCGGTCGAGCGCATGGCGGCCATGCTCAACTTCGACATGGTCGGGCGCCTGGACGGGCGGCGCCTGCACGTGGGCGGCGTGGACACCGGCGCGGGCTTCCGTCCGCTCGTCGAGGCGGCCGGCCGGGACGCCGGGCTCGATCTCGACCTGCGCGGCGCCGGGGGCGGCGCGTCCGATCACTCGCGATTCCACGCGGCGGGGGTGCCCGTGCTCTTTTTCCACAGCGGCCAGCACGCCGACTACCACCGCCCCTCGGACACCGCGGAGAAGATCGACGCCGCCGGCATGGCGAGGATCGCCGACCTGGGCGCCCGCGTCGCCACGCGGATCGCGGAGGGCTCGCGGCCGGTCTTCGCGCAAGGGCCCGCGCCCGCGCCGCGGTCCGCGCGCGCCGGGCCGGCCGGGCCCGCGGGCGGCGCCTTCCTCGGCATCGCGGCGGATGTCCGCGCCGGGTGGGACGGGGTGCGGCTCGGCTCGGTCGTGCCCGGCAGCGCGGCCGAGCGGGCGGGCCTGCGCGCGGGCGACGTGCTGGTCCGGCTGGCCGATACGGGGCTGCACGGCTTCGCGGACCTGCGCGAGCAGCTCGGCCGCCGCCGGCCCGGCGAGACGCTCCAGCTCGTCTACCTCCGGGAGGGTCTGGACCACGCGACGTCGGTGACGCTCGGCGCGCCGCCGTGAGCCTGGCCCTGGCGGTCAAGTCCGCCTCCTGTCACCTGCGCAACCTGCGCACGCGCCTGCCCTTCCGCTACGGCGTGGTCACGCTCACCCATTTCCCGCTACTCCACCTGGCGGTGGACGTGGAGGCGGCCGACGGGCGCCGCGCGCGAGGCTTCGCGGCCGACAACCTGCCGCCGAAGTGGTTCGACAAGGATCCGGCCAAGAGCTTTCGCGACAATGTCACCGACCAGCTCGCGTCCATCCGCGCCGCGCAGGCCGCGTACCTCGACGCGGCCCGGACGCCGCGGCCGGTCTTCGACGTGTGGCAGGAGGCGTACGCCGCCTGCGCGCGCGGTGGGCCGGCGCTGGGGCTCAACGGGCTCACCGCGGCCTTCGGCTCCTCCCTGTTCGAGCGCGCCCTGGCCGACGCGGCGGGGCGTCTCACGGGCCGCGACGTGGTCGGGATGCTGCGCGACGACGTGCTCGGCATCCGGCCCGAGGCGGTGCACCGCGAGCTGACGCGCGCCGACCTGCTGGCGTGGGCGCGCCGCCCCGCGCCGGAGACCGTCGCGGTCCGGCACACCGTGGGCCTGCTCGATCCCATCGACGCGGGCGACGTGCCGACCGATGGATGGCTGCGCGACGGCCTGCCCCAGACCCTGGAAGAATGCGTGCGCGCCCACGGCCTGCGTCACTTCAAGTTGAAGGTCGGCGGCCAGCTCGCGGACGACGTGGACCGCCTCACCCGCATCGCGGCGACGCTCGACCGGCTGATTCCCGACGCCTACCTCGCGACGCTCGACGGCAACGAGCAGTACAAGACGATGGCCGACTTCGCCGCGCTGGTGGAGGCCATCGAGAAGACGCCGGCGCTGGCGCGGTTGTGGCGCTCGACCGCCTTCATCGAGCAGCCGCTCGACCGCGCCATCGCGCTGGACGCCTCGGCCACCGAGGGGCTCGCCACCCTCGGCCGCCGGGTGCCCATCATCATCGACGAGAGCGACGGCGATCTCGAGGCCTTCCCGCGTGCCCTCGCCCTCGGCTACCGCGGGGTGTCCACCAAGAACTGCAAGGGCATCATGAAGTCGTTCCTCAACCGCTCCCTGGTCGAGCGGCGGAACGCGGACCGGCCCGAGGCCGCGCGCCTTTTCATGAGCGCGGAGGACCTCACCAATGTGCCGGTGGTGCCGGTGCAGCAGGACCTGGCCACCGTGCGCGCGCTCGGCATCGCCCACGTCGAGCGCAACGGCCACCACTACGTGCGCGGCCTCGCGCACTGCTCGCCGCGCGAGCGGGCCGCCGCGCTCCGTCATCACGCCGATCTGTACACCGGCGACGAGCGCGAGGCGTGGCTGCGCATCGAGAACGGCCGCCTGCGCGTGGGCTCGCTGGCCACCCCCGGCTACGGCGTGGCCTTCGAGCCCGATCTCGACGCGATGATCCCGCTCGAGCGGTGGACCTTCGCCTCGCTCGACGCGGGGTGCTGATTCCCCGTCGGCACTCCGCGATGCCGCGCGAGTCGCGAGCCGCGGGTCCTGTCGCCGGGGGGCGGGGGCCGGCGGGCGGCTCCGTCACCCGCTCGCCGGATCGCCGCTCTTCGAGCGGCGGACCGGACTCGGGGGGCCCACTTCGCTCGCCCGCCGGCCCCCGCCCCCCGGCGCCACCCGCGGCCCGCGGTCAAGCGGGTGCGACGCGAGTTGCGGATCAGGGTGAGCCCTTAACGGGCCGCGGCGTCGTCCCGCGCGGTCATGGCGGCCGCCTCGGCCAGGAGCGTGTACTTGGCCAGCGTCCGCGAGGCGAGCGCAGCAGGCCGGTGCCCCGTGTCGATCCAGCCCAGCAGCTCGTCCAGGAGCTCGGCGAAGTGGGCCTCGTGGCCCACGTCGAGCGCCGGCGGCACGTCGATCTCATGGCTCGCGGAGCCCACGGCGCGGGCCGTCACGCCCGGCCACTCGCCGCCGGTCAGCACCCGGCCCAGGTGGCGCGCGGTCTCCGCGGCGTCGCCGCGGGCCTCGACGACCACGCGCCGTCGGAAGCCCGTCTCCGCGCTCTGCTCGACCCGGATCTCCGCGGCCCGGCCGCGCAGGACGAGGCGCGAGGTGTCGCCGCCGCCGGGTGGTGAGGAGACCTCCCAGCGCGTGGCGGCGCGCGCGGTCACGCCCCGGAGCCGGTAGCTCAGCTCCGCGTTGCAGAAGACGCGTAGCGCGTTGCCGTCCACCGCGCCGCGCAGGGCAGGCGGCACCCCGGCCGCGCCGCTGATGCGCGTGAAGACGTCGACGGGCACCCGCGTGGACCAGCCGCGTGCGGCGAGGAGCTGCGGCACGTCACCCGGCGCGGCGTCGGCGTCGAGCAGCCACTGTGCCTGATCGATCTGGTGCGTGGGGATGTCCACCGCGCCGCTGCCCTGGACGCGCGGATCGAAGAACCACCAGGGGCGGCGGAGCGGGGCACCGTCCACGCGCTTCTCGAAGTGGTGGACGCTCTCCTGCTCGATGGCGGGCCTCGCAGCATCGGTCGCGAAGCCGCCGAAGACCTCCGGATCGTCTACCAGCCGCTTGACGAGCCGCCCGATCGTGTCGCGACGGCCGGTCATCATCTCGCGCGCGATCGGCCCGCCGGCCAGGCTCGCCCGGATCTCGGCGAGATCCTCCGGCTCCACCAGCCACGGCTTGTCGACCAGGACGTGGAGGCCGGACGCGTGGAGGCGGCGCATCACCCGGGCCTTGCCGCCGTTCTTCCCGGCGAGCACCACCACGTCGCCCGGCCGCTCGACGAGGAGCTGGGCGAGCGGGTCGGCCGAGAGCCGTACGCGGGGCCGCCAGTCGGTGGGGCGCTCCGCGCGGCGGTTGAAGCGCTCGACCAGCGCCAGGAAGTCGTCCAGCTCCGGCCCCGCGGTCGCATAGACGAACACTTCCGGCGAGACCGCCGCGTGCGCCGCCCGCAAGGTCAGCGTCGCGTGGAAGTGGCCGGGCTCGAGGAAGGTCAGGGTGTGCACGGCGGGGAGCCTAGCACATTGAACACCCGCGACCGGGGCGCGTCGAGTACTATGACCGTGCTCTCCGATGACCGGCACCGGACGCGTGCTCTCCCGCTACCTGCCCGCCGCCGCGCTCTTCGTCGCGCTCATCGTGGCCTGGCAGCTCGCGGTGACCGTCCTCCGGGTGCGCGAGTACCTGCTGCCCGCGCCCCTCACGGTGGCGCGGGCCATGCTGGGCGACGAGATCCCGTGGCTGCGGCACCTCGGCGTCACGTCGCTCGAGATCGTCGGCGCTTTCCTGCTGGCCGGCGCGGCCGGGGTGGTGCTCGGAGTGGTGGTCGCGTGGTCGCCCTTGCTCGCGCGGGCCCTGCTGCCCTTCCTGGTCTTCGTCAACACGCTCCCGAAGGTCGCGGTGGCCCCGCTCTTCCTGCTCTGGATGGGCTACGGCGTGCTGCCCAATATGCTGATCGGGGCGCTGATCGGATTTTTCCCGGTGGTCATCAACACCGCGGTGGGCCTGACCCAGGTGGACGAGGAGCTCCTCGACCTGGGGCGCGTCTTCAACGCCCCCAAGTGGAAGGTCTTCGCCAAGATCCGGATCCCCAACGCCTATCCTTATATTCTCAGCGCGCTGAAGATCACCGCGACCGCGGCGGTGGTGGGCGCGATCGTCGGTGAGTTCGTCGCCTCGCAGCAGGGGCTCGGCTACGTGATCGTCACCACACAGGGCAGCATGAACACGCCGGTGGCCTTCGCCGCGCTGGTCTGGATCTCGCTGGTCGGGCTCGCGGTGTACGGCCTGGTGGTGCTGGCGGCGCGGCGGATCGCGCCGTGGGCGGAAACCGTGGAGTAAAGGAGAACAACCTATGCGACGCATCTCGATTCTCGTCGGGCTCATGATCATCGGCCTCGTGGTGGCGCTCGGCTCGGGGGTGCCGTCGGCCCAGCCGCCGCCCCAGAAGATCGTCTTCGCGCTCAACTGGTTCCCGGTCGGCGACCACGCGGCCTACTGGGTGGCGCTCGAGAAGGGCTACTACCGGCAGCGCGGCCTCGACGTGGACATGCAGAACTCCAAGGGCTCGGGCGACTCCATCGCCAAGGTGGACACCGGGCGCGCCGACATCGGCCTGGCCGACAGCGCGGTGGTCATCGCGGCGTCGGCCCGCGGCGCCAAGGTGAAGGTGGTCGGCATGGTCTTCGACAAGAGCCCGCTCAATATCTGGAGCCACAAGGCAGCGCCTATCACGAAACCGAAGGACCTCGAGGGCAAGAGCGTGGCCGCGCCGCCCGGCGACGGGCAGCGGCAGATGTTCCCCGCCTTCGCGCGCCTGCACGGTATCGACCAGAGCAAGGTCACGTGGGTGAACGTGGAGCCCGCGGCCAAGGTGCCCGCGCTGGCCGAGAAGCGGGTGGACGCGGTGGCCGACTACACCACCGGGCTGCCGTTCTACGAGAAGGCCATGGGCAAGGGCAACGCGGTCATGCTGCCGTGGGCCGATCACGGCTTCGACATGTACAGCATGTCCATCATCGCCAGCGAGAAGACGATGAAGGAGCGCGGGCCGGTGCTGAAGGCGTTTCTCGAGGCCTCGTACCTGGGCTGGCGCGACGTGATGAGCGATCCCAAGTCGGCGCTCGAGATCTTCAAGAAGCGGGTGCCCGAGATCGACGTCTCGATCATCGAGCCCAACATGATGATGGGCCTCGAGCTGATGAAGACCGACCGCTACGCGAAGAACGGGATCGGCTGGATGGAAGAGAAGAAGATGTGCGACTCGGTGGACCTGGTCAACACCTACATGGGCGTGCCGACCAAGGTCGAGTGCAAGGCGGTCTACACCAACGAGTTCCTGACCAAGGTGGAGCTGCCCCGGTCCGCCCGCTGACCGTCGCCGCGTGACCGATCTCATCCGCCTCGACCGTGTGGGGATGACCTACACGACGGCGTCCGGCACGGTCGAGGCGCTGCGGGACATCGACCTCGCGGTGGGGCGCGGGGAGCTGGTGGCCATCGTGGGCCCCTCGGGCTGCGGCAAGTCCACGCTCCTGCGCGTCATCGCGGGGCTGCGCCCGCCGAGCCGCGGCCGGGTCGAGGTGGACGGCCGCCCGGTGACGCGGCCGCTGCCTTCCGTCGGCATGGTCTTCCAGGCGCCGGTGCTGCTCAAGTGGCGCACCATCGAGTCCAACGTGCTGCTGCCCGCCGAGCTCTCCGGCTTCGATCCCGACGCCTACCGGAGCCGCGCGACGGAGCTGCTGCGGCTGGTCGGCCTCGACGAGTTCGCCCGGAAGCTGCCGCGCGAGCTGTCGGGCGGCATGCAGCAGCGCGCCTCGCTCTGCCGCGCGCTCCTGCTCGACCCGCCGCTCTTGCTGATGGACGAGCCGTTCGGCGCGCTCGACGCGATGACCCGCGACGAGATGAACCTGGAGCTGCTGCGGGTCTGGGGCGAGGGCAGCCGCGAGCGCAAGACCATCGTGTTCGTCACGCACTCGATCCCGGAGGCGGTGTTCCTCGCCGACCGCGTGGTGGTCATGACCGCGCGCCCGGGCCGGCTCGCGCGCGTCTTCGATGTACCCCTGCCGCGCCCCCGCACCGTCGCCTCCCGCGCCGGCGCCGACTTCGGCGCGCTCACCCTCGCGGTGCACGAAGCGATCGGGGTCAGGTCTTGAATTACGACATTCGCAGACCGGTCGACGAGTCGCCGGGCGTTGGAATGTCGTAATTCAAGACCTGACCCCACTACGAGGCGAGGGTGCCGCCGTCTACGGCGAGGATGTGGCCGGTGACCATGGTCGAGGCGGCGGAGGCCAGGTAGAGGGCGGCGCCGATCAGCTCGTCGGGCTTGCCCATGCGGCCGACCGGGACGCGGCGCATCGCGCGCTCGGCGTAGTGGGGCTCGCGGTGGATCAGGTCGCCGATGTTCGACTCGAACCACGAGGGGGCGATGGCGTTGACGCGGACGTTCTGGGGCGCCCACTCCACCGCCAGGGCCCGCGTCAGCATCACCACGCCGCCCTTGCTCGCCGCGTAGGCCACGGTGCCGGTCAGGCCGATCTGGCCCGCGATCGACGCGATATTGACGATGGACCCGCGCCGCCGCGCGAGCATGCGCCGCCCCACGATCTGGCAGCCCCAGAAGACGCCGGTCAAATTGACCGCGAGCACGCGATGCCACTCGGCCTCGGGGAAGTCGGCGGCGGGGCTGCGGTGGGTGATGCCGGCGCTGTTGACGAGCACGTCGATGGCGCCGAGCCGGTCCTCCACCTCCTCCGCCATGCGCTCCACGCTCGACCGCTCGGCGACGTCCACCGTCACCGCCAGCGCGCGCCCTCCGTTCTGCGCGATCGCATCGGCCACCAGCTTGGCCTGGCCCGCGTTGGCATCCGCCACCGCGACCGCGGCGCCCGCCTCGGCCAGGCCGCGGGCCATGGCCGCGCCCAGCCCGCCCGCGCCGCCCACCACCACCGCGGTCTGCCCGTCGAGCCGGAAGAGATCGAGGCTCGTCATGCCCGGCGCGCCGGCTGGATCATCTCGAGCGTGATGTCGTCGGGATCGAAGAAGTAGACCGCCTTGGCGCCGGCGTTACGCCCGTGGGTGATGTCGACCGGGGCCGACTTGAAGCGCACGCCCTTGGCGCGGAGCTCGGCATAGGTGGCGTCGAGGTTCTCCACCATGAAGGCCACGTGGCCGTTGCCGGGAATGTAGGTATTCGCGTCGCCCCGGCTCCCGCGCGGCCGCCGATATTCGAGGAGCTCGATGTGGTGGCCCGGTACCGCGTCCGGCGCCGCGGGCAGGCGCAGCAGCGCGATGCGCAGTTCCGCGTCCGGATAGCCGACCACGGCGCGCAGGTACGGCTGGCTGCTGTCCCACTGGGTGATCAGCTCGAGGCCCAGCAGATCGCGATAGAACGCGATCGACCGGCCCAGATCGCTGACCGTGAGTCCGGTGTGCAGGATCCCGCTGACGCCCATGGCATTCCTCCGGCCGACAGTCTAGGGGGGCACGCGGCGGTTGACAAGGCGCACCACTCATCGCAGAGTCTTGGGACCGAAGACGACCCTCTCCCGGAGGTGCAGGCATGGCGCGTCGAGTGTTCGGACTACGGCTCCTGGCCGCGTTCGTGGTGATGGTGCTGCTCGTGTTCGCGGCAGTGCCCGCCGACGCGCAGAAGAAGGGCGGCGTGCTCCGGATCGGCAATCTCGGCGAACCGCCCGCGCTGGACGCGCACTGGACGACCGCGAGCATCACCGAGACGCTCACCAACCATATCTACGAAGGGCTCTACAGCCTCGACCGCGACAAGAAGCCGATCCCGATGCTGGCGGAGAGCCACACCGTCAGCAAGGACGGGCTCACCTACACCTTCAAGCTCCGGCAGGGCGTGAAGTTCCACAACGGCAAGGAGATGTCCTCCGAGGACGTGGTGGCCTCGCTCAATCGCTGGGGCAAGCAGTCCAACTACGGCAAGTCGCTCTTCGCCCAGGTCGCCGAGCTGCGGGCGGTGGACCGGTACACCGTGGAAATGAAGCTGAAGGAGAAGTCGGCGATCGTGCTCATCTCGCTCGCGGTCCCGAACAACTTCGGCGCCATCTATCCCAAGGAGATCGCCGAGAAGTTCGCGCCGGAGGTGAAGCTGACCGAGTACGTGGGCACCGGCCCCTTCAAGCTCGCGGAGTGGAAGCCCGACCAGTACATCCGCATGGTGCGCTTCGACGACTACAAGTCGCGCAACGAGAAGCCGAACGGCTACGGCGGGGGCAAGACCGCGTGGGTGGACGAGATCCGCTGGGTGCCGGTGCCCGAGGTGGCGACGCGCGTGGCCCAGGTGGAGACCGGCGAGCTCGACTTCGCCGACGACCTGAACCTCGACGCCTACGACCGGCTCAAGGCCTCGGCCGGGGCCCGGCCCATCGTCTCGAAGCCGTATTACTGGCTCGTGGCGGTCATGAACAAGAAGGAAGGGCTGATGACGAACCAGAAGCTGCGTCAGGCCTGGCAGGCGGCCATCGACATCGAGCCGATCATGAAGAACGTGGCGGGGGGCAAGAAAGAGTTCTACCGCATGGACAGTAGCCTCGCCCCGGTGGAGATCGCGGCTTGGCACACCAAGCTCTCCGGCCTGCCCTGGAACGAGCGCAATCGGGACAAGGCCAAGCGGTTGCTGCAGGAGGCGGGCTACAAGAAGGAGCCGATCCGCTTCATGACCACCCAGGAGTACAAGTGGATGTACGACTTCGCGCTGCTCAGCAAGCAGCAGCTCGAGGACGTGGGCTTCAACATCGACCTGCAGGTCGTCGACTGGGCCACCCTCGTCAAGCGGCGCAACAATCCCAAGGAGTACGACGTGTTCACCACCGGGATGGGCGCCTTCTACGATCCCAGCCATCACATCTATCTGACCAACAGCTGGCCCGGCTGGACGAATGACGAGGACATCTTGAAGCTGCAGGCGGAGCTGGCCCGCGAGACGGATCCCAAGAAGCGGATGGCGATGTGGGAGCAGCAGACGCGGCAGTTCTACGAGAAGGTGCCCGTGATCCGCTACGGTGACCTGTTCGGCCTGCGCGCGGCGCGCAACGCGGTGAAGGGCTTCGACGAGTCCACCGAGCGCATCCGGTTCTACAACGTCTGGCTCGAGAAGTAGCTTGGCGAGGTGCAGCCCGTTGGGCGAGGCGAAGCCGAAGGCGAGCCGAGCGATCAGATATCGAGCCGAGCGGATAAATAATTGAGGGGGTCGCCCGTTCGCGGCGCGGCCTGACCTGCCCTCTTGTTTCCGTATCTAGTCCGGCGCCTCCTCGCCGTCATCCCGGTGATGGCGGTGGTGGTGACGATCGTCTTCCTGCTCATCCACCTGATCCCCGGCGATCCGGTGAGCGTGATGCTGGGGCCCGACGCGAGCCCGGCCCAGATCGAGGCCACGCGGCGGTCGCTCGGGCTCGACCGCCCGGTCTACCAGCAGCTCCTGGGCTTCTACGGCCGCGTGCTGCGGGGCGACCTCGGCCAGTCCTATTTCCTGGACCGGCCGGTGGTGACCGCGATCGTCGAGCGGGCCGAGCCCACCCTCATGCTGATGGCCTGCGCCCTGCTGGTGGCGGTGGTCATCGGTGTGCCCTCGGGCATCGTGGCCGCCGCCCACCGCGGCTCGATCTGGGACCGCGTGCTCATGATCGGCTCGCTGCTGGGCGTCTGCGTCCCGGGTTTCTGGCTGAGCCTGAACTTCATCTACCTGTTCGCGGTGCGCCTCGGCTGGCTGCCCGCCGCGGGCTACGCGTCGCTGTTCACGGATCCGGTGAGCGCGCTGCGGTACATGGTGCTGCCCGCGGTCTCGCTCGGCTTCAACCAGTCGGCCCTGATCGCGCGCATCAGCCGCTCCTGCATGCTGGAGGCGCTCCAGCAGGACTACGTGCGCACCGCGCGGGCCAAGGGCCTACCCAATCGCGCGGTCACCTACGTGCACGCTTTCCGCAACGCGCTCGTGCCGGTGGTGACGGTGATCGGGGTGACCACCGCGGTGCTCATCGGGGGCGCGGTGGTGACGGAGATCGTCTTCAATATCCCCGGGCTGGGCCGCCTCGTCATCTCCGCGATCCTGCGCCGGGACTACCCGGTGGTGCAGGGGGTGGTGCTCGTGACCGCGGCGACCTACGTGCTCATCAACCTGGTCGTGGACGTGCTCTACGCCTTCATCGACCCCCGCATCCGCTATGTCTGAGCCCCTGACCGAGCGGCAGCGCTGGGTGCGCCGGCTGGGCCGGAACGGCGGGGTGGTGACCGGGGCCGCGCTCCTGCTCCTGCTGGTGGCGGCCGCGCTCCTGGCCGACGCGGTGTCCACCCACAACCCCACGCGGCTCACGCCCGGCGACCGCCTGAAGCCGCCGAGCGTGCAGCACTACCTCGGCACCGACGAGTTCGGGCGCGACGTCTACAGCCTGGTGCTGCACGGCAGCCGGGTCTCCCTGCTGGTCGGGCTCACCACCATGCTGCTGACCTCGGCGGGGGGCATCGTGATCGGGCTCGCCGCGGGCTACTCGCGCCGCCTCGACGTACCGGTGATGCGCTGCATGGACGGCCTCATGGCCTTCCCGGCCATCCTGCTCGCCATCGCGCTGATGGCCGCGCGCGGCCCCGGGGTGTGGAACGTGATCCTCGCGCTCTCGGTCGTCTACATGCCGCGCACCGCCATGATCATCCGCAGCACGGTGCTGAGCCTGCGCGAGCTGGACTACATCCAGGCCGCGCGCGCGCTCGGCCGGCGGGACAGCGCGATCGCGCTCCGGCACATCCTGCCCAACTGCCTGGGCCCGCTCCTCGTGCAGGGCAGCTTCGTGTTCGCGTACGCGATTCTTGCCGAGGCGATCCTGGGCTTCCTCGGCGTGGGCGTGCCGCCCTACGTGCCGTCGTGGGGCAACGTGATCGCGAGCGGCAAGAACGTCATCCGCGAGGCGTTCTGGGTGAGCCTCTTCCCGGGCCTCGCGCTGACCGTGGCCGGGCTGAGCCTCAACCTGCTCGGCGACGGATTACGAGACGTGCTGGACCCGCGGCTCCGAGTGCGCTAAGAAGGATGGCGGTGCAGGGCAACCGCGGTGCGTCATGACCGCAGGAGGAAGGATGGACGATGAGAGCGATGGATTCGAGACAGCCGTCCCTGCTGGACGCGGCCGCCCCCACGCGCACGGCGCGCTCCCGGCCGCCCTCCCCGCTGCTCACGCGCCCGCGGCGCGGCGCGGTGGAGGTTGTCCGGCACGCGGGCGGGCAGGTGGAGGTAAAGATTTCCGGCCTCGTGGACGCGGCCGAGCGCCGCATCCGCCAGTGGCAGGGTGTGGCCGCCGTGCTCTTCCTCATCATGGTGGTGGGCGCGGCCCTCGCGGTGGTGGTGGTGGCGGTGCGCTGGGACGTCGAGCGCAGCCGGACCGTGCGGGTGCTCCAGACCGATCTGCAGATGGCGCAGGCCCGCGAGCACTGCTGGGAGGCCCTGGCGCGTTTCACGCCGCGCACCGCCGAGGACGTGATCGCGCCCGCCAAGCGTGAGGCCTGGGTGGCGCGCTGCCTCACCACTGAGTTGAGCCGCGTGAACGCCAAGCGCTAGGAGAGCCCCTCATGCATCAGCCCCCCGTCCATCAATCAATGGAAGCGGTGCACGCCGACGATCGGGAGTGGGAGACCCTGCGCTGGCCGGGCCAGTGGAGCAAGATGCTCTTCCATCCGCGGGCCGAGCGCCCGACCGAGCCGAACGCGGGCCTGGTCCGCTACGAGCCGGGCTCGCACCATCCCTTCCACAAGCACGACTTCGCCCAGGTCTGGTACATCCTCGAGGGCGAGTTCCAGATCGGCGACGCGGTCTACACGCCGGGGACCATGCTCTTCTACCCCGACCCACACGTCGAGGAGGCGCTCTCCACCAAGACGGGCGGGCTCATGCTCTTCGTGCAGTACCAGGGGCCGACCACGGGTGGGCAGCCGGTGTACGACGGGCGCTTCAACATGCAGGCCCGCAAGGCGATCGCCGAGGAGAACGTCGAGCGCTAACTCTCCCCCTCACCCTGCCCTCTCCCCCTCGGCGGGGGAGAGGGT
>WNEZ01004595.1_pt1 | contig 13565 bp, 9 predicted proteins | sample 5400521 | NCBI WGS metagenome assembly WNEZ01 (sample SAMN13153339, study PRJNA577476) | soil metagenome | isolation source: 120 cm saprolite under Douglas fir tree site 2 hole 1 replicate 1 | place: USA:California | collected 2015-04-18 | reverse complement strand
CGAAACGCGTGACGAAGGCGGCTCCGTTGCGGCAAAGATTTTCGCTGGCAGTATCTTCCTCGAAGGCGAAGCCGTGGGCGTCGCGCCCACGCACTTTGAGCGGCAGGCGGACTGAGATTCTACGTTCCGAGCGTTGCCTCGGTACGGTGGTGCTGGGCTGGACCATGGGCTGGGTCCTCATTTCCGGCGACCCCGACCGGGTCGGCGTCAGCTTCTTGCTGCGCGATGGCGCGGCCCTCGAAGAAGCGTTCGACGCTCTCGAGAATCTCCGCGGGCGTGCGCGCCGCATGTACAATTCCACGAAGCTCGCTGCCGTTACCCACACCATGAGTAAACCAGCAAGCGAACTGCTTCATTTTGCCTACACCATCGGGCAGGTTGGCAGCATTAATTTCTCTATAGTAGCCCATCAGTAAACGGTAGCGGACGGCGTCGGTGGGGGTGTCGTAGCGGCCGGTTTCCGCTTGTTGCTGCATCTGCGAAAAAATCCACGGGTTGGTGGCGGCGGCGCGGCCAATCATGACGGCGTCGCAGCCGGTTTCGCTGACCATGCGAGCGGCATCTTCGGGCTTGTTGATGTCGCCGTTGCCGATGACGGGGATTTTCACGGCATGCTTGACGGCGGCGATGATGCTCCAGTCCGCGGCGCCGGCGTAGCCCTGCGTGCGCGTGCGTGGATGGACAGCGACGCCTTCCACGCCAAGGCTTTCGGCCATTTTCGCGACGTCGACGGCGACGATGGAATTTTCGTCCCAGCCGGCGCGCAGCTTGATGGTCAGCGGAATTTTAACGGCCGCGCGGACGGAGCGAAAAATTTCTTCGAGCAGCGGCAAATCGCGGAGCAGGCCGGAGCCGCCGCACTTCACGACTTTCTTGGCGGGGCAGCCGAGATTGATGTCCACGGCGTCGTAGCCGAGGTCTTCGACCATTTTTGCGGCTTCAGCCATGACGGCGGGATTCGCGCCGAAGAGTTGCGCCGTGATCGGATGCTCATCTTCCTGGAAGTAGAGATAGCGTAGCGTTTTCTTTGCGCTGCGCGTGATGCCTTCGGAGCTGGTGAACTCCGTCATCAGCAGGCCGCAGCCGCCGAGGCCGCGAATGACACGGCGAAAGAGCGTGTCCGTCACGCCGGCCATGGGAGCGAGGACCGTGGCGGGACGGATGGTCAGGTCCCGAATTTGAAAGGATGCAGGAATCATGGAAACTACGCCGTCTTCTTTGCCGCCGCGTCCTTGGGCTTCAAGAATTCATCGAGGCGGAGGAATTTGCGGCCGAGGGCGCCGCTGTAGGCGGACCACTCGGGTTCGCCGGAGTCGACGGCAAGGGCGGCGCGCACGGCGGCGAGTTTCGAATCGAGGTCGTCCATATAGTGGAAGACCAGGGCTTCGCGGACCATGGGGAGCTTGGGCGAGCCAAACTCGTATTGGCCGTGATGGCTGATGAGAAGATGCTGGACGACGGCCTTCAAGTTGGGCGGGAAGCCTTCAATGGCGCCCATGGCTTTTGAAACAGTTTCGAGTTCCATCACGCACAAGCCGATGACGTGCTCGAGCAGGCCGCCGAGATAGGCATGATGCATCACTTTCGCCGCGGGAGCCCGCTGGTACTTCGCGGCGATCCCAGGATCCGAAAGGATTCCAGTCACCAGCTTCTTGAGCCAGGGATTCGCGATCGATCCCGCATATTCGAGCAACTGGGCGTAGAGCTTGGCGACGTCTTCCTTGGTGTGGGGAAGAAAGTCGGCCAGATCGACCTCCTCAGGCTTTGCGAGCCGAAGCTGCTGAAGAGCAAGCTGCGGCTTGTTGCGGTAAATCTCGACGCGCGCGCTTACCTTGACGAAATCGTCGCGGCCGATGTCCTTCACCGCAACGTCGAATTGGTCCCACATGCGCGCTTCGATGGTGCCGCTGCGGTCGCCGAGCTCAAGGCGCAAATAAGGCTTGCCCTCGCGGGTGTTGCGAATCTCCTTTTCGCGAACGAGGAAAAACGTAGTGATGCTCTGTTCGGAGTTGAGATCCGTGACAAACGGCGTCTTCATGTTCCCGACACCGATCCTGACTTCTTGCCAAACAAAAGGAATTTCTTGTGGCCTTTCTTGGCTTTGCTGACTTCCGGCGTGGCGCTCACTTCCTGAATCTCTGAGCCACCGCCGCCGGCGATGTCCTGAAAACCGGGCTTGATCACCACGTAGCTCTGCTCGCGCAGGGTCTTGAGATACTCGCGCATCGCGGGTTCCATGCGTCCGCCGTAGAGCTTATCCATGATTTCATTTTTGACTTTGGCGAGTGATTGTTCGCCTTCGTCGTAGTGCTCCAGGACCTCGAGAACCAGGAAGCCCTGCTTGGTTTCCATGACTTCGGTCAATTCCTTGCGCTTCATCTTGAAGACTTTGTCTTCGAGTTCCCTGGAGAGCTCTCCGCGCTTGTAGATGCCGAGAAAGCCGCCCTGGCTCTTGGTGCTGCCATCGGAAAGCCGCTTGGCAATTTCGCCGAAGTCCTCGCCGTCCTGGACGCGCTTGAGAGCGGTCTCCGCCTTCTTTTTCAGGTCGGGGAGATCTTCCGGCTTCTTCCCTTCGGTGCTAACCACGATCTCCCGCAGCGCCACCTGCTCCGGGCGCACGAATTCGGTCTTGTGCGCTTCGTAATACTTCGTCACTTCCTCATCGCTGATGGTGATGTGCGAGCCGACCTCGCTGCTGATCACGCGCTGCGTCAGCAGAGTGCTGCGAATGTTGTTTTTGAAATCCTCCCAGTTCATTCCCTGCCCGGAAACCGCCTTTTCGAGCTCCTCCATGCTGGGCAGCTTGTTTTCCGTGCGGATGGCATCGAGCTTCTTAATAAGCTCCGGCTCGACGCTCACGCCCATGTCCTTGGCACGCTGCACGAGAAGGGATTGGTCGACGAGATCGCGCAGCGTGTTTTTCTGGCGGTCTTCGATGTCTATCTGCAACTGTTCCGGCGTGCAACGGTTCTGGCATTCGGACTTGGCTTCTTCTTCGGCGGTCTGGCGCGCTTTGTTGTACTCCGAGCGGGTGATGATTTCATTGTTGACGCGTGCAATAATCTCCTCGACGGTTTTTCCGCTATCCGGATTAGCCGTTTTGGCAGCGGCGGGTTTCGCAGGCTTTTCGGATTTTGCGTCGGGCGCCGCCATCCCCGGCTTCTCAAGAGTGGAACCCGCCGCTGGTTTCGGCTGAGAACCTTGCGGCTTGTCTTGCGCCGCGAGCGGCAGAGCGGCGCAGAGCGCCGCGATTACGGCAAGTTTTCGCATCAATTCCCTCACCTCTAAAGTTTAGCCCTGCCCCTGAAGGCCGAGCAATACGTTTCTCAAAGCAGCAGGGATCGATTCTCCCCGTTTGACTTCCATCCAGAGGACGCCGCTGGGGTCGAGTTTGATGCCTGTACGAGAGCGTACCACGGAGACCAGTTTGGCCGGGTCCAGCATTGTCTCGGAATGGAACCTTACCGCGATGCGGGTCCCTGGCGCTCTACGGCGGAGATCCGCAATCGTTCACACATGGATTTGAGGGCGGCGTATTCCAAAAGGTTTTCTACGGAGGAAGGCGGTGTGCCAAAGCGGTCTTCGAGCTCTTTGCGGACGTCCAGCTTGTCTTCTTCGGAGGCGATCGAGGAGATGCGTTTGTAGGTGCGCAGCCGAAGGTTCTCGCTGGGGATGTAGTCCTGCGGGATGCGCACGTCAAAGCCCAGGCTGAGCGTGGTGCGCAGGTCCGGGGCGACTTCTTCGCCCTTCAGTTTTGAAACGGCGCGCTCCAACATCTGGCAATACATATCGAAGCCAATCGCTTCGATGTGACCGTGCTGCTGGCGGCCGAGCATGTTGCCGGCGCCGCGAAGCTCGAGATCGAGTGCGGCGATGCGGAATCCGGCGCCCAGTTCGCTGAATTCCTTCATGGCGGCGAGGCGTTTGCGAGCAATGTCGGAGAGCGAAGTGTCCGGCGGGACAAGGAGATAGGCGTAGGCGCGCTGGGCGGAACGACCGACGCGGCCGCGTAACTGGTAGAGCTCCGCCAGCCCCAGGCGGTCGGCGCGGTTGATCAAGATGGTGTTGGCGCGCGGGATGTCCAGACCGTTCTCGACGATGGTCGTCGCCACCAGCACGTCCGCTTCATCGCGCATGAATTTCAACATCACGCTCTCGAGCTCTTTTTCGGCCATCTGGCCGTGGGCCACGACTACGCGAGCCTTGGGGACCAGCTTGGCCACCATGGCTCCGAGCGAATAAATCGATTCGACGCGATTGTGAATGAAGAAGACCTGGCCGTCGCGAGCAAGTTCGGTTTCGATGGCGCTCTGCACGAGCTCTTCCTGAAAGGGGGCGACGATGGTTTGAATGGCCAGACGGTCGCGCGGAGGCGTTTCGATGACGGACATGTCGCGAAGACCAACGAGCGACATGTGTAAAGTGCGTGGAATGGGTGTGGCGGAGAGCGCGAGCGCGTCCACATTTTTGCGCATTTCCTTGAGGCGCTCTTTGTGGGCGACGCCGAAGCGCTGCTCTTCGTCGACGACGAGAAGACCGAGGTCGGCAAATTTCACGTCTTTCGAAAGCAGGCGATGCGTGCCGATGACCACGTCCACCTTGCCCGCTTCCAAATCCGCGAGAATTTTTTTCTGCTCCGCGGCGCTGCGGAAGCGGCTGAGCATTTCGATACGCGCCGGGAAAGCGGCGAATCTTTTCTTGAATGTTTCGAAATGCTGGAAGGTGAGCACGGTGGTCGGCGCGAGAATAGCCACCTGCTTGTTGTCCATTACGGTTTTGAACGCCGCGCGCATGGCGACTTCTGTTTTGCCGTAGCCGACGTCGCCGCAAAGCAGGCGGTCCATGGGCTCGGCGCGTTCCATGTCGCGCTTGATGTCGCTGATGGCCGTGACCTGGTCGGTGGTTTCCTCGAATTCGAAGGCATCCTCGAATTCGCGCTGGAAATTGCCGTCCGGTGAAAAGGCAAATCCCTCCGTCGTCTTGCGCTGCGCGTAAAGCGCGAGAAGCTGGTCGGCCATGTCTTCGACGGACTTGCGGGCGCGGGTCTTGCGCGAGTTCCAGACGGTGCCGCCGAGTTTATCGAGCGGCGGATGCGTGCCTTCGAGGACGCGGTAATTCTGAACGAGGTCCATGCGTTCGAGAGGAACGTAAAGGCGCGCATCGTCGGCGTATTTCAGCCGCATGAACTCGCCGCTGTGCCCGCCGGATTCGATCTGGCGAAGCCCCTCGAACTGCCCGATGCCGTGATCCACGTGGACCACATAGTCGCCGGGCTTCAACTCGGCAAAATCGCCGAAGAAGCCGGAGGTGCGGATTTTGCGGCTGGGCCGCTCGACCGTAGGCGTGACGTCGAAAAGGTCGGCGTGGCCGAAAAGAGTAAGCCGAGCGCTGGGAAAGGTGACGCCTTCCGCAAAAGGCGCGCGGATCAACAGCATCGCCGCGGATTCGTGCGCGCCCTCGGCGGTGAAGCCGGCGGCGGCATCTTCCGATTCGCCGAGCACGTAGGGCACTTCATACTCGCGGCAGATGTCCGCAAAGCGTTCGATCTCTCCGGTGCTTGCGGCCGTAAGGAAAACCGTTCCGCCGGAAGCGAGCTGGGACTTCACGTCTCCCATGCAGGCAACGACATCGCCGTGAAAACGCGAGCTGGGCCGCGAGGAAAGCTCGAACTGCGGCGTGGAACCGATACCCAGGGCGAGCTGCTCGATATGAATTTGCGAAGTTTTTTCCAGCGCTGCCGCAAACTCCTCTTCGGACCAGAAGTAGTGAGAGGCGGCGGGTGAATTGCCGCGCTCGTGACGCTCGTAATTTTCCGTCGCAGCCGCGAGATGCTTCGCCGCAGCTTCACGCAGAGTGTGCGGCTCATCGAGAAACACGATCGGGCGCAGAGAACTTTCCGCCATCTCAAAGAGCGTGCTCGGCCCTGGTTCGCCGGTGGGCCCAAAGAACGAGGGCGTCTCCCAAGCGACATCGTTCAGATCCGCTTTTTCTGGCGCCGGCACGGACCACTCCGTCAAAGGCAAGAGCGTCGTGCGCACGACCGGCGCAATCGACCGCTGCGTGCGCGCGTCGAATTCGCGCACCGATTCAACGCTGTCGCCGAGCAACTCAATGCGCACAGGACGAGCGGCTTCCGGGGAGAACACGTCGATGATGCCGCCGCGCACGGCGAATTGTCCCGGCAGCTCCACCATTTCGGTTCGGGTGTAGCCCACGGAACCTAGATGGGTAATCAATTCTTCGTGGGGAATTTCGGAATCTTTTGACAAAGTCCGGATGAGATAGAGATACGCCGCCGGATCCTGATAGCGCCAGAGCGCCGCGGCAATGGGGGCGATCACCAGGGAAATCTGTCCATCCGCGACGCGAAAGAGCGTAGCCGCGCGCCGTTCGAGAATGTCCGCGTGCGGGCTTTGCGATTCCCAGGGAAGCCTGTCGAAGGCCGGGAGCGTGGCGACCCCGCCTGCCGCTCCCGGAAAAATGCCACTGAAGAATCGCAGCGTTTCCGCGAGCGCTTCGGCACGGCGGTTCGAATCGGTCACAAAAAAAGCCGGACGCCGTAATTCGCGCGTCAAATAGGATGCCACCAGAGCCTTCGCGACATCGTGCAGGCCGGTGATCGAGATGTGGCTGGCGCCGGAGCGCAAAGCAGCCAGCGCGCCCTCCATCGCCGCATGGCGAAGGACGGCCTCCAATCTCTCGCGGACGGCTGGAAGTATCATGCGTAGTTGATCAGCATTCCGCGCGAGAGGCGCGCGCCCCTTGGCGTATTTTCTGCAGAACGGCCGTGGTCGAATAACCCGGCACGACGGGCATGGAGACGACGCGCCCGCCGGCAGCTTCCACTTCCTCGCGGCCCACGATCCGGTCGCCGGGCCAATCGCCACCCTTCACCAGGACATCCGGGAGTAAAGCGGCGATCACTTCGCGCGGCGTCAGATCATCGAAGATCACCACAGCGTCGACAGATTCCAAGGCCGCGAGAATTTCCGCGCGTTCGAGTGCTGAAATAACTGGGCGACCTTCGCCCTTCAACTGACGTACACTCGTGTCGCTATTCAGTCCGACGACAAGCGCATCTCCCAATTCGCGTGCCAGTTCCAGGCTGCGAATGTGCCCAGGATGAAGCAGGTCAAAGCAGCCGTTGGTGAAGACGACGCGGCGGCCGTTGCGTTTCTTGCGGCCAAACCGCAGAATCGCTTCCTCGAGTGTCAGGACTGCCGAATTCAAAGGGTCTCCATGCGGGTCGGAAAGACCAAAGTGATATCTGTTAAAAAACTAGTTTATCACGCGCAGGAGGTCCGGCGCCCGCGGCCCGGCGACTCACCATGAAATCACGCCAGATCGTTCATGCCATTGCCGGAGTTCTGCTCTGCGCCGCAGGACTCTGGCTTGCACTCCCTAAGCCTTATCGTGAGCGGACATTTCTCATCGACGCGGCGGGCTGCCGGCTCGAAACCACGATCGTGGAAAAGCAAGAGGGAGGCTCACAAGGATCGGTTTTGCTTTTCCACGGAATCTCCGCCAACAAGAAAATCATGTCGTACCTCGCGGAGGGCTTTGCCGAGCAGGGCCTTCGTGGCTACGTTCCGGATTTACCGGGACACGGACGCACGCCGGGGCCGTTTTCGCCGGCGCGCGCGGAACAGTGCGGAGAGGCGCTGCTGCACGAGCTGTTGGCGCGCGGGATGATCGATGCCAGGAGCACAATTCTCGCGGGGCATTCGATGGGCGGCGCGATCGCCGAGCGCCTGGCTTCCCGTGTTCCGGTCGCGGGCTTGATCGCCATCTCGCCGGCGCCGATGCGGGCCGCACACGGAGTGACGGCGGAAAAGCTGGTTTTCAGCGATCCCCCGATGCTGCCCCCTCATTCTCTGGTGATGATTGGCTCGCTGGAACTGGAGTCGATGCGCGGCAATGCCACCGATCTGGCTGCCTCGCGAAGCGACGGGACCGTGAAATACGTGGAGATTCCGGGCGCCTCGCACGTCAGCGTTCTTTTCAACCGTTCCGTGGTGCGAGCTTCGCAGGAATGGTCGGCGCAACTCCTGCATTTACCTCCCGCTCGAGCGTTGCCCTCTCACCGCCCGCTCGCCGGCGCACTCATTGGCTTCATCGGCCTCCTGCTGATCGCGGGGCCGTTCCTCCGGGAGGCGGCTGGGGAGAACGGAAGCGAAGAAATCGCCGCGACGGGCACGGTGATCGGCGTGCCACGACTCTTTCTGGAATTTGTCGCGGCCTCACTGCTGATCGTGCTGCTCTTGCGATGCTGGATTCCTATGAAGGCGATTGGACTTTTTCAGGGCGACTATCTTGCCAGCTTCCTGCTTCTCTTTGGGGTTCTGCTGGTTGTGGTGCATTGGAGTTGCGTGCGTCCTGCACTCTCGAGTTCTCCTCGCCGCCTGCTCGCAGCGGGATTCGCCGGAATCGTGGTGCTACTTGTCGCCACTGTATGGTTTGATTTGACGATTTACGAGGCTTGGCTGACCGGCGCGAAGTGGATGCGCTTCCCTCTTTTGCTAATCGTCCTTCTCCCCTACCTCATTGCAGAAGAGACGCTGCTCGGTCCGGTGCTGCCGGGGAAAAGGGCGCGCAGGCTGGCCCTTGCGCTGTCGCTGAGACTCATCGCGTGGGGTGCGCTCATGGCCGGCGTTTTGATTCTGCACAACGGGGAAATTCTCATGGGCCTCCTGTCGCCGTATATGGCGGTGTTCAATTTGATACAGCGGAGCGGCATGGACATGGTGCGTACTGAAACCGGCTCGGCGGCAACGGCGCTATTCGGTGCTATACTACAGACCGGGTTTTGCCTGGTGATCTTTCCCCTCACCTAATGGCCATCTCCTTAGGAGCCGTCACAAAGGAACTCAAGACGGGGGTTCCGCGCCCAGGGACGGAATTGAAAGCTCTCAGCGAGGCACGACCATGGCTCAGATAGCGATCGTCGGCGGCGGACCGTCCGGCGCAATGTGCGGTGAACAACTCGCACGCGCGGGCCACAAGGTCAATCTTTTTGACGAGCACCTGGCTTGGGAAAAGCCCTGCGGCGGCGGGCTGACGCACAAGGCCATTCAGTGCTTTCCATTCCTGCTCGATAATTCCTATCCCAAGAAACTGGTGAATTCCGTCGAGCTGATCAGCAGCGAAGAACATCGCGCCACGCTTGAGATGCCCCATCCGATCGTTATCTATTCGCGGACGGTGCTCAACGGCATGCTCCTGGATCGCGCGCGAGATGCAGGCTGCAACGTGCAGCGTTCCCGCGTGATGAGTGTGGACACTTCTACGACGAAGCCCCGCTACTGCGTGGAAGGCGATTGGCGGGAAGCCGATTTTCTGGTTCTCGCGGCCGGTGCGCGCAATCAGCTGCTCCCGGAAACACGGGCGTTGCAACGCGACGAACTGGAGATGACCCAGGGTTACTTCGTGCCGCAGACCAGCGACTCCATCACCATCAAGTTCCTGCCGCAGTTTGAAGGCTATATCTGGTCGTTTCCTCGCTGCGATCATCTGTCGGTCGGCATTTGCGGGAGCATGTCGTCGCATACCAGCACGGAACTGCGCAGCCATCTGCAAACCTTCGTGGGGAAGCACGGTATACAGACGGAGGGCGCAAAGTTTTATAGCCACGTCCTACCTTCGCCGAAGGAGCGCACGCTTTCCGAAAGAAACGTCATCGGAAAGAACTGGGCGCTCGTTGGAGATGCGGCTGCCTGGGTAGATCCCCTCACGGGCGAAGGTCTTTTCTATGCCATTCGTTCCGGCGAACTATTGGGCCGGGCGCTCGCTGAAGGCTGCCCCGAGAAGTACCCAGCGTGGGTAAAGGCTACTTTCTGCGCCGAACTGGAGTTTGCGGCACGCATCGTGCGGCGTTTCTATCGTGGATCTTTCCTCGGCAGTGCGGTCACGACGCGCATGGTTCAGTTCCTGCGCCGCAGCCCGGTGTTCCGGCAATTGATGGGCGATCTGTTCAGCGGCACGCAGGACTACACCAGCCTAAAGCGGAGACTTTGGGGCCATCTGGGCATCACCGTCAGCGAGTTCATCTCCAGCGTCTTGAGTCTCGATCGACCTGCCAAGGCCATCGTGCCTCGCGCGGGAACCGCGGGCGACTGAAGATACCTTCTGGTTCCGATCCGTTTTCGCAATATAGTCATACGGACACTGCTGGCATCAAATTCATGGGGTATCGTTCGTCTTCCAATCATGGCCACTGAGACAGCCGTCAAATCACAAGCCAAAAGTGAAAAACGCAAGAACGCGTGGAAGAATCTTCCCGACGTTTGGGCGCTGATGAAGCCGAGGCGCGGGCTGCTGGCGCTGGGCTTCGTGCTCATGGCCATTAACCGCTTGTCGGGATTGGTGCTGCCGGCTTCCACGAAGTATCTGGTGGACAACGTCATCAGCAAGCGGCAAATCCAGCTGCTTACGCCAATCGTGCTAGCCGTTCTTGCGGCGACCGTCCTTCAGGGACTGACGTCGTTCACACTGACCCAAGTGCTCTCCAAATCCGCGCAAAAAATGATCGCCGAACTGCGCCGCCAGGTGCAGGCGCACGTCGGCCGGCTTCCGGTCTCGTTCTACGATGCCAACAAAACCGGCGCGCTCGTTTCCCGGATCATGAGCGATGTCGAAGGCGTGCGCAATCTGATCGGAACGGGGCTGGTTGAATTTGTCGGCGGGCTGATGACCGCGGTCATCGCGCTCGTCTACTTGATTCACACCAGCGTGACCATGACCGGCGTCGCGTTTGCCATCCTGCTGGTCTTCGGGTACGGGATCAACAAAGCCTTTGCGACGATTCGCCCGATTTTCCGGGCACGGCCGAAAATCAATGCGGAAGTCACGGGGCGCCTTACCGAGTCGCTCAGCGGTGTTCGGGTGGTGAAGGGATACCACGCGGAAGGGCGTGAGGAAGGGGTCTTCGCCAGCGGCGTGAAGCGCCTACTGGACAATGTTCTGAAGACGCTCACGGCCACTTCGCTGATGAGTCTTTCCGCTGCGGGGCTGATGGGCATCGTCAGCGCAATTATCATGGAACTCGGCGCGCACAAGATTCTTGCGGGCACGATGACGCTGGGAACCTTTTTTGCGTTCAATATCTTTCTGGGCCTTCTCGTGGCGCCAGTCTTTCAAATCGTGGCCATCGGCACGCAAATCACCGAGGCCATTACCGGTCTCGAGCGCACGCGCGAAATTCTCAACGAGAAGCTGGAAGATGATGAGCCTGGCCGGACGATTACGCTCGATCGCGTGAACGGGATGGTCGAGATGCAAGACGTGAGCTTCGCCTACGATACGCGGAAGGAAGTTCTGCACGAAGTAAGCTTCCGGTCGGAACCGGGAACGGTCACGGCCCTCGTTGGCCCTTCCGGGGCGGGAAAATCGACCGTCATCGGCTTGATCGCGGCATTTTATGTGCCATCGAGCGGCAGAGTTCTGGTGGACGGGATCGACCTGGCGACCGTAAAGCTGGATTCCTACCGCACGCAGCTTGGCGTCGTGTTGCAGGAAACTTTTCTATTCGATGGAACGATTCGGGAGAATGTGGCTTTTGCGCGGCCCGACGCCAGGGAAGAAGAAATTCTCGCGGCTTGCCAAATCGCGCGCGTCGATGAATTCGCGGAGTCTTTCGAGAGCAAGTACGACACGGTGGTCGGCGAACGCGGGGTGAAGCTTTCCGGCGGGCAGAAGCAGCGCGTCTCGATCGCGCGCGCCATCCTGGCCGACCCGCGCATCCTGATCCTCGACGAGGCTACGTCCAGCCTCGACTCGGAATCGGAAGCGCTGATCCAGGAGGGCCTGCGCTACCTCATGCGCGGCCGCACGACATTCGTGATCGCGCACCGGCTCTCCACGATTCGACGAGCCGATCAAATCCTGGTTGTCGAGGCGGGGCGGGTGATCGAGCGCGGCACGCATGAAACTCTTTACGCTCTTGGCGGCCGTTACTACGACCTCTATACCAAGCAGCACGCCGTCGAAGCCAATCTCTTCCTGGCGCCCGGGGAAGGCAGCGACCCGGAAGACCCCCGCAGCGTGGAAATCCAGGCAGGCGCGAGTGGCCGGAGCGACGCCGCTATACCGGATGCCATCCGCATCATACGCGGCCAGACCAGCTGACAATCCGCATTTAGCGAAATGAGAAAGAGTGCGGCAGAAGAACTTCGGTCACGCCATTGAATTCCATGGTGAAAACGGTCAGACAGTTGGGCGGCGCACGATCAACTTTTTCGCGACCGGAGGTGGAATCAAAGTAGCCATCTTGCGGATCATCGCCAGCACCAGCCGCTTGTCGCCATCGGAAAGAGTGGTGCTGTATTTTTTGATCTCCGCCAGGAAGCGAATCTCGTCCTGCGAGAGCTCACCAAGGGCTTTTTGCGTCTCACGGTCCCGCGGCGTTTCGGTGCCGGGGAAAAAGTCCGCCAGCGAGATGTCCATGGCTTCCGCGATTTTGGCGAGCGTTTCGAGAGACGGGACGGTGTGCCCGTTTTCGACGCGCGACAGGTAACAACGCAGCAGCCCGGTGCGGCGCTCGATGTCGCCCTGCGACAGGCTGCGCTGGCTCCGGTAAGTTCTGATCACTTCTCCGATGTTTACTCGAGGTTTTTCTTTTGGCATGATCACCCACCTGAGGGGGTATCTTACTCACTAACAGCAGGAGTGGCAAGGGGGAATTTCTGGCGGATGGTTCCAATGCGATAACGGATGAAGAAGCCCAGAGAAGGGCACCCCCAAGAACCGGGAAGCCGGAAAGAAAAAGGCGAGCCGAAGCCCGCCTCTTTCCAAATACACTCCTGGATTTCAATACGCAAGTGTGGGAATTGCGACTACCTTTGCGAAGGTGTCACCGTTGCTGACTGCTGCAGGCGGAATTCCAGCAGCGTCTCGCTCGGCACCTTCACCTGTTGGCCCTTGGTCAGAACCTGGACGCCCGCGCCTGTGGCCCCTCCGGCCGCCGCCCCAATCGCCGCGCCCTTTCCGCCGCCCGCAATGGCTCCAATGATCGCTCCGGCGGCGGCGATGCCACCCACCTTCTTGGCTGTAGAGGCGCCTTGGCCCTTACCCTGTAGGGTGTAGTCGCTGCTGACCAGCGGGTAGTCCTTGCCGTCAATCACTAAGCGCGTTAGTTCCAGCTGTAACTCCGACTTACCCGTAAATGTTCCGCTCTTCTGGGCATTAGCCAGCCGGCCATACACGTCAGTTCCCTTGCGGGCGACAATTGTATTCCCGATGGTCAAGTCGGTTTCCAAGCTGGCATGGAAAAAGTCGCCCACATGATTCTTCGCGGAATCCACACCGTCGATCATGCGCACCAGCAGGGATTGTCCCGCCGGGATGGTCACATCCCCACCTGAAGGGGAGCCCGCCATGCTGTTCGCTGGCACCGCCGCCGGAGCAACAGCCCCAGCCGGAGCAGAACGGCCGGCATAACCCGTGAACGTCAGCGCCACGGCATCCGTGGTATTAAAAGTCTGGACTTCGCCATTAATCTCGAAACGCAAAACAGCTTGCGTGCCGCCGAGATACTTCCCTTTCAACACGCGGCCGTCTTTCAATTCCAA
>WNEZ01003484.1_pt1 | contig 13567 bp, 12 predicted proteins | sample 5400521 | NCBI WGS metagenome assembly WNEZ01 (sample SAMN13153339, study PRJNA577476) | soil metagenome | isolation source: 120 cm saprolite under Douglas fir tree site 2 hole 1 replicate 1 | place: USA:California | collected 2015-04-18 | reverse complement strand
CGCCTGATCTGCCGGACCTGCCGCAAGGAGCCTGAATCCGGTTTGCGGGAGCTTCGGGGCCTGTAGTCCATCTCGAAACAAAATCCGTAGCGCTTGCGTTATCAGAGTGGGAAGCGCTGCTTACCCAAGGAGGAGCGGTCCGTCCAAATTGGGTGGTCGCGTGGTGCTCCGTTCTTTGGCGGAAGCTGAAATTTGAGCTAAGGTGTTGTTTTACAAGCGGCAACACCTGCGCGCGCGAAGAGAAAGCGAAAGATGCCGCTTCCCAGATGGGCTTTGGCCTTGGCCGATGATAACGGTCGCTCGGGCAGCTCGCACGCCGCCTTGGGCTCGGTGAATTCTTTGCCCAATCTAGATGAGCGGGCTTTGGTGGCGGAAGCGCAAACGGGTAACCGCGCCGCTTTCGAGGAACTGGTCCGCCGCTACGACCGCGACGTCCTGCGCCTCGCTCTGAACCTGATGAAGCGGCCCGAAGACGCCCGCGACGTCTACCAGGAAGCTTTTCTGAAGGTCTACCGCAATCTCCACCGTTTCCGCTTCGAGTGCAGCTTCTACACCTGGCTCTACCGCATCGTCACCAATGTCTGCCTGGACCACCTGCGCCGGCGCCAGGCGCGCCCGGAAGACCAGGCCCCGGAGTTGAACTCCGGCCGCCCCGAGGAAGGAATTACGGACTTCTTTGAACGCCAGAAGGAACACCGCCCGACGCTCGACCCGGAACGCAGCCTCTTCGGCAAGGAGATCAAGGCTCGCATCGCCCATGCCCTGGAGCGACTCTCTCCGCGCGAACGAGTGGTTTTCGAGATGAAGCATTACCAGGGCTTGAAACTCCGGGCGATCGGCGACGCGCTCGGCACTACCGAGGAGACCGTGAAGAATTCTCTATTTCGCGCAACGCGCAAACTCCGCAACGAACTGGGAGGCCTGCGATGAGCGCCTTTGAAAAGATCATGAGCTGCCGGGACGTCGCTCCGCTGCTCGTGTTCTTCGTGTGCGACGAAGTAAGCGAGAGCGAGCGCAGGCAGATTTCCGCGCACCTCGCGAGTTGCGAGGCCTGCGCGGCACAGCTTGCCGAAGAGCGCACATTCCAGGAAGCCCTGACCGCGGGGACGCAGCCAGCCGATGAACTCGATTCCGCTGGCGTGCTTCTCGCACAATGCCGCAGCGAGCTGGCCGAAGCCCTCGACGATCGTTCCGCGCCCCCGCTTCAGGAACACTGGCGTCCTTTCGGCTGGCTCCGCCGTTGGATGGCGCTCCGCCCGGCGTGGAGCGGCGCTCTCCTGGTCCTGTTTGGAATGCTCCTCGGAACCCAGTTCGTTCCCTGGCTGCAAAGCCGAAATGGCGATAACGCAAACAACCAGGCCGTCGACGTGAAGGCCAAGCCGCAGATTACAGAGGCCCAGCTCGAAAACATGGCGGTCGCTGGGATCAATTTTTCACCCGGTTCGGGTTTTGACTCCCCCACCGTGCAATTGCAACTCAGTGCCGAGCAGCCGCTGGTACTTTCCGGCAACGTCGATGATAGTGATATGCGCCGCGTGCTCACCTACGTTGTCGAGAATGGCGACCGCTTCGATACCGGAGTGCGCCTCGATTGCCTGGATGCGCTAAAGGCCGGGATCCGGGACCAGCAAGTTCGCCACGCGCTGATCACCGCGTCCCGCAAGGATCAGAATCCGGCCGTGCGCATGAAAGCCCTGGAATCGCTTCGCGATGCTGCTTCAGATGACGCCGTGCGGCAAGCGCTGCTCGACGCGTTGCAACACGACACCAACCCGGGCGTGCGCGTCGAGGCAGTTAATATGCTGGTGCGTTCGCTGGAACGCGAGTCCCCCGACACCACATCGGCGCCGGATGTGCCGAACGCCCCGGACGTTTCTCCGGTGTACGGAGTCTCTTCCCTGCCGTCCGACCCATCCATCGAGCGAGTGGTTCGCGCCCTGCAGGATTTACAGCGCCGGGATCCCAGCCGTTATGTGCGGCTGCGCAGCGCCGCCGCTTTGCGGCAGATTGGCCCGCGCGAAGTGCAGTAGCTCCTTCTCGCGGAATGAGAGTTCGTTTAACGATGATCCTACGCATCACTTCGATGGTTTCCTCTCCTGCACGCGTCGCCGCTTTTTGCAGGACGCTTGCCGCGGCTTTTTCCTTGGTATTCCTGCCCGCGCTCTCCGTCGCCGATTCCGCAAGTGAGCCGGGCGCGATCGAGCCCGCGAGTGCGGCTGATTCGCCAGCCGCCCATGTGACTGCCGTCCGGACAGGTGTTCTGGATACGAGGGATGGTCTGACGCTGCGGCTGACGACCGACCTCGGTTCCGTGAAGATATCCCAGCTTGAGCCCGGCGCCGCACCTGTGGTGCGCTACTCCGTCCGCATCGAAACCGATGCACGAGGCCAGGCAGCACAGCAATTCCTCGATAATTACTCCCTGAAAGCCAAAACCAATAACTCGGGTGTGGAAATTACCGGCATGCTCGCGCCGCAATCCGCGCGCTCCTCCGATGCGCAATTCTGGGTGCAGTTTGAAGTGACTGTTCCCCGCGGGTACAGCGTCGAAGTGAACACCGGAGCAGGCGACATCACGACCGGCGATATTGGCGGGACTGCTGGCCTTCGCACCGAGGGCGGAAACATCAAGACCGGCCGAATCGGCAGTTCGGGGCTTCGCGACGCTCCTGTCGGGCGTTTGGCTGCCAAACTGGAAACTCAAGGCGGACACATTCAAGTAGAAGACGTCGCCGGTGGTCTTACCGCCTTTACCGGCGGCGGACACATCAAGGTCGGCAACATTTCCGGAAATGCTTCCCTCCGTACCGGCGGCGGTCATATCCGTGCCGGGCAGATCGCGGGACGCGCCGATCTGGAAACCGTTGGCGGCAACATCACCGTTGCGCATGCCGGCAATTTCGTCAGCGTGCACACCGGCGGCGGCCAAATCGATTTCGGCGAAGTGCGCGGTTCGGTTCATGCCCAAACCGGTGGCGGTGGTATCCGGGTCATGTACGTTTCCGGCCCGATGGAAGTGGAATCCAGCAGCGGCAGCATCTGCTTGACGCGCGTTGCCGGCGCCCTGCAAGCAGCCACAACAGGCGGCACGATTACCGCCTGGATCAATCCGGACGCCAGTTCCGGAAGCGGGACCGTGCGTCTCGGAGGCGCATCGCAGCTCGCCTCCGGCAACGGCGATATCGTCGTGTTCCTGCCGCGAAACCTCGCAGCCACCATCGACGCCGTGGTTATCTCGGGCGGCGAGCGCCGCATCGAAGCCGATCCCTTGCTGCATTTGACGGTTCAAGCGCCGGGCAGCGGCGCGGGGCCGGTGCATGCCACCGCGGTTTTGAACGGGGGCGGTGCTCCCCTGAAGCTACGCACTACCGCGGGGAAGATCCGGCTGCAATTCCTGGATTCCGAAAAAGCTTTGCGGGAATCACTCATACGCGAACAACGGGAGCGGATTAACCGGGCGTTGCCCGGGGTATTGCCCGTGAGCAATCTGGACTCCGAACCGGAGATGCGCGCAACCCCCGCACCGGAGCCTGCGCCGCCTCAGAGCGACTGGCTCGAAAGCTGGCTCGACAAAATGGAAATCGCGTTCACCGGCGGACTCCGCGAGGATCCGGACGATTTCCAGAAGCGGCTTCTCTATCCTCCACACCCCTCCTATCCCGTCCTTGCGCAGCGCGCCGGGATTCAGGGAATCGTAAAACTTCAAGTCCGCGTAACAAAGGATGGCCGCGTCGAAGTGCTGAAGCTTCTCGAGGGCGAACCGGTGCTCGCTGATGCCGCCATCGCGGCCGTGAAACAGTGCCGGGCAAAACCGGCTTCGATTAATGGCAAGCGGGTCGAAGTTATATCGACCGTGAAATTTAATTTTCAGTTGCATTGAGGGGCAGTCACCTCAGCGCACACGAGCTTCGTTCAGGTCCTCGGAAATCGTGGGTAGCACGTACTCGAAGGGGGTGGAACGTTATGCTTCGTCATTCCTTCCGCGCTTCTGCTTGGTTGGCCCTGATCCTCACCGTGGTTTGGGCCGTTCCGGGCTACGCCATCAGCAAGGAGTTCAATCAAACTTACCCGCTGCAACCCGGTGGATCCTTCGAGTTGCAGAATGTCAACGGCACTATCGAAGTGCAAGGCTGGGATCGCAACGAGGTCGAAGTTCACGCCGTAAAGACGGCCAAGCAGAAGGAGTCCGACCTCGACCGCGTTTCCATCGAGGTTGACGCCAAGCCCAACGCCGTTTCCGTTACCACGCGCTACCCGCAGAATGAAGGCGTCGAGGTGACCGTCGAGTACACCGTGCACGTTCCTCACGGCGCACGCGTCGAGCACCTCGCCACCGTGAACGGCGCGCTGCGCGTTTCCGGCGTCGAGACGGTGGAAGACCTGCACACCGTCAATGGCAATATTGAAGTCTTCGAGGCTGGCGGGAGCGTTCACGCCCGCACCACCAACGGCAATGTGCATCTGGAACTGGCGCAGCTGCAAGGTAAGAACGGCGCGACCGCGGAAACCACGAATGGCTCCCTGGTCCTCGCCGTGCCTTCGGACATACAGGCGGATCTGGAAGCCCGCTGCCTGAACGGCAACTTCTTTTCCGAACTCCCCATCGCCATGGAGAGCACCCAGCGTCCTCGTGAAATGCACGGCAAGCTGGGGCACGGCGGCGCTCCGATTCATTTGCGCACCGTAAATGGCGGCATTCGAGTGGTGGTTTTGCGGTCGACCGTCTGACCATTTTCAATTTGGCGCGTCTAACCGCTCAGGAGGATGGGACGAAAATGAATAAACGCATTTTACTCACCGCCGGAGGAGCCGCGGCACTCAGCCTCGCGCTGATTGCCTTGCCCGCGCCCTCCGCAAGACCGCAAGATCCGGATGGATCATCCATGGAGCGCCTGCAGCAAAGAATCGAAGAACTCCAGGAGAGGCTGCAGGCACTACAGGAAAACCGGCACATGCAAAACGCTGAATTCGCCGATGCGCGTGCGCTCAAGGCTTATGCCCGGGCGCTCGCTCAGGAGGGTCAGGCCGTCCAACAGATCGAAGGCCTTCCTTCGATCGAAACCGACGAACTGAATATCGTCCTGGGCGAGGAAGGGTCGAGCTGGCTCGGCGTCGAAGTTCATGAAGTCACCGCTGAGAAGGCCAAGGAGCTGAAGCTTTCCGCCGAGCGCGGCGCGGTCTTAGGCAAGATTGTTCCGGACAGCCCCGCCGCCAAGGCAGGCCTCAAGGAAAACGACGTGGTGACGGAAATCAACGGCCAGCGCGTCGAAGGCGCCGCGCAATTCCGCCGCATGATCCATGAAATTCCGGCAGGCCGCACCGCGCAACTCACACTGTGGCGAGATGGCAAATCGCAAACCCTGAGCGTCACTCTCGGCAAAGCCGAAGATCGTCGCCACGGCTGGAAGGTGGCGACGACGCCCGGCACTTTTGCTTTCCATATGCCGGAGATCCCGGATATGCCTGCAATGGACTGGACCGGCAACGTCTTTTTCGCTGGACAGCCGCGGCTGGGCATTGACGCGGAAGATCTCAGCGGCCAGCTCGGCACATTCTTCGGCGCGCCCGATGGCGAAGGCATTCTGGTCCACGAGGTGAACCCGGGCTCCCCCGCCGAAAAGGCCGGCCTGAAAGCGGGTGACGTCATCACCTCATTCAATGGCGAGCGCATCCGCACGGTCGGAGACCTGCGCGAAAAACTTTCCACCAAGCGGGAGAATAAGGATAAGACGGTAAAACTTGGAGTGCTGCGCAGCAAGAGCGAAATATCCCTTACCGTCGAGTTGCCGGATTCTCCGGCAAAAACCAAACACGTCATCAAGCGTCGCACCAACATCTAACCGTAGCTGTCCCGTAAAGGCCCCCGGCCTGGCTGGGGGCCTTTCTCTTGCTATTTTGTAGGCGCCGGGGGGAACGCTTCATCGAAGGCCGCATAGTGGCGGTGATGTTCTTCGGGTTCATTCAGGACGGCACCGTCGCGTTCGATCCAGGCGTGGGCCTTAAGCTTTTCATTCTCTTTTCGAATCCCGACGCGCAAGTGTGAAGTGATTCCCTGTCTTTCGAGCAGCCACCAGAGCGTCAGTGATTTCGCAAGGCACGAAGAATAATAGAATCCATGCCGGTCCGCGGAATTCACCATCCTTGCAGTAAGCGCCGCGCGGGCCTGCGCACTGCCGGAATCCTGTTCCGGCATGGCGTTCGAAAGGAATCGTTGCAGCGCCGCCTGCGTCGCGCGGAATCCCCGCCATCGCAGGCTGAAGGAAACGAGAGGCAGTAGCACGGCCGCGCGCAGAAAGAGTGTCTGCGCTGGGCGCTCCAGCGCATTAAATCGCCGGAGCCGTTCCCACATTAGCGGGGAGAACCTGGAGCAGGCCGTGATCCACGAGCCGGCCCAGCAGTTCCGTTAGGTCAGAGCGAAGCAATTCCGGCTCAGCATCGAACTCCGCGAGAAGTTCCCGATACGCCGCGTCGATGCTCGGTGCTGCGGTAACGAGCTGCCACATCCGCGTGCCGGTTTTATCCAGGCCGAAATACTGCTCTGTTTCGAGATTCAGGAGGACCGACTCTTGTTCCAGAAAACGGACCAGCACGTGCGGCGGCACGGTGGCGCGGTCTCCAAAGGACAGCATCAGTACGGCTCCTCGGGGAAATCCATAGTCTTCAATCCAGCGGCGTGTAGGAGGAATGCCCCTGAAGAGCATTCTACCGGGGATTGCACGGGTTCGCTACGCGCTGAAGCTCAAATAGGGATCCGCCTCGCCAGGACAATACACGGGGGGATCTAGGCACGGGTGATAAAAGGGCCGGCCCCGGGACGCGCATCGGACCTATGAAGAGTTGCCGCGATTTTCCTAAGTCTTCTTCTTCTTCACGTTGACTCTGATGTCGATGCCCGGAGCCATTAATTGGAGCTGTTCGAGCCCCTGCTTCGCTTGTTGGCCCCATTGTCCATTGGGATCGAGTTCTATGGCCTTCTGGTAAGCCTCGATGGTTCCCGGGGCGAATTCCGGTACCTGTTTATCCCCGACCTTTTTCACCGTCATCTTGTACACCAGCGAAGCGCCCAGGAGGTACCACGTCTGCGCATTCTTGGGATCAAGCTCGGCGGACTTTTGCAAGGGTGCCACTGCGTCGCCCAGGCGATTCGCGTTGTAAAGGCTGATGCCAAAATTACGCCAGGCCGTCGCCGCGTTCGGCGGGTCGAGCTCTGCGCTCTTCGTGTACGCAGTCTTGGCTTCCTCGATTTTCCCGGCACGCGCCAGCACGTTGCCCAGATTGTTGTAATAACCCGGGACGTCGGGCTTGGCGGCGATCGCCTGCTGGTACGCCTGCGTGGCTTCCTCGTTGCGGTTCGCGGTGTCATACGCCTCGCCCAGCTTCGCCCAAATCAGATGCAGGTTGGAATCTTTCTCCCCCGCGGATTGCTGCGCAGCCTGAAACTCTTTGACCGCCTGGTCGGAAAGGTCGGCGAGTTTCTGCTTTGCCGCATCGCGCTGGTCCGGCGCCGCTTTTTGCAGCTCCGCCTTGGCCGCCTTCTCTTGTTCCAGGAGGGCATTTCCGGCCGTGAAGTGCGCTTTCAGGCCCTCGAGCTTAGACTTTGATTCTTCCGCCTTCTTCGCTGCTTCTTGATATTCGGCGCCCTGCTTGGCCGCAATGTCCTTGAAATTGAGATTGACCTCCGCTTCCGCGCTGCCCGAGACGTGGAACTGCGCTTCGTATGGCTTGTTCGGAGCCGGCAGCTGCACGTAAAGAGTCCAAACGCCGTACCTCAAATTGCGAAATAGGAACTTCCCGTCTTTGTCCGTCTTGGCGTCCAGCTTGGCGCCTTGATCGCTCACCACCTGCAGGCCGAGAGCAGCCCACGGTTTGCCCTCGATATCCAGAATTTGTCCGCGGGCCACGCCGTCGCTCTGCGCTCCGGCGCGCGGCGCAACTATGCTGGCCAGCGCGGCCATCAGAAGCGCGGCGAGCTTCCAAGACTTCTTGCTCTGGGACCGCGGAGCCGTCAACTCAAAAGGCTTCATGCTGCATTCTCCTTTTTCGTGGGGGACCCCGCCCGGATTGTCCGGACGACGTGCGCCCCATTATCTCTCATCCCGGCCGGATTCCAAGCTCAGCGTGAGGCCGAAACGCTCCGCCGGTATGTAATGGGATCCGGCGATCCGGCTTCGGCGAAGGCGCGCAGCCGCAGAAGGCAACTATCGCACGCGCCGCAGGCCACATCTTCGTTTTGGTAGCATGACCAGGTTAGATGCAGCGGCGCACCCAGCTCGATGCCCCGCCGGATGATCTCGCTTTTTCTCAGCTGGATGACTGGCGTGACGATTTCGATCTGCGTTTCCGGCCTCGTTCCCACGCGAATCAATTCCTGAAATACGCGGTAGTATTCTTGCCGGCAGTCCGGATACCCGGAGCTGTCTTCGGCCACCGCCCCGATGTAAACGGCCCCCGCGCCGATGGCCTCCGCCCAGCTCACCGCAATCGAAAGAAAATGCGCGTTCCGAAAGGAAACGTAAGTCACGGGGATCGTGCTGCCGTGTGGCCTGGGTTCTCCCCATCCCTGTTCGGGAACGGCAATGTTCTTGTCGGTGAGCGCCGACCCGCCAATCGCGCGAAAGTGATCGAGTTGCACAACGAGTCGTTCACGCACGCCGTAAAAGTCCGCAATTTCGTTGAACGCGCGGCGCTCCCGTTCCTGCGTCCTTTGGCCATACCCCGCGTGCAGCAGTGCGACATTCGAAGCGCCATGGCAGTCGCACGCCATTGCCGTGCTGACGCACGAGTCCATTCCGCCGCTCAGAAGCACTACCGCTTTGCGTTTATCGGCCTTCAATTCCTTCGACCCCTTGGGAATCCGTGAATTCTCGTCCTCTTCTTTGTGAAATCTCTGCGCCCTCGGCCTGCCCTGAGCAGGTCCCGCCTCCGTCACCGCGCAGTTTCCTGCCTTATTTCATGCGCAAATCAGACGCCCTTGGCCGCCGCGCCCCAGATGAATTTGTGCAGTTGCAGCCCAAGCCGCACGGGCAAACCATCCGCAAGAATCCATTCGGCCAGAATCCGCGGCTCGAGGCCCGCCCACTTCCCTTCCGGATCTTCAAACACGGGCGAAAATAAAACCTGCTTGACCCGCCGCGCCAGCCCGTGTTGCAGCATGAAATCGCGCGCAAATTCGTAATCGCCCCGCGTGGAGAGCACGAATTTCACTTCGTCCTCCTCGGAAAGCTCCTTTAGATTGCGCATCTCGAATGTATCCGGCTCGCCCGAATTCGGACACTTCACGTCCACAATTTTGATCACTTCACGCGGCAGCCGCCCGATGAATCGCTCGCCGCTCGTCTCAATCATCACCGTGTAACCTTTAGCCAGCAATTTCTCCGCGAGCAAATAGATTTCTTCCTGCAAGAGCGGCTCGCCCCCCGTCAGTTCGACCAGTGGAATGGCGGCCTGCGTACCAGGCATTCCCTCTTGGCGCCAGGCAAGCTGATCCACTCGCGTCAGCACCTCCTCGACGCTCATTTTCTCACCGCCGTGGAAAGCATACGCCGTATCGCACCACGCACAGCGCAGATTGCAGCCGGTGAGCCGCACGAAAATGCAAGGCAGGCCTGCTCGCGTGCCTTCGCCTTGAATCGATTTGAAAATTTCGGTGATGACCATGGCTGAGAAAAGCTTATTGCCTGGGGGAATTGGTCTTTCCTGTGATCCGCCGCGCCAACCAATAAATCGTGCCCAAGAAAAGAATCATCGCAATGATCAGCCGCGGATACCCGGGCGCAAATCCCATGTATCGCAACACCAGGATATAGCCTGCCGCGACGAGCAGCGCGGGAATGAAGATGATGAAAAAAGCGCGATTCATCGGTTCACCGGCTTGCCGGGCGCGCTACTCTTCCGGCCGGTACTGCGCCCGGCTCGTATCCGTCTCCCACAAGACGACGTCGGTAATCCGCGCACCCGGCGGCAAATCCTGTAATTGCCGCGTGATCTCGTCGTAGAAATACTTCGCCAGATTCTCTGCCGAGGGATTCACGGTCTGGAACGGTTCGAGGTCGTTCATGAACTGGTGATCGAGCCTTCCCATAACCTCGCGGATCACCTGCTTGAGATTCGTAAAGTCGATCAACAGTCCGATCGAATCGAGTTGCGGCCCTTCCAGTGTCACCCGCACGCGATAGTTGTGGCCGTGGGGATTCTCGCATTTGCCTTTGTAGCCGCGCAGGGCATGCCCTGCTGAAAATGTCTCTTCAACGCTGACTTGAAACATGTGTCTCCCAATTCGCGCTGCCTGCTCGCTCCAAACCTCTCGAAAAGGAACTCTTCAGGCGGGACGGGCCCATTTGGCCCCACGCCGCTCGCGGCCGCCACTCCCCTCAAGAAAGCGCGCGACCTCTGCCAGTTCGTGCGTTCTTCCGTAGCACGGCAGCGACTCCAGAAAAATTTTACCATAGGGCATCCGCTGGATGCGGGTATCCAGGAGCGCCAGAATGCCATGGTCTGTTTTCGTTCGAATCAGGCGCCCAAAGCCCTGTTTCAGCGCCAGCACCGCCTGCGGCACCTGTAATTCCGCAAAGGGATTGCGGCCGTCCTCCTGCAGCGCGTGAACTCGCGCGGCCACGATCGGATCGCTTGGCACGGCAAACGGCAGCCGGTCCACGATGACGCATGAGAGTCTCTCTCCCGGCACGTCCACGCCCTGCCAGAAGCTCGCCGTCGCGAACAGCACCGCCGCCTCGGTGTTCTTAAACCTCTCCAGCAGGACCGAGCGCGGAGCCGTACCTTGCAGCAGCAGCGGAAACGACACGCGCGAACGCGCGCGTTCGAAGAGTTCCTTCATCTGCGAATAGCTCGTGAACAGGCAAAACGCGCGGCCCCGGCTGAGCTCCAGCAATCGCACGATCTCCTCCGCCGCCATCGCCGGAAAATCCCCATCGCGCACATCTGGCATCTTTTTCGGCAGGTAGAGCAGCGCCTGATTCCGGTAGTCGAACTCTGGCGGCAGCGTGCGATCCTTGGCATGATCGATTCCCAGCCGCTGCCGGATGTAATCGAAGCGCCCGCCTACGGTGAGCGTCGCCGAGGTCAGCACCACGGTATCGAACTGTTCGAACAGCCGCTCCCGCAGAATCTGGCTGACGTCGATCGGCGTGGCCGTTAGAAACACTCCCTTGCTCCTGCGCTCGTACCAGTAGACAAAATTCCGTTCGTTGGATTCGAACAAAAACGCCAATTCCTGGCGCAATTCGAAGCTCCGCCGCGCCACTCGCACCAGTTCTTCCGGTTTTTGCGCCAGCGCCGCAAATTCCGTCTCCATGCTCTTCAGAGATGCCGCCAGCGCCTCATAGGGTTCGCGGTTCTGCTCCAGAAACGCCTCGCGCTCGCCGCGCGAGAAAGAAAACCGTCCCTCGCGCGGTGGAAATAATTCAAAGAAGCTCCGGCTGCGCTCGCGGATCCGCTGTGTTTTCCGCAGCAGCGACGGCGTGCCCTGATGCACCAGCCGCAGCGTCTGATCCGCGTCCCGCGCCAGTTCTTCGAACCGGAAATTCGAAATCTGCCGCCCGAAATAATCGCTCGCCACGTCTTCCATCTCGTGCGCTTCATCGAACACCACCGCAGAGTATTCCGGCAGAATGCTGCCGAAATCATCCTGCTTGAGCGCTAGGTCCGCGAAAAACAAATGGTGATTCACGATGATCAGGTCGGCTTCTTTGGCGCGCTGGTGCATGCCGGTGACAAAACAGGGATTAAACGACGGGCACTTCTTGCCCGTGCACGTGTCCCTTCTCGCGTCCAGCCGCCCCCACAGCTCCGATTCATCCGGCAGATACGTCAGCTCGGCCCGGTCGCCCGTTTCCGTTACTTTCGCCCAATCCTTGATCTGCCGGAACGCATCCAGCTCCTCCATTCCCTTCAGCAGTGCCTGATCCTCCATATGATGGAGCTTCGAGATGCACAAGAAATTCGAACGCCCCTTCATCACCGCCACCTTTAGGTTCGGCGCAAAGTGCTTCTGCAAAAATGGGATGTCTTTCTGGTAGAGCTGTTCCTGCAGCGACTTCGTCGCCGTGGAAATCACCACGCGCCGCCCGCTGCAGATCGCTGGTATCAGATACGCCAGCGTCTTCCCCGTTCCCGTGCCGGCCTCCACAATCGCGTGATGGTGCGATTCGAACGCGTCGTGCACCAGTTCCGCCATCTCCAGTTGCGCGGGCCGGTATTCGTATTCGGAGCTCACCGCCGGCCGGTCAAAGCCTGCAGTCATGCATTTTTCAAGGAAACCGCCCGGACCAAATACATCGTGCATCGAGGGCTTGGCTGTTCCGACAATGACCCTATCAACCGCACCCTCGGGCGCCCTCTCGCCAACTGCCGAATCGTCCTCCACGGGTACGTACACGCGTTCCACCGCCCCCGCCCGGGGCCCGACCTTCGCTCCAGACGAATCCGCCGCCGACTTCGCTGTTCGTTTGGCCAGAAACCCGCCTTTTATCCTGCCCGGCGAAACGCAGAGACCAGTTACGATAACACACCCTCACCTCTCGCTCCGTGCGCGGCGGTCTCCACCCGGGCAAAACGATACATCTCTCTTGTTTTACGGCCTTTAGCAGTTGAACACTCGACCCCTTTTTGCGGTGGGCGCGCCCTTTTCGCCACGCTACATTGAACCTGGGGTTTCTGGGTATTCTCTGTTCTAGAAATGGCGAGCCTTGATTAGCCGGGTGTGGAGTGCCGTATGAATCGCAATAACGCTCACTTCTTTATTCTCTTGCTCACCGCGCTTTCCTTCTCCGCCTGCAGCGGCGTGAAAATGCCCGGTGGTGGCGGCGGCACAGGCTCGATTAGCGTCATGATGGTTGCAGATACTCTGCCTCCTCATCCGTCCCTCCTCAGCCTTCAGGTAACGATCACGGGAATCACTCTCACTACTTCTTCCAATATTCAGAACAGCGCAACTCTCAGCGCTCCCATCACCGTCGATCTCATGCGCCTTCAATCCGACACGGCTTTCCTCGGAACTTTTCTGAAGATCCCCGCCGCCTCGTACAAAAGCGCGACGCTCGCATTTTCCAGCCCCGCCGAAATCACCTTCTTGAACGACACAGCCTCCACTTTATCAGGCTGTGCGCCGAACACCGTTTGCACGCTCGCCAGCAATACCGCTGCCGGCACCCCCATTGCTAACGTCACTTTTGCGGTGATTGATAAAGGCCTGACCGGCATCGGCATCGACCTCAACCTCAACAATGCTGTTTCCATCACCGGCACAACCCTCGCGGTCAACTTGAGTAACAACAACGTCATCAGCGCCTTTGCGCTCCCGCGTCAGGGCAGCAATCTCTCCGCCGGCCAGTTCGGCCTCATCGAGGACTTCACCGGCGTCGTCAGCCTTACTGGCAACTCCGTGACCATCACTTCTCCCACTCGCGGAACCCTGACCGCCGCCGCCACCGTCAGCACCGTTTTCGATTCCGACCCCGCCAACACTCTTTGCCCAAGCGGAACGTCAACCCTCTCGGGCTGTGTCTCGCTCAACCAGGTCGCCAGCGTTGACGCCGTCCTCAACGCCAAC
>WNEZ01013016.1_pt1 | contig 13570 bp, 8 predicted proteins | sample 5400521 | NCBI WGS metagenome assembly WNEZ01 (sample SAMN13153339, study PRJNA577476) | soil metagenome | isolation source: 120 cm saprolite under Douglas fir tree site 2 hole 1 replicate 1 | place: USA:California | collected 2015-04-18 | reverse complement strand
GCCGTGGCGGTGGTGCCGACGATCACCACGCAGCCAGCGAACCAGACAGTGACGGCGGGACAGACGGCGACATTCACGGTGGTGGCGGCAGGGACAGCCCCGCTCAGCTACCAGTGGCAGAAGAACGGGGCGAACATTGCGGGAGCGGCAGCGGCGAGTTACACGACGCCGGCGACAACGACTCCCGATAGCGGATCGACTTTTGATGTGGTGGTAAGCAACACGGCAGGCACGGTGACGAGCACGGCGGCCACGCTGACGGTGAATGCGGCGGCGGTGGCGCCGACGATCACGACGCAACCGGTGAACCAGACGGTGACGGCGGGACAGACGGCGACATTCGCGGTGGTGGCGGCGGGAACGGCGCCGCTCGGTTACCAGTGGCAGAAGAGCGGAGTGAACATTGCGGGAGCGACGGCGGCAAGTTATACGACGCCGGCGACGACGACCGCGGACAGCGGATCAACGTTCCGAGTGGTGGTGACGAACACGGCAGGTACAGTGACGAGCACGGCGGCCACGCTGACGGTGAATGCGGCGCCAGCACCCGCAATTCAGCTAAGTTCCAGCACCGTCAATTTTACAAACGGGGTGGTTGGAACTAGTTTGTCCCAGCTGTTGATCATTACCAATACCGGAACAGCCACCTTGACGATCACTCAAATAAATGAAACTGGCTCGGCTTTCTTCAGTGTCAGTGGATTTTCGCTGCCCCTTAATGTGAACGCAGGGCAGCAAACCACAATTACGGTAACCTTCCTGCCAGCCTCGGCGGGAACTGTGTCCGGCAACATCTCCATTGTGAGCAACGCGCCCACTTCGCCGACTCCTGTCGCTCTGACGGGCACGGCAATCACGGCGACTCTCACGCTGGGCATCAGTCCGACTGGCTTGATCTTTGGAAATGTAACTACGGGAACTTCCTCACCGACGCAAAACGTCACGATTACCAACACAGGCAATTCCAACGTGGCAATTTCACAGATCAACTTGGCGGGTGCCGGCTATACGATGACGGGGGGCAGCGCGCCTGTTGCGCTATCTCCTTCCCAAAACATCACGCTGGTTGTGCAGTTCAGCCCCACAACGGCTGGCAGCATACCCGGAAGCATCACGGTAGTGAGCAACGCGACCGGGTCTCCAGCCACGATCCCACTATCAGGAACGGGAGTTGCACCGGTACAGCACTCGGTGGCACTAACCTGGAATGCCAGTACCTCTACCGTTTCCGGCTACAACGTCTATCGCAGTACGCTGAGTGGGAGTTCGTACACGAAAATCAACTCGTCGTTGGTTGCGGTTCTCAGTTACACGGATTCAACCGTACAGAGCGGTACGACCTACTTCTACGTGACGACGGCGGTTGATTCCTCCGGCAATGAGAGCGGGTTCTCGAATGAGGTGTCTGCTCCAATCCCATGATTGGACAGTAGAATTCAGGCAGTTTTCTTGTTTGGGGATGGCGAAGCTAGGGAGGCATAATTCCCCTGAACTCGCGGGGAGACAAAGGCAAAAACACCCAACCTGTGGAAAAGTAAACATTTACCTAGCACAGAGAAAAATCGGGGAGTAAGCTGCCCGTTTTCTGCCTGATGGAAGCCCGAAGATTCTCGTGCTTGGCGAGCCACGCCTTGTTTTCAGGTCCAGACATCCGCAGGTGGATGGACCTGGCGGACAGGGTCAATACCTGTACCTAATCTAGACTTCCATTCAGTATCGGCGGATTTGCGATGGCCGTACCCTTACGTTCAGAGACGTACTGAGGGTCTAGACGATGAGTCTTGAGCAAAACAGGGATGCTGAAAGTGAGCTCGGTAACTTTCCGACGCTTGCTTTTCGAGCGAGGCGAGCTGTTTTGTGTCTGGGCATACTTTTGCCCACGCTGCTCGCCTGGGGGTGCTCCGGCATAGTCAGCGGCCAGAACTTCACGGCCCCTCAGCCGCCCCCGCAAACGTTTAGTATTTCTGGGACGATCACCCCGGTCCCCGGTGGAAATGGCGCGACGATTACCGTCACTGGGGCAGCGAGCGCCACAGCCACTGCCGATAGCTCTGGGAATTTCACAGTAGCTGGTTTAGCCAACGGAACCTATACGATCACCCCGAGCCACGCGGGGTATAGCTTCAGCCCGAGCAGCATGAACGTAACGATCAGCAATGCGAGCGTTACCACGGGGATAAGTTTTACGGCGACAGCCCTCACGTTTGGCGTCTCTGGAACACTTAGCCCCGTACTAGGTGGAAGCGGAGCAACGGTCACGCTCAGTGGGGCTGCAAGTGCGACGACCACCGCCAACAGCGCGGGCAATTACAGTTTTGGCGGTTTGGCAAACGGGACGTATGCAGTTACTCCTAGCCACACGGGCTATACGTTTAATCCGGGCGTCCAGACAGCGACGGTCAACGGAGCGAATGTCACCGGGGTCAACTTCACAGCCACACCACAAGTGAATCAAACCTTTAGCATCTCGGGAACACTCAGCCCAACGACGGGTGGAAGCGGCGCGACGGTCGTGCTGACGGGAGCAACCACCGCAACGACCATCTCGGACGGTGCGGGCAATTACACCTTCAGCGGCCTAGGGAACGGGTCCTACACGGTAACTCCTGCAAACGCAGGATATACATTTACGCCGGCCAGCCAGAGCGTGGCGATCAGCAGCGCCAATGCTTCCGGGGTGAACTTCACAGCTAACGCGACAATTACGCACACTGTGGGGCTAACCTGGAATGCGAGCACAACTTCAACGGTGACGGGATACAACGTTTACCGAAGCACAGTGAGCGGGACAGGATACGTAAAGATTAATAGTTCGTTGCTTCCTACTGCCATTCTCAGTTTCACCGACACCAGTGTGCTGAACAGCAGGACCTACTTCTATGTAACTACGGCAGTTGACGCCAGCGGTGCGGAAAGCACTTTCTCAAACGAAGCGACCGCTGCTATCCCATAGTTCCATGCGCGGCGAGGGCTGTCCCAGCGATCCTGAGCTGTAGCGAGCTTCCTCTCGGAAGGCCGAGACAAGCGGCAAGTGAAGGACGCCTATCCGTCGAGACGGAGCTCACGGATGATATGGGTGCGGCTTCCAAGTTTGAATCCGACGCTATCCCGATTGTGGTGTCAGGCTTTTTGGAGGAGATTAATCGCCCGATAGCTCGCTCAATGCACGGGAAGCCTTTTCAGCGGACGGGGCTTTCGGATCGAGCCGAATGGATTTCTCGAATTCAGTTCGCGCCCGCCCTAAGTCATTCAGCTTCTGGTAGGTCAGTCCCAAGTGGTAGCGATAGGTTGCATTGGATGGTGCGTTTCTTACTGCATTCTCCGGCAGCGCCACGGCGACGGAATAGGCCCCGTTTTGTACGTAGGCCCATCCAAGAGTATCGGCGGAATTAGGTATATTCGGGAGTCCACGGCGCGCGGTTTGTGCCAAAGTAAGGGCCACGTTGACGTTGCCGCTGTGCTCGAGCATTAGGTAAGCCAGGTTATTCGCCGCAAGAGCCCGCTCTGGATCAAGCGTCAAAGCACGTTGATAAGCCGCTTGGGCTTCCTGCCAGTTTCCCTGCGCTTCGTAGGTGACTCCCAAGGCCGTGTACAGCCCGGCATCGTTTGGTGCGATGGCGATAGCGTGTTGGTAGCTCGTGATTGACTCTGCTGGGTGCCCTAGAGCTTGCTCCACCTGGCCTAACATAACGAAAGCGGTCAGATTCTGTTTGTCGAGTTCCAAGCAGCGTGAAAAGGATTGTTTGGCGTCTTCCAGATGTTTATCTTGCAAATAGGCTTCGCCCTGCAGGAGGTAAAGAATGGCATTGTTGGGATCTTTTGCGATTTGCCCCTGAATGAATTGGCGAGCGTCGGCTGGTTTTCCCCTCCGAAAATCGAGGTCAACCATGCCTCGGATTGCATCAACGTAGTCGGGGGAGTGCCTGAGGGCTTCTTTGTAAAGCTGCGCTGCCTCATTCCAGCGCTTTTGCGCGGCGCGAAGTTGCCCGAGCTTTGCGTAACCCATTGGCATTTCTGGAGCCATTCGGAGAAGTTGATTTAAATCGGCTTCGGCACTGGCAGCATCACCTTTGTTGAATCGAGCGGTGGCATGGAAGAGATAGCCTCCGGGGCTCTGAGGTGACATTTTTTTCAATTGGACGCCTATGGGTTCAAGGTTGGTCCAGTCTTGACGCTGCGCAGCATTAGTACCTAGCGCAATCCAAGCTTCTGTAAGGGTTGGAAGCAACTGGACAGCGTCCCTCCACTGACTTTCTGCTTGGTTGGTATTTCCCAGCGCGAAATAGGCCATCCCCAGCTGGTAATGACCCATTGGGTTTGCGGAATCGCCCTTGACCGCAAGTTGCAGAGTTTGCAGTGCGTCCTGATACTTCCCATTTTGAAGCAAGATCTGGCCGTTCAGGATAAGTGCCTCCACATCCTGCGGAGAGTTTCTTAGAATGTCGCCCGTCAGCGTTGCTGCTTCGTCAACGTGACGGGTGAGAATCAAGAGTTGAATGTATGACTTACGGATTTTCAAATCTTCGCGGTGTTCTTTTGAAATGGAAGCAAATTCCGCGAGAGCTTTTGCGCGATCGCCTTGACTGAGGTAGTAATCTCCCAACATTCTGGAGGCCGCAGTGTCGCTGCTCAAATCCGCTTTCGCCTCCCGCAAAACTTCTTCGGCTAAGGCTCCCTGTCCCTGAGGGACGTACATCGCCGCGAGGGCCGCGCGCGAGGCTTTGCTTTTCGGCGCTATCGCAATCGCTCTGCGAAACGCCTTCTCTGCATCATCCCAGCGCTTCTGGCCCTGATAAAGAAAGCCCAGGGCCATTGGTGAGTCCGGCGAGGCAGGAGATAGGGCCTCGGCCTTCAGGAGATTTGCTATCGCATCTTGAAATGCCGAAGCCTCTTGCTGAATGGTCGCGAGATTTAGATAGACAGCCCCATCGTTGGGTGACGAGTTGACTGCATCGGCTGCTTCGCGCAGGGCATCTCGCAGGTTGCCCATCTGCGCGTCCGCGTCAGATAGAAGGATCTGCGCGTCGAGATCGTGGGGATTGTTTTTCAGGAGCAACTGGGCCTGATCTTTCGCCTCTGGTCCTCTTCCACCAGCCAGATAGAGCTGGCCGAGATCGCGATGTGCAGGCATATTCTGGGGATCAAGATCAGTGGCTCGCTGCAATTCTTGAAAGGCTGAGGCCCAATTTGCCAGCTTAAGTTGACACTGCGCGATCTTGTAGTGCGCCGCGGCAAGTCTTGGATCGATCTGGAGAGCGCGGCCATAAGTCAGCAAAGCTTCACGGAATTTTTCCCTCGCAAAATAACGGTCGCCATCTTCTACAAATTTCTGTTTTCGGACGTTGGGGTTGTGGGTGCATCCGGCCAGTAGGAAGCCGATCTCCATGACAAGGCCAAGCATCAGAGCCGTTCTACGCAAGAATAGAGAGCTTCGAGCCGTGCTTTCAGTGTCAGTATGATCCATGGTCGGACTAGAATGTGTGCAATTTTGCCTCTGGGAAGCTTGTCGAAGCAGGGCCTTGTTTTGCATTTGTAAGTAAATGAAACTAAAGACGTTAAGTAGCTTACAAAGGGACACTGCTAGGGAAACGCTGTTTTTTCCATCTACGCCAGTTGTTGGGGCAGTGGCTCTATGCCAAATCTCGGGATATTCTGGATACAAAACTTCCACTTTCCCAAGAAAAGGCAAGGAATCGCGAGAATGAGTTCAAGAAGAAGAGGTGGTATCAATCGTAAGTCATAGTAAAGAAATGGATTACTATGAATTCGCTTTGATATCGCAAATAACAATAAGGTGGCAGTGTGCGTGCTGCCCCTAATAGGGGATAGACTGATTACTTCGGGTCGGAGAACAACGCATGGTTCGGAATGGTGAAATCGGGTTAGACGATATAAAGAGAGTAGTGCGCAGATGCTGGTGGCTAGTTCCCGTGTGTGCGGTGAGCTGCTGTGCGCTTGCCATCCTGGTGGCGACACAACTTCCGAAAAAATACAAGTCGCAGACGCTAGTGTTAGTGGCAAAACCCACCGTTCCGACAGATATTGTGAAGCCTGTCGTAACTGAGGACTTGAATCAACGATTGGCATCGATGAAACAACAAATCTTGAGCCGTACGCGCCTGGAGCCGGTTCTTGATAAGTTTGACATTTACCGCGAGGACCGAAAAAGAGTGCACTTAGAGGACTTAATTGATCGCCTGCGGGAGGCGATTGAGATCTCTCCCGTCGAGCCCATGGCCGGGACCCAGGACCGGACAATGGCTGGCTTCAATGTCAGCGTGACATTCAACAATCCGCAAACCGCTCAGCAGATTTGCACCGAGATTACCTCCATGTTCATGGAACAAAACGCGAGAGCTTTGGAGCAGCAGGCCGTCCAAACAACCTCATTTCTTAGTCAGCAAGTGGATGAGGCAAAAGCAAAGTTGGATGAGCAGGATGCCAAGCTTGCGCAATTCAAACGTCAATACATCGGATCGCTGCCGGAGGAAGAGCAGACCAACCTCAGCCTTTTGGGAGCACTAAACACGCAACTGGAGGCCAATACCCAAGCGCTCAGCCGGGCGCAGCAAGACAAGGCGTTCAATGAATCTCTGCTGAGTCAGCAGGAAGCGAATTGGAAGGCATCTCGCAGAGGGCAAAATCCTGAAACAGCTGAAGATCAACTGCGGGTTCTACAAGACCAGTTAACTGCCCTCGAGTCGCGATATACGGCAAAGCATCCTGATGTGATCAAGACTAAGAATCAGATCAACGATCTCAAGAAAAAGATGGCGGAGGAACCAAACACCGACGATCCTTCACGCGGACGACACGCGGCTGCTGAAACACCGCAGATGCAACAACTCCGCGCAACGCTACGTCAGGATGAAATCAATATTGCCGATCTGACGAAGCGGCAACTACAAATTCAGGAGCAGGGTCGAGTTCTTGAAGGTCGCGTACAGGCTGTTCCTGGGGTGGAACAAAACCTAAAGGAGTTGACGCGCAATTATCAGAGCGCGCTGGATTTTTACAACGAGCTTTTGAAGAAGCGAGATAATTCAGCGATGGCAACAGACTTAGCACATCAGCAAGAAGGGGAGCAATTTCGCGTATTGGATCCGCCGAGCCTGCCGACGAAGCCGTCATTCCCGAAACTCGTAGTCTTCGCTGGAGGTGGACTGGGTGGGGGTCTTGTACTGGGTGTGGGCATCCTGTACATGTTGATGGCCATGGACCAGACCCTTCACACGGACAGAGAAGTGGAGCTGTATCTCAAGCTCCCCGTCCTCGCAAGTCTTCCGATGTTTGATGCTTCCGCACTAAGTAGGAATAATAGGGATGCTCTAAGACCGTCCACAGTTCAAACTAACTGAATCGGGCAGAGAGGCATCCGAGGAAACCGATGAGTCGCATAAACCCGGGGCTCGGTAACGGGGGCATCCGAAGTCGGCCTGCCCGTGATACCACCGCGAATCGTCACTGCTGGCCATCAGACGATGCCTTTGCGTTATGAAGAACTTGTTATGCGCTGCGCACACCCTGAGTGGCGGCTCGACCCGCTGAAGAGCGTGTTCCAAGATTCGATAATCGGGCATGCTGTCTCAGAACGGTTTCGAACCCTGCGTTCGCGGTTGTATCAGATCGCCAGTACCCGCCCGTTGCGGCGACTTCTTGTTACGAGTAGTGTTGCCGGAGAAGGGAAAAGCTTTGTTGCGTCAAATCTGGGCCAGTCGATCGTACAGCAGCCCGACTTGCGAGTCCTGCTTGTGGACGCAGACATGCGAGCGTCACGATTGCACGCTACGCTTGGCGCACCAAATCGTCCAGGACTTTCAGAGTACTTGAGGGGTGAGGCGAACGAAATTGAGGTAACTCAGAAAGGCATGGAGAAAAACCTTTTCCTGATTCCCGGCGGGGGCCAGGTCTCAAACCCCAGTGAGCTACTGCTGGGGGAAAGGATGAAGCATTTTCTGGATCGCTTCACCCCAATGTTCGATTGGATCATCATCGATTCACCGCCTGCCATACCGGTTCACGATGCAAGCATTCTGGCTGATCTGACGGACGGAGTATTGCTCGTAGTCCAAGCAGGTTCTACACATGTGGAAATCGCAGAAAAGACTGCGGCAGAATTTCAAGGCAAGAATTTGCTTGGGGTGGTGCTCAATCAGGTCGAAAAGTATGATTCTTACGGGGACTATTATTATGGCCATGCAGACAGGGATTGACGCGCGAACCGGTAGCTAAGGCCACTCAAAGCTCACGCAGGCTCAAGGATAAAAGCCAAAAGAGTTGCCAGAGCTTTTTCTGACGGTGTTTGGCCTCTGCTAGTCAGTAAAAGACTCCAAACCTCTCGAGATGCTCTCTGCTATCCGTTGGCTCACTGGCTTGAACAGCGTCAATGCCTCCCTGCTCGCCGTCCAAACTTGACCCCCGCATAATTAACGCCGACTAGCATCTAATGCAGGTCAGGGATCCCTATGAGGTTTTTGGAGGCGCAGTTGCCACTGGACTCCTCGATTCCCATCTCTGAAGGAGGGCGAGAACGGGCAGAAGCAATAGCAATGCCAGCGCAAAAAAGACGATCCCTCCTTCGTGATGCAACCTACCAAGGAGAAAGCCTGGATCGACATAGATTGCCAACATTGAGAGTGTAGCGATTCGAATTCCGTTCTTGAGAATCATCATGAGCAGCCCGGAAACAACGAACAGGGCCTTGCTCCCAAAACGGTTGAGCTGAAAATGTGAGACAAGCAGCGCCAGGACGAGCAACGCCATGCTTGAGCGGATGCCGCTACACTCCTGCGCCACTTCGATATTGAACCGCGCGAGATGAAAGACAAATCCTTCACGCAATACAGGGACACCCAGTAGGTCGAGCAGGCTTCCGGTGACCCAAGTAGAGCCCAACTGCAGGAGATTGATAATATGGTTGAGAAGAAATTTGGGTAACGAGATCATCAAGAAGAGAAAAAGAAGCGAGAAGGAGCCTGTCCTGCAAGCAGATTCTCCAAATAGAAGAGCGAAACCAGCCACCCAGCTCAACGCTAGCGCCAGAATGTAGCCAGAAAGATGTACATCGAGTGATGCTCCGTCTCCTACAAAGCGCCAAACGAGCGCTGCGGCGCAAGAGAGAGAAGAAGCAACCCCCAATTATTTTGTCGTAGGAGAGATTTCGAAAAACCTTGCGCCGTTCCACGAACAAAACCCAGGCACTTATGAATGGGATGAGGATGAGGTGTGAGGCATCGGGGTTTGAAAGGGAAATACGAACGAACGAAATAACGGCGCGTGAAAAGATCAAGGATGAAAGTACAATCCAAGAGCCAAACAGAAGCCATCGCCTTCCGGCACTTGGATTGGTCATGCCCGATAGGGTCACCTCCGCCTCCATAACTGAGCGTTGTTCAACTATTAGTCCCCCGAGTCACACATAATTCGGAAAATCAATTAACACATTTAACTAGAGACTCACTCTCGGGGTCAAACACAAAAAGGGGACCGATCCATTGCTCTAACTCGCGGAGCACTTCCACTCGAAACCGAGGCGCCTTTTCAACCTGCTGCGCTCACCATCGAGGTCTGCGGGAACGCGAGAGATTTAGCGTGCTATTAGCCGGGTCACGACCCTGCGATGAGCCCCCACACTTTTCAATGGATTTGGATCTGGCGCAGGAGAAGAATTGCATGTGGGTGTGCTTTGCTAAGGAGAGCATTAAATGAGAAGCGGTTCGCTGCTTCCCTCAGGTCGTAGGTCGAGGATGACGCGCATTGCATGGGGCGTTGCTTGCATGCTCTTTTTCTTCACAGCCGAAAATATTTGGATTGACCCGTGGTTGAGAAGCAAGTCCCACCGGATACCGTCACTGGTGCCAGAGGCATTAAGCGGAGCATGGTTTTTAGCCTTTGCGATTGGTGGTGTCGCGCTGACGCTCCTACTATTGTGGCAGATTCTGATGATCCGGGACACCACCCTTCCTGTCCGGACGAAGATGGGGACTGGGATTGCGGTGCTTGTTCTCTTGCTGCTAAGTGTGGAATGGTGCCGCGTAACCAATGGACAGCCTGCGGTATTCCGGCTGCAAGCGTTGCGCAAGACGCACACGGTTAGGCTGACCTGGAAAGCCAGCACTTCGCAAGTAGCCGGATATAACGTGTATCGGAGCACAACACCCAGAGACAATTACGTCAGGATCAATACTTCGCTTGTTCAGGGACTCACGTACACAGACGACGCTGTCGATAGCTGCGTGACCTATTACTATGTAGCCCGGGCTGTGGATGCCCGAGGCCACGAGAGTGTCAATTCCAACGAAACTTCTGCAGCCATTCCCTTTCTTTGGTGAGTTCATATAGCAAGGTGCCGTCTCCCCTGACGCCGCTTGCTGGCCGCGTTCTATAAAAGGGGATGTCAAGAAAAATACTTCGCCCTCGACCGGAGGGAGCGGAGAAATTCTTCTTGCCATCCAGCCCTTCTGTTCTTCTGTTGGAGTGTGGATCCGTGATTTTCCCAATTCCACAGATTCATCTTGTTGGCGTAACGACGCCCTTCGGCTTCTCACGCGAACAAGCAACGTGGTTGTGAGATGCCAACCATGATTTTATCTGAGACTCGAGGCCTCTAGCTTTGTCTGGTTGTCCGAGGGAGCATGAGAGTCGGTCAATTCTCAAGGCGTTCTAGTAAGCGCCCTCACCACCGAGAACTGCGCGTGGAGTCGCTATGAGAATTCTCAGGTCGAGCCATAGCGACCAAGACTGTGAGTAACGGAGATCCAATCGAACCATGTCATCGAAGCACATGCGGCTCCGGCCGCTGACCTGCCACAGCCCAGTAACACCCGGCTTGAGTTCAAGAACTCTCCGGCGGTGCCAGATGTCGTAGGCTTCAAATTCATAGGGCACCGGGGGCCGCGGACCTACTAGAGACATTTCACCTCTTAAGACATTCCAGAATTGCGGAAATTCATCGAGGCTCGTCTTGCGAAGGAAACTCCCGATCGTTGTCACGCGAGGATCGTTTGTGAGCTTGTAAACGACGGGCTTTCCGGGTTCAGCATTTTCACTTCCCGCCTGACCTGCAATGAAACGTTGGATGTACTCCCGGTGAATCTTGGGATCGTTGTTCTCATTCATTGTTCGGAACTTGAGGCACTTGAAGGGAGTTCCGAACTGCCCAAGCCTCTCCTGCCGGAAAAGCACTGGACCTTTGGAGGTCAGTTTTATTGCAAGGGCTATCGCTGCAAGGAGAGGGCTAAGAAACAGAAGCAATACGCCACTTCCCAAAATATCAATCACGCGCTTGATAGCCTGAGGAAGGTACTTCTTCGAGTCTCCGCTCTGGAGATCCGGATAGAGGCTGGTATCCGCGACCGTTGTGGCCCCATCGCGATCTCGGCTTTCAGGGAAGAGATGAACAGTCACGGCCAGTTTCGAGGTAGTTTTGCTGCTGAGCTCATTTTGAAGAGCATTTACAACCTTTGAGCGCAGAATTTCAGTAATCGGCGTCGCAAATTCCAAACTGATCTCGGTGAAGATAACACCCAGGCTGGTTCCGTTCCTGTACCAACCGACGAGATCAGTCTCGCGAGTGGATTTCAACAGGACTAAGATCACCTGCGACAGGAGGCGTTCCGCGACGCTGGCCTCAACAGAGGCGTCGGCCTCAAGCACCATCAGGGCGAAAGGTTTGCGAGATCGCTCTGCCCGACGACGCTCCAACGTGAGCATGTTGTGGAAGGTTTCTTCCTGCGAAAAGTCTGCGCGTGCTGTAAGTGAGGAATCGAAAGCAGACATGACCCTTTGGCCCATCAAGCGGCGCGCACCCTGCTCCCACAAAGCCGGAATTCTAAAGTAGCTATTTCCCATGTGTTTTCGAGCCTCATCCGATCATTTGAGCAGCTGTTTTCATCGATCTGCGATATTCATCCCTAACAAAATAGAACTTAATTCTGCACTGCTTGGTCGAGCCCCCGAGCCTTAGGCGACCACCCCTTCGAGCACTGGCAGAATCGCGCCGACCACGGGCATCCATGTCGGCTGAACCGGGCAGACTCCTGAGCGCTCAATCACCAATGATACCGACCGGCAAAGCAAGGAAACGGAAACGACGATCCGGAGAGTTCCCCTAAAGCTAGTCAGTATTCCTTCAAGGCCGCTCAACGCCCCATCCTGAATTCGAACGTGTTGACCGACTTCAAGGTAAGGCCAAGGTTCAGTACGGAGGCCAGACGAAACTACCCGCTGAATAGCATTAATTTCTGAATCCTCGACAGGAATAGGAATCCGACCTCTGCCGACCACACTGAGCACGCCCGGGGTCACGAGAACAGGCAAACGTTTGTGCGCATCAAACAGGCAGAACACATATCCTGGAAACAAAGGAGCCGCCACCTCCCTAGAGCTGGCACGCCAGCGCTTCTTGGCTCTATATGTAGGAAAAAAGGTCTCATATCCCTTGCCAGAGAGTAGAGTCGCTGTCGAGCCCTCCCAACGACTTCTCACTTGGAGCGCATACCAACGGTCACCATGGATCTCGGGATTCATCTTGGTTTAAGGCTTCTCCAACTACCGTCTTTAAAGCTCCGGCAAGGGTCGTCAGCCAAACTAAGGCAGTAACGCTGGAACTAGACTCTTGCTGGCAATCGTTCTGCCAGACACAGCTTGCGGGGCAGGGTATTGGCCTGTTGCGACCACCCTCTAAATGATTGAAAATGAACGGTTTGTTTAATACTAAAATCGACTTTGGACTTGAACTCCTCTTACATTGGGGGCGCAGGGTTGAAAGATGAAAACCATTACCCACATTTGACAATCGGATTCCAGAGTTGCCCAAGAGGACCAAATCTTGGCAGAATTGACTTCAAACCGCTCATTTGTAAACAGTTACGTCGCAAGTGTCCGAAGCCGGGGCCAGGTCGCCAAGGGACTCTCTAGCCTCCGTTTGCCACGGCTTGCGATGTTGTCTTTTGGCTCGTGTCGGTTCCGAAAATTCTGCCCCTTTTCATTCCGGAAATTCTGAGCCATCCGGCAATAGCCGGAAGGGCTAAGACTCTCTCTGTGCCCCCGGTCGGTGAACCGGTAGGGCCGAGGGAGGAGGATGTTAGGAATGTTAAAGCGTCACGAAGTCGAAATTCTACTGAAGGCCGGTCACTCCAAGGCCGAAGTGGCCCGTCTGGCGGGAGTGTCTCTGTGCTCTGTTAAGCGCATTGCAGAAGAAGTTCCGGTGGTTCATGTGGATGATGCCGCCGAGCGAGAGAAGCGGCGGATCGGCAGACCCAGCATCGTTGAGGATTTCCGGAAACCGGTCGTAAACATTCTGGAAGAAAAACCCGACCTACCTTCTCTGGAGATCCTTCGCCGGGTTCGGGAGGCCGGCTACCAGGGAGGCAAGACCGCCTTGTACGCTCTGGTGGCCGCTGTTCGTCCGAAACAGATAAAGCCGCTGATTCGTTTCGAAGGTCTGCCCGGAGAATTTAGCCAACATGACTTCGGCGAAGTCGACGTTACCTTTCTTGATGGGTCGATTCATCGTATCCACTTCTTCGCTTCTCGCCTGAAGTACTCCCGATTTGTCTGCGTCAGTGTG